>Ga0181593_10001783_pt1 | contig 19666 bp, 15 predicted proteins | sample 071ome_19_FD_133756 | JGI IMG/M metagenome (GOLD analysis project Ga0181593, IMG submission 133756) | Coastal salt marsh microbial communities from the Groves Creek Marsh, Skidaway Island, Georgia - 071413AT metaG (megahit assembly) | ecosystem: Environmental > Aquatic > Marine > Intertidal...
CCTCGAGTTGCAAAACATTCGTCATGCGCTCGAGAAAGCCCGGGTCTTTTTTCGCGACACGATCCGCTTCTTTTTCGAGGCGTCCGCCAATTTTTGTCGGTGGCCGGTCCGCTTTGGAGGGTCCTTTAATCGGCGGCAGTTTATCGAGCGGCGATTTCGGCGGCGTTGGGATTGCCGCTGTTCTTCCTTTTTGTGCGCCACCGTCTTTCGGCAGCGGTCCCGGTTCCAATCCCGGTAAATCTGGGCCAGGTTCCAAGCCGGGTAACGCTGTCGCGCTGGCAGATTTTCCGTCATCCTTTTTGGACGGTTCCGTGAGCGTCAGCGAATCGATATTCGCGAGGGCGGCTTCCAAATCATCGGCAGGCGGTTTCTTTTTAGGTTTTTCTTTTTTCTTTTCAGATTTTGAATCGGTTGGCACGCCGATCCCTTCGGCCAGTTTTGATAAAGTGTCTTCGATGTCATCTTTCGATTTTGATTTCTTCGCGCCTTGATCAGGTTGTTTGCCCGAAACCTTTGAGGCTTCATTTTGCAACAGGGCCATAACATCAACTTCGGCTTGGCGTTGTGCCGATAAAGGTGCTTTATCTTTCGCCGGCGCATCTGTTTCCGCGACCGGTGCCGGCTTTTCAAGTTTCGGCAAGTCTTCTAGCCTGCCACCAAGCTGCACGATGGCGTCCTCGATTTCTTTGTTTGTTAAAATTTTATCGCGTTTCGGGACCATGCGTTTCGCTCTTCGGGCCGCAGCTGCCTTCGCATCGGCTTGTTTCTTGGCTAATGAGGCAATTACTTTTTCCGCCTCGGTCAGCTGTTTTTTCTGCGTCGCTAATAGGCTGTCGGGCGGTGCGGGCTGTTGTGCCTCCGTGTTGGCCGGACTCGATTTTGTAATCCTTGTTTGAACCTCGGGCGTGAATTCCGGCGGCTTGTCGTCAATCAGTTGACCGGGAGGGAGCGGCGGTTTTTCGCCCGGCCGGGCAATAATGATCGGCTTTGATGGTTTTGACGGATCGCTGGCGGGTGTTTTAGAGCCGGGAATGATTTTTTCGCGGACCTTATCAACGGTTTCTTTGAACTTATCCAGAAACGCCGACGTCTCGGTTGGCTTTTCGGATTCTTTGGCCTTATCTGCTTTTGCCGGCGTCGGTTGCTTCGACGCTGTTTGAGTTTCTTTTTTCCCCATTAACGCTGCGACAGACTCATTAATCCGGCTCATAAATTTATCGACATGTTTTTTAACCGCCGAGGTGTTTTCTTCGGTATCGGGTTTGATGATGTTGTCAGTCGACCGAACCGGTTCTTGTGCCGGTGGTGTTAAGGCCGGTGCGGGCGACGGTTGTGCTTTTGCCGCCGGTGCCGGTGCTGGAACGGGTTCGGTTTTCGCCGTCGGCAGGGGGGTCGGCGGCCCTGGATCTGTTTTACGTGGGCCTTCTTCGATCGACATCGTTTCTTCGTCGAGTGGCTGTTCGGCTTGTTGTTTTGGTTCCGCCGGTGCTACGGGTTTTTCTGGGCTTGGTTGTGCCGTTTGTAATACGGGCTTTTTGGCAACCGGTTCAGCATCATTCGGCGTTTCTTTTACTGTCGTGGCTTCAAGTTTGGCTGGCGTCGTTTCAGGTTCCGGTGACGGTGTTGTCTTCGGTGCCGTTTTTGGTGCTGTGGGTTTGCTGATGATCAGTCGGTTGTCTTTCTTCCATGGTTCCGGCCGGTCATCGCCAAGTCCAAACCGGTATAAAAAACGATCGAGAAGGCGCCGGAATGACGAACGCTTTTCAGACGTGTCGGGATCGGGTGCCGCCGCTGCTACAGTCGCCGTTTGTTGTGGGACAGGTGCTGCTGTCGGTTGAGGTTTAGTTTCTGCTTTGACTTGCTTATCTGTTTCTTTCGCCGGTGTTTCTAGCTGAATTTCAGACAAATCGGGTTGTGCTTTTTGCAGCGTTTCCGTCTTTACGGCCGGCGCCGGCGCAGGCTCGGGGCTTGGTGCCGCGTTTTCAACGGCTCGAACCGGTTCGAGACGGGTCGGTTGTGCTTCCCGGCTTGGCGGTGCCGTGGGTGAAGCGGGTTGATTCAACCCCAGCCGTTTTTTGATGAGTTTGTTACGTTCCCCGAGCAGGAACTGCACGATATCGAAATTTCCCTTGGTGACGGCGACATCGATCGCGGTTTTATCGGCTCTATTGCGGGCCGAAAGGTCGGCCCCCTTGGCAAGACTGTCCTTAATACTGGCAAGGTCACCTTTATCGGCGGCGACAAATAATTGTTGTGTTGCGAGGGAATGATTTTGCGTAAACCCGGTTTGCGGCAGTGCCGTCACGGCAATAAACATCGCCAGCACGAAAACAACCGGTTTCGCGGCGTGATGGGTTTTATGTCTGACAGTGGAGCTCATGCAAATCAACATATCCCTAAAAAGATAACGACAAGATAATGGCGCTGGTGTGGCTTTGCCACCATGCCCGGCCCGGTGCTCGAAAAATCGTCATATGTGTTGATTTTCCGCCGATTTTGGCTGGAATTGGCATTATGACAACAACTCGGCAACCTGATATATCAAGAGTCTGCGGCGAAAACCGGCGAATCCGGGATGAGGAAAAATCACATGGAATATGTACGGCTCGGCAACAGCGGCCTGAAAGTCTCACCGATCTGCCTTGGTGCTTTTATGTTCGGCGGCAATACCGATGAACAAACGGCGATCAAAATTATCGACTCGGCGAAAGACAGCGGCGTGAATTTCATCGATACTGCGGATAAATACCAAAACGGTAAGTCCGAGATCGCCGTCGGCAAGGCGCTTAAGAAGAACCGGGATCAATGGGTGCTCGCGACCAAAACCGGCAGCGATGCCATGGGGCCGGGGCCGAACGAATACGGCCTCAGCCGGAAATGGATGATGCAGGCGCTTGGTGACAGCTTAAAACGGCTGCAAACCGATTATGTCGATATTTATTATCTTCACCGCGCCGAGCCGGGCACGCCGTTCGAGGAAACGTTGCAAACCGTCGGCGATATTTTGCGTTCCGGCAAGGCGCGCTATTGGGGTTTTTCGAATTTCCGCGCCTGGAAAATTCCGGTCATGGTCGAGCTGGCGAAACAGATGGGCATTCCCAAGCCCGTGATCGCACAGCCGTATTACAATCTCATCAATCGCATCGTCGAGTTGGAATACCTGCCCGCGTGCGCCTATTACGGTATCGGTGTCGCACCCTATAGCGTGCTCGCGCGTGGCGTGCTGACCGGCAAATACGGCCTGGGCGATATTCCGAAAGGCTCACGCGCCGAGTGGGAAGGCACACACAAGTTCGGCAACGAAATGGCGCCGGCGACGCTGAAGAAAGTTCAGCGCTTGGTGAAACACGCCGAAAAACGCGGCATGACCGGTTCGCAATTCGCCACCAATTGGTGTTTGAACAACGAATTCGTGCATTCGGTCATCGCGGGGCCGCGCACGTTCGAGCAGTGGACCGAGCAGTTGGACTCGTTAAAGCACAATTTCAACGCCAAAGACGAAGCGCTGGTGGACAAGCTTTTCCCGCCCGCGTATCCCGCACTCATCGAATATGTTCACACCAAAGACCCGCTTGCGGGCCGCGTGCCGGTAAGCGGTTAGATCACTCTGCGGCTTGTTGCGATGTGCCGAGCCATCCGTCGAGCGCTTTGAGCGCCCGGCCGGAGAACGCTTTTTTGCGGTCCTTGCCGCGCTTGCGGTGTTTTTTGTGCAAGCCCTCGTCGCCAAGCGGCGGAAATAGCCCGAAATTGACGTTCATCGGCTGATAGGTGTCGGCATCGGCACCGCCGGTGATATGGCCGAGCAGGGCGCCGAGCGCGGTTTCCGCGGGTGGTAGGCTAGGCTTAATCCCCAACCGTTCGGCGGCGGCGAAGCGGCCCGTCAGCAAGCCGACTGCGGCACTTTCGACATAGCCTTCGCAGCCGGTGATTTGTCCGGCAAAACGGAGTCTTGGTTCGACACGCAATCGAAGTGTTTCGTCCATCAGTTTCGGCGCGTTCAGGAACGTGTTGCGGTGAATGCCACCGAGGCGCGCGAATTCCGCGTTCTCTAAACCCGGAATGGTTTTGAAGATTTTCGTTTGCTCGCCATACTTCAGTTTCGTTTGAAAGCCGACCATGTTGTAGAGCGTGCCGAGGGCGTTGTCCTGGCGCAGTTGCACGATAGCGTAGGATTTAACGTCCGGATCGCGCGGGTTGGTGAGCCCGACCGGCTTCATCGGCCCGTAGCGCAACGTCTCGGGGCCGCGTTCGGCCATCACTTCGATCGGCAGGCAGCCTTCGAAGTAGGGCGTGTCTTTTTCCCAATCCTTAAACTCAGTTTTATCCGCCGCCAGCAACGCCGCGATGAATGCTTCGTATTGTTCTTTGTCCATCGGGCAATTGATGTAGTCCTTGCCGTCTCCACCCGGCCCAACTTTGTCGTAACGCGATTGAAACCAGGCGGTGTCGAAGTCGATGGACTCTTTATGCACGATGGGCGCGATGGCATCGAAAAACGCCAGCGAGTCTTCGCCGGTGAGTGTCCGGATCGCCTCAGTCAACGCGGGCGAGGTGAGCGGGCCGGTGGCAACGATCACGCTATCCCAATCAGATGGTGGCAACGCATCGATTTCTTCGCGTTCGATGGTCACCAAGGGGTGTTCTTCCAACGCATGCTGCACGGCCGCGCTGAACGCGTTCCGGTCGACCGCGAGCGCGCCGCCGGCCGGTACTTTGTGCGTATCGCCGCAGGAAAGGATGAGCGAGCCGCAGCGCCGCATTTCTTCATGCAGCAAACCGACCGCGTTGTATTCGGCATCGTCGGAGCGAAAAGAGTTCGAGCACACCAGTTCCGCGAGGCCGTCGGTCAGGTGCGCGTCGGTTTGCCGCACCGGGCGCATTTCGTGCAGGATGACGGGAACATTCATGCGCGCAAGTTGCCACGCAGCTTCTGATCCAGCCAGGCCGCCGCCGACGATGTGGACAGGTTGTTTGATCATAATGCTATATCACAATTATTTGGCTATTAATAAGTTCTAGATAATACAATTTTGTTATTGAATTATAGAAACGTATAATTATATGGCGATCTTATATCGCTAGTTTTCTTGGGGGAGAAATTATGAAAAGCAATATCAGTAAATTATTTTTGGCCATAGTTATTTTTGGTTGGGGGATTGATGTCGCATATTCCAAATCAAAAATTCCGCCTCCAGGCCCGACCCAACAATACAAAGGAAGAACGTTGATAGGTTCATCGTATCCTAATGTTAGAAATAAATTATTTTTTGAAACAGTGAAAATAGCAATTGATTTAATGGAGAAGTTGCCAAAAAATTTGCGGAAATACCCCAGAGCTATTAAGCGAATTTATTATGATCCACCTTCAAAACATAGAAAAGCAAAAGGCATAAAAACAAATATTGTCGGGGTATACACGTATGGAAGTAATATAAAAAAAATTGCTCCCGTCATTATTTACCAAGATATGAAATATTCTTCGGGGTTGCGCGTAGCATTAAGTCTATTGGGGAATGGTCTTCGTGCGTTTGAACACAAGAATGCAATAAAGTTGATTAGAAAGCTTCAATATATGAGGGCAAATAAAAATAAATTTTCTTTTCAACAAATCGAAAAAACAAAAAATTCTTTAAGAAAATTCTTTTTGAGAATTTCACGCAAGGATATGAAATTAGTCAAGAAATTCGAGTGCAAAAGTATGCGAGTAAAGTTTGAGGCATATAAAGCTTTTAACTTGGGCGCGCGACGAACCGACGCACTTGCTAGAAAAATTTCAAGACGAAATTGCTGGAAGTAACTATGATGTGCCTATGACGAATAGGTGCTTCCATGATCAGCCTCGATAAACTGGCCGAACAGGTGCCCGACGGCGCGCTCCTGGTGCTGCCGCCGGATTACAGCTACGTGCCCATGGCCGCCGTGCGGGCCTTGGTACGCCGCGGCGTGAAGGACCTGCATTTGTTGTTTGCCCCACTCGGCGGCATGGCGGCGGATGTTCTTATCGGTGCCGGGTGCGTGAAAATCATCGAAGCCGCGGCCGTCACCTTGGGCGAGGCGGGCTTGGCCCCCCGGTTCAGCGAAGCCGTTGAGGCCGGTTTGATCACGATCAAGGATTCGACCTGTCCGGCCATTCACACCGCCTTGCAGGCGGCCGAAAAGGGCGTGCCGTTCATGCCTTTACGCGGGCTGATCGGCAGCGATGTCCTCAACAACCGCGATGATTGGAAAGTGGAGGAGGATCCGTTCGAGGGCGGCCCGATTGTTTTGCTGCCCGCGATCAGGCCTGATGTCGCGATGTTTCACGCGCCGCTCGCCGATGAACACGGCAATGTTTGGCTCGGCAAAAGGCGTGAACTCATCACGATGGCGCACGCCGCCAAGCGCACGTTCGTCACGGTCGAAAAAGTGCAGAGCGGAAACTTTCTTGATGATGACATGATGGCAGCGGGCACATTGACCTCCATGTACGTCGACGGCATCGCCGAAGCGAAAGGCGGGTGCTGGCCGCTCGATCTGCCCGGCCACTACGACGCGGACATGGATGCGGTGCGCGATTACGCGAAACGCGCCAAAACCCAAGAGGGTTTCAACGAATGGCTACAGGCAAATGTATTCGCCGAACAGCACCAAGCGGCACAATAGGGCGGTGAATTAGGGCGGTATCATGAGCGATTACAATCCGGAAGAACTGTTAATCAGCACCATCGCAAACTTGTTGGCGGACTCGCGCCACATCGCCGTCGGCATGGCGTCGCCCATTCCTGGTTCGGCGGCGTTACTGGTGCGTGAAGAAACCAAAGCGACCGATCATCCGTTGCGGGTTTCCATGATCGGCGGCGATGCGAACAATCCGTTCACCGACGGCGGCAGAGAGTTATTTGACTGTTCGGGGCAAGGCCGCATCGATACGTTTTTCTTAGGGGGTGTGCAGATCGACGGCGAGGCCAACCTCAATCTTGTCGGCACCGGCGATTATCCCGCGCTTGATCGCCGCTTTCCCGGCTCGTTCGGTTCCGCGTATATGTATTTCGTCATCCCGAAGGTGATTTTGTTTCGCCCGGAACATTCCCGCCGCGTGTTCGTGCCGAAAGTCGACTTTATCAGCGCGCCCGGCACGTCCGAGCAGGGTGTGCATCGCCCCGGTGGGCCGTATGCGTTGGTCACCGAGTTATGCGTCATGCTGTTCGATAAAAACAAAAAACGCTTTCGCCTCGCTTCCGTCAGCCCCGGCCACACCCTGGAAGAAGTGCGCGACAACACCGGCTTCGATTTTGATGTTCCTGAAAACGTACCGACGACACCGGAACCGGACCCCGCGCGTCTCGAGCTGCTGCGCAATTCCATCGCGCCCGAAATTGCTAAAACCTATCCGGATTTCTCCAAGCGCGTGTTCGGCTTAGCGGCTTAAGCGCTTTTTTTCAGTTTTGTTTTTTTCGCCGCTTTCTTCGCCGGTTTTTTAGTTGTGCTTTTTAAGCGCGGGGCGAGGTGTTCGCCGGTGAAGCTCTTTTTGCTCGTGGCGATTTTCTCCGGCGTGCCTTGAGCGACGATCTTGCCGCCCTTGTCGCCGCCTTCGGGGCCGAGGTCGATGATCCAGTCGGCGGTCTTGATCACTTCCATGTTGTGCTCGATGACGACGACCGTATTCCCGGTCTGAACGAGTTCGTGCAGCACTTCGAGAAGTTTTTTGACATCTTCGAAATGCAAACCGGTGGTTGGCTCATCGAGAATGTAAAGTGTTTTCCCAGTGGCGCGCCGCGACAGTTCCTTCGCCAGCTTCACCCGCTGCGCTTCACCGCCAGAAAGGGTGGTTGCTTGTTGGCCGATGTGAATGTAACTCAATCCAACACGCATCAACGTTTCCATCTTGGAACGGATCGCCGGCACGGCTTTGAAAAACTCAAGACCTTCCTCGACGGTCATGTCGAGCACGTCGGCGATGGATTTGTTGCGGAATTTGATATCGAGCGTTTCGCGGTTATAGCGCTTTCCGTGACAGACATCGCATTGCACGTACACATCGGGCAGGAAATGCATTTCGATCTTAATGACCCCGTCGCCCTGGCAGGCTTCGCAACGCCCGCCCTTGACGTTGAAGGAAAACCCGCCCGGCTTGTAGCCGCGCGCTTTCGCTTCGGGCAAGCCCGCGAACCAATCGCGAATAACGGTGAACGCACCCGTGTAGGTCGCCGGGTTGGAGCGCGGCGTACGCCCGATGGGGGACTGATCGATATCGACGACCTTATCGAGAAACTCAAGGCCGGTGATGTCCTCATGCGCGCCCGGATGCACCCGCGCGCTGTGCAGCCGCCGCGCGGCCGCCGGATATAGCGTTTCAACGATCAGCGATGATTTCCCCGAGCCGGACACGCCGGTCACCGCGACGAACGTGCCGAGCGGAATATCGACGTTGACGTTATTCAGGTTGTTTTCCGAAGCACCCTTGATGCTCAGATGCTGACCGCCTTTGGCGGTGCGGCGATTTGCCGGCACCTCGATTTGCCGGAATCCGGTCAGGTATTGCCCGGTCAGGCTTTCGCTCGCGGCCATGATCTGTTTCGGCGTGCCTTGGGCGACGACTTGGCCGCCGTGCACACCGGCCCCGGGGCCGATGTCGATGACATGATCGGCGGTGAGGATGGCGTCTTCGTCGTGTTCGACGACAATAACGGTGTTGCCGAGGTTCTTGAGCCGTTCCAGGGTCGTCAGCAGGCGGGCGTTGTCGCGCTGGTGCAGGCCGATGGAAGGCTCGTCAAGCACATAGAGCACGCCCGTGAGCCCGGAGCCGATCTGCGAGGCGAGGCGGATGCGTTGGCTTTCCCCGCCCGAGAGCGTTGCCGCGGCGCGGGATAATGTTAAATATTCGAGTCCGACGTTATTGAGGAAGCCGAGCCGCTCGTTGATTTCGCGTAGAATGCGTCGTGCGATTTCATTTTGTTTTTTAGTGAGTTTCTTTTCCAACCCCGCAAACCAATCGACGGCTTTTTCAATGGACAACGCCGTGATGTCGCCGGCGTGCTTACCGTCGATTTTGACCGCCAGCGCTTCAGGCTTTAAACGATGACCGCTGCATTCGTTGCACGTGTCGATAGTTTGATAGCGCTGCAGCTCCTCGATGATCCAGGTTGCGTCCGATTCACTCCAGCGCCGCTCCATGTTCGGCACGACGCCCTCGAAGGGCTTGTTGAGTTCATAGGCTTTGTTGCCGTCGTCGTATTGCATGGCGACGGTCTCATTACCCGAGCCCCAGAGGATCACGTCGCGTACTTTCGATTTCAATTTCCGAAACGGCGTGTCGAGGTCGAATTTGTAATGCCGCGCGAGGCTTTCCAGGGTTTGCATGTAATAGGGTGACGACGAGTTCGCCCAGGCGGCAATCGCACCTTCGCGTAACGTGAGCCGGTCGTTAGGGACGATCAACTCAGGATCAAAGAACATTTCGGTGCCGAGGCCGTCACACGCCGGACAGGCCCCGAACGGGCTGTTGAACGAAAACAGCCGCGGCTCAATCTCTTCAATGGTGAAACCGGAGACCGGGCAGGCGAACTTGGCCGAAAACGTCGTGCGCGTGCCTTCGTCCGCGTCTTCGGTGATTGCCAAACCGTCGGCAAGCGCGAGGGATGTCTCGAAACTATCGGCGAGGCGGCTTTCCAAGCCTTCACGCACGACCACCCGGTCGACGACGACTTCGATGTCGTGTTTGTATTTTTTATCGAGATTGGGCGCATCCTCGATCTCGAGCTGCTTGCCGTCGATTTTGACGCGCTGAAAGCCGCGTTTGCGCAAATCCGCGAGTTCTTTCTTAAACTCGCCTTTGCGCCCGCGCGCGATAGGAGCGAGGATCAAGAGCCGCGTGCCTTCCTTCATGGCAAGCACCCGGTCGACCATCTGACTGACGGTCTGGGCCTCGATCGGTAGGCCCGTTTCCGGCGAATAGGGTATCCCGACGCGCGCGAACAAGAGACGCATGTAGTCGTACACTTCGGTCACGGTGCCAACGGTCGAGCGGGGGTTGCGCGACGTGGTCTTCTGTTCGATGGAAATCGCCGGGGAAAGGCCCTCGATGAGGTCCACATCCGGCTTTTGCATCAGTTCGAGGAATTGCCGCGCATAGGCCGACAGGCTTTCGACATAGCGGCGCTGGCCCTCGGCATAGATCGTATCGAAGGCGAGGGACGATTTGCCCGAACCCGACAGCCCGGTGATGACGGTCAGGCTTTCGCGCGGAATCTCGACGTCGATATTCTGTAAATTGTGCTCGCGGGCGCCCCGGACGCTGATCTTTTCCATGGTGCTGTTCAACTTTTAAGCGGTCTAGAACCGGCCAGGAATAAAGCGGAAATGGCGCTCTGTAAAGGGACCGAAATCTGGGAGACATGACAAAGATCGGACCTCGCCCTTCGACAAGCTCAAGGTGAGGGAATAAGACGAAAGCGAGGGTAAAGGGTAAAAGCAAAGCCTCATCCTGAGCCTGACAAAGGATGAGGTTTCCCTTCTAGATATCAATCTGAGGTATGACCGATCTGTGGATAAGCCGGGAAAAAATCCGATTTCGGGGCGGCGGTGTTGGTTGTAATGTGGTTGTCTTACAACATCTTTGATAGATCGCAGCGAGAGATAGAGGAAAAACAATGGCTGGTAGTGTTAACAAAGTAATTTTAGTCGGTAATTTAGGCCGGGATCCGGAAGTCCGCATGTCCCAGGCCGGCAATAAAATCGTAAATTTCTCAGTCGCAACGTCCGAGCGTTGGCGGGATAAAAACTCGGGAGAGCAGCGAGAGAAAACCGAATGGCACCGTGTCGTGATTTTCGACGAGCGCCTCGCGGATGTCGCCGAGAAGTATTTACGCAAAGGTTCTAAGGTTTATTTGGAAGGCCAAATCCAAACCCGGGATTATGAAAAAGACGGCCAAAAACATTATGTCACCGAAGTCGTTCTGCAACGTTTCCGCAGCGTGCTGACCATGCTCGATAGCCGCGGCGGTGGTGGCGGCGGCGATGATTATGCACCGCCTTCGGAGCCGTCCGGTGGCAGTATGGGCGGTGGCGGGGGCGGCGATCTCGACGACGAAATCCCGTTTTAATCTGCTTAAGTTCGAACGCTAAAACGCCCCGATTCGGGGCGTTTTTTCGTTGCCTTTTCAAAGCCGCTTTTTAGCCCTAAAAAAGCCCTGTAAGGCATTGTTATTATTGTATAATTAAGGGGCCAATCCGCTTGTGACCGGGGCATGAAAAATGCTAAATTAAGAGCCTATTTTAAGTCCTTTTTTCACCATGAGGCCGGTTCCCTATACGGCCTTTCCCTTAGCCGGGGCCGGCTGAATTTCGGCCCCTGATTTTATTGAAAACGACCGGAAAAATCCGTTGACCGCACCGCCTGATACGCCTTCGGAATTCGACGCAACGGTTCCCGTTTCCATCGAAGAGGAGATGAAACGCTCCTATCTCGATTACGCCATGAGCGTGATCGTCAGTCGCGCGTTGCCCGATGTGCGTGACGGCTTAAAACCCGTGCACCGGCGTATTTTGTTTTCGATGCACGAAAACGGGTATCACTACAATCGTTCGTTTAGAAAATCAGCGCGTATCGTCGGTGATGTCATGGGTAAATACCATCCACATGGCGACACGGCGATTTACGATGCGATGGTGCGTATGGCGCAGGAATTTTCGCTGCGTGTGCCGCTTGTCGACGGGCAAGGCAACTTCGGGTCTATGGACGGGGACCGGGCCGCTGCCATGCGGTATACCGAAGCGCGCTTAACCCGTGTCGCGCACGCTTTATTAGAAGACATCGATAAAGATACCGTCGACTTTCAGGAAAACTACGACGGCACGGAAAAAGAGCCGGAAGTCCTGCCGGCGCAGATACCGAATTTGCTGGCGAACGGCGCCGGCGGCATCGCGGTCGGCATGGCGACCAATATTCCGCCGCACAATTTGGGCGAATTGATCGATGCCTGCTGTGCGTTGATCGATAATCCCGAGACGACCATCGACGAGCTGATCGAAAACCACGTCCAGGGGCCTGATTTTCCCACCGGCGGTCTGATTATGGGTCGGGCAGGTGTCTTGTTGGCGCTCAAGACCGGCCACGGCTCCGTAGTCATGCGCGGCAAAACGTCTATCGAAGAAGTCCGTAAAGGCGTGCAGGCCATCATCATCACCGAAGTGCCCTATCAGGTGAACAAGGCCCGCATGATCGAGATTATGGCGGAATGCGTGCGCGATAAGCGCATCGAAGGGATCGGCGACCTGCGTGATGAATCCGATCGCCAAGGCGTACGCGTCGTCGTCGAAATTCGCCGCGATGCCAACGCCGAAGTCGTGCTGAACCAGCTTTATCGGTATACACCGCTGCAAACCAGTTTCGGTGTCAACATGCTGGCTCTCGATCACGGCCAGCCGCGTATGATGAATCTGCGGGAAATTTTAAACGCGTTTATCGAATTCCGCGAAGAGGTCATCCGCCGACGTACGATTTTCGAACTCGGCAAGGCGCGTGATCGCGCGCACGTGTTGGTCGGCCTCGCGGTCGCGGTCGCTAATATCGACGATATCATCGCGCTCATTCGCAAAGCGAAGGACCCGGCGACGGCGCGCGAGCAACTGATGGAACGCGATTGGCCGGCTTCGGATGTCGAGCCGATGATCAAGCTGCTCGACGAGCCGGGCCGTGCGGTCGTGAAGGGCAAATACAAGCTTTCCGAGGAACAGGCGAAAGCGATCCTGGAGTTACGCCTGCACCGTCTGACCGGCCTCGAGCGGGATAAAATCGGCGGGGATTTGGAAGAACTCGGCAAGAAAATCGCCGAGTATCTCGAAATTCTTGCCTCGCGCGAAAAACTGTACGGCATCCTGCGCGACGAATTGCTCGACATGAAAGAGCAATTCGCCACACCGCGCAAAACTCAAATCGAAGAGGGCGGGTTCGAACAGGACGTCGAAGACCTCATCCAGCGCGAAGACATGGTCGTGACCGTTTCCAACGCCGGGTACATCAAACGCGTGCCCTTATCGACCTATCGCGCGCAGCACCGCGGCGGAAAAGGCCGTGCCGGCATGAGTACGCGCGACGAGGATTTTGTCAGTCAGGTGTTCGTGGTGAATACCCACACGCCTGTGCTGTTTTTCTCCTCGCGTGGCATCGTCTACGTGCTGAAGGTTTATAAATTACCTTTGGGTTCGCCGACGGCGCGCGGCAAGGCCATGATCAACCTACTGCCGCTTCAAGAAGGTGAAACCATTTCAACCCTAATGCCGATGCCCGAGGACGAGGAAACCTGGGGGCAGTGGGATATCGTGTTTGCGACCGCGCAGGGAAAAATTCGACGGAATTCGTTAAAAGATTTCGCGAACATTAAGGCTAACGGCAAAATCGCCATGAAATTCGAGAATGGTAATGCCGACGACCGCCTGATCCGGGTGCGCACTATTACCGAAGATGATGATGTGCTGCTCTCGACCCGGCAGGGCAAATGCATTCGCTTCTCGGTCGGTGATCTCCGCGTGTTTACCAGTCGCTCCTCGACAGGCGTGCGCGGCATTAAACTTGCCAAGGACGATGAAGTCATTTCCATGTCGGCGTTGAAGCACGTGCATGCAGATTCGGAATCACGCGAGTTATATTTACAATCTGTCAGCGCAAAGCGCCGGCTTGCCGGTGCCGATTACACGGATAAGAAAGAAGAAAAAAAACGCGATAAGGAATTGGCGGCCCGGCTGGAGGATCCCTCCTATCAAGCGATGGCCGAGCACGAAGAGTTTATCCTGACCGTGACCGAAGACGGTTTAGGCAAGCGTTCGACCGCGTATGAGTATAGGATTACCGGACGCGGCGGTTCGGGCATTACCAGCATTGAGTTGAAACGCGGCAAGAAAACAACCCATGTCGTTGCTTCATTTCCGGTGGTCGATACGGATGAGTTGGTGATGGTGACGGACGGCGGTAAACTGATCCGTATGCCGGTCGCCGATATCAGCCAATCGGGCCGGACGACACGCGGCGTGACGTTGTTCAAGACCGCTGAAGATGAAAATGTCGTTTCGGTCACGAGGATTCGGGAGACTGATACCGAAGGGGACGAAACGAGCGCCGAGTCTGCTGACGGTGATGGCAAAAAAGATAATTCCGGCAAAGGGGCGGCCGCCGAATAGGCGGTGATCTTAAGGGGACGTTAATAGCCATGAACAGCAAGCCGCGCATTGGCGTGTATCCGGGGACGTTCGATCCCGTAACCCGGGGGCATCTCGATATCATTTCTCGTGCGACCCGCGTGGTCGACCGGCTGATTTTGGGCGTCGCCATCAACGAGGATAAGGGGCCGCTCTTTACCCTCGACGAGCGCGTGGCCATGCTCGAAGAGGAGCTGAAAAACCTGAACAACCACGACGGCAGCGCGATCGAAGTGAAACCGTTCGATAACCTGCTCACTCAATTCGCGACTTCGGTGGGGGCATCGGTCGTGATTCGCGGTTTGCGCGCGGTCTCGGATTTCGAGTTTGAATTTCAGATGGTGGGGATGAACTCCCGCTTGGCGCCCGAGGTGGAGACCGTGTTCTTGATGGCTGCCGATAAGTACCAATTCATCTCTTCGCGATTGGTGAAGGAAATCGGGCGTCTTGGCGGCGATGTCGGCGAATTCGTCAGTCCAGCGGTGAAGAGCCACCTCGACAAGCGATTTAAGCGAAAATAAAGGACTCTGGCCGGGGGTAGGCTGTGAAACCGGGCTTGACCCGTTCTCGCGGCCTCCTTATGTTCCCGGTTTCGCTCCCCACAATCGGGAGCCTGATGATGGTGAAGGGCGCATAGCTCAGTTGGTAGAGCAACTGACTTTTAATCAGTAGGTCCCAGGTTCGAATCCTGGTGCGCTCACCATCAAGACGATGCGAAGCTTAAAAAGGCCTGGAAGGACCCAGGCCTTTTTGGTTTAGCGGAGCACGGCGAAGATCCGCCGGAGACCTCATCCGAGTGAATCAGGCTTTTGATCCAGTGAATTGGTTCGCGCTGAAATTCCCTTCAGGAATGCGATTTGAAGCTGATGGCGTCGCGGTAATCGAGGTCTTCGATGTCGATGTCGGAACGCATGGTTTCCTTATCGACCGTAAACTGGATTTTGCGGTCGATTTCACATCCATCTTTTCCTCCCTTGATATTATTTTATGAACCCACTGCATGACGAATAGCTATAGGGGCCCCAAGATTAGCATGCTTGGTCCGGTGTTGCTTCGTCGTTGTACAAGGAGGTGGGGCCGGTTGATGTTCCAGTGGATGGTTCCGGATGGCTACCGCTGAGGCGGCAGCAATTAAGCCGTTATTTTTTTGCGGCTTCTTCTTTATCGGCGGCTTCTTTCGCTAAACGCAAGGCCTTGAGGTTTGCCATTTGTTCGTCGCGTTTAATATCTTCTTTTTCCTTGTCTTTCAGGGCAACTTCTTTTTTCTTTTGCAGCCTCGCGAACTGCTTTTCGGCGCGTGCCGCTTTTGCAGACTTCTGCATCATGATAACTCCATGGGTGATTAAGTGCATGCCTTCGTGGCGGGGATGAATCGATGTTTTCCCGCTGTTTTAAGCCAGAGAAGAGGCGTATTCCGAGAAGGCTTGTGGGTTTTTTGATTTCGCCGTAAGGCGAGCAGGCGCGGCCCGTTTAATTGGACCGCGCCTGAATAGTCTTTACTCGACGACAGACAGGTTCTCGGCAGAAGATTTGCCGTTCTGTCCGGGTTGAAGTTCGTAAGAGACTTTTTGCCCTTCGTTGAGCGTGCTCAGACCGGCGCGTTCAACGGCCGAAATATGAACAAAAGCATCTTTGGAACCGTCTTCCGGTTCGATGAACCCATAACCCTTCGTCGGGTTAAACCATTTTACTGTACCTGTAGGCATACTTGTTTCCTCTAACAGGAGATTTAAGTTTGCGCGTCACACCATGTCACGTCGCACGTTGTTAACGCTCACATTGTTAGGGATAACTAAGCAGATCGGCGAAACGATTTTTTAGATATGTCAAAACAAATGCAATACGTATACGCCGGTTATATAGAGTTAAACGTGAAAAAGTCAATGACTCGCAAGGGTTACAGCTTGATGCGGCATTGAAATATCCCTGTTTTCCAGCATTTTTTATTTCCTAACCGCACACGAAGGGATGGCGGCCGCCATCATTATGTGGCCACTTTTTGCCGCCATTCGCCGTCTTGAAACATTTTTAGCACGCGCTTAGCACGGGTTCTGTCGATTGTTAGGGCGGCGATGTCCGTTTGATAATCGAGAAACCCTTCATTTGCCTGCGCGATATTGGCAGCATCGACAAAACCCATGGACCAGTCCTCGAACTCTTTTTCGGGGACCGTGTCCTTAAACAGAATTTTGATATTGTTATGGCGGGGGTCTTTATGGATTTTTTCGAGTAGATTTTCGACCTCGACTTCGGGGCCTTCGAGGACCTGCAAGAATGACCCGCCATGATAAACGAGCAGTCCGGAAATGCCTTTTGCCTGATTGTTCTCGCGCGCCTGGACGAGCAGCTCCTTGAGGGCTTCGGGCGTGAATTTCTCCGTTTCGGCACTGATATAAATTGCTTGAATCATCATCTCTTCATGACCGCTTATCGTGCTTCAATTCAATGGACGGTAAAATGGAAATATCAGTGACTCCTGAGGCTTTAGTCAAGCTCTAGCAGCACTTTAAGAATGCCGGATTGCTGTGCCGTAGCCATCGCTTCAAGGCTATTGCCAATTGAAAAAGAGGCATCTATCAGGCTTTTGGTTTCGATCGTTCCCCTTTGTAAATATTCAAGCGCCTTCGCATAGGGGCCGCAACGGGAACCAACGATATTAATTTCATCAACGACAACGCGGGTCATATCGACGGATGCAAGGCCCGGCACGGTGCTTTTGAGGACGAGCGTTCCGCGCGGACGGGTTGCCGCGAGTGCCGTTGTTAAGCCGTCCTGATCGCCGGTGCAGTCGATGACGACATCGAACGTCATGCCGGAAAGATCTTTGCTTGTGATGAGGTCGGCACCGAGGCTTTGCAAGCGTGCCTTTTTCGACTCGTTTCGCGTGACGATGGTCAGTGGACAGCTAGTGGTTGCCAGTACCCGCGCGGCTAATTGCCCTAGTTTGCCCGCCCCAATCAGCATGACGCTCGTGTCGGGGCCGATCTCGACTTTTTCGAGAATGTCCAAGGCGGCGGCAAGGGGTTCGACAAATACGGCGGCGCGGTCTTCGATGTCATCGGGAACAACGTAAAGGTTTTGTTCCGGCATGCTGATGTAATCGGCGAAGGCACCGTTCTTGTTAATGATGCCAATCACACGGCCGTTTTGGCAGTGTTTGCGCAAGCCGGCCCGGCAATAGCTGCAATCGCCGCACGATGTATAGATTTCGGCGACGACGCGCTTTCCGTTAAGGGGGCTGGCGCTGTCCTTAACGATACCGACAAACTCGTGACCCAATACGCCGTCAAACGGATTGAGGCCGTTGATCATGGCAATATCGGTACTGCAAATACCGGCTTGTGTAACGCGGATCAAGCATTCGCCCGGTTCCGGTACCGGGTCAGGAATATTGTTCCGGAATTCGAGGGTTCCGTTCTTAAGCCACAGACCTTTCAACGATCAAACCCGTCCCTCAAGCAGCCGAAACATAACCGGCGCCAGTAGTTTATTCGTAGTAGGCGCCTTCGCGGCGGACCGGCGCTTTCCATTTGTTTTTCTTCGAGCCGCCCCGGATTTCTTCGCCGTCGGGTCCGCGCCGCATATTGATTTCGCCTTCCTGGGCGCGTGAGCCGACACGAAGCAGCACCAGGGGTTCTTCGGCGCAGCTGTTAAAATAATAGTACGTGCCTGCGGGCAGCATCAGGCCTTCGTTGCGGCCCAATTCCTTTTCTTCCTTATTAGGGCCGTAAAACCGGGCGCGCCCGTGTAATACAATAAACATGTGGTCTTCGTTCTCGTGACTATGCAGCACGTTTTCGCCACCGGATGCGTAAACCTTGATCCAAGTCCACAAATTGTCGGTTTCGGCCAAGGGCACGATATCGCGGCCGTCATCAAGAAGCTGGGCGCGAAGCTTAAAGAACTTCGGATTGCCAGCCTTCGAAATGGCGCTGAAGTAGCCCATATCCTCGCCGGGGACTTCTTCGATGCCGTATCGTTGGCGGGCTTCGATATTAAATGTTTTGTCTACGAGATCATCAGGCATGGTTACTCACTCCTGGTTAAAGGATGCCGTTATCTTTCATGGCTTGAATTTCGGCTTCACTATAGCCGAGACCGCTTAAAACCTCATCGTTGTGTTCGCCCATTTCCGGTGTGTGGCGGGGAAACTTTTCCTCGGTCCGTTCGACCTTGGACAAATTAATAGCGGTGCCGACGACATCGAATTTACCGAGGATCGGGTGTTCCTGCGGCCGCCGCATCTTGAGGTGTTTGACTTGCGGGTCGGCAAAGGTTTGATCCACCGTATTGACGGGGCCGCACGGAACGCCTGCGGCCATCAGCTTGTCGGTGATTTCCGCACTGGTAAAATTCATGAAGTGTTCCTGGATGATCGCATTCAGCGCATCCCGATTTTCCGAACGGCCGTCGTTGGAATTGTAATCCGGATGGTCGATTAGATATTCGAGATCCATGGCTTTGCAAAAGCGCGGGAACATGGTGTTGCTGCCGGCGAAAACGACATACCCGTCTTTCGAATTAAACCGGCCCATAGGGATACCGGTCGGGTGGTTGTTGCCGGCCGATTTCGGCACTTCGCCCTTCATCAGGTATCGGGCTGCCTGCAGATCCATCATGTTAATCATGGTTTCGAGTAGGGAGGTGTGCACCCATTGGCCTTCGCCGGTGACTTCCCGGTCGAGCAGCGCCAACAAAACGCCGTGGGCGAGGAACATGCCCGAGCAAAGATCGGAAATCGGAATGCCGACGCGCATGGGGCCACCCTCCGGATCGCCGGTGACCGACATAAGGCCGCCCATACCCTGGGCAATTTGATCGACGCCATGTCGTTCTTTATAGGGCCCGCTTTGACCAAAACCGGAGATGCTCGCATACACCAAACGCGGATTGATCTTTTTAAGAGTGTCGTAATCGATGCCGAGTTTGTACTTAACGACCGAACGAAAATTCTCAACCAAAACGTCAGCATCTTTTACGAGCTTGAAGAAGACTTCCTTGCCTTCGTCTGATTTAAGATTCAGTGTGATGGCGCGTTTATTGCGGTGCAGATTTTGAAAATCGAAATCATGCCGCTTGCCGGTAAGCCCGACGCGGTTTTTGCCCGACTCCATGGGTGGCTCCACCATGAGCACGTCAGCCCCCCAGTCTGAAAGCAGGCGGACACAGGTTGGCCCGGCCCGTGCCTGGGTAAGATCGATGACGCGAAATCTTTTCAGTGGCAAATTGTCGGACATGATGGTGCCTTCCTGCTAGTAGTTATCATGATTTTAGTTTTGGGCCTGAAACAGGCCTGTAAGGATGTGGCTCTATGATTAACAGCCAATCCGGCATTTGAAAATACCCTTGCATAATCGATTTGACCGATCCTTGGGTTCGGACCAGGATGTGGCTGATATCTATTCAGCTTTAATTGAAAGGAGAGCCCCATGGATACGAAAGAATTGTTTGAACAAGGCATGAAATTGCGCCGCCAGGTATTAGGTGACGCCCA
>Ga0181593_10001785_pt1 | contig 19654 bp, 12 predicted proteins | sample 071ome_19_FD_133756 | JGI IMG/M metagenome (GOLD analysis project Ga0181593, IMG submission 133756) | Coastal salt marsh microbial communities from the Groves Creek Marsh, Skidaway Island, Georgia - 071413AT metaG (megahit assembly) | ecosystem: Environmental > Aquatic > Marine > Intertidal...
CGAGAAGTTGGGCGGCAATCTGCGTATCGTACATCACCGGAGGAACGAAGCCCCACTCTTTGAGCATGAGTGACATATCATAATCTGCTCCATGCATCCAGATCTCAGCCGTCTTGAGCCATTCTACCAGCGGGGTCATCGACTCCTCTCCAATGGGATCGATTAAGTGAACCTCATCCTCAAAACAAACCTGGATCAAACAAATGCGCTCTGCATATCGATACAAGCTATCCGCCTCGAGATCAAAACCAACTGCTCCAGATTGGCTAGGCAAGACCTCCACAAGGCGGTCAACATTCATAAAGGGCGACGACATCTTAAAAAAGGGGCAAAGCGAAACGCCTTGCCCCTCTGAGATTTAAAAAAGTAAGAGATTAATCAAGCTTTTCGATCCAACGATTAAGAACTTACTTTGGTGTGGCAACGACACGATAGAAAAGGTGTTTCCGTCCTGGGAGACTTAAGACAGGAATTTGGTAATACTCAATATCACCTTCCACCCGATCCAACGTCGTGAGCTGAGCGTCCACCCATTCACTCATATTCGTGGACTGCTGTGGAGCGTAGTTCAGATCGCCTTTCGAGGTGTCGATTCCATATTCGATATAGTTCCGACCATCCTTGGAAATCAAACGAGGAATGTTTTTAGGAATATCAGCGACGAGCAAGTCACCTCCAAAGGCGTATTCTTCGTGATTTGAATATCCATCTCCATCAGCATCACCTTCAGGGAGAAGGCCATCAATGCCAAGACTGCTTGCAAGAGCTTGGAAGCTTTCCTCTGGGACAAACTCGAGCCTCGAGATTAACACGCCATCAATGATGTTTCCGACAACACTCCGACCAGAAGTGCCCCGGAAGTCCTTACGGTGACGCACCTGCAGACGGTGTCTTCCTGCACTGATTGCAAAATCTTGCAGAACGATATTGTTCGGAGGACCAACACCTGGGCCGGAACCTGCTTGGTTTTCATTGATGACAACACCATCAAGCAAGATTTCGAAAAGATCCCCCTCTTCTGCATAGTTTTCGGCAACAATATTGAGTGTTCCTGGGCCGTCGAGCCAACCCGCAAGAGAGACGCTCTGCCCGTTACCAACGCTTGAGCTCATAATGCGCTTGAACGGTGGGTTCGGAACTGGAGGCCATGGCACTGCGCGCCAGAGGGTCCGGCTATCAATTTCAAGATCGAAACCTGAAATCCCGCCATACTCTTTGAGTTCCTCAAGATACTTGGCAGTTGTTTGCCAACGGATGTTATCGAGAAGACCGCGATCCTCACCGGAGAATTCATTGTCCGTTCCTTTGACCGCATCTTTACCATAGATCCATCGGACATTGTTGATTGGCTCTGGAAGCATGACAGAAACCGTACCCCAATCACGCTCACCACTGATAAAGCTGCTCCAATTCTGTGGTACCGCTCCACCATAGTTAAACCAAAGGCGGTCATACCCCTCTTCCGAGGAAGTCTTCCAATCGAAGGTCAAAACACCCTGCGGAATTCCATTGAATCCAAAGAAAGACTGCTGATTATCACCAAGCCCAAGAGAGCTACGTGCTGCAACTTTCTGGTCATCAGAAACGTTCCCATCATTGGTATCGATAAATTCGAAGGCCCAAGGGAAATTTCTTGAGGTCACAACATCGTAACCAGGGAGACCAAGTGCATCACCCAAGGCTTCTTCAACAGGTCGAACCACAATCGAAATTGTTGGATTTGAGATCGTGCCATCCTCACCAGTTAAGAAAATAGGCACCTGATAGAAACCGGCAACGTTTGCCGCACCAGAAATCAGGCTGGTGTCTGCGTTGAAGCTCAAGCCTTCTGGTAGATCACCGACGGCAATCTCAGTCGCACCAACAGCTTCAATTTGATAAGCGACGGTCTCATACTGATTCACATCAACGAGCTGCTCACTGACCAAGACAGCAGAGCCACTCACTCCTCCATCAGGATCAGATGTTCCGTGGAGGGTCACAGTCGCATCGTTGAGAATCGCCTCATTGCCAGAAATCTTGTCAGTAATCCGAAGAATCCAAGTTCCTGCCGAATCTTCACCCCAATTGCGGAGCGTGGTGAATGTCCAATCAGAGATTCCCTGCTCCTTATGGTTTGTGTCACTGACATGCAGGAGGCTCTGGGTGCCACTTGGAGAAATCAAGACAACTTCGAGATCAGAACGATTCTGCGTCAGTGCCGTCATATTCAGCTCAACGTGCTCAACATCAATATTCTCCTCATTGGAGAAATCAAATGAGAGATTGTAGGACTGTGGGGCATTTGGATCGAAATCAGGAATAAATCCAGTCTGCTGACTTGGGTCAGTGTTTCCACGGTTGAAGAAAAATGACTTCGAGAGAGGCTGCACATTCTCTGCAAGGAACTCATTGACTGGCAAACGTGGATCCTCGTCGGGAATTGTGTTTCCAGTTCCCCGGTCACGTGCAGCCTGAACTGCTGCAGCAGCGTCAACAAGACCAGCACCATAATCATGGTTGAAATTCAAGTTGGCACCATTGGTAATCCAGCCTCCAGAGAGGGGATCATTCTGAACGGCTGTCCTGATCAAAATATCCTGCACATCGCGCCAGGTGAGTTGGTCGTTGGCTTCTAGCATCATCGCAACAACGCCTGAAACAAGTGGAGTCGCTGCTGAAGTTCCTCCGAAATCGGTGACATAAGTCGGGATCCGAACAGGGTTTCCGTCCAAGTCCAGACCCACATCAAAGGCAGTCGTCAACAGGGACTGAGCTCCACCATCACTTGGAGCACAAACAACGATGTTTGCGCCAGGCTCAGAGTAAAGCGCACGACGACCTGCGTCGTTCACCGCACCAACGGCGATGGTGTAAATAGAGTTGGCAAAACCGTCGTAGTTTGAGTTGTCATTGATCTCTCCCCCGTTACCGGCTGCCCAAACAAAGATGCCCCCAAGACCGCCTCGTGCCTGATTCGGATTGGGCACATCAGGACCAAGAACACCAAGCTCGATGGCCTCTAAGACCGCAGCTGATGGGCGATCAAAGTTGAGAACAGAATCATCTGGCCCCCAACTGTTGGTCGAAATATCGACGACTGGAACATCTTGGGTTCCGGGGTTAATTGGAGGTCCAAACGGTGAAGAGAAATTCGGAATGGGAGCCATTCCCCAGAGGAGAGCAGTTGCCTCATCAGCATCGTCAACAAATCCTCCAAGGAGGCGGACCGCCGTGATATCAACACCAGGAGCAACCCCTGCCATTCCAGCACCATCTGCAGCAGCGGCAAGAAGACCGGCTACATTCGTCCCGTGATTGGAATAAATGTCGAAAGTTGCAGGGAATCGGGAGTCATCGACCAAGTTTAAATGCTGGTCACCACCAAGGGCGGCTCCCGCAAGCTCGGGGTGATCGATGGCAACACCGTCATCAACGATGGAAACAACCACACCGGCCCCGGTTTCAACAAGGTTAGCGGGCTCCACATTCAGGTCGATTCCGGGAGAGGCACCGTTGAATCCAAGGTTGCTTAAATACCACTGATAGGTCCTTTCATCAGGATAACCATCTGGGTTATCGACGAGGTCGTAGATGCGAACATAAGGATCGTTTGGCAAGGCCCGACGATAAAGCTTTTTGGCGAAGAGAGGCTCTGCACTCAGAATATCAGGATCGGCCGCAACCTCTTGAACTTGGCTTAAAACCTTTGAAGCTGACACCTCTTCACAGACCGCAAAGCGAGACTGCTCAGACATGCGCGTGATGGTCTTCATCCCACAGCGCGACTTGATCGCATTGAGATCAGCGCCCTCCTTGAGTTCAATCATGTAGCGATTGCGAAGAATTCGACGCGCGGATGGCACTCCCTCGCGACCCTTCGGATAGAAAACGATGAAATTCTCGGCGTTCGGATCAGCAGCTTGAGCGATCACCGCAGCGGTCGAACCCGCAGCAACAGGCATGACTTTCAGCTGACCATTCTGATCACGGCGGCACATCTCATAGGTGCACATCGTATAACTCTGCGTCTCGCCCCGAACCTTAAAATCGTAGGATCCACTACTTGGAGCCATCTCTACCGCACCGGGGAGTGTCCCAAAATCAGTCGTTGTTTGGGCATAAACTGAACCTGAGGAAGCGAGAACTGCCAGGAGGCTCATTGAAAACTTATTCATAGCAAAGTGTAGGTGGTTTGTGTGTCTTAAAAATTTTTCAGAAAGAGATGGAATTAATAGTCTTGGGTAATTCTGACTCGTGTTAAACAAGCGCCCTGACCATACGGAAGGATGCTGCGGACCCGTAACAACGCATCGCTGTCTGTCTCGATATACCAATTAGGATCATCCTCAGTAATCGTTGTCCACGTCTCAAGATCGGTGGAGTATTGCACCTCGTAAATCATGCCGCTTCCCGCAGCTGGTCGCTTAGGCACGTCAAGGACGCACTGCTCAAATCCAGCAATTCCAAGAAGAACTGGAACCATATTCGGAACTGATGCCGGATCTGAAGGATCAGTCATGAGGGCAAATTCCTCAAGGTTGGAATGCCCATCACCGTCGGCATCTGCCTCAGGCAAAAGAAACTCATCAAGTGTGCCAGCAGGGAAGCCCTGAAGAACAAAGCCTGCGTAGGTATCTACAAAATCAATGTCAAAGGTGAAACTCCGAGATGACACGTCAGTCGCGTTTCCAAAAGGACTCGCTCTTTCGAAAAGAATCTCAGCAACCACTTGCTCACCCACATCGAAAAATGCCGGCCCCAATTCAAAGTAGGTAGGAATCCCAAGCTCAGCACTACCAATCAACTGCGGATAAGTCGCATTTCCTGGAGGATATGGAGGGTAAATCATTGTCCCACTTTGGCGATCAACGACAGAAAAGAAGACCTCGTCGTTACCAAGGAATGTCGAGGTGTTAAAGCCCTCCCACTCGAGGCGATAGCCGACCCGAGGATCAATTTCCATGACATCACCACGCCACACTTCATCGTTGGAGATTCTAAAATCATTGCCAACAGAGATTCCTTCTTCGGTCACGGTAAGCCCGCCTGGCCCCGGATAAGCTTCGACCATCTCCCGGTGGCCAATCTGGACAAAGAAATTCCTTGGATTCTCTTCGGTGCTATACAGTGCAGGGAACTTGAAGGTGTAGGTTCCAGGGACGATCTCGTCACGATGTCTTTGCAATTCTGATGCCCCGTATCCTCGGCTCGATAAGTAGCGGGTAATCTCGTAACCACCTAAGCGGCTCGGATCATTGACCAGGTCAAAATAGAGAACCAAACTATCATCTCTCCAGTTAAATCCACCAAGTGGGCGCGGAAGCGCTGATGGAGGTGCCGCATACAACTCAACAAGCTGAGGCAAGAATGGCTCAACTTGGATGGCAGGAATGATCTGACCGACAGACCAATAGGTTCCGCCGTCTCGGAGCCCATCTCCATCAATATCACCACTATCGATCAGTGCAGTTGTTCCTGCAGGACAAAACTGGTTGGGAGGTGAAAACACATCACCACCGTTAAACGCACATCCTAGGATGGTGAAACTTCCATCCACCATGGTGACGTTGAAAGCACCACCCAAATATTCTGACTGGTCCGGGCTAATTTGCCTGAAATTTTTAACATCCTGGAAGAAGAGGCGCCCCTGACCGTGGACGAGAGTGGCACTGAGAGTGAAGGCCCCCATTGCGGCCACTGTTTTTTTAGCGATATTCATTTTCGAAGGTGTCTGCAAAGCATTTACAAAGTGTGCTCTCTCCATACAACTACAAAAGCCGTAGCCCGGACTGTTTTGCCCGATCTATGGAAAAAGCGATGTTGATTGTGTTCCAATAGACTAGCGGTCTGGAAAATGGGCCGACAAGCGTAAAATCACCTCATCCCCTGTAAAAGGAGCTCAGTGTTGGATTTCGTGCGTGCAAGATTCTTCAAAAGAACCTCAATTGCCTCTCCAATTGGCAAACTTGCCAAATGCCTGCGGATTTCCTGAATCCTTGGAAGTTCATCAGGATGATAAAGCCGATCATCATTTCTTGTCCCACTTTGAGGGATATGAATGGCCGGATAAACCCTTTGCTCAGCGAGTTCTCGATCCAAACGGACCTCCATATTCCCCGTCCCTTTCAATTCTTCAAAAATGACATCATCCATCCGACTTTCGGTCTCGATGAGGCAAGTTGCCAAAATCGTAAGGCTTCCACCCTGCTCCACATTACGAGCAGCTCCAAAAAACTTCCTCGTTTCACTGATCGCGCGAGGACTAATCCCTCCAGAACCAATCGGACCTCCTCGAACAGCATTATTATAACCTCTGGCCAAGCGGGTGAGGCTATCGAGCAAAACAACCACATCTTTGCCCTGTTCAACAAGCCTCCTTGCCCGCTCAAGAACCAAATTGGCGACTTGGGCATGCCGTTTAGAAGGCTCATCGAAGGTTGACGCAAAGACACTTTGCCCGACCATATCTTCAAAATCTGTCACCTCTTCTGGGCGCTCATCGAGGAGTAAAATGATGAGCTCAGCTTCAGAGTGATTTTGCTGAATGGCACGGGCAATTTGCTTTAAAAGAATTGTTTTGCCGCCTCTTGGGGGAGCCACGATTAATCCACGCTGTCCCTTACCGAGTGGAGAAACAAGATCCACAACTCGAGTGGCTAATCCACCAGTTTGGTCATCAGCTTCGAGCACAAAACGCTCCTCTGGAAAGAGGGACGTTAAGTCATCATAATGCGTTGGCTGCTGATACTCTTCGACCGGCTGACCATCGATTTCAAGAACCCGTTGGACGCCAAGATATTGATCCCGATGACCGGGTGCTCGAACTTCGACTTTGAGACGCTGCCCCTCTCGAAGATTATACTGCTCCATCACATCCGAATGCACATAAAGATCATCGGGCGATGGTCGAAAGCTCTTTGATTCGTCTCTCAACATTCCGAATCGTCCCTTAGAAAGTTCGACGACGCCCTGCGCAATGACCTGCGTCCCGTATTTTGCATAACACCCAACAACGGTGAAAATAAGATGCGCGCAGGTCACTTGGTTCGGAATTCGCACCGGCAATCGCTCGACCTCATCATAGAGAAATGACATCGAACTTTCCCGAAAGTCATTCAAATCAATCTGCTCTGGGACCTCGGGTGGTGGTGGGGGGGGGGAAGCCTCTTTCTCTGGGGTCTTCTCTTTTGGTTGAGACTCCGAAGCGACCGAATCTCTAGGACTCTCACCCTCCTCAACAACGAGAATCTCGGCTGCTGTAGCTTCAAGAGGAAGCTCTTGCTCAGAATCCTGGTTCTCGAGAAGAGCTTGCTCCTGACCTAAGTCGAGGTCTGCTTCTTTTACTTCCTCTTGGACGACCTTCTTTGCCGCCTTTTTCGCTGCTTTTTTAACCGCCTTTTTCGCTGCTTTCTTGGCTGCTTTCTTAACCGCCTTTTTCGCTGCTTTCTTGGCTGCCTTTTTAACCGCTTTTTTCGTTGCTTTCTTGGCAACAGGTTTCGGTGCCGACTGCTCTTCGCTGAGGTTCGGCTGGGTCGAGTCTTGCTCTTCGCTCATGGTCTTAAAGTGAATGGAGGAATCGTTGAAGCTGACACCGTAAAACAGATGGCGGCCCCTCGTTCCAGAATGCGACGTCTCCTTTCGCAACTTTATCCAAGATCGGAAGTTGCGACTGGAGGATTGATTCGATCATCCTGTCTTCGAAGTGACTTCGAGCTTTTAGACGGACCCGCTGTGTGGCGCATGAAGTTGCAACAACCAGATTCAGTTCCTGCCCGAAGGAAAAACCACTCTCATAGAGTAATGGGACATCGACGACAAACAACGTCGCGAAAGGATCATGACGATATTCATCCCGCTTCACAAGACATTCCTTTCGCACTTCAGGGTGAAGAATCGCCTCAAGCTTCGTTCGTTGATCTGGATCATCAAAAACAAGTGATCGCAACTTGTGACGGTCGAGTGCCCCTTGAGAATCGACGAGATCTCCCTTCAGGGTGCTAGAAATCTCCGCGGCAATCCTTGGAGTTGCGAGTAGTTTCTGCACCCAAGCATCACAATCAAAGACCCGAACACCCCCATCCAAGTCCTGAAGGATCTGGAGCGCGAGGGATTTTCCTGAAGCGATTCCTCCAGTTAAGGCGACAACTTTCATAAAATGAATCTCGACTGACGGAATTAAGGCACAAAAAAACGGGATCTGTAAACCAGATCCCGTTTTGATTAAAATTGATGAACCTTAGTTATCAAGAGTTGGTAAGACACCAGTATCGCCAGCAATCTCTGGAAGTGCTGAGCTCGCAGCATCTTCACCGGTGTTCACACGGCGACCAGTTGCATCGATGATCTCGGCGGTCACAAAGATGATCAGGTTGCTCTTGATGTGGTTTTCGGCATTACTCTGGAAGAAACGTCCCACGAGTGGCAGGTCTCCCAAGATGGGCACCTTGTCTTCCGTGGCCTGCACATCTTCACGCATCAAACCACCGACAGCAACGGTGTAGCCATCATAGATAGTCAGACCAGTTTTGACACTACGGACTGAGAAGACAGGCATCTCAATGCGGTTTTCAGTAATGACGATCTGAACTGGGTTTCCAAGTGCATCCGTTGCTGGAGCCGTGATTGGGCTTCCGTAGTTCACAAATCCTTCAAACTCAACGATCGTTGGTGTGAAGCGAAGTTCAATGATGCTGTCATTGGCGTCAATCTGAGCTTCAACCTCAAGGGTCACACCGGTATTCTTGGTGTCGAATGCTGAAGGTGTTGCTGGAGTGACAGGGAATCCGCCACCGCTACCACCGCCAACGCCACCTCCGACGATGCCGCCACCGATGTTTCCACCGACTTGGTTTGGCAATTCGGGTGGTTCATACTCAGTTGGGTAGATAAATTCACGTATGATTTCAATGGTCGCACTCTGGCCTGGAAGAGCCACAACGCTTGGTGCGGTCATGATGTCAGCACCCTTCTTCTGGGAGAGACCTCTCATGATCATCTGGAATTGACCGCTGCTAAACAAACCAGTCATCGACAAGATCCCTGGTGCAACGCTTGCCTGCTGGGCGGTGCGCTGCGGATTGTTCAAAATTGCGTCGATGCTATTCCGATCAACAGCTGCAGCACCACTCCGTGTTCCTGCGCTGATAATTCCTGAAACAGCCTGATTCGGGGAAGCAGGAATTCCTGGAATGTTGACGCGATCGACAGGGCTGATGAAATCAGCGTTCGTGCGTGTCGTGCCACTTCCTGTGGTTCCACCTCCTAAGAAGTAGTTGCTACCAACCCCGAATGGAGTTGCGATCCAGTCAAAGCCAAGCTCGTCACTATTTTCCTGATTGATCTCCACAAACTTTGTGGTGACACGAATCTGGCGTGGAGTGTTGTTTTGGGCTGCTTTGACAATCCCGTCAATGACCTCAAGCTGAGTCGGAGTGTTCCGAACGATAAGAGTGCTTGATGCAGAGAGGAGAGTTGCTGAAGACTCAGGTCCAAATGAAACACCGGCATTCTTGAGGAGATCGATGATTCCAAGACGAGGAGCGATTCCACCGTCGTCACCGCCGCCGCCGCCACCGAATGGGTCAGCCTCAACAGCGCCACCACCACCGTCGCCGCCAGTAGTGTTCAAGAAGGTTTCAAAAGTCGGAGGAACCGTCCAGCGACGCTGCACGATGTCAGCTTCACCTTCATCCTTCGTAGAGAGAAGAGTCACAGCAAACTCATCAACCTTGTAACGAAGATTTGCCTCTTCACAGATATACTGGAGAGCAACACGAAGGGGAACGTTTTTGAGGTTGAGCTGCTTGATGAGAATCGCATTTGGATTCGCACCCGCTCCAAGAGCGTCGTCAGCGGCACCAAGATCGCCACCGTCACCGAGGTCAGCGCCATCTTCTCCAACCACCTTTGGTGTGCGGACGACGAAGTTGATTCCGGTTCCTTCTGGATCAAGCTCGACCGAACGAAGTCGGATGAACTCAACAGCCTCTTCGACTGTTGAATTGTTCAAGCTAATTTCTGGAATGACGATCGTATTGAGCTTGGAAGCAATAGAAGCCTCACCTGCATTGATGGTGGGGCCAGAGTTGAGATCAGGACCAACCTGAACAAGTGGTGGAACTGCTAACTCCCAAGCGGCATCAACCTGTGCGAGCATTTCTGCACGGGTGTGATCGTAAGTTGAACGGTAGTAGTCAGATTTAATCACGGCACACTTCTCAAGCCAACGGCGTGCTGCCTTGTTGTATGGATCAATGCGCAGGACTTGCTTAAATTCTTCTTCCGCTTTGTCGTAGCGACCAAGATCGTAAAAACCTTCACCAGTGTAAAGGTGACCTTGGACCTTCTCAACATTTTCAGTGTGATCGTGTGAAAGCGCCTGATTTGTGCGGATAGGATCGTCGAGATACTCTAAACCTTCTTTTGCTGCACGATTACCTGGATCGGCCTTATCGACAGCAGTGAGAAGCTCGCGTGCTTCGTCATACTTACCAGTCTTACGATAAGCTTGTGAAAGCGCAACCGAACCATCTTGCAAATGATCGTTCAACACTTCGCGACGGTCTGCAGTGGCAGTTCCGTAGGGAAGAATATCAAGAGCTGCGCGATACTTAGCAACGGCGGTTTCATAATCGCCTTCCGCATAGGCTTCACGGCCTTCGTTGCGGAGCTCATCAGAAGTCACAACGTTTTGCTGACGTCGAATGACTTCTTGCTGCGCAAGACCGTCTCCATTTCCCTCGGCGACAGCGACGGGGGACACAACGAGTGCCGCAAGGGCAAACATCGTGCGATGGGTAAGGTGTGTGTGTCTTTTCTGCATGATCTGTTTGAATATTTGGAGATTAGAAGGGGGTGTGGGAAGCTTTTTTTCAGAAACCTTGCGATTTCTCTCTGATTCTCTCACCCAATTGAGTGTTTTTGTTTATTCTACGGGGATTGTGATAGGGCCAGCTGGGCCTTGAACTTCAACTGATTCAGGTTTGTTTTCTGAATCTAGATTGACCTTAGTAAGCTTATAATTCTTGTCGGCGCCACTTGAAGGAAGAGCGAATGTTCCATTCTCGACGACGTCGAACTTGTTGCCAGACTCACCGATCGCATCGAGATAGAAGCTCACGGTGTGATCGTATCTTGTGCTCTTGAGAAGTTGAGCCTGCTTCATGCCGAACTGAAGTTCGTAGACATCGCCCTTCTTGTTCTCGAGCTGATCCTCAACGATTGCAAAAGGAACATCGCGTTGCCCGGTTGCTGTTTGCATCGGACGGGGTTCAACTTTCAGAAGCTTGAAACGCTCTTTACCAACGCCCTCTTTGAAAAAGAAATCACCCGCTTCAATCGCGTCATTGGCAGCCATTCGATTGTTTTGAACAGGTCCACCCGGCTCTTTGAAAAGCAAGTTGAACTGGAACCCCTTTCCGAGAACGGAGTTAAACTCGAGACGCCAAACTGTCGACTTCACTTCAGCAACCTTGAGCTTAGTAATGACATCACCATAGCTCTCGTCATCGTTGGGGTCGGTCTTTGCTTCAAACTCTTCGAGGTTGGTAAATCCATCTCCATCTTTGTCGCGCTGAGGAGAATCAGACCAAGTTGGATCAAGCATGTTATCCACCCACCACTGATTGGGAATCGGAGGATGCACATCCTCGTTCATCGTCAGAAGGTCTTTGAGATCGTTCGGCTTTCCATCTTCTACAAAGAGATCAACACTTGTGAAGAGCTGAACGGGGCGATTGGTTGCAGTCTTAGAGAGAGCGATTGAAGAGCTCCCCTCAAGGGACTTGTCCAATGCTTGCAACTCCTCAACTCCCTCAACAGTTGTTGTTTTCCCCTGTCCGCTGATAGGTGTGGCAAATTCTTCGACCACCGCCTGCTTCGCAGAGAACGAGGTGTAGCCAAGACCCGCAAGGACTAGAACGCCACCTCCGAGGGCAGCAACATGATAATTTTCTTTAAACCAAGACATGATAAATGTTGCGTTAAATTATTTCAGCTCTGGAAACTTGGCAGAGTCTTTGAAGAGCAAGATTTCTGCTCTCAGGAATACGGTGAGGTCTTCTCCACCAGAGACTCTATTAAGAATCTGCGAAACCGGTGCATCCTCGCCCCCTTCATCACCGCCAATATCGCCAAAGGCTGCGGAATCATCAGGCTCCTCAGCTTCGACGGCTCCCCGAGGCTTCTCAGGAGTAGGAGCTTCATTCTTAATCCGAGCGATGCGAGCCTCCACAAAATACTGATCAGAATTAGCGACACTCGAGAGGAACTTTCTCACGGCAGCTTCAGGCCCACGGAAAGTCAACTCAAAGGGCATGCGGTGAGCAACCTCTGGGAGAACTTCAGTGCTCGCGGAGCGGCGCCCACGAGAAGGTTTCTTACGGTCCCGTGAACTCGTTCTTGGAGCATTGGCCTTTTGATACTGCTGCATAGCACGCTCATCGTCCCAATCAACTCCACTTTCAGCAGGAAGCTTCTGGCGATGAAGATTGAGCACCTGGCTCACACCGGCGGCTTCTAGCTCGCGGAACATCCAGTCAAAAGCCTCGCGCTGGTAATTAAGAACCCCAGTGGCACTTTCTTTTGGCGGATTCGAAGCGTAGGTTTCAAATCCAAGATTGAAGCGATCTGGCAAGGCATTCTCGGCATCAAAAAGCTCACGAATCTCAGACACGGACTTTTCAAGACCAGTTGAAAAGTCAGTCAGAGGGATATTTTCGACACTTTCAGGACCGAAGGCCAAAAGCTTTGCTTGTGTGGCCTGCGCTGCAGTCAAAAGAGCCTTCAGGCTATCTTTTTTAGCCTCAGCGCTCTCAGGAGCAGGAAACGGATCAAGACTTCTCCAGCCTTTATCCTGAGCTTCCGCAGTCGCAACCTCTTCGAGGCGTTCCTCGAGGGATGAACCAAACTGAAGCCCCATGTAGACGATTAAGGCAGAGAGAAGCGCCGTCACCAAAATGAGGCCGCCAAGGAACTTGTTTTCTTTAAACCAAGTCATAATGAATGAGATGAAGGGTGTTTACTTAACTTGAATTTGATTGTTGAGAGGAATCAGAAGCTCGAAGGGAGCAGCATAGTAGCCCTCTTCAGCCGCAGCTTGGTTCGTCTTAATGATTGAGCTATCAGGAATGTCATTGCCGTTAAATTTGAAGTTCAACGCAGGTGAAAGACGAAGGGTCTTCACGAGATTGGTCACTTCATTCTGCTTATTGAGATGAAAACCCCGAAGAATGACACTGTCGGCGGTTGTCACCTCGTTCATCACTGAGGATTTTCCATAAGGATTGGATGAAAAACTCTCATCGATGACCGCATCACTCGAGCCGCCCGCATCTAAACTGAAGTTCGTCCGAGGTTCGATATCCGTAATCCAGGCAACCTCGCTGACAAAGTGCTTCGCGATCGAATTCCATTGATCAACAATGTTGAGGCGATTTTTCTCAGCCTTGGCGTATGCCTTGATGAGCTCATTGGCTTCTTTTTCTTGCTGGAGCAAACGCTCAATTTTCGTCGCTGGAGGACGAAGTGTGACGGCTTCTTGCTCCAACTGGCTTAAGTGACGCTCAGCTTCGCTCACTGCAAGAGATTTGAAGCCAGCCCAAGATCCAAGACCCGCGATGAAAAGGGCAGCGGCCCCGATGAGCAGCGGCTTACGGCGGTTGATGTCTCGTTCTGCCTGAACAGCATCCGGAACCAGATCGATCTTAATGGTTGATTTTCCAGCGGCTCGGAGGCCCAATCCAACGAGCTCGCCGAGCTGATGAGCTTCTTGAGACAAGGCGTCAACGTCGACACCTTTACCAACAGAAACCCGCTGTAACGGATTAAACACCTCGACAGGCAATTTCAGCGTTTCTTCCAAGAACTCCTTCAGGTAAGGGAGCCCAGCCGTTCCACCTGCGAGAAGAATCTTCTCGGGAGCTCTTCCTCCCTGCTGGCTGCGGAAGAGAGTCGTTGTGCGCTGAATTTCTGAGGTCAGGCGGCCGAGAGCATTGCGAATGACGGTGCCGAGGGCCGCTGTCGCTTCATCAAGCTGGCCTGCGTGCCCTGCCAGAGTCACCAGACCTGACGTCAATTTGCTATTCTCAGCATCCGCGAAGGAAACATTGTATTCCTTGGCAATCGAGCTGGTAAGAACCGCTCCACCCACAGACACCCCACGCGTGAAGAACTTCGCTCCGTCTGCATAGATGAGGTTCGAAGTTTTTGCCCCGATATCAAGTAAGAGAGCGCACTCCGTGGATTCTGGGTAGTTAAAGCGATAGGAGTTGTAGAGGGCGGTCGGTGCGCAGTCCACAAGCTGAGTCCCGAGACCCGTTTCAGCCACCACCGAGTTGAGATCGTTGAGCGAATCAGATTTGATTGCCACGAGAACCACCTCGTTATCGATGCCTTCTGTTTCGAGCTTCTCCCAGTCCCAAACAACTTCATCAATTGGGAAAGGAACATTCTGCTGAGCTTCAAATTTGACAAGCTCACCCATATCTTCCGCCTCAAGTGGGGGAAGCTTCACAAAACGGACAAAGACAGATTGGCCGGAGAGAGCATAAGCAGCCTTCTGCTTTCCAACCTTGAGACTTTGGGCGAGCTCTTTGATCGCGAGCTGGACCTGCGGAACTCGGGCGGCCTCGGTTGCTGGGTCCGCCAAGATGCTGGTAGCGCCATACTTTTTGAGAACAAGTCCGGACTTGGTCGGAGAAAAGACGCCCATCGCGATTCGCTGGGAGCCAATGTTAAGTGCGATAATAGACTGTTGGTCAGCCATGGTAGTTGTGGTGTAGTGGTTTTAAAAAATGAGTTAGAAGATTTCTTATTCGATAAAGCTAGAATCCGCTTGGTGACAGCTTCTGACGCTGTTCACTTCAATCAACTGATTCGATTTCTCTTAATTTCCGTTCTTGGGTAGCAGTTCCGCATAGCGGTCATACCAAAATGGTGCAAATGGGGTCTGAGACTTATCAAGGAGGGGAAACTTTTCTGTTCGCTCAATGTTTTTGAGTTCTTTTCTCCACCAACCGGCGCGCTCTCCGTGGCTAAAGAATCCAACCATTTCACCCGCGTATTCAATTTCTCCGCCGATCGCCTCGAGATCACCCTTGCCAGCGCGGGCATTCCCAGTAATGCGACGCAATGAATTTGGGGAGAGGTAAACGGACACATAAGCCTCCTCATCAATGGGGAGGTTGACGTGAGTAATGGTCTTGGTCATGAGATAACCTTTCCCATCCTGGCCTTTCACCACCACGTACCAATTCACCTTGAACTGATCGAGGTATTTGTCTTTGGGTTCCACACCCAACTTATTGACTTTGATCTTCACCTCACACTCAAGCCAATCTTTAGGTGAGGACTTCTTGCTGTTTCCCGTAGGAACGTTCGGAGACTGCAGATTATCGAAAGCAGGTTTGCCGACATCGAAGGAGTTTTTCTTGCTCATTTCGAGCTGAGCCAAAGCACTTCCGCTCAGTGCTAGAGAACAAGCAGCGGTGAGAAGATTTTTGAATGAGATTTGCATAACTTTACGACTACGTTTTCGGACTTTTAGCGAAGCTAGGAAACCAAGGTGGGGGGCGGCTAGGAAAAAAGTGCCAATTTGCTGATATTTTTTAGCAATTGACAACGTTCGCGATTTCCGAACGAAGGCTTTTGACAAGTAGCAAGCACCCACGACATGCTCTGACCATGACTCCGCGCCAACGTTTTCAGGAAGCTCTCAAGGCCGCAAAGCCCCTAACGGTGGGAGCCATCGCCGATCCTCTGGCACTTCACACCCGCCCCAGCGGGTGTGATCTCGTCGAGCTTCGTCTTGATTCGCTCGGCACAGGTGATGACGTCGTATCCTTTGCAAAGAATTGTGACTTGCCACTTTTAATCACTGCTCGAGGACAAGCCGAGGGAGGGCAAGCCGATTGGCAAGCGCCCGAAAGGCAAAATGCCTACTTCCAACTCTTGGACTTTGCCTCAGCGATCGATCTTGAACTCCGAGACTTTAACGATTTTACCAAACTCCTCTCTGAGGCCAAACAACGAGAAATCACCATCGTCGGATCCTACCATAATTTTACCCAGACTCCAACGGTGGCTAAACTTAGTCAGAGCATCCATGAGCTCGCTGATATTCATAAGTTTGCCCTGATGACAAACTCACCCAAATGTATTGAGCGTCATCTAGAACTCATCGAACTCTTCTCGGGTCGCCCCCTCTCCGTCATGGGGATGGGGCCACTTGGAGCCGCCTCACGCCCCCTCATGGCTAAAGCGGGATCAGTTCTTAACTACGGATTTTTGGGATCAACTCCCACAGCACCCAACCAATGGCCCGCGAGTCTCCTCCAACAGGCTCTGAACATCTAAGAAATAATCTTCACGGGAGCTGGAGGAAGCGCGGCCAAAAACGATTTGCCATATCTCTTGGTGACAACTCGGTTATCAAGAATGACCACCATTCCTTGATCTTTTTTGGTCCGGATCAAGCGGCCCACACCTTGACGCAATTTAATGACCGCCTCTGGAACCGAGTATTCCATAAATGCATTTCCGCCCTCGGCTTCGATTTCCTCTAAGCGAGCCGCCGTCAGTGGATGATCGGGAACTGCAAAAGGCAAACGAGTGATGATGACATTACTCAAAGCTTCTCCGGGCACATCAACTCCCGCCCAAAAACTCTCAGTCCCAAAAAGGACGCTATTGACGTCTTCTCGGAATCTCTCAACCATCTTTTGACGTTGCATCCCTGTCCCCTGAACGAGAAGGGTCCAGCCACGTTCATCAAAAAAGTCTTCCATCGATTCAGCCACCGAGCGCAAGAGACGATGGCTCGTAAATAAGACGAAGGCTTTCCCTTCCGTCTTGATGAGAACACGCTCAATCCAATGAATGAGCATCTCCTCGTAATCCTCGTCTCGGGGGTCAGGCATTGATTTGATGACATAAACTGACATCTGTTTTTCAAAATCGAAGGGGCTACCGATCCTCACCGCCGGCACGTGATTTGCACCCACCCTCTCACGAAAATACTGCAGCTGATTGTCACCTGTTCCCAACGTGGCACTGGTCGCAATACAAATCTTCTCTTGTCCAAAGAGAAGTGAGCGCAAGCGATGAGCGACGTTCACTGGAGCAGCATTTAAAATATAAGAAGTTCCTTCAGAACCTCCTTTTTCTACCCAATAAACGCTTCCCCCATCCTCCTGATCGAGAAACATTTTAAGGCCCCCATGCATTTCACGCAACCGCCGTGCAGAGTCCATCAATTCATTTTTGCGAGATTCATCCTCGATCTCTTCTGCGACCTCCTCAATCGCGCTCCAACATTCTCGCAAGGGGTTCGCAAGAGTATTCTCCACAAGCTCGGGTTGGCGGACACGGCACTCCTTTGCCCATTGACCAAAACTCACCGCTTCTCCAACACTTTCGAAAAAATCATCGGCTTCGTCTAAGAGGCGTTCAATCCACTCCATCGCTCTCTCAGCTTTGGCATACTTCAAAATTCCCTTCTTAGTTTTTGGGTGATAGAGACGCTGCAAATCAAAGCGAAGACCGCTTTGACTGAGACGCAAACCAAGGGCCTTTGCGGCAACAGCCTCTAAGGTATGAGCCTCATCAAAGATGACGAAGTCATTGGGCACTAAAAACCCTGAATCATTCTCAAGCAGCTCCTCTTCAGGATTCAGAAGCGAAAAAAACAAGCTATGATTCACCACAATCACCCGGGCGCTTTGCGCTCGTTTGCGCGCTTCCTGAAAGAAACAATGACCTCGAGGCCCACAGATCCGTTGCGTGCACGAATGAGATTCACTACACACCTGCAACCAAACCTTCAGCGAAGGCTCAAAGTCAAGATCGCTTCGCGTTCCGTCTCTTGTTGCCTCCGCCCATTTCCAGATTTCCATCAACTCTTCTCGCTCACTGGAAGTAAACAAATCCCCTCCGTGATCCATCGCTCTTCGGAGTCTTAAGGGGCACAAATAGTTTTGCCGCCCCTTGAGCAGGGCGACATCAAATGGCTCAGGCAACAGTTTCTGAACAATCGGCAAATCCTTGCCAACGAGCTGCTCTTGCAAATTGATCGTATGGGTTGAAATGATCGCTTTTTTTCCCTCTCGAAGGGCATACTCGACTGCGGGAATAAGATAGGCCAGAGACTTCCCAACACCGGTTCCCGCCTCGACAACGAGGCAGCGTTCTTCATCGAGCGCCTCGGCAACCGCCCCGGCCATCTGCTGCTGCTCGGCGCGGTATTCAAAATCCGGTGATTTCGAAAGCAATCCATTCTCTGAAAAGATCATTCTCATTTCGTCACCAAACGAATTACCTCCACCCAACGAAATCACACTCCTCAGTACTCGCTTGTCCGCCGAAAGACAATAGTCATCACTCAATGCTAAAATTCCAACATTTGAGTTGCGCCCCTTTCAATCTGGAGTTAGCCTCATTCGATGAATCGTCTCGAAAAAGGAGATCTCTCTCGGCGAGAAAGGCAGATCCTCGATATTCTCTACCGACTGGGTGAAGCGACGGCCCAAGAGGTTCAAAATGAGCTCCCTAATCCACCATCTTATTCGGCAGTACGAGCTCTGCTCTCTACGCTCGAGTATAAAGAGATGGTCAAACACAGCAAAGCGGGGCGTCGCTATCTCTACAGCCCTCTGATCAACGCCAAAAGCGCAAAGCGCACGGCTCTGCGCAACCTCCTTGGAACGTTCTTCAAGGGAAAACCCGAAAATCTCGTGGCCGCTCTTCTTGATCCCAACGATCAGCAATTGACGGAAGCAGAAATCGCAGAAATTAGAAAACTCATCCAATAAACGATGTTGGCGTCTTCCATTGTCTTCTCATTGCTGACAACGGCCTTACTCTGGCTTGCGAGACGTCGCAATCCCGCAAGTGATCCTAGGATCACCTTGGCGGCCCTGATGATCTTACTTGCCTTACCCTTGATGAGCTTTGCTCCGAAGTTTGTCATGACGGAGACACCCTTGCTTCCTCAGCAACTCGGCAACCAGGGTCCAGAATATCTTGGGCTGTTCTTTACCATTTGGATCAGCGGTCTTGGCCTCGGATTAGCCCGAACACGAAGTAGCCTGAGCGTTTTTAGAAAATGGAAAAAACGCTCATCACCGATTCCCGACCGGTCACCCCTTGTCGAACTCTGCCAAGATTTAAAGGAGAACGCTCAGATTGAAATTCGTGTCCATCCAGAGCTTCGATCACCGGTCGTTGCAGGATTATTTCACCCTGTGATTTATTTACCAAAAACTTATCGAACATGGTCTTCTCAAACCCTGCGAATGGCTTTGCTCCACGAACTTTGCCATATCCAAAGGCGGGATCTTTGGATGGCATCGCTCGCTCACTTAGTTTGCCTTCTTCACTGGTTTAATCCAGCGGTATGGTGGTTGCGGCGCACCCTACTCTCGCAATGCGAGTATGCCTGCGATGCTCATCTCATTAGAGAAGGAACGAACCCCAGAGAATATGCTCACGCTCTGTGCGATGTTGCTCAGTGCGCGTCTAAACCAACTTGTTCGTTGGCAATGGCCGAACACGCTCCACTCCGCGACCGAATCCTTCGACTCTCTTACAAACAAAGCCATTCGAAACTCCTAACCACCTCTCTGTGCTTGAGCGCGAGCTCTGCGATTGCCCTCAGTCTTGTGGAGTTTTCCCCAGC
>Ga0181593_10001786_pt1 | contig 19643 bp, 16 predicted proteins | sample 071ome_19_FD_133756 | JGI IMG/M metagenome (GOLD analysis project Ga0181593, IMG submission 133756) | Coastal salt marsh microbial communities from the Groves Creek Marsh, Skidaway Island, Georgia - 071413AT metaG (megahit assembly) | ecosystem: Environmental > Aquatic > Marine > Intertidal...
CCCTGTCCAAGGATGGTCAGAACCTGTTTTCCGGAGACGGATACGGCGGGCTCTCGCAGACTGCGTTCTACTACATCGGTGGCATCATCAAGCACGCGAGGGCGATCAACGCGTTCACCAACGCGAGCACGAACAGCTACAAACGGCTGGTTCCTGGATTTGAGGCTCCTGTGTTCCTCGCTTACTCAGCGCGGAACCGTTCGGCATCGGTGCGCATTCCATGGGTCTCCAGCCCCAAGGCCCGCCGCATCGAAGTGCGTTTCCCGGATTCAACCGGAAATCCGTATTTCGCCTTTACCGCCATGATGATGGCCGGCATCGATGGGATCCTGAACAAAATCGATCCGGGCGCGCCGATGGACAAAGACCTCTACGACCTCCCGCCGGAAGAAGAAAAGGGCATCCCGACGGTATGTCATTCGCTTGAACAGGCACTTGAGGCTCTTGACGGAGACCGGGAGTTCCTCAAGGCCGGCGGCGTTCTGAGCGATGACGCGATCGACGCCTACATCAACCTGAAGATGGAAGAAGTCACCCGGCTACGTATGTCGACTCACCCGGTCGAGTACGATATGTACTACAGCGTTTGAACGCTTCACTCGCCACGTAGACTGACAGAGCCCCTTCAAGGGGCTCTTTTTTTGCGTGGACATTTTTTCGCTCACCGATACACTCGAGCACTCTCAGTGCGCCAGCGTCGTTAAAGCCCGGAGTGACTATGTTTTCCTATCTGCATCTCAACACCTGTCCCCGCAGCGGAGGGGCGTGGAAGGCCGTGGTAATCGCCTCGACGTTTATTGCGGCCATGATGGTCGGTCAGTCCGGCTGGGCTCAGATTTATAAATGGACAGACAAGGAAGGCAACACCGTGTATTCGGATACTCCCCAGGAAGGGGCCGAAGAGGTCAAGCTGGAAGAGCTGACAGTGATGCCCGCTCAGCCGGCCGCCCCCAGACGCAGGATGGAAACTGCAACCTCAACCGCGGAGGGCGATGTGTCGTACGCGTCGGTTTCCATTACGTCGCCTGCAGATGAGGAAACCCTGCGAAACATTTCTGATGTCCCCGTCAGCGTGGCAATCGAACCCGCGCTTAAAGCCGGAGAAGGACATCGGCTGACACTGTTCTACGACGGAGCGCCCTACGAGAAGCGCACGACTTCTCTTCAGTTCACGCTGCGCGAGGTGGAGCGCGGGCAGCACACGCTCAGCGCCGCAGTGGTCGATGCCGATGGCCGGCAGCTCCTCGGTTCGGAAACCATCAAATTCTTCGTTCATAAAACTTCAGTCGCGCAAAAACGCCCCGCTCCTCGCTGACAGACCGAATTGGTCCGGAACTTGCCCTAGATATTCCTCCAGACGAGCCCTGCGCGCAGCTGCACAGCTGTGAGGCAGGGGATGTCGATGTAAATCCCTGATTCTGAGGCTGAGCGTGAGCGTGGCGCCAGGAAAGATACTTCTGCATCGAGCTAAAATGCACCAATATGGTGCGTTTATTGAAAGGGCAGTATGGTTTTCCGATCGGAAAACGAGTTAATCGAAGCTTTATCGACAGCCGTCATCGTGGTCGATTCTAGCCTCCGTGTGCAGCGCGCGAATGCTGCTGCGTTGGCACTGATCGAGAGTGGTCAGACCCGTGTCCAGGGAGCATTGCTCAGCAGCATTCTCCCCGGTGCCGATGAACTAGTAGCGGCAGCCAAGCGTGCGCTGCTAGAGAGCCGCCCGTTTACCGAACGAGGCATGGCTCTCCGGCTGAGTAAGAGCGGGAGCGCGGCGGTTGATTGCGCGATAACGCCGCATTGGAACGGCGGCGACAAGCCCAAATGTCTGCTGATTGAAATGTCGAATGTAGAGCGACACCAACGTATCCGGCTGGAAGGCAGCATCGTCAAGCAGAACAACGCGTCCATCGCGTTGCTTCAGGGTCTGGCTCACGAGATAAAAAATCCGCTAGGAGGCATCCGGGGGGCTGCTCAGCTTCTGGAGCGTGAGCTGGAAGATCAGAAGCAGGCTGAGTACACCCAGGTGATCATCAGTGAGGCTGACCGATTACGTGCGCTGGTCGAGCGCATGCTCGGCCCGCGCGGCGGATCGCGACAGGAGCCGCTGAATATTCACGACGTCACCGAGCATGTTCTCAAGGTGGTCGAGGCAGAGACACACAGCGCGGCTTTGATTAAGCGGGACTATGACCCGAGCCTGCCGATGTTTCTGGGCGATCGGGATCAGCTCATTCAGGTTTTTCTGAATCTGTTGCGCAATGCTGTTGAGGCTGTTGATCCGGTGGCAGGCGAGATCGTGGTCACGACGCGTATCCAGCGGAAATTCACCATCGGCACGCGCATTCACCGCCAGGTCATAAAGACCGAAGTCTCGGATAACGGGCCGGGAATTGACCCCGATCTCGGGTCCGCCGTGTTTCTGCCTCTGGTTTCCGGCCGTGCGGAAGGATCCGGGCTTGGGTTGTCGATTGCACAGTCTCTGGTACATCGGCAGGGTGGCCTGCTGGGCTTTGAGAGTGAACCGGGACGTACGTGTTTTTCAGTGTGGTTGCCGGTAGGAGAGCAGAAATGAACAAACAGAACGAAGTGTGGATCATTGATGACGACCGCTCCATTCGATGGGTGCTCGAAAGGGCTCTTGACCGGGAACACATTGCCACACGCAGCTTTGACTGCGCGGACAAAGCCCTTGAACGTATGCAGGAGTTCGAACCTGACGCCATCATTACGGATATCCGCATGCCGGGAATGGATGGTCTCGCGATGCTGGAGAGGGTTCAGGACAGGCTGCCACAAGTTCCCGTGATCGTGATGACGGCCTACGCTGACCTTGACCGCGCGGTTGCGGCTTTTCAGGGAGGGGCTTTCGAATACCTGCCCAAACCCTTTGATGTTGACGAACTGCTAGCAATAGTCAGGCGAGCGATCCGTAAAGCGCAGTCGGCCCCGCGCGCGCAGACAGACGGCGCCGATGCTGACAGGGTGCCGGAGCTTATCGGCTCCTCGCCCGCCATGCAGGAAGTTTTCCGCGCTATCGGGCGCCTGTCGAACTCGCACATTTCGGTGCTGATCACGGGAGAATCGGGCACAGGCAAAGAGCTGGTCGCGCGTGCACTGCATCGTCACAGTCCCCGTACAAACGCGCCGTTCATCGCCCTGAACACAGCGGCGATCCCCCGCGATCTGCTTGAGTCCGAGTTGTTCGGACACGAGCGAGGGGCGTTTACTGGTGCTGGCAGTCAGCGTATTGGCCGGTTCGAGCAGGCCGACGGCGGAACATTGTTTCTGGATGAGATCGGCGATATGCCTGCGGATTTGCAGACCAGGCTGTTGCGAGTGTTAGCCGACGGCGAGTTTTATCGAGTCGGCGGGCACGAGCCGGTGCGTGTGGACGTGAGAGTGATCGCCGCAACACATCAAAACCTCCAGAAGCGCGTTGAATCCGGTGAGTTCCGGGAAGATCTTTTCCACCGCCTGAATGTCATTCGCATGGAACTGCCTGCCCTGCGGACCCGAGCCGAAGATATCGAGGAGCTGGCGCGTCACTTCCTGGAGCGGACAGCGCAGGAGCTGCAGACTGAGCCAAAATTTCTCTCCGCCGCGGCGCTGGCGCATATGGGCGGCTATTCCTGGCCGGGAAATGTGCGGGAGCTGGAGAATGTGTGTCGCAGAGTGACCGTCATGGCGTCGGCAAGGGAGATCGATGTCGATGAACTGCCGGCAGAGCTGGGGGCAACAGGCCGGGCGTCATCCGCCGCGGTCGCTGGTGGCTGGAGCGAAGCGCTGCGGCGCTGGGCTGAAACCCGGCTTCAAGAGGCCGATGAGCGCATTCTCGATGAGGCGCTGCCGCTGTTTGAGACGACAATGATCGAAGTCGCATTGGGCGCGACGCAGGGACGTCGCCAGGAGGCCGCTCGACTGCTGGGCTGGGGGCGCAGTACGCTGACGCGGAAGATCAAGGAGCTCGGTCTCGAGCTCTAGAACGCTCTGGCTAGACAACTCTGTGTGCGGCGATCATTCGGATAGCCACGCCGCCACTCTGGGCGTGAAGTAGCTGAGCACCGCATCGGCGCCAGCCCGTTTGAACGCAAGCAGGGATTCGAGGACGACCGCACGCTCCTCAAAAGCCCCGGCACTGATCGCCAGCTGAAGCATCGCGTATTCGCCGCTGACCTGATAGACAAATGTGGGAAATCCGAAGGTTTGCTTTACCTGAGCCACTACGTCCAGGTAGGGCAGGCCAGGCTTGACCATGACGATGTCGGCGCCCTCCTGAATGTCCAGCGCAACTTCTCGCAACGCTTCGGCGACGTTACCGGGATCCATCTGGTAGGTTTTCTTGCCGTCTTTCCCAAGTTTCGCACCGCTGCCCAGGGCATCGCGAAATGGTCCATAAAAAGCAGAGGCGTACTTGGCCGCGTAGGACAGAATTTTTACGTTGGTGTGACCGTGCGCTTCAAGCGCTTTGCGGATTTCCCCCACCCTGCCGTCCATCATGTCGGAAGGTGCAACGAAATCCGCCCCTGCTTCGGCCTGGGAGAGTGCCTGCTTGACCAGCACCGACACAGTTTCGTCGTTGAGTATTGCGCCGTCTTCGCTGAGTAGCCCGTCATGCCCGTGAGTAGTGAACGGGTCGAGCGCAACATCCACTATGACGCCGAGTTCGGGAACCTGGGCCTTGATCGCCCGGATAGCTCGCTGCGCAATGCCTTCCGGGTTATAGGCCTCACTGCCGTCGGCGGTTTTAGCGCTCGCGGGAGTTACCGGGAACAGCGCGACTGCAGGCACCCCCAGGTTTGCTAGCCGGCGTGACTCTTGAACCGCGAGATCAATGCTGAGCCGGTCGACACCCGGCATGCTGTCTACCGCCTCACTCCGGTTTTCACCTTCGAGGACGAACATCGGCGCGATGAGATCGTTCACCGTCAGCTCGTTTTCGCGGACCAGTCGGCGAACCGCGTCGTTGCTCCGGTTGCGGCGCGGTCTAGCGTAAGGATAGCTGCTGTCTGGGTACTCGAACATGGTGGCGTAAGACTCCGGCGGGTTGGTCTGGGGGCAGAGCGGTCCGGCTTGTGTCGGAGCAGCTGCTTGCTGACGGGCTCAACATTAACCGAGGGGGCCTGTCATGTGGCCTCCGGTCTGGAGGGCAGCGTGGCGCAGGTGGCCTCTATCCACTCTTCGGCTTCGCGGATGATTTCTTTAGCGGAGCGACCTTCGGTCGCGATTGGCGGTCCCACCACTACCTGGATAGTTCCAGGATGTTTGTTGACGGAATTTCGCGCCCAGTAAACGCCAGCGTTATGTGCAACAGGCAGCAGCGGACAGCCATTCGCAAGCGCGAGCGCGGCGCCCGTTTGTGTATAGCGACCGCGCTCGCCGACGGGGACCCGGGTTCCTTCAGGAAACAGGAGAACCCACCACCCTTCGCGGATGCGCTCTGCACCGAGTGCGAGCACTGTTTTGAGGGCTTTGCTACCCGCTTTGCGATCAATGGCAATAGGATTCAAACAGGCCAGGCCCCAGCCGAAAAACGGCACCCGCAACAGTTCTTTCTTCAGAACCTGACATTGGCGGGGGAAAATCAGCTGCAGGGTGATGGTTTCCCAGGCCGACTGATGCTTACAGAGGATGACGCCGGGCGTTGCAGGAATGTTCTCGCGGCCGCTTAACGCCCATCCCAGACCACAGCAGATTTTCAGCCAGGCCATGGTGATGACCGACCAGCGCGTGATCACCAGATAGCGAAATGAACGGGGCAGCGGCAGTATGAGCACGCCGATGAGGCTGAAGAGCACGGTGAGCGGCGCCAGCCCTAGGTAGAACAGCCACGATCGGAACGTCGTCAGCATTCCAGCAGAGTATCCACTGCGCTCGATAGATTCGGATAGACCTCAATGCCCCGAAGGCGCGGGTCATCAACGACTAGCTCGCGGAGCCCGGTGCGAACCAGGATGGGGCGCGCGCCCACGGCCTGCGCCGCGAGCGCATCTGACTGCCGATCTCCGACAAACGGCACGTCGGTTAGATCGAGCTGCAGGCGTTCGGCAAGAGAGTGAAGCAGTCCTGCAGAGGGTTTCCGGCAGCTGCAGGCGGCGTTCGGCTGATGTGGGCAGAAGAAGAACGCATCAATTCGTGCACGAAATTTCTCGAGCTCCGACTGGAGTCGAGTCTGAATTTCATTCAGGTCGCGCATCGAGAATAAGCCGCGACCAAGTCCTGACTGATTACTGATAACGACCAGTCGGTAGCCGGCCTGTTGCGCGCGGGCCAGAGCTTCAAGGCTTCCCGCTATAGGTTTCCAGTCCGCCGCACGGCGGATAAAGTCCGCCCGGTCGTGATTGATGACACCGTCCCGATCGAGCAGGAGTGTCCTCATGAGCTGACAGTTACTCCCCGTGCAGCTGACTGATGTCAGCAACTCTGGAAAACATCGAGAAGAGGTCGCGCAGCAACAGCAGGCGGTTGCGCCGAAGCGCTGTGTCGTCGCTCATCACCATTACCGTATCGAAGAAGTTGTCCACTGTGTCGCGCAGGGCCGCGAGTTGTTCCAGGTAGGCATCGTACTGGCCTTCCTCAACCATTTTTTGCATCGCCTCAGCGTGTCTTTTTACGGCCTGCGCCAGGTCCCGCTCTGCGTCGTCCTGCAGGAGCGATGGGTCCCAGTGGCCGACAAGGTCTGCCGGGGCTTTGCGCAGGATATTGGCGATCCGTTTATTCGCTGCTGCCAGCGCTTCAGCCTCAGGCAGCTGTCGGAAGCGCGCGACTGCCGCGATCCTGCGTGCCATTTCCAGTGGAGACCATTCATCGGTTGTCAGTACAGCACTGCAGACATCAGCCGCGAACGAGTGCTCGAGAAAATAGCCGCGCAACCGATCGCGCATGAACTGGAGGACACGAGCCCGGGTTTCTGGCTCTAGGGCCACATTCCGATAGGCGGCCAGCGCCAGGTCAACGGTCTGATCGAGCGCGAGCTCTGCGCCGCCTTCGACCAGGATTCGCAGAGCGCCAAGCGCGGCCCGTCTCAGACCATACGGATCGCGGTCACCGGTAGGTAGCAGGCCTGCCCCGAAGATCCCGACCAGAGTGTCAATCTTATCGGCCAAGGCGATACAGCGGCCGAGATCTGAGGCCGGGATCGCATCGCCCGAATATCGGGGCTGATAGAACTCGCCCAGAGCCCGGCAGACCTCAGCCGATTCCGTGCTGGCAGCGTAATAGGCGCCCATGCTGCCTTGCAGCTCAGGGAACTCGCCGACCATGTCGGACATGAGGTCGCAGCGCGAGAGGTGGGCCGTTCGGACCGCTGTCCCGGGATCGACGTCGAAGGATGGCGCAAGCTCGGACACCAGACGCTCAATTCTTTCCGTCTTGTCCAGCAGGCTGCCAAGTCGTTTCTCAAAAAGCATGCTCGATAGCGCAGGTCGCCATTCTGCGAGAGGATGCGCGCTGTCCGACTCATAAAAAAATTCGGCATCGGCCAGACGCGGGCGTATCACACGCTCATTCCCTGCCTGCACGACCGCGGGATCCTGACTCTGGATATTGGATACCGTGATGAAGCGATTGCTCAAAGCGCCATCAGGATCGCGAACAGGGAAATATTTCTGATGGCCCTGCATGGTCGAAACCAGTACTTCGTCGGGCAGTTTCAGATAACGCGGATCAAATTCGCCACTGAGTACAACGGGCCACTCAACGAGCGCAGTGACCTCGTCGAGTAGCGACTCGGAGAGATCTGGCACCAGACCGAGCTTGGTGCAATGTGCCCGCACATCCTCCTGGATCCGAGTGCGGCGGCGCTCGAACGAGGCGATCACGTGGCCGGGGGATTCCAGCAGGTCGGCGTATTCTTCTGCTCGCGTGAGGGGAATTTCCTGTGGGTGGTGAAAACGATGTCCCCTGGTGTTCCGTCCGCTTGCGATCCCGAAGACCTCCAGGTCGACGATTGCATCGTCCAGCAGCGCAACTACCCAGTGCACAGGACGAACAAACTCATGGTCCTGACTACCCCAGCGCATCCGTTTCGGGATCGGCAGACGTGACAGCGCCCGACTGGTCATATCTCCAATAAGGTCGGTTATAGGGCGTCCTGCAACGTTGCGCTCGAATACTAGCCACTCGCCCTCGTCGAGAGAGAGCCGCTCAAGCGCTGAGACTTCTACACCGCAGGAGCGCGCGAAACCGAGCGCAGCCTTGGTCGGTTGTCCATCTGCATCAAAAGCCGCTGCTAAAGAGGGACCACGCCGTTGTTCCGTGCGATCCGGCTGCCGGGATTCGATTCCCTGCACCGCGAGCGCCAGCCTGCGTGGTGTTGCGAACCCCTGGATGGCGACAAAAGCGATGTGGTTCTCGTGGAGCGCGGCTTGAAACTCCGTCTGCAGTGCCTGGGACAGCGCAGGCAGCGCTTTCGGCGGTAATTCTTCGGTACCGATCTCGAGCAGAAAATTGGCGCTGCTCACGAGTCCTCTCCTGCCTTCAGTAGCGGGAAGCCCAGGCTTTCCCGCATTGCGTAATACGCCTGCGCTACGTCACGGGCCAGGGTCCTGATCCTGAGTATGTAGCGCTGTCGCTCGGTCACCGAGATGGCCTTGCGCGCATCGATGAGATTAAAGGTATGGGACGCCTTGACCATCTGTTCGTAGGCAGGCAGAGGCAGGTTGAGGCCAATCATTCGGCGACTTTCTTGCTCGCAGTCGTCAAACCATCGGAACAGAGCGTCTGTGTTCGCGTGCTCAAAGTTTAACGCGGACATCTCGACTTCGTTCTGCCGGTATACATCGCCGTAGGTAACCCTGCGTTCTCCGTGTTGGGTCCAAAGCAGGTCATAGACGGATTCCACGCCCTGCAGATACATCGCAATGCGCTCCAGCCCGTAGGTAATCTCACCGGAGACCGGCCGGCAGTCGAGGCCGCCGACCTGCTGAAAATAGGTGAATTGCGTCACCTCCATACCGTTCAGCCACACCTCCCAGCCGAGCCCCCAGGCGCCCAGGGTGGGTGACTCCCAGTTGTCTTCCACGAAGCGAATGTCATGCACCCCAAGGTCGAGGCCGAGGGCTTCGAGCGATCCCAGGTAATGCTCCTGTATGTCCGATGGCGAGGGTTTCAGCAGCACCTGAAACTGGTAGTAGTGCTGTAGGCGGTTCGGGTTTTCGCCGTAGCGGCCGTCGCCCGGCCGTCTTGAGGGCTGCACATACGCCGCGCGCCACGGTTCTGGACCGATCGCTCGCAGGAATGTGGCCGGATGAAAGGTGCCGGCGCCCATTTCCATGTCGTAGGGCTGGGCGATCACGCAGCCGAAACTTTCAGCCCAGTACTGCTGTAGCTTGAAAATCAGTTCCTGAAACGTGTTCGGAGTTTGGCGGCTGGCGGTCATGGTGAGGGTGAGGAGCGAGGCCTGAGCGACAGGGGGCGGGAGTATAGCCAGAGTTGGTCCGCTTGAGCACGTTACCGCCTCTTGCCACATATGTCGGCTTCACGGGTATGTCTCAATGCCTAAAGTTTGCCACGGAGAGGCCGCCATCTGCCTTAGCGAAACAGCGAGGGCAGACGGCGATGCGACATGGGATACACACTGCTGAAACCAAGGGCTGGCGGGCCCTGCTGCTGCAGGCCCAGACGGCATGTGGCGTCCATCTCTCGACGCCTGTCGAAGAACACCTCGTCGGCCTGCTGCTCGCGGGAGCCGGCGCTCAGACGGCATTGCCTCCGATCAGTGCGCTTCTGAACTCCGGGTCTGGCTGGCAGGAGAAGCCCGCCGAACGCGGTGATCGGTGCCTGCTATACAGCGGTTTTTATCCCGAGCAGTTACTCGACACCGGTTACGAACTCGCATTTTTCGTGCGGACCGGGCGCGAGGCTTATAGGGAACACGCGCAACGTCATCGTTGTTCCCGACACGAGGCGCTGGCGGTGGAATTTGTTTCAGCGCTGGATGTTCTGTTGACCCTCAAGGTGCTCCACGCCGGGCGCCCCGGGATAGATGCACTCAGTGCTTTCCGCCTGTGGCATGACGAGCGCAGTGTCTACGCTCGCCATGTTCTCTCTGCGATGAGTCAAGGCAGTGTGGTGAGCGGGGTTTCAGGCAGTCAGCTGCTGCATTAAGCGGTTGCCTTGCCTTTGGCTGGCAGCAGCGGGGCGTTGAGGTGTCTGAATTTATTCCTGCGTCGCGTCAGGCTTTTCCGGCTCGACGGTTTTGATCAGATCCTCAAACGTCTTTTCCATCATTCGCCGCTTGTAATCGGGGATCACGTACGCCCATCGGGCTGTACGCTGTCGCAACCTTTCGCTTTCCGCCTGAGGCGTCTCGTCGGCTGATTTTTCCTCGGTAGCATTGGTGTCCGCTGTCTCGGCCGTGTTCTCTTCCTCGTCCGCAGACGTCGCCGCTGCCGTCGCCGCCGCCGCCGAGGACACTGCAGCCGCCGCCTGTTCCTCATTCACTGCAAAAGAAAATGTGACGAGCTTCTGGTCGTCCAGCAGGTAGTCTTTGAGTGTTACCACCAGTCCGTTGAAAGTGGTCACCGTCACCTCTCGAACAGGAGTCAGGGCTGCAAGCTTTGCGGCCGCGAGAACGTCGTTGAACCGCAGGTCCAGCAGAAGCGCGCCAAGAGCGGATACCGTTGCTTTGGATTTCTGTTCATAGCCACTCGGAATGTTGTTCAGCGTGAAGAAGTTGTCGCTTTGCTCTGCCTTGGAGAGCGCGATGGGCGCGGCGTCGGACTTTTCTACGCGAACGCTCATGACCCGCTGTGTATCAATGTCTAGGATTTGAGCATCTACCCAGGTAATGGGGTCAGCATTAGGGTCGAGTTCACCTACGACGAGCCAGGACTGATCCTCATCACGGCGTCGGACATAGTGCTGATCTCCGGTACTCCCGTCACGCTCGTGTCCGACGATGAGGGCTGCGAGGGTGTTGCCGTCAGCTGTCAGCAGCTCGACCAGCGTCCCGGCGGAATTCTCGTCCCCGATGTCCGCAACGCCCAGCTTCGCGAAGCGATTCGGGGAACTCGTTTTCGGCTCGACGATCCGTGCATTGGCGAGCTGGAGAGCAACGCGTTTGACTGCCGCGGCGTCCGCTTCGAAGGCGTCCTTGTTCGTAACGGTCCAGCGTTCTCCGTCACGCTGCAGCTCGGTGTTCCGCTGCGCATTGCGAACATTCACGAGCGCAATTTCGTTAATGCTGTCGAGCAGAGAAGGGAAAAGTTCGCTGCGGGTGACTTCAGTCTGAGGCGCTTTGGACTGGGATACTGTCCAGGCAAGCAGCACGACCACAACGGTCAGACTCAGTAGCAGTAAATGGTGACGCTTCATCAGGACTCTTCTCCGCGAAAAGTCAGGCGCGACTGCGCGCGCGATTGGACATGATGCTGGCAGCTATTGCGATTATGATGATCAGCAGAGGGACAAGCGCCGTGTTAATGAAAGTCAGAACAGTCCCCAGTCGTTCAATGTTGCGCCGCAGGTCCAGCTGGACAGCACGCAGTTCTTTTCGGGTCTTGACCTGCTCCTGTCGGAAGCGGTCTATCTCAGTTTTTTGTTCAGGCGTGAGAAGCATGTCTCCGTTTGATTCTTTGCCCTGAAGCTCGCTCAATTTGCGTTCTGCGTCGTCAAGCTTCTGCTGCAGCGCTCGTTCCCTGTCGCGAAACTGTGCTTCGGCCTCGCGTTGGATCTCCTGAACCACTTCGAAGGGGCGGGTGTATTTACCGCGGCTGCGCAGGCTGATCAGGTCATCGTTACCGCCCAGGTTGTCAACCGCGTTGACCAGAAAATCAGCATTGTTAGCGAATGGGTCTGGAATGCGCATCCCGGCGAAATCGGAGAAGCGCACCCAGAAGCGGTCGGCAAGAATGTCCGTGTCGCTGACGACAATGACATTGATAGATCCGTTTGAGCTGGTGAGAAAGTCATCATCCTGAGGCGCGCGCTTTTCTTCGCTGCCCAACGGCCGACCATCAGGAAAAGCGGTTTGGGCTTTGCCTGATACCCGCATTGCGACCACATGTTCACGTCCGTCAGCGCTGAAACTTTCAAGCAGACCGGCGGGGTTCTGCACAAACAGGATCGCGTCGCGTTCCAGCAAGCCGGCGTTCTTGCTCGTGTGGATCAGCGGCGTGTGATCCAGCGTCGTGCCGTCGATACGCTCCAGGCTTCCTGCAGTACCGACGTTGATGACATTGAGCTCATTGGTGATGAAGTTGTCCCGATTCAGCCTATCGCCCTGCAGCTGCAGCCACGGCAGGTATTCGACTTCCTGCGGACCCCTGCTGCTGCGAAAACTGACGCGCACGGCGCTGGTCGGGTCACCAATTACTTTGTCTTTAACCATCCGGATACCCCACTGGCTCATCAAAGCCTCGAGGTCCGAGCCGAGTTCAGGCATCACGCCTGGACGTTCAGGGTCAGGTGCCGCTGCATCCTGCTCCGCCATAGGGTCGACGAAAACCATGGCTTTACCACCGTGCAGCACGAACTGATCAATGGCGTACTGGGTCTCGCGTGACAGATTTTTCGGGTGGATCACCACAAGAGTATCGATATCCTTCTCGATCTCCGTGGCTGAAAAACTCAATTCCCGAATTTCGTAAAGCTCTTTCAGCAGCACGAAGGACGTCCAGTCGGCACCGCGCGCCTGGCGCGTCATGGGGTCCGGTGGTGGTGCGAAGACCGGGAGGCTGGACAGCACGCCGATGACCCGTTTCTTCGGTTCCCCGAGGTTGTAAACCAGCTTGGTAATTTCGTATTCGAGCGCGTCTTCCCGTTCCGGGCTCAGCAGGGGGAGCACTTCGCGGTCATCGGTTGAATTGGTACCTACTATGCCCAGGTAGCCCGTCTCGCCCCCGGCACCGAGTCCGAGCTGCCGGATGCCGAAGCCGACAGCTTCATCCTCGGCTTCGGAAAAAGGCTCGGGGTCGATTACCAACAGCTTCAGGTTGCCGTCTGATTTGGCGACATATTCATCGAGCATGTCACGGACGCGCTTGCCGTAGTTCAGCAGCTGCGGAAAGCCCGCAAACTGTTTTGCAGAGAAATACAGGCGAATTGTGACAGGTTCCTCAAGCTGTCCGACGATGTTGCTCGTGCCTGGTGACAGGGTGTACAGACTGTTTTTTGTGACATCCAGCCGCCAGGCAGTGAACAGCTGATTGCTGATGATGTTGACGCCCAGGAAAAGCACGAGGGCGAGCAAAAGGCCGCTTCCGGTCAGGAGTTTCTTATTCATGGGGGAATGCCTGGAGCGTGCGTGGAGTGTAAGGAATCCTCATTTGCTTTTATTCGCTTCGATGGCCAGCACGTTGGCGTAGAGCCAGAAAGCAATGAGAGTGCCGAAAAAAATGAGGTCCCGGATGTCTACGACGCCTTTGAGAATGGAGTTGAAGTGAGTCAGAAAGCTGAATGAGCTGATGGCATCTACGACCACCTGCGGAGCCCAGAGCTGAAAGAGGTCCAGCACCATCGGAAAGCCGCTCAGGTTAAATGCAAAACAGATCACGAAGCTGATGACGAAGGCGATAACCTGATTCTTGGTCAGAGCAGAAATGCAGGCGCCTATTGAGAGAAATCCACCGGCCATGAGCAGGCTGCCGACATAGCCAGCGAGGATGACCGTGTTGTCCGGTTCGCCAAGATAGTTGACCGTCAGCCAGATCGGGAACGTGCCCGCGAGCGCAACAGCGGTGAAGCACCACGAAGCCAGGAACTTACCGAGCACGCTGGCCGGCAGCGACACCGGCAGAGTCAGAAGCAGCTCCAGCGTGCCTGCTTTGCGCTCTTCGGACCAAAGGCGCATTGAGATAGCCGGTATCAGGAACATATAGAGCCATGGGTGGAACTGGAAGAACGGCTCCAGGTCGGCCTGCGCTCGCTCGTAGAAGCCCCCCACGTAGAAAGTGAATACGCCGTTCAGCACCAGGAATATGACGATGAAAACGTATGCTACCGGTGTGGCGAAATAAGCGCTGAGCTCGCGCCGGAATATCGTTGTCAGGCCATTCATGTGCGATGAACCTCCCCTGCGGCACTACCTGTTTGCGTAACGGTGCGGAACACTTCGTCGAGTTGCCCTCGTTGCACGAATATCTCGCGCGGCTCGCAGTTCAGCTCTCTCAAACGCGACTGCACAGCGCTAACGATGGACTGTTCGCCGCCGGGGAACACGGTGAGCTGCCCATCCGCGCTTGCTGCGGCAACTTCGACCGCCGATACACCAGGTAGTTGTTCCAATGAGGTCTTCACGCGTTCGCTGTCATTTTGATCAACCCTCAGGCTGACAGCGTTATGAAAGCGAGAACGCGTCGCGAGTTCGTGCGGTGTGCCGCTGAAAATGAGTTTGCCCTGCGCGATGATGATGGCGCGCGTGCAGACTGCGTCCACTTCTTCAAGGATATGGGTCGAGATCAGGATGGCCTTCTGAGGCGCCATGGTCTGGATCAGCGAGCGCACTTCGTGCTTCTGATTGGGATCGAGGCCATCGGTCGGCTCGTCCATGATGAGAATTTCTGGGTCATGGAGAATCGCCTGCGCCAGTCCGACGCGCCGCTTGAAGCCTTTGGACAGGGTTTCAATGCGCTGATGCAGGACATTTTCAAGATGAATGTGTTCGACCACCTCACGGATTCGAGCCTCGCGTTTGGCGCGCGGAATCTGCCGGATGTCCGCAATGAACTCCAGGAAGCTGGAGGGCGTCATCTCACCGTAAGCCGGGGCGCCTTCGGGCAGATAGCCGATGTGGGCTTTGGCCGCCAGCGGGGCTGCTTCGATGTCAACGCCGGCAACCTCGACCACGCCCGCGCTTGGCGCAAGGAAGCCCGTGATCATTTTCATGGTTGTCGACTTACCAGCGCCGTTGGGCCCAAGGAATCCGAGCACCTCGCCGCGACCCACGGTCAAAGAGATGTTGTCTACCGCACGCAGCCCGCCGAAACTCTTACACAGCCCGTTGACTTCGATCAGGGTTTCCATAACTCACTTGTCTCTCAGCTGTTTCGAAAATCATTGTTGCTTCATTGCCAAACCGGCATCACGGGCAGGCATTCAGCGCAGGAAAACGAGTTCGGATTCCAGACCTGGCTCGACGCAGCACTTCTCGCGCGCAGGAGCGCCAAGGGCGCGCAATCGTTCCACAAGGCCATTCTGGGCGTCAACTCAAGCCCCTAGACCATGAGCGACCCAAAAAGTTTCGGTGCTCTGACGTAAGTCCGGTCGGCCGATCCGCCAATCACCAGAGGCTCTCGTGTGGGAGATTTCCAATCTTTTTCAGAGTCGTTATCCTGCGCCCCCGGTCCAGAGTGGGCTGATCCCACCAACGCGCTTACAGCATGAAATATCCCGAGCGATTTGACGTGATTGTGGTTGGCGGTGGCCACGCAGGAGTTGAAGCCGCGCTGGCCGCTGCGCGTTGCGGGTCGCGAACGCTGTTGCTCACGCAGAATCTAGAAACCCTCGGGCAGATGTCCTGCAATCCCGCCATTGGTGGGATCGGTAAGGGACACCTGGTCAAGGAGATCGATGCGCTCGGTGGGTTTATGGCGCAGGGTGCGGATCAGTGCGGCATTCACTTCCGGATCCTGAATGCCAGCAAGGGGCCGGCAGTTCAGGCGACGCGGGCGCAGATTGACCGCGCGCTCTATCGCACCGCTGCGAGGCAGGTTGTCGACGCGACGCCGTTGTTGATGCTTTTTCAACAGAGCGTAGAAGACCTTGTTATTAAAAGCGGATGCCTGTCCGGTGTGAGAACCCAACTCGGACTCGAGTTCGAGGCACCGGTCGTCATTCTCACGGTGGGCACGTTTCTGGACGGCACGATCCATGTTGGGGAGGCCCGCCAGGCCGGTGGACGCGCTGGCGACGCGCCATCAATCGCGCTGGCGCATCGCCTGAGAGATATGGACTTCCGGGTGGGGCGTTTGAAAACCGGGACACCCCCGAGGATTGATGGTCGCTCTATCAACTACAGCCGTCTTTCGCCGCAGCCTGGAGACTCGCCAGCGCCGGTTTTTTCCTTCCTTGGCGAGGCCATGCAGCACCCCCGCCAGGTCGACTGTCACATTGCGCACACGAATGCTCGGACTCACGAGATTATCCGCTCCGGACTGGATCGCTCGCCCATGTTTACAGGGGCCATTGAAGGTGTGGGCCCGCGATACTGCCCGTCCATCGAAGACAAAGTGGTCAGGTTCGGGGAGCGTGATAGTCATCAGATTTTTATAGAACCGGAAGGGCTGAGCTCGACCGAGGTTTACCCCAACGGGATTTCAACCAGTCTGCCTTTTGATGTGCAGTTCGAACTGGTTCGTTCGATCGTCGGCTTCGAACAGGCCATCCTCACCCGGCCCGGCTACGCGATTGAGTACGATTATTTCGACCCGAGAGACCTCCAGCCCTGGTTGGAAACACGGCAGCTGCCGGGGTTGTTTTTTGCCGGCCAGATCAACGGAACGACCGGCTATGAAGAAGCCGCAGCGCAGGGACTGCTGGCGGGCATCAACGCTGGATTAAGAGTTCAACAGCGGGACCCGTGGTATCCCCGCCGCGACGAGGCCTACCTTGGCGTGCTAGTTGATGACCTCGTGACGCGTGGAACGGACGAGCCGTATCGCATGTTTACCAGTCGCGCGGAGTACCGGCTGCAACTCCGAGAAGACAACGCGGACCTACGATTGACCCCCGTTGGACGTTCACTGGGGCTGGTTGATGACGCGCGTTTTGCGCGGTTTGAAACCAAGCGCGCATTGCTGGAGCAGGAACGAAATCGACTGCGGCAGTTCTGGGTTTCTCCTGCCAGAGTGTCCGACAGTGCAGCGATGGAACTACTTGGCGAACCCCTGCGCAAGGACCAGTCACTAGCCGATTTGCTGCGGCGGCCGGGCATGAGCTACTCGCGCCTGATCAACCTCCCGGGCGCCGGGCCTGGGGTCAGCGATCCTGAAGTCATCAGACAGCTTGAGATAGAGGCCCGGTATGCCGGGTACATTGAACGTCAGATTGATGACGTAAGACGCGGCCAGTCACTGGAAAAGACGCCTATTCCCGCGGAGTTTGATTATGCCGCGGTGTGCGGCTTGTCCAACGAGGTCGTGCAGAAGTTGACGGAATTCAGACCCTTGTCGGTCGGCCAGGCGCAGCGAATATCCGGTGTGACGCCCGCAGCAGTGTCACTGCTACTCGTTCATTTGCGCAAAATGCAACGGTTGCCCACCGAGCAGGCAGCGGTTGGCTGAGCCGGATGACGGCCAGAGCGCAGCGGATAAGTGCGCACTGAGTTGTGAGCGGGATGCCGATGAGAGCTATAGACCTGATCCTGAGCCAGGCGGCGCCGGCCCTGAGTCTGGTCATTTCTGAAGCAGAGCGAGCGGCCCTGGGTGATTATGCCGCCATGGTCATGAAATGGCAGAGGATGGTGAATCTGACCGGGGCTCGAACAGCGGAGCAATTCGTTTCAGACCACATCGTGGATGCACTTTCCGTGACAAGGGTTCTTAAGTCCGCAAAAACCGTTCTCGACCTGGGCAGCGGGGCCGGCATCCCCGGAATTGTGATAGCTATCATGCGCCCGGATTGCAGCTGTCTCCTGCTCGAGCCGCGCAAACGGCGAGCCCGATTCCTTATTCAGGTGGGCATTGCACTTGGCCTGAAGAACATCTCTGTAGAGCAGTGTCGGGGAGAAGACTTCTCGTCAACAGTGACTCTCGATGTTGTCATCACGCGCGCAACAGGTTCGCTCAAGCAGTTCCTGTCGAGTGCGGGGCATCTGAGATCGGACAGCACCAGGTTTATTGCAATGAAAGCCGGTGTTACGCCCGAGGAGCTCAAAGAGACTGCTGCGTTGTGGCCCGGGGTCCGTCTGGAGCCAGTTTTGGTTCCAGGGTTTGATGTCCGTAATCTAGTGGTTTTCCCCGCATCGAGCACCGCGTAAGGCGGATTGCAGCTTGAGGCCCTATGACATAATCAAGGCGTTGAGGGCTGCGCGATGCAGTCCCCTCGCGTCCTCATCGAGCGCCCCGGCGAATCTATGACCAGAGTACTTGCAGTGACTAACCAGAAGGGTGGCGTCGGGAAGACAACCACGAGCGTGAACCTGACTGCTTCGTTGGCTGCGACCAAACGTAGGACGCTGCTCATCGACCTTGACCCTCAGGGCAATGCCACGATGGGAAGCGGGGTGGATAAACGTCGCCTATCTGTTTCCAGCTACGACGTGCTGATGGGGAGCAGTACCCTGAGTGACGCGTTGGTGACGGATAGCGCGGTGGGGTACGACCTGCTGCCAGCGAATGGCGATTTGACTGGCGCTGAGGTCGGTTTGCTCGATGAAATAGGCAGAGAATTGCGGCTTCGTACTGCCTTGGAATCCGTGCGAGGCGCGTATTCTTACGTTTTGATTGACTGTCCACCGGCGCTGAATATGCTCACGGTGAACGCGCTGGTCGCCGCTGACGCCGTCGTTATCCCTACACAATGTGAGTATTACGCCCTTGAGGGACTTACCGCGCTGCTGGAAACGATTGACAAAATTCGTCGCTTTTTGAACCCCGGTCTCACCGTGGAGGGGGTGCTGCGAACCATGTTTGACCCACGTAACAACCTCTCAAACCAAGTCTCCAAACAGCTTCTGGATCACTTTGGTGACAAGGTGTACCGAACTGTAATTCCGCGCAATGTCAGGCTGGCTGAGGCTCCGAGTCACGGGTTGCCTGCTCTGATGTATGACAAGGCCTCCAGCGGAGCGCTTGCGTATCTGACCCTGGCTGGGGAAATGCTCCGGCGGGAAAAAGCCACGCCCGCGCTTTCGGGCTAGAGGGCCGACAACCTTGCGGCCTGACTTTCAGGAAAGAATCGACTAATGAACAGTAAGAGAAGAGGCCTGGGCAGAGGGCTTGATGCGCTGCTCGGTATAGGTGCGGAGGCACTCACCACCGAGGAATGGAATGGGGAGCAACTGAAGGCGGTCCCGGTCGACCTGATTCAGCGTGGCAGATATCAACCTCGATTGGACATTCAGCCTGAGGCGTTGGAGGACTTGGCGGAGTCGATCAGGAATCAGGGGGTTGTCCAGCCAATCGTCATCCGCCAACTGGGTGAAGGCGGCCGCTATGAAATCATAGCTGGAGAGCGGCGCTGGCGTGCTGCACAGATAGCCGGACTGAGCGTAATCCCCGCACTTATCCGACAGGTGTCTGATGCTGACGCCATGAGCATCGCACTAATTGAGAACATCCAGCGTGAGCAGCTCAACCCGATTGAAGAAGCGCTGGCTCTCGAGCGTCTCGTTAGAGAGTTTGAGTTGACCCACGAGCAGGTTGCTCAGGCGGTTGGCCGCTCCCGTGCCGGGGTGAGTAACCTCCTGCGCCTGCTGGAGCTGGAGCCTCAGGTTCGGGAACTTGTCGAGCGTGGTGATCTGGAAATGGGCCACGCGCGCGCGCTGCTGGGTTGCAGTGGTGCGCGACAAAATGCGCTTGCGCAGCAGATCGCTATGAATGGCCTGAGTGTGCGCCAGGCGGAAGCGCTTGTGAAGCGCGAACGGGGGGCATCCCTGCCCGCGGCGAAGGGTAAAAACTCCGCTAGAAAGCTCGACCCGAACGTCAGCCAGTTAGAGCAGACTCTCGCTGAAAAGCTGGGTGCGCAGGTGGCTATAAGGCACGGAG
>Ga0181593_10001789_pt1 | contig 19619 bp, 24 predicted proteins | sample 071ome_19_FD_133756 | JGI IMG/M metagenome (GOLD analysis project Ga0181593, IMG submission 133756) | Coastal salt marsh microbial communities from the Groves Creek Marsh, Skidaway Island, Georgia - 071413AT metaG (megahit assembly) | ecosystem: Environmental > Aquatic > Marine > Intertidal...
AGGTCGGGGGGCGCGTGTATCAAGGGACCGATCGCGAGGCTGCAGTTCAGGAGGCCGTGTTCACTCGCCACGGGGTGGACCGAATCATGGACTACGCGTTCGGCTTGGCCGAACAACGGCCTCAACGACACGTGACGTCAGCGACCAAGTCCAACGGGATCGTCCACACGATGCCGTTCTGGGACGAGCGCTTTGTGGCCGCCGCAGACCGGTACCCGAGCGTCGAAACGGCCCAGTTCCACATCGACATTCTCACTGCGCATTTCGTGCTACATCCGGATTGGTTCGATGTGGTCGTCGCATCAAACCTCTTCGGTGACATCCTTTCAGACCTTGGGCCGGCGGTCGCTGGATCCATTGGTATCGCTCCGGCCGCGAACATCAACCCGGAGCGCTCGTTCCCCTCGATGTTCGAACCCGTGCACGGATCTGCTCCAGACATCGCCGGCCAGGGAATCGCAAATCCGATCGGTGCGATCTGGAGCGGCGCGATGATGCTCGAGCACCTGGGCCACCCCGAGGCGGCTCGAGAGTTGGAAGCGGCGATCGAGACGTCGCTGGGGTCAGCGAGGTCCCGTACCCGCGATCTCGGTGGCTCCGCGGATACCAAGGCCGCGCTCAACGCGGTCCTGGCTGCGTTGACCTGAGCACCCGGGCTACGGAACAGGGACGTGCTGTGGTCGAGGGTCTCCTGATCGCCGCGCTGCGCTTGTCACCCGATGGGTCTTCCCGTACACGTCGCGATCGTCAGGATGCCCCTGAATCAGGCCCCAGAAACAAGGATGAATCGCTATGCGAGCCGAAGACGTAATCGAGACGTTGGGCCTCGAACCGCACCCCGAGGAGGGAGGCTTCTACAGAGAGACGTATCGTTCGACTACCGGCTTCATGCCCGGCGCGTCGTTCGAAGGTGAGAGGTCTGTGGGCACCGCCATCTATTTTCTGCTCACTCCCTCCACTTTTTCCGAGATGCACCGACTCCCGGGTGACGAGATTTTCCACTTCTACCTGGGGGACCCGGTCGACATGCTCCTGCTCCATCCTGACGGTGGAGTCGAGACGCCGACTCTGACGTCTGATATGCTGGAAGGACGGCCCCAGGTCATCGTCCCCGGAGGCGTCTGGCAGGGGTCGCGGTTGAGAGAGGGCGGCTCCTTCGCGTTGCTCGGAACGACGATGGGGCCTGGCTTCGAGTTCGCGGATTACGAGCGTGGCACCGCCGACCTGCTTGAATCCTATCCTGAGCATGCGGACATGATCACGGGCCTGCTTCGGTAGGCCAGGGCTCCCTGACACGGAATTCCCGCAAACCCTGCTGGGCCTGTCCGATCCCTTCCTGATGGACGTCGGGGCCTGGTGTGCGTATAGAATGCGGTTATCGAATTCCAGATCGTTGGAGGGCTCGCTCTGCTCGACTCCAGCGGTACCCAGCGGAGGTGTCTTGCGATGGATCCGTATGTAGACGCAGCTCATCAACAGGCCGTGAAGTCGGTCGAGGAAGGTGGCTTCCCCGTTGGCGCGGTTCTCGTGAAGGACGGTCAGGTGATCGGTTCAGGGTTCAATCGGTATGCCCAGACCGGTGACCCCACGACCCACGCCGAGATCGAGGCGATTCGCGATGCCGCCGCCCGGGCGGGCGAAGGCCGGTCGATGGACGTGCTGGCTGGAGCGACCTGCTATACGACCATGATGCCGTGCGAGATGTGCTCGGGGGCGATCATCCGATTCGATCTGGCTGCGGTCGTGGTGGCCGAGGTCAGCTCCTACCCCCCCGCGGACACCCGGCGAATGCTGGAGGAACGAGGCATTCGTGTCGAGATCCGAGACGAAGACGCGTGCAAGGCGACCGTCGAGGCGTACTACGCCGAGCATCCGGAGGCCCGTGGGGCCGGCCGGCCGAGTGATCGTCGATGGTCACGGCCGCCCGGCTGATCGACGAAACCGGCTGAGTGAGGGGCGAGGAGCGAGCCGAGCCTTCAGCTGGGAATGGAGCAAGCCACCACAACCTTCGGCCGGACGGCCCATGCGCTGCGAGCGCAGGACTGGCGGTCGGTTGCGATCGAACTCGTGGTCATCGTCCTCGGGGTGGTCGGTCTGCAGGCCAATAACTGGAACGAGAGCGGTGCGGGACGGAGCCCGCTCACGCGAATCGGTCGGGCCGGTAGGGCTGGAGCAGGTCGACGGACACTCCGTCCAGGATCTCGATCGCAGCCAGGCGACTCAGGGTGGCAGCCAGTGTGAAACCACTGTGCGTGACGATCGGGTACAGGCCCGGTACGCTGGAGGCGAATCCGATGATGGGATGGCCGTCGATCGGCAGGGGACGCCACCCCACGGTGACGTCATCGAGATGGGCCTGCCCCATCGTCGTGAACCTTGATCTGGCCATCGAGAAGACGGCCTCGGCCTCTGCCTGCTCGGATGCAGGCCGGTCCGTACTGTAGACCGGCTGGCCTACGAATCCCCGGCCGATGACGTGCCGGCCACTCGGCTGGGGAATTACGAAGACATCGGGCCCGGCCACGATGGACGGAAGATCCGGGGCGGGGCCCGCAGTATGGGCTAGAACACCGGGCGCGGGCCGTAGCGGGACGTGCACACCCAGCCACGCGGAGATCGTCGACGTATCGACGCCTCCGGCGACCACGACGGCGTCGGCGGGGATGACGCCGGAGTCGGTCCGGACAGCCGAGACACGTCCATTCGCGAGTTCGATACCCTGTACTTCCGTGTTGAGGCGAATGTCGGCGCCCAGTGCCGATGCGGCGCCCGCCAGGGCTCGCAGAGCCTCGACCGGCTCCACGCCGCCCTCTAGCGGTGCGAAGACACCGGTGGTCAGGCCGGGGTCGATGATCAGAGCCGGCACCAGGTCCCGGATTCGCTCCGCATCGACGAGCTCCATCGGGTATCCCCAGCCTTGCTGCCTCTCGGCAGCCGAAAGGAGGGTGGCCCCGGCCTCGGCATCGCCACTCCATTCGAGACGGCCACCCCATTTGACCCGGATGCCGTCGACTTCCTGTTCAAGCTCATGCCACGCCAACGTGCTCAGGCGGCTGATCTCGAAGTAGTGACGGGGGAGCTTGCTCTGGTGAGCGTTGATCCACGCGCCTGACTTTCCGGACGCGCCGGCTCCGAGCTCTGCCCGCTCGCAGAGCGTCACCTCGGCTCCGCGCTTCGCCAACCGGTAGGCGGTCGAGCACCCCAGGATACCGCCGCCGATCACCACGATGCGGTCGGCGCGGGGCCGGAATCCATGCGCGACGGCAAGCGGGATGCCGGCGAAGAGCTCCAGGAGGTGTCGGCGATCCAAGGGCTGCTCCCTCCTCCGTGTGCGGCTGTGTTATGGACGAACTCCCAATGCAAGCTTCCCGGAACCACTGCGTGCCGCAACCTGACGGGATGCGATCCAGCGGATTCGGGAGGCCCGCAGGACCATGCGAATTTCTTGCACTCTCAAAGCACGAGCCGTAGAAGTCCCCATCGCTGAATATCGGGGTTTCGCCAGTCGCGGGGAGAAGCTGATGGCCGGTCGGCCTCATGTGCTGGAAGAAGTGTGTCACCGGAAGGTTCGAAAGATCGAATGCGATGTCGCCATCCTGCCCTGGGGCGCGACCGAGCCTCACAATTTCCATCTCCCTTTCGGAACCGACACGTATCAGGCGGCAGCGGTGGCCGAGGGTGCGTGCGGGCTCGCCATGGAGGAGGGGGTGAGGGCCATGGTGCTTCCCGCCGTCCCGTTTGGCGCCAACGCGCAGCAGCTGTCTACACCGTTGACCCTCAACCTGAATCCGAGCACGCACGCCCGAATCCTCTCGGATATCGTCGACAGCCTCGAGCATCACGGCGTGGAGAAACTCCTCGTGTTGAATGGCCACGGCGGGAACGACTTCAAGCCCATCGTTCGAGAGCTTCAGCCCAAGAGTGCAGTGTTCATATGCTGCGCCAACTGGTGGACGGTGTGTGACGGATCGCGATACTTCGAAGAGCCCGGGGATCACGCTGGAGAACTGGAGACGAGCGTCATGGGCCACCTGCGGCCCGATCTGGTTCTCGACCTCTCGGAGGCCGGGCCGGGGAGGGAAAACCAGTTCCGGCTCAGGGGTCTGAGGAAGGGCATCGCGTGGGCGCCCCGTGAGTGGGCACGGGTGACGGACGATACGGGTGTCGGAGACCCACGCCGGGCTACGCCCGAGAAGGGAGCAAGATTCTTCGACGACGTCTGCCGAGTGCTTGCGGACTTCATCGTCGAGCTCGCTCATGCCGACAGGCACGACCTCTATGAGTCAGCGCAAGAGGACCCCTGACACGGATCGGCAGCCGACGCGGCGACGTTCGAGTGAAACTCGTGTGGGACAGTGGCGGGCCTGAGGATGCCGCACCAAGATTCCGCTTCGTCAGAGCACCCCGTGTGGGCCCGGCCTGACAACGTGTATTCTCCAGCCCCCCGAGATGTATGACCCTGTTCGAGTACCTGGCGATCGCCTACGCGCTTGTGCTTTCTCTGGCAGCGGTCCGTCTCTTGAATGGCCTGTCCCATGCGATGTCGGCGGCTCGCAGGTATTGGGTCCATGCATCGTGGCTGTGGCTGATGCTCTTCTCCGTCCTGCTCCTGTTTTGGCAGCATTGGTCGACCCACGACCTGGAGTGGACGTTTCTTACCTTCGCGATGAACCTGGCTGGACCGGGCATCCTGTATTTTCTGGCCTGCACCATCGTCCCCGACGAGGCAAAGGGTATCGATTCCTGGCGGGACCATTACTTCGCGGCACGCCGCCAGTTCTTTGGGGGGCTCTGCGCCTGGGCCCTCCTGATGGTCTTGAACACGACCCTGCTCCTGGGCGTGCCACTCGTGCACCGTTCGCGACTCATTCCACTCGGATTGATGCTCGTCGGTGTGTCCGGGCTTACGACGGACCGCCCCGCGGTGCACGCGGCCATACCCATGGCCGTCCTCGCCATCGCGATCTTTGCCGTGGCGATCTTACTCCAGCCGGGCTCGCTCGCGCTCTCGACTGCGTCACCGGGGCCGATGTGAGGTGACCGCCTGAATCCGAGGACCCGCAGGAGCCCTCCACTGAAGAAGGGCGAGCGTGCTCGGGGGCAGGCTCGCAGGGGCGCGCAGCGACTCGCTCCGGTTCGCTAGCGTTCACATCGGGGCTGCTGCAGACTTCGGCGACGTCGGGAGTCCGTCTCACTCAATCGAGGTAGCGTGTCCAGGATTTCGAAGACGCATGTGACGGTCTTGCGCGCTGCGGTGACCTACGGGCTGAACGGCTTGCCGTCCGCGAGTACCGGTGGCGGTGAGGTCACGGATCGAGTCGGGCTTCCTCGTGCAGAGTTCAATCGAGCAGCGAAGGAGCTCGAACGTCGTGGCCTGCTCACGCAGCAGGCCGGCCGCTGGAGGGTCACGGACCCGACCCTGTCGGCCTATCCCCGAGATGACTCTGGCGACCTCTCTGTCGACGAAGGGGATTGGATCGCCTTCATTGCGGAGGCAGCGGACGCTTGCGAGCGAGTATGAGTGGGCCGAACTCGAACCTATGCTTCACATGCGATCCCGGGGGGCGACATGACACGGCCGAGTGGATCTTCGGTGACTGAGTGCCTCGGCAGACCACGGGCACAGGCGCGACAAGTCCTACGTATCGGAGTGGTGAGTGGAGAAATCTGAGTCGTTTCGTATCGCAGCCGTTCAGGCCGCACCGGTGTTTCTCGATCTCGATGGGACGCTCGACAAGGCGTGTGACCTTATCCAGCGTGCTGGGGCGAACGGCGCGCAATTGGTGGCCTTCCCCGAGGCATTCGTATCTGGCTATCCGGTCTGGGTCTGGTTCATTCCTTCCGGAAAGACCCATCCGCTGAGGGATCTCTACTCGCGACTCCACGAGAGTGCGGTCTCCATTCCGGGGCCCGCGATCGATCGACTGTGTGCGGCCGCGGCCGCGGCGAACGTGACGGTCGCGATCGGTGTCAACGAGCGGAACTCGGAGGCCAGTGACGCCACACTCTACAACACGCTCTTATACATCGGACCCGAAGGCCGCCTGCTTGGTCGGCACCGGAAGTTCGTACCTACGGCAGGTGAGCGCCTCGTATGGGGGCAGGGAGATGGAAGTGACCTTGAGGTGTACTCGCTGCCCTTCGCCCGGGTCGGTGGCCTTCTTTGCTGGGAGAACTACATGCCCCTCGCGCGCTACACGCTCAGCGCGTGGGGTGAGCAGGTGCACGTCGCCCCAACCTGGGATCGGGGCGAACCGTGGATTTCGTCCATGCGCCATATCGCGAAGGAAGGTCGCTCGTTCGTACTCGGGGTGTGCCAAGCCTTCCATAAGGACGACATACCCGACGACCTCGACTTCAAGGAAGAGTATCTGGGGGGGATCGGTGATTGGGTGAACCCCGGCCTCAGTGTGATCGTGGACCCGGACGGGAAGATCGTGGCTGGCCCGCTGGAGGAAGAGGAGGGGATCCTCTACGCTGACGTACAGCCCCACCAGCTAGTGGGGCCGAAATGGCAACTGGACTCTGCGGGGCACTACGCTCGTCCCGATGTATTCGAGCTTCGCTTCCACCGCCGGGCCGCGCCCTTCATCCAGGTGATCGATGACGAGGATCCGGACGGTACTGGGCCGGAGACGGTCTGACGTGGAGCGTCGCCGCAGTCGGATCGAGAACGCCGCCTTGCTGGCGGAGATCGTCAGCGCAGTAGCGGTCGTGATCTCACTCGTGTACGTGGCCTCCGAGATCAAGCAGAACACGAGGGCGCTTCAGGAAAGCAACGCGCAGGTCGTGCTGACTCTGGGGCATTCATGGAGCGATTGGTTCCGGGACGAGACCTTCGCGGCTGCCGTAGTCGTCGCCTACGCAGATCCCGCCGATTTGACCGCCGTTCAGAGCCGGCAAGTGAGTGCGTGGATTGGTCGTGGGCTCGACGTCTGGGAGTCCGCCTTCTCGTCCCGGCAGGAAGAGCTGATGTCCGACGAGCTGTTCGACGCGTGGGATGCGTCGTTCGTAGCTCTGATGGGACAGCATGAGGTCTGGCGCTCCGCTTGGTCGGAAAAGCGGCATTCGTACCATGAGTCCTTCCAGTCCTACGTGGACTCTGTCGTCGCGCAGTAGGAGGCAGCGGCCAGCCTGCACGCGCGTGTGCGGCTGGCCATCTCGGTGAGCAGGTCGACCATCTCGATGAGCAGGTCGGCCGCGACTACAGCACCGTGCCGACAGCGTGCCCGACCAGGGCGGTGAGGCCCATCGCGACCGCACCCCAGAGAACGACGCGCCCAGCTCCACGGATCACGCCGGCTCCGCCGGCGCGGGCGGCGACGCCCCCCAGCACCGCGAGTGATGCCAGTGATGCACCGGTGACGAGCGGTCCGGTTGTCTCGCGAGGAGCGGCCATGGCTACGCCGAGCGGAAGCGCCGCCCCGACCGCAAACGCCAGGGCCGAGGCCAGCGCTGCCTGAATCGGACGGGCTGCGTGGACCTCCGTCAGACCGAGCTCATCCCGGGCGTGAGCCCCCAGGGCGTCGTGAGCCGACAACTGCTCCGCGACCTGCCGCGCAAGCGACGTGTCGAGGCCACGGCTCACGTAGATGTCTGCCAACTCCTGGAGCTCCTTTTCCGGATTTCGCTCCAGTTCACGTTGCTCACGCCGCAGGTCCGCGACCTCGGAATCCGCCTGACTGCTGACCGAGACGTACTCGCCGGCGGCCATCGACATCGCTCCCGCCACGAGCCCGGCGACGCCGGCCAGCAGGACCTGGCCGCGGGCAGCCTCCGCCGCGGCCACACCAACTACGAGGCTCGCGGTCGATACGATGCCGTCGTTGGCGCCCAGGACCGAGGCCCGCAGCCATCCGATTCGTCCAGTAAAGTGGGGCTCGGCATGCCAGGAGTGGGTCATGGTCCGTCCATACGTGTGCTCAGGCCGGCATGCGTCGGGCGCATGCGTTCAAGCCACGAAGCTAGGAGCCTGAGCCGTACGCGCGAGCACGGCCGAATTCGACGCAGAGGGCGCGGCGATGGACTCCGTGCTCGCGGAGAACGACCGCGTCATCTCGTGGTTTGAGATCGTGCTCAGGCGTACCGATCCCGTGCTGCCACGGCTCTCCGAGGATTCGATCCAAGTGGTCGGAATCCAGATCCAGGACTACCAGATCTGGAAAGCTGGCTTCGGTGCCCCGTAACCGTGCTCCAGACGGGTCAGATGCCCCATGCTCCCTCGATGAAGTCGATGAAGGTGGAGTCCATGAGAGGCCGAAGATCGGGCCAGATGGTCGGCGGCCCGTCCTGAATCGTGGTCGTCCACCCCATCGATTGCAGTGCCTCGGGTGGTAGCAGGCCGAGCTCCACCTGTCGGTAGACGTTCTCGAACATCCGGAACGTCGAGACCAGCACCGACGCCATCTGATCTCGTTCTGCCTGGGTCAGTGTGGCCCACCACTCGGGGTCGTCCCCAGCCCTGATTCGCCCCCAATACAGCGAATTCAGTTCCGGGCTGAGTGCGGCTTCGAGCCAGTCGTCCGCGGTCGCGATGCCGAGCTCCTGATAGGCCGCCGCCTCCGCCAGCTGATTGTTCTGACGGATCTCCGTTCCCACGAAGGCCAGTGAGGCGATCACGCCGATGGTGGCCAGCGACTCCCGAATTGTCTTGCCGGTCATTGGAGTTCCCCGTTGGTACGTCAGTACTGGCCGAGTGCGGCTCGCAACACGGGCTCGTAGGCATCCGCATATCGAACCATGCCCAGGTCGCTGGGGTGTGACCCGTCGGTCGCCGCCTCCCCGTCGCTCCCGAGCAGTTGTTCGCCCTGCAGGTAGAAGAGGTTTGGGACGCCTTCGTCCTGGAGCTCGCGGTACGCCCGACCGAGGGCTTCCCGATTTGTCCGGTGGCGCTCTTCGCGGGCCGGAAAGAACCGTGTATTTGTGAAGGATCGATCCTCCACGAGGACGATCGGGGTGTCCGGATGTGCTTCTCTGAGCTGCCGCACCAGCGGTGCTGCCCGTTCGTCCACCATCGATTCCTGCATGTTCGGCAGGCAGTCGATCGCAACGACGCACGGGTCGAGCTCCGCAAGCAGGGCGCCGACCTCGGGCTCCATACGTCCGTTCCCGGAGAAGCCGAGGTTGATGGTCGGCCGGTTCAGCCGGCGACCCAGGAGCGCGGGAATGGCCATCCCCGGTCGAGAGGCCGAGGCTCCGTGCATGATCGAGGTTCCGTAGAAAAGCATCGGACGCTGGCTGCGCGGGGCGACGGGCTCGAATGAGGCACCGGCATCCACCCCGATCTCGAGAGACTCGACACCATTGTAGAGCGGCAAATACATCGTGTATCGGCGTGTGCCGGGGGCGAGGTCGGCCGCGATCTCGGTCTCGACGGTCCGCGCTCTCGGAGCCGTGACCGCCACCCAACGCTCGACTCCTTCCGTGTCGGTCGCGTAGAGATCCACCCCGCTGACGCCTGTGGCGGGCATGATCGGAAGTGCCAGTTCATCGTTGAGAAGGGAGTAGCGGACATGGATCCCCGGAGCATCCGTCGTGAAGCGGACCGTCATGCCCGCCGAATGACGGGACAGCTCCCACACCGGGGGGCGCACGACTCCCTCCGCTCGCGCGGGTAAGCGATCGAAATACCTCGCAGTGTCTGACCAGCCTTTGCCTTCGACTCCCCAATCCCGGACGTCGTGCCACGTCACATCGGCGTGCTGGCTCAGGAGTGGTCGGGGTAGTGCCGCAGCCGCCGCACCGCCGGCTACGATATGCAGGAAGTGGCGCCTCGAGGTGGTCATGGTCGGGTCGGGGATCAGGGTCAGTGGTCTTCCGTGGAGAGCGCCTAACCCCGCTCCGCGCGGATAAGGGTCAGGATCGAACGGAGGCTTTGTTGCACGGTGACCAGATCATCGAAGAGGAACCGGATCTCCGTGACCCGAGATCCTGAATCGGGTCATGAGTGGCCCATGAGGCCTGCGATGGAGTGGTCATGGACGGTCGGAGCAGGGGAAGCCGTGACGATGGCCAGCATCCTCCCCGTGCGCCAACTCCCGGACACCTCGGTCACTACCTCGGGGTCCGGGCGTCGCTGTATGTTGGCGAATCACCACAACGTCGCTGGAGGAAGGCGAATGCGTGCAGGCATCCGTTCGACGCTCGTTCCGATCATGATCCTTCTGGCGACCGGAGCGGTCTGGCCCGCCTGTCTGGAGGCGCAGGACCGGGGCGGTCGGGGTAATCCGGCCGGGCCACAAACGGTCACGCTCTCAGCGCAGGTGAAGGCGCAGATCGGTGACTTCTATTCCGCTCGGGCCGCAACTGAGGTCCAGGCTCTGCCACCTGGAATCCGGCGCCGGCTCGAGCGTGGAAAGCCCTTACCTCCGGGGATCGCGAAGAAGAGTGCCCCGCCCGAGCTGAGTTCGCGACTGAGCCTCCCCGAGGGCTTCGAGATCGTAGAAGTCGGTCTCGATGTCCTCCTGGTCGAGGTGGCGACGGACATCGTCCATGACGTGCTCATGGACATCATTCGCTGACGCCGCGTTCCGGTCCCGGCGTCAGGGACGTCGTCCGACCTGGTCCGCGGCGGGTCGCCGATCGTCCAGTTCGTCCATTCTGAAACGGACACTCACCACGTAGGGCTCTTCACCGGTGGTCCAGTGACCATACGTCGTGGTGACGAAGGTCTCGTCCTCCAGAAGCTCAAGACCCGGGTACGCCGCATCCCAGGCGTCGGTGTTGTCCATGAAGCGCACCCGGAAGTCACCGGAGCGGTTCTGAACGAGGTCATCCCAGTGTCCGATCCAGGCGACCCAATCGCCGCGGGTCGGGCTGTCCTCCGCCATGTCCCGAAAGGTGATCACCAGACGACCATCCGGCGCATATCGGGCGGTGTGTCTGTCTCCGGTGAGGGCTCGCGGTAGCTCTCTCGGGGGAGACCAGGTCTCGCCGTCATCGGTCGAGAAGACGACGAAGGACTCTCGGGCTCGCGAATTCTCTCGCAGGAGAAGCGCCAACGTCGATCCGTCGGGCGAGACGACGAGACCGGGCTCGCACAGGTCCGCGTCGTCCAGTTCCGCGATCACCCACGGGTCACTCCACGATATACCAGCATCGGAGGAGCGAGTCGCGAACACCTGGAAGAGCCCTGGCTCTCCCGAATCTCGCAGGAACCGACCATCATCGTGGAAGAAGGCCAGCAGGTCTCCGTCCTCCTGCTGGTGAAGGGACGCCATGGCCACGATGCCCCCGAAGTCTCCGATCGACTCGAGCTGGGACCAGCGTTCCCCGAGGTCATCCGATATGGCGCTTCGAATCGGGTAGAGTCCCGAGAACATGATCAGGCGGATGCCGCCGTCCGGACGCTCGACCTGAAACAGGGTCGGCACTTCCTGCGATGTTGCCCAGGACTCCGGCACCGGCAGGCGTTCGCTCCAGCTGCGTCCCCCGTCGACGCTCCGCTTGTAGACGATCGGTCCGCGGCCGTGCCCCTTAGGGTACACGGCGAGGAGGGTTCCGTCGGGCAGGAGTTGTGTGGTCGGGTGCCCGAGATACTGCCCTGGTTCTCGATCGACGACGACCTGTCGTCCGGTGTCCATCGCCAGATCGACGAGGGAGAGCCCGAAAAGAGCGTGGTGCGCGGTCTGAAGTCCGGGGTCGACGACGTTCGTCTCCGGGACGCTCTCGACTCCGCACGCTGTTCCCGCCAACAGCGCTGCGGTGAGCCAGACAAGATCGGGACACCGCATCGTCCGGCCCTTCACGCGAGACACCAGTGCTCGATCAACTCCAGTTCATCCATGTGATGGACAACTGGAGGACGGTGGCGACCGATACCCACGCGAGGTAGGGGGCCTGCGCGATCGCGACCCAGCGATAGTACGTCCAGATCACGGCGACCATCCACACGATGGTCGCCCAGACGATCACGATGTCAATCGACGCGAGGGGAAGATTCCGCAGGCCGAACTGTATCGGGGTGAAGATCAGGTTCGCGATCAGGTTGATGGCAAAGGGTAGAGCCACCAGGCGCGGGATGGTTCCGCGGACAGCCTGAACGAAGACGAACCCGAACGTCACGATGATGATCGGATAGATGATCTGCCACATGAGTCCGATGAACTCGGGCTCTGGCGTCCACGACGGCTTCCTCAGCGCTTCGTACCAGTCCCTGAATTCCATCGTGCCGGCTCCAGCCTGTCGGACGCACCGAAATGATCGAGGCGGAAGTTAGGGTGCGAGTGATCCGATGGCGAAGAGCTTCCGCGGAGGGGTCTCGGGGCTCCAGCCGCCGGCACCTCGGGCTGACGCCGGCATTGCTGGCGCTCGCGCCGGCGCTGATCCACAATGCTTCAGAGCCTTGATCAGGAGGACCCGGAGCCATCATGACAGAGTCTCGTGGCCGGATCGGCGCAGTCGCGAAGGCGGCGTGCCTGCTCCTCACCGGCATGCTCATCCTTCAGGGGTTCGGCTACGGAGTCGGCTTCTTTCTGGACCCGGTCTCGGGGCTGGGGGAGTTCGCCTCTCCGCCGCGCGCGGAGCACGACCATCTCACGGTGGCTTTGGTCGGTCTGGTGGGGGTCGCGATGATCGGGGCCTCGGTTCTCCTGACGTGGGCGGCCGTGCTCGTGTTCAAGGACGACGTGCACGGGCCGTCGATGACGATGCTCGTCGGGGCCCTGTATGTCCTGGTCGGTATTAGCGCGTATCGGGTTGGCTGGATGTGGGACGCGACGTTTTACGTCGGCAGCGGGGGGCTTCTCGTTGCCCTCTCCGTCGCGGTTCGCCGATTCAGGCTGGGTGCCGTGCGGTAGATGATGAGCGCGTCATGCACAGGTGCTCAGCCGTACTTCGATCGGTGCTGGCGCCTCCGGCGAGGCCGGTACAGAATCGAACGCGGGCGGTCGCGGTGCCCGCGTGTCGGATACTCCGTTTTCGTCGAATCCATCTGAAGGGGATACTTCCGTGATCATGCAGATCGTGCATCTCAAGAGTCCGTTGTCCGCGGGCGAACTCATGGAGAAGGCACGGGAGCGTGCGCCCCAGTTCAGAGCTTTACCCGGGCTTTTGCAGAAGTACTACATCGATCGGCCAGGGGACGGCGAGTACGCCGGTGTGTACCTGTGGGACTCGATGGAATCGCTTCAGTCCTTCCGGGAATCGGAGTTGGCCGGAACGATTGCGGTGGCGTACCAGGTCACGGAACCACCGGTCGTCGAGATCAGCGAGGTCATGTTCCCTCTGCGAGACATGTGAGGCGGTCCGATGGGGACGTTGACCGACCCTCTTCGGGCCGAGCGGAAGAGGCCCCGTGGGACCTTCACGATCCACGGGCCGATTGCGAAGGCGGAAGCCGTCGTGTAGGAGTCCTTGCCTCAAGTGGTGCTTCAGGGGGATCGCGTGGTTGACCGGTACGTAGATCGACGAGCGTTTATTTCGCGAAGCTCGGCTGCCGCCGCGGCCGTGGTTCCGCTCGCGCTTCTCGCTCGTATGGAGGGGCAGGCTGGCTCTGACGTCCCACAGGAGGACTGGGTACGTCGCGCGCGGGCTCAGATTCCGGCCTCGACCGAGAGCGTCTACTTCCAGACGGGGGGCATCGGACCGTCGTCCCGTGCCGCGATCGAGACGGTGGTCGACCGGCTTGAATACCAGAACCGAGGCCCGGCGGATCCGCGCTATTCTGCCGACATGGCGCGCATCGAACCCGATCTGAGAGCGTACCTCGCCTCGACCTTCGGGGTCGGCCCGAGGGGCGTCGCGCTCACGCACAGTACGTCCGAGGGGATCAGCATCGCCGCGTGGTCGCAGAATTGGGCACGCGGGGACGAGGTGATCCTCAGCAACCAGGAGCACCCGGCCAACGTGATCCCGTGGTACGTCCTTCGCGATCGTTTCGGGATCGTCATTCGGGAAATCAATCTCGATGCCGGCACCTCTCTGCTCGACGAGGTGCGGAGCGTTCTGTCCTCGAGAACGCGGATGGTGAGCCTGAGCCACGTCTCACGGAATAACGGTCGAACCATCAGGGCGGCCGAATCGGCCGAACTCGCGGAATTGCTGCGGGCGAGGAGGATCGTGTACCACCTCGACGGAGCTCAGGGCCCGGGGTGCGTCCCGATGGACTTCGCGGAGCTCGGGTGTGACGCGTACAGCACGTGCGGCCACAAATGGCTGCTCGGTCCGAAGGGGACCGGCGCTTTCTTCGTACGGGAAGACGCACTCGATACGCTGCAGCTCTCGTGGGCAGGCAGCCACAGTCACGCCACGATGGATTACGAGGGCTCCTACACGCTCCTGCCGTCGGCGGCCCGATACGAGTTCGGCACGCGCGCGCTCGCCGATTTCGCCGGGTTCCATACCGCGGTGTCGTGGATGGAAGAGTTGGGTTTCGATCGTGTACTGACCCGAATCCAGGATCTCGTGTCCCATGCGGTCGAAGCGGTGGATGCTCGACCCGACCTGACCCTGACCTCTCCGCGGGCCGAAGCGGATCGTTCCGGTGTCTTCGTACTTCGTCTTCCCTCGGGGTGTGATGCCACCGAGGTGTACAACCGCCTCGCGGAAGAGCCGAGGGTCTTGAGTTCTCCCGTGCGTCGCGAGCGTGACCTCAGGCTTGCGATTCACTTCTTCAACACGGAGGACGAGATCGATGCCGCCATGGAAGGGATCGCGTCGCTCTGCTAGCGCCTGGTGAATGACTGCTCCGTGCACGGCCCGCGCCGGGTCTGACGTCGATTCCGTGGTCGCGCTCGTCATGGTTCCAGTCATCGCGTCCGAGGACGTCAGAGCGCTGAAGGGCGAAGTTTGCGAATGCTGAGCGAGGGCGATGATGAATGAGTGAATTCGAGTACCTGGCGGTCTTCGTTTCGCTCATTCTCGGTCTGGGGATTGCGCATCTCCTTCTCGGGCTCGGCCGCATGATTCACCGGCGTGACCGTTCACGACCCGATGCCGTCCATCTGTTGTGGACGGGTGCGGTCTTCTGGACTGTGGTACTGAACTGGTGGGTCTTCTTTCAGGCTCAGAACGTCACGGTCTGGAGCTTCGACTACTTCGTCGTCGTCGTCATATGGGCCGTGCTGTACTTTCTGCTCGCCGTGCTGCTGTTCCCACCGGATGTGACCGTCGACGAGGACTACTCGGTGTTGTTCGAGAGGAATCGGGTGTGGTTTCTCGGGATCTTCGTCGGCACCTCTGTCGTGGATATCGCTTTGACGGCGCTGCGCGGTGACGTGTTCGATCCGCCGATGTATCTGCCGTTCGCCCTCCACTTCTGCGTCCTGGGCGTCATCGGACTCTTCGTGACGTCACGGCGTTTTCACGTCGCGCTGGCTGGATACGTGCTGGGCATCGGACTGACGTGGTCGCTGGTCGTGCGCCGGTTCCTCGAGGGGTAGATGGCGTCGGGACCCTGGCGATGGACCTTCCGGCTATGGGTGGCCCTTCTGCTGAGCGCGTGTGGGACCGAAGAGCCGGCCGTGGATGCCTCCTCTCTGTCCCCCTTCGCTCCCGGTGTCGAGGGCGTCGCGCGCGTCTCGAACAATGTCACGGCGTGCATCGTGGATGCGATGTGCACGCTTACCCTCGACTTCGCGGATACGTCGGTGACGGCGGTCTATGGCTCGGGAGAGCGCCCGGCGCCGGCATGCGGCGTCGGCCGCACCGTCTCGAACGCGGCGTTCGACCTCGCAGCGACGGACGTCGTGACCGTGCTGCTCGAGCCGTGTGAGGGTGTCGGGCTCGTCGTGCGTTCCGTCGCCCGCCGGGGCGGAACATGACCGCGTCAGAGGCCGACCAGGGTACGCTGCCCTCGTACTTGCTGATCGTGAATCCGGTCGCCGGAAAGGGGGCGGGGGCCGCTCGTGCCGAGGCCCTGAGAGCGGCTCTGGCCGAGAAGCACGCCGTCCAGCTTGTGACGACCACCGGACGGGGCCATGCAACGCGGCTGGCGCGCACCCACGGCGGCAGCGTCGACCGGGTGATCGCGATCGGGGGAGACGGAACCCTCAACGAAGTGCTCACTGGGATGCTCGATCTCGGCGGGTCGGCCGATACACGCCCGTGCCTCGGTTTCCTCCCGGGAGGTACGGCGAACGTCGCGACCCGGGCCTTTCGGTTCATCGCGGAGCCAGGACGCCTGGCCGAGGCCCTGCCCGAGATGCCCGGGCGCCCGGTCGATGTCGGCATCGTCGAGTCGGGCGGAGGGGAACGCCCGTTCCTTCTCTGGTGCGGTGCGGGCGTGGACGCGGTCGTCATCGACGAGCTGAATTCCTCGCGTACGGGTCACATGGGTGTCACCGGTCTCGTCATGGCGGCGCCCCGGGTTCTCTCTGCCATCGCGCGATACGCGAGACCTGAGATCCGCATCCTCGTCGACGAGGAGGAACTACCCCGGGCGGCGAGTGTCATTCTGGCCAACGTCGGGGAGATGGCGTTCGGTGGAAGGCTTCACCCCGACGCCACACCCTTCGACGGAGAGGTCGACGTCGTGATGGTCGAGGAGGTCGGGCTGCTGTCGACCCTGGTCCACGGGGCGCGCATGGTGGGTTCGAGCCTGACTGCGTCTCCACGCGTGGCGCACCGGACGGGTCGGCATGTCGTCCTCCGTGGCGATGAGGAGGTACCCGTGCAGATTGACGGAGAACCGGCGGGGCACCTGCCCATCGACGTCCGAATGACGCCCGGCGCGGTTCGGCTTCTCGTGCCCGGGCCCGAGGTTTGTGCCGACCCCGAGGTGGCCCCAGGATGATGAAGCTCCACGCTTTCGCCGGACTCTTCATGATCACCGTTCCCGTTCCCACCCCGCGTCGAGGCGGCCGTCTCGGCCCGCGCGCATGACCAGCCTGAAGGGCCAGCTCCTGATCTCGAGTGGCGGTCTTTACGACCCCAACTTCCGACACACCGTTGTGCTCATTGGAGAGCACAACGTCGACGGGGCGCTCGGGGTGGTACTCAATCGTGCACTGAACGTCACCGTAGATCAGGCGATCCCCGAGCTCGGCGCCTTCGTGCCGCACGGGGAGGTGCTCTACCAGGGTGGACCGGTTCAGCCGGAGAGTCCGGTTCTGCTCGCCGAGTTCGAGGAGTTCGCGGGGGCGGACCTGCACGTCTTCGACTCGGTCGGCTTCCTGACCGGTGATGTGACGACGCCGCTTGACGAGGGCGTACGGCGGGCGCGCGTCTACGCCGGATATTCGGGGTGGGGTCCCGGGCAGCTGGAAGCCGAGATGGCCGAGGACTCCTGGATCGTGGAACCGGCGACGGTCGAAGACGTCTTTACGGACGCTCCGGATCTCCTGTGGAGTCGGGTGCTTCGGCGAAAAGGCCCCGAGTATGAGCGCGTATCGCGGATGCCCTTCGACCCTTCGATGAACTGATGTCACGTGAGACGGACACGCATCCGCAAGGATGGGACGGGAAGGTGAGCATGGAGACCACGGGGACGGACGGAGGGCGGGCGCTGCGCTCGCCGGTCTCGACGGCATGGATCCTGGTTGGCCTGGTTCTCGGCGGCTGTGCTGATGATGAGCGACCGTTTGTCGCGCCATTTACCCAGCCTCCGTTCGACGGCACGATCTTCATCGACCCGGACATCATCACGGAGGCAGACCCCACCACCTTCGTGGGCCTCGTGTACTCGGGGCAGGGGTCCCGGCAGATGTTCGATCGTCGCGTGAACGGCTGGGTCACGCTCGATCCGTTCCTGTTCAACGCCACCTACAGCGACGGCCTGACGATCGAGGTCCAGGTGAACCCGGAGTTCGCTTCGGTGACGTCCGCGGAAGCAGAAGCTGTCTTCTACGCGGATGCCGTGGGCCGACTGCCGACCGCATTGCGGCTGGACGTGGAGACGATGTGGATTCACCGCGGGGTCGAGCTGTATGGAGGTGGAAACCGGAACATCCTGATCCACACCGGTCAGACCGCGGAGTACACCGGCCTGGGTATTCTCGAAGAGACGCTGGTCCACGAGGCCGCCCACACGTCGCTCGACGGGCGGTATGCGTCGTCGCCGGGGTGGCTCGCCGCGCAGTCGTCCGATCCCACGTTCATTTCGACGTATGCGCGTGACTTTCCTGCACGGGAGGATATCTCGGAGAGCTTCGTGCCGTATCTCGCGATTCGTTACCGGGCAGACCGAATCAGCTCCACGCTGCGCACGCGGATCGAAAACGCGATCCCGAACCGGATCGCCTTCTTCGACGGGTTGGGGCTCGACATGGTCCCGATCGTCCAGCCCTGACACCTCACACGGACATGCCCGTCGCTCGAGGGGCCGACCCGCTCATGGCCGGCCCCTCGAGCGCACGTCAACGCGTGGACGACTCCATCCGGTCGGGACCCGTCAGCGGCCCCGGCTCGGAACGGTGAGTCGCTCGCCGGGACTCGGCCGCACGCCCATTTCGTTCAGTGAGGTATTGAACGCCGGGATGCGGTCCATGATCAGCGTATTCAACCGTTCCACCAGAGGCGGTACCGCGTCCCAGGCGGCGTCGATCTGCCAGAGCTGATCCTCGGTCGGCAGGGTCGACGAGCCCTGGATGGCTCCAGCCACTCCGGTCCACCTCCGTGCCTCCCCAAGACCCTCGGAGACCTCCTCGAGCTCCGCCTGAATGGTCTCGAGCTCCCCCTGCAGCATGTCCGTATCCCCCTCGAAGTCCTCGAGGAGCTCCGCGGCTTCGTCGAGCTGGCCGTCGAGGGTGCGTGCCGCCTGGGTCGCATCGTTCAACGGACCGGCCAGCCGGTGCAGGCTCATGAGCGCATCCTGGCGCGCGCGCCGATCGGCGATCGCCATCGGACGTCGGGGATCCGCTTCGATCCGGACGGTTTCGGACGACGACGTGCCACCGAGGTTCACGGTGACGGTATACATCCCGGGCATGACGATGGGCCCCTCCGGCGCTCCGCCGCCGAATCCACCCGGCCCACCACCACCGCCACCCCGGGGTGGATCGTAGGGGCGATCGTATCGCCAGTCCCAGAGGATTTCGTTGATGCCGGGCTCGTGTGGGCCGTCGAAGGTCCGAACGTGCTCGCCGGCTGCATCCGTGATCACCAGGCTGAACCCGGCGTCATCGGAAAGCTCATCCCGGACGTAGTAGCGGAGACGGGTCGCCCGGGGAGGGTTCGGTGCCGAGTACGTCGCGCCGTAGAAGGGCCAGTCCCCCTTCTGCGCCCACATGATCGTGTTCCTGATGGGGAACATGTGCGCGGCGGAGGCCATGACGGTCCCGGACAGATGCTCCAGAGGACCGATATCCTCGAGAATCCAAGCGCTGCGTCCGTGCGTGCCGACGATGAGATCGTTTTCCCGCGGGTGAATGACAAGGTCGTCGACCGGTACCGTGGGGAAGTTGTTCTTGAGCCGCGTCCAGTTCTGCCCGCGGTCGATCGACACGTAGATCCCGATCTCGTTCCCGGCGAAGAGGAGGTCCGCAGCGCGATGGTGCTCGACGACCACGTTCACGGACCATCCGTTCGGCAGACCGTCGTCGATCCGCTCCCAGTCCTCGCCGTAGTTCTCGCTGACGTACACGTAGGCCGCATAATCACCGTTCCGGTGCCCGTCGAAGGATGCGTACACACGACCTGGTTCGTGAGCGGAGGGAGCGAGGCGACTGACGTAGGTACGCGCC
>Ga0181593_10001793_pt1 | contig 19613 bp, 18 predicted proteins | sample 071ome_19_FD_133756 | JGI IMG/M metagenome (GOLD analysis project Ga0181593, IMG submission 133756) | Coastal salt marsh microbial communities from the Groves Creek Marsh, Skidaway Island, Georgia - 071413AT metaG (megahit assembly) | ecosystem: Environmental > Aquatic > Marine > Intertidal...
CCGGCGCCGGTCATTGCCAGGGTGCTGGACAAAATGTCTCCGGGTACCGTCAACAACCTGCTTGGAACCATTCCTGAAAAAGCTGCCGTCCAGGCCCTGACCAGTATAGACACCAGCTTTGCGGTGCTGCTGCTGGCCAATATGGAAGAAGAGCGTCGTGAACGCTACCTGTCAGAAATGAGCCCGATGACGGCCAATGAATTTCGCTCCCTGCTGGTTTATCCCGAAAACACGGTGGGACGGGAAATGAGCACCCGGATAAATGCCGTCAACAGGCGCACAACGGTGAGCCAGGCCATTCAGATTCTGCGCCAGCAGAAACCCGGCAACATCAAGCACCTCTTTCTGGTCAATGACGACATGCAGCTGGACAGCATCATTGATATTCACCAACTGGTGCTGGCCGAAGACGACCTGGAGCTCTCCGAACTGTCCCGCCCCATCATCACTTTTGTCCATGCAATGGATCCCAAGGAAGAAGTGGCTGAAAAGCTGGAACAATACAATGTGGCTGTCATGCCCGTGGTGGATATCAATCGTAAACTGGTGGGTGTGATCCGGGGTCAGGATCTGCTCGATGCCCTGCGTGAAGACATCGCCGGCGACATGCAGAGTATGGTGGGTGTGAGTCGTGACGAACAGGCACTGTCATCCAGTTTTTTTGCCGTTCGCAAACGTCAGCCCTGGCTGCAGATCAACCTGATGACAGCCTTCCTGGCAGCCGCAGTGGTGGGTATGTTTGAAGACATCATCAGCAGGTTCACGGCGCTCGCCGTACTCCTGCCAATCGCCGCTGGCCAGTCCGGCAATACCGGCGCCCAGTCGCTGGCGGTCACCATGCGCGGACTGACCCTGCGTGAAATAACCATGCGCCACTGGTTCCGTGTCATGATGAAAGAACTGGGGGCAGGCTTCATAAATGGCATCGGAATAGCCGTCACCTGCGCTATCGGTGTGTATATCTGGAGCGGGAACACCGGACTGGTGGTAGTGATGATACTTGCCATGATCATTTCGATGACGCTTGCTGCTGTCGCCGGTGCCGTGATTCCGATCCTGCTGAAACGACTTGGCCTGGACCCGGCTCAGTCCTCAAGCATCGTACTGACCACTGTCACCGACATCACCGGCTTCATGTCATTTCTGGGCATGGCTTCCCTGCTCTCCGGCATGCTCGCAGCCTGAACAGTGATATTAACGGCAGTGCTTAACGACCCGCCTTATCCAGACCAGCCTGGTAAAACACGTTTTTACCAATACCGGTAATCCTGGCAGCCAGCTGTGAAGCCTGCTTGAGAGGAAGCTCTTCCAGCAGGGTGAAGAAAATCTTTTCTGCAGCAGCATCGATACCTGTTGCCCGGGTATTACCGGCAAGGACCAGCACCATTTCTCCACGCTGCTGGTTGCTGTCAGCCTGGACCTGCGCAAGCAGCTCACTGACAGTTCCTGCCAGGAAGGTTTCGTAGGTTTTGGTCAGTTCGCGCGCCAGTACGGCTTGACGATCAGCGCCAAAAACGGTCTGCAAATCCTGAAGGCAGTCTGAAATGCGATGGGGAGCCTCGAAAAAGATATGGGTGCGGGAGTCCGATGCCAGTTCCGACAGCCGTTTTTGCCTGGCGCCGGCTTTGGCTGGCAGAAAGCCTTCAAAGACAAAACGATCCGTGGGCAAGCCGCTGCAGGACAGGGCCGCCAGGACACTGCTTGCTCCCGGCACCGGCACCACCTTTACCCCCGCCAATCTGGCCTGGTGGACCAGCGGATAACCCGGGTCAGATATCAGCGGCGTACCGGCATCACTGACCAGGGCGATACTCTCTCCCTCCTGCAAGCGACGGATGACAGCTTCAGCCTGTTGAGTTTCATTGTGCTCGTGCAGGGCAAACAGTGGTGTATCTATACCCAGGTGCTGCAGCAGACGGCGGCTGTCGCGGGTATCCTCGGCCGCGATAGCATCCACCGCTGCCAGAACCTGCCTGGCCCGCTCAGTGATATCGTCAGTATTACCGATAGGTGTGGCGACGATATAAAGCGACCCTTTTTCAATCTGGCTCATTGCCCGGCTTCCATTTGATATTGCAGCCAATACTGGGCTTCTGATCTGCGGATACCGGCTTACCTGCCAAAGCAGCATCCATGGCGGCGCGTAGATCCTCACCGGTTACCGGAATGTCGTTTCCAGGCCTGCTGCCATCAAGTTGTCCGCGATATACCAGCAAACGCTTGTCATCAAACAGATAAAAGTCCGGTGTGCATGCGGCATCATAGGCCTGTGCCACCGCCTGACTTTCATCCAGGAGGTAGGGAAAATGGTAACCGGCGTCCTCGGCTTCCTGTTTCATATGCGTCATGTCATCTGCCGGATAGGCATCAACATCATTCGAGCTGATCGCCACCACAGCAACTCCCCTGGGCTGATAGTCATCCCCCAGACGTGCCAGTTCCTGCTGAATATGCTTCACAAAGGGGCAGTGGTTGCAGATGAAAGCAACAAGAAGCAGTGTTGAGGACTGGAAGTCTGACAAAGAAACCAGTTTGTCGGCCGTCGAAGGCAGTGAAAAGTCCGGGGCTGGTGTACCCAGGGGCAGCATATTGGAGGGGGTTCGTGCCATGATAGAGCCTTGCTGTTGATGAATTCACAAAACGGCATGTTGCCATAACTTCCCCATACCGAGGAACCCTGACAGGGAAAACCTGCCTATGTATACACAGGCATACTATAATTAGCAGCAACGACTGACAGGAAAGATATCAGGACATGATCCCTACTCACCACAAAGCCGGCAATATACCGGGCAGAGCAGCCGCCTGTATCTTGCTCGTGCTGCTCCATGCCTGCAGCAGCACGCCGGAACCGGCAAGGGATACCGGGCGGGTTGTCATTGAGCGCAACGTGGTGTCCGGCAATGAAAACACCTACCAGAATCTAATCGCACAGGCGGCAGTATCAGCCTCACCCCAGAAAGAACAGCTACTGTTCCAGGCAGCACAATTGTTGAGAAACCTCGACCGCGATGAGGATGCCAGACTGCTGGTACAGGATCTTGATACAACAACCCTGCCCCTGGACCTGACAGCCGACATCCTGTTGTTCCAGGCCAGAATGGAATCCGACCTGGGGCAAAAATCCCGGGCCCTGGAGCTGCTGAACCATCCCAGGCTGGACCAGCTGCCGCGCCTGTCTCCAGCGGTCCAGATGGCAATACTGCTGTACCGCGCCGAACTGAGTCAGGCTTCATCGCTGCCGCTGGAAAGCGTCCTGGCCCGTATCCAGGCTGACAAGCTCATTCCTCTGGCCATGGTGCCCACCAATCACGAACAGATCTGGAACAATCTCATAGGGCTTGATGCCGGCAGGCTCACGACGCTGGCCGAAGAGGAGCGCCGCTATGAATATCAGGGGTGGTATGAACTGGGCCTGATCGGCAAAGCCTTTCAGTACAATCTGGACCGTCAGGTGGTGGAGCTTGCACGCTGGAAAACACGCTGGGGACGTCACCCGGCCGCCGTCTACCTGCCCCAGGCCCTGCAACTGGTTGAGTCCATGGCAGAAGAACGCCCGAACAGGCTTGCTCTCCTGCTGCCCCTGGACACGCTGGCCGGTGTGGTGATTCGCGATGCGTTTATGAGCGCTTATTTCGACGTCATGCAATTTGGCGGCAAAGTGCCGGAAGTGACCTTTTACAACACCAGCAACCCTGAAGATGTCATGCCGGTTTACAACAGGGCCGTTGCCGCCGGCGCCGAAATGATCATCGGCCCGCTGCTAAAGCAGCATGTGGCCCAGCTTCATGGCGTTCGCTCCCTGCCGATCCCGACCCTGGCACTAAACAATGTCGAGGGCTCAAGACCGTTGTCTCCAAACCTGTACCAGTTTGCCCTGTCACCTGAAAACGAAGCGGTGCAGCTGGCGAACAAAGCCTGGCAGGATGGTCATCGTTATGCTGCCATCCTGAGTCCGGCCGTCTCTACCAGTGATTTTTACCGGCGCAAGCGCAACAGTTTCATCGACCAGTGGCTGACACTTGGTGGCGAAATAGTTACCCAGGAGGAATATCGGGAAGACATTACCGGCATTGTGGAATCCCTGCTGGATATCGATGATAGCGAGGCCCGCAAGGCAGCCCTGAGCGACCTGATAGACGAGGAGGTCCAGTTTATCCAGCGTCGGCGCCAGGATATCGACTTCATCTATCTGATTGCCGAACCCGGACCGGCGAGACAGATCCACCCCACACTGGCGTACCTGTATGCAGGGGACATTCCGGTCTATGCCAGCCAGGATGTTTACTCCGGGATTCCCAGGCCGCTGGTGGACAATGACCTGAACGGCATCGTTTTTGGCGACAGTCCCTGGCTGTTGTCACCGGGTGATGAACTGAAAAACAGGGTGTCGACATTGTTCCCGCAGAACACGGCACTGACGCTGAGACTTCAGGCCTTTGGCATTGACGCCTTTCGACTGTACCCACGCCTGAAACAACTGGAAAGCGTACCGGACAGTCAGATTTTCGGTGCCACCGGATTGCTCAGGCTGGAGGAAAACAACAACATCATCCGTGAACTGCGCTGGGCAACGATAGAGGATGGCCTGGCAAGAGCTGAGGGCCCGGAATAATTCGCCTGCAACATGGCCATGGAAGGCTGATGAAAAACCAGTTACAGCAGCTTGCCCGACGCTTCCGTTCAACGGCAGACAAAGGCAGTCATTTTGAAAAAATTGCCCGAACCTATCTGACCAGGAAGGGCTTCAGGAAATTCAGGCACAACTTCCGCTCACGCTTTGGTGAAATAGACCTTATCGCCGAAGACAAGGGCACGCTGGTATTCATCGAAGTCCGTTATCGCCAGGACCTGAGCCACGGCTCACCACTGGCGACAGTGAACAAAGGCAAGCAGGAAAAAATAATCATGACGGCCCGGTATTTCTTGCAAAAAAACGGTCTAACAAACAGAATGCCGTGCCGCTTCGATGTGATCGGAATAACTGGTCCATCCGACAAAATACAAATCCACTGGATTAAAAATGCTTTCTAGCCGGTGGTTGACTATAATTCAGGAGCCTTATGAATTATCAGGAACGCGTAAAACAGCACTTCGCCGCCAGCATCGAAACCAAGATGCAGGCCATGGATGCCCTCACCCCTTATATTACGGCTGGCGCAGATTGCATGGTGCAGGCCCTGCTGAATGAAAAGAAGATCCTGAGTTGCGGTAATGGCGGTTCTGCCGGTGATGCCCAGCATTTTTCTGCCGAACTCCTGAACCGCTTTGAACGAGAACGCCCTCCGCTTCCTGCCATTGCCATCACCACCGATACCTCAACCCTGACCTCTATCGGCAATGATTACTCGTTTGAGGAAGTTTTTTCCAAGCAGGTAAGAGCACTCGGACAACGCGGCGACATTCTGCTGGCCATTTCCACCAGCGGCAATTCTCCCAACGTTATCCAGGCAATTCGCGCTGCGCACGACAGGGAGATGCATGTGGTGCAGTTAACCGGCAAGGAAGGTGGTGAGATGAGAGGTTTGCTGGCTGAAGGTGATGTTGAAATTTGCGTCCCTTCCAGCAGTACGGCTCGCATCCAGGAAGTGCATTTGCTGGTCATTCATTGCCTGTGCGACCTGATAGACACACAACTTTTCGGAGGTGAATAATGTTTTTACGTCTGGGTTTTGTCTTTTCTCTCCTGCTATTGCTGAGCAGTTGCGCCTCAGTGATCAGTGCTACATCCGGTGACGATGGCATTGAGGAAAATCGGGGCCGCCGCTCCATGGGCGCCATGGTAGATGACAGCAGCATCGAAACCACGATCAAGGTTAACCTCAATGCCGCAGACGAATTGCTCAAAAATGCCCATATCAGCGTTATCAGCTTCAACGGCACAGTTTTGATGGTGGGCCAGGTGCCGTCACAGGACATGAAAAACCTGGCCACTCGCGTTGCCCGGACATCGAGCTCCCGGGTCAAGGAAGTCTACAACGAGCTGGAAGTGGCTGGTGCCACCACCTTCATTTCACGCAGCAATGACGCCTGGCTGACGTCCAAGATCAAGACTCTCATGCTGGCGGATGCCGAAGTCAGCGGCTTGAGGACCAAGGTTGTGACTGAAAATGGCGTGGTTTACCTGATGGGTTTGTTAACCCAGGAAGAAGCCGACCGGACCGTGGAACTGGTGTCCAATACCAAGGGTGTCACCAAAGTCGTCCGCGCCTTTGAATATATAAATTAGCCACTTCCCACGTTGGACGATGGCAGAAGTTACTTGAGCCCAGTCCGGTAATGGTCTCAGGACTTTACGATGCGCAAGGCTGGACGCGTCGCTTTGGACTCGGACGACTCGACTGATTTCTTTGGACCAGGACCGGGCGGTTCTGGAATAGGATCATCGGTGTCGAAAATCATGCCTTGCCCATTTTCCTTGGCATAAATACCAAGCACCGCGTGGGTAGGCACATAAACGCGTGTAGGAATACCGCCGAAACGGCCATTGAACTCAATCCCCTCGTTGGTAATGACAAGTCCCTGAACTGCAACAGGAGAAATATTGAGGACTATCTGTCCATCCTTGACATAATTCTGGGGGACATGGACCTCCCGGGCATAGGCATTGACCAGGATATACGGGGTGCAATTATTCTCAAGAATCCATTCGTTTAACGCCCTGATCATATAAGGGCGGTGAGAAGTCATTGTCATGGGATGGCCTTCAATTTCCCGGGTTCTGCGTGTTTCCCGCTAAATCACGTCTCTACCGGAAACCGGGGGTTGTGTCGCAACACCACCCCCGACACGGTCTTACACCTTCATTTCCTTTTCCTGTTCGGAAAGGCTTTCTGCAACAGCTTCACGTTCAAACAGTCGCTGGCGATACTCGATAAGCGGCTTGGTTGCCTTGGTTTCAGGCAGCTTTATGCCAATCTCGGGCAGACGCCACAGAATAGGGAGCACGCAGCAATCAACGATGGTGAACTCTTCACTCATAAAGAAAGGTTTCTCACCAAAAATTGGCGAAATGGAAATGATGCTTTCCTTCAGCTCTTTGCGAGCCTTGTCCAGCTGTGCGGCAGTGCCGTCTTCAGCCTGCAACTTTTCAACCAACCCACACCAGTCTTTTTCGATTCTGTGCATCCACAAACGGGACTGTGCACGAGCTACCGGATAAACAGGAAACAGGGGTGGATGCGGGAAACGCTCATCCAGGTACTCCATCATGATATTGGGCTCATACAGAACCAGATCACGATCCACCAGGGTTGGCAGGCTGTTGTACGGATTAAGATCAGCCAGGTCTTCAGGTTTGTCATGAACATCAACGTCCACGATATCTACCGTTACCCCTTTTTCAGCCAGAACGATTCTGACCCTGTGGCTGTACTGACTGTTTCCATCTGAATAAAACAGCATTGAAGAGCGTTTGGTAACAACTCCCATAAATTTCGCCTCAACTATATTTCAATAGTGTTTTCGATATTCTGGCAAGCGCCGGAAGTATCAGTGTCCACCCACATCTTTCCAGTATTCGCGGTTCAGCAACCAGGCAAATACGCCTAAAAAGGCCAGGAACAACAATACGTATACACCCAGATGCTCACGGTCCAGGCGGGCCGGTTCACCAAGGTAGTACAGGAAATTCACCAGATCGTGAACAACCTCCTCAAAGGCTTCTTCGCTCAGGGAACCTGTGCCATCAACGTGGGCGGTGTGCTCGCAGTGCTCATCTTCACATGCCACAACACCCTGCAGTCCTTCCAGGACATTCGGCATGCCAACATTGGGAAACACCTTGTTATTGACGCCAAAGGGACGACTATCATCCTTGTAGAAACCGGTCAGGTAGCCATACAGCCAGTCGGTACCACGTGCCCTGGCCACCAGGGTCAGGTCAGGCGGAGCAATACCAAAGGCCGCTTCACCCACTTCTTCTGACATGGAACTGAACATGAGATCGCCAATGTTAATGTCGTCATTGAAGATCATGTATTCTTCCATCAGTTCTTCAGGAATTTCCAGATCACGGGCTACCCGGTTGTAACGGGAATACTGGGCTGAATGACAGCCCATGCAGTAATTGATAAAGGTGCGAGCACCTGACTGCAGGGATTCCTTGTCAGTCAGATCCAGGGACACGTGCTCCAGCTCCACTTCATGATCAGCAGCAACAGCCTTGAGCGGCAGCACCACCAGACCGGCAATCAATACGATAGCCAGGATCAACTGCGGGATGCTGATATAGCGGCCAGTCACCCGTTCCGGCGGCAGGCGGGTGGCTTCCTTGCGGGTATACCAGGGCATCAGCAGGAAGTAGGCAAAGTAAAGAACTGTGCACAGCTGTGACAGCATCGCGCGGGACTCCGTGGGAGCCCATACACCCAACACACCCAGGATGATGAAGCTGACAACAAACAACAGCAGTGCAATTCGGCTGTACCAGCCTTTGTAGCGAATGGATTTCACCGGGCTGCGATCCAGCCAGGGCACCACAAACAGGATGGCAATGGCAGCAGCCATGGTCACCAGTCCCCAGAACTTGGCATCCACACCAAACAGCGGGAAGGTAACCGCACGCAACATGGAATAGAACGGGGTGAAGTACCAGACCGGCGCAATATGTTCCGGTGTTTTCAGGTTATTGGCTTCGGTGAAGTTGGCATACTCCAGGAAGTAGCCGCCCATTTCCGGCATGAAGAACATGATGAAGCAGAATACAAACAGGAAGACCACCACGGCCACCAGGTCATGCACGGAGTAATACGGGTGGAAAGGAATACCGTCCAGCGGAATGCCTCTTTCGTCCTTGTTTTCCTTGATCTCGATACCATCAGGATTGTTGGAACCAACTTCATGCAGCGCCAGCAGATGGAGGAAGACCAGGAACACCAGCACCAGCGGCAGGGCCACCACGTGCAGGGCAAAGAAACGGTTCAGAGTGGCGCCGGAAATCAGGAAGTCGCCCTGAATCCAGGTCATCAGACTTTCACCGACAACCGGAATGGCACCAAACAGACTGACGATTACGTTGGCACCCCAGTAGGACATGTTGCCCCAGGGCAGAACATAACCCATGAATCCTTCAGCCATCAGCACCAGGAAGATAGCCATACCGAAGATCCAGATCAGTTCACGCGGTTTACGGTAGGAGCCGTACATGAAGGCACGGAACATGTGCAGGTAAACAACGGCAAAGAAGGCTGAAGCACCAGTGGAGTGCATGTAACGCAGAATCCAGCCGTAATCCACATCGCGCATGATGTACTCGACAGAAGCAAAGGCGCCATCGGCACTGGGTACATAGTTCATGGTCAGCCAGATGCCGGTGAGCAGCTGGTTGCACAGCACAACAGTGGCAATAATGCCGAACACGTACCAGACATTGAAGTTTTTCGGCGCATAGTACTTGGTCATATGCTTTTCGATGGTCTTGGTTACCGGCAGACGGTAATCGATCCAGGCCATCAGACCGTTTTTGCTTTTATTATCCATGGCAGCTTTATTATCAAAATCAGACATCAGGAATTCTCCCCATCCAGGCCAACCACGATAACGGAATCACTTTCGTAGTAGTGAGGCGGAACAGACAGGTTATCTGGCGCAGGAACACCGGAATAAACACGGCCAGCCAGGTCAAACTTGGAACCGTGGCATGGGCAGAAGAAACCACCGGTCCACTCGGGGTCATACTCCTGGGGCTCAACCTGAGGCGCCATCAACGGCGCGCAACCCAGGTGGGTGCACAGGCCAACCATCACCATGATCTCGGGACGGATGGAACGATATTCGTTCTGACAGTATTCAGGCTGCTGGCCGGCTTCTTCGGATTCAGGGTCAGCCAGATGATCAGTACGGCTGCGCAGGTTGTTCAGCGCTTCCTCATCACGATGGAAGACGTATACCGGCTTGCCACGCCACTCCGGCATGGGGCCCAGCAACTGACCGGGACTCAGGCGGCTGACATCGATCACAATGGGAGCACCAGCGGCCAGGGCCCTGGCGCTGGGGTTCCATGAACCCACGAAAGGCACGGCAGCACCTGCCGCACCGGCAGCTGTCACCAGAGATGTGCTGCCAATGAGAAATCTTCTGCGTTTGGTATTTACGACATGAGCTGAGCCATCACTCACGATGCGGTCTCCTATTTTTCGATTTTGCCTGCTTTTTACCGCAGTGGCCGGAATTATGAGGGTTGGAAGCCAAAAAATCGGCTCTCCGTTGGGCCGCGCATACTACTAAATCGGGGTGATTTTTTCAAGGTAAACAGGGCCTTCTGACCCTGATTTCCCCAAATTTCCGGCAAAAAAAAACGCCGGAACTGCAAGTTCCGGCGTTCTGTTCTCGGCGTCCGGGTTGAACCGGAGTTCCAGCTTAACGCTTGGAGTACTGTGGACGCTTGCGGGCTTTGCGCAAACCCACTTTCTTGCGCTCCACTTCCCTGGCGTCGCGGGTAACGAAACCGGCTTTACGCAGGGTTGCCTTGTTCTCTTCATCATATTCAATCAGGGCGCGGGTAATGCCATGACGGATGGCACCGGCCTGGCCGAAGCTGCCACCACCGGCAACACGTACACTGACATCAAACTTGTCGGTGACTTCCAGCAGCTCAAGCGGCTGTCGGACAATCATACGGGCCACTTCACGACCAAAAAACTGGTCAATGCTGCGGTCATTGATGGTGATATTGCCGGAACCGGATTTCAGGAACACGCGAGCTGTAGAGGTTTTACGACGTCCTGTTCCGTAGTATTGGGTAGCTGCCATGAGTTTGTCTCTGTTTCTTAAGTCTTTGTCTTGGGAATCCGGGTATTATCAGGCCAGGCTCAGTTCAGCCGGGCTCTGTGCACTGTGTGGATGCTGGGCACCGGCGTACACTTTAAGTTTTCTGAGCATGGAGCGACCCAGCGGGGTACGCGGCAGCATGCCTTTAACAGCCAGCTTGATAACATCTTCCGGCGACCTTTGAATCATTTCATTGAAGGTAGCGGACTTCAATCCACCCGGATAACCGGTATGGTGGTGATACATCTTGTCAGTAGCCTTGTTGCCAGTAACAGCCACTTTCTCGGCATTGACCACAACGATGTAGTCACCGGTATCCACATGCGGGGTATATTCCGGCTTGTGTTTGCCACGGAGACGATGGGCTATCTCTGCTGCCATACGGCCCAGAGTTTTACCTTCCGCATCAATGACATACCAGTCATTCTGGGCAGTTTCTTTATTTGCTGAAATCGTCTTCATCGCTCGATCCGAATATCTTTGGTTGCTATGCCTTAAATTCTGTCTGGTGGCGCCGAAAATCTGTAACTCTGAGTTTCTCTGGGCGCCCTGCCCGCTAATTCCGGATATCCCGGAAAGAGGGAGCGCGAATTCTACCGATGCAGCCCACCGGATTCAAGTGTTCTTTGGCTTTTTTTAAGGGAATCATCATCCCCGGAAATCGGCCGGTTTGCCCCTGCCCTGCCAACCCGCCGACCTCAGTCCTGATGGTGCTCCAGCCCCAGGTATTCCCGGGACTGCATCTCCAGTAGCCGGGAAACTGTACGCTCAAAGGGGAAAGCCAGTTCGGTGCCCTGGTAAAGCCCCTTGAGGGGAGCCTGTGCCGACATCACCAGTTTCACCCGCTGGTCATAGAATTCATCAACCATGGAGATGAAGCGCCTGGCCTCGTCATCCCGGGACTCATCAAATACCGGTACGTCAGACAGCAGAACAGTATGAAACAGCTGGGAAATCTCGATATAGTCGGCAGCACTGCGCGGGCCGCCGCAAAGGTGCCGGAAAGAAAACCAGGCCACTCCTTCTATACAGCCATTGACCGGAATCACCCTGCCCAGAATTTCTATCTCCCGGTCCGTTTCTTCCTCAAGCCCGCGGGTCAGCGCTGTAAAAGCAGATGACATGGCCTGGTCGGCACGCATACCCAGCGGAAAATGGAAAATGCCTGCATCTTCCAGCGTGCGCAGGCGGTAGTCTGTGCCGCCATCCACATTCAAGACCCGGGTATGCTTTTCCAGCAGAGCAATGGCTGGCAGAAACTTCTGCCGCTGCAGCCCTCTTTCATAGAGTCTCGCAGGCTCAATATTAGAGGTGGTCACCAGGACAATACCCCTGGCAAACATGGCCTCAAGCAGGTTGCCGAGTATCATGGCATCGCCGATATCACTGACAAAAAACTCGTCAAAGCACAGCACGTCCGCCTGCTCGCAAATCTCGCCTGCCACCAGCTCCAGTGGATTTCTGGCTCCCTTGTTGGCATTCAGCCGCTGATGAATGAGCTGCATGAAGCGATGAAAGTGCATCCGCAATTTCCGCTCTCCCGGCAGGCAATGGAAAAAAACATCCATCAGGAAAGTCTTGCCGCGGCCTACTCCACCCCATAAGTAGAGTCCCCGTGTTTTCTCCAGGTGCTTTCTGCCCTTGTGGTGATGAAGCAGGATCTGTAGAAATCCGCGGGGCCGCTGCCAGTAGCCTGTCATCTCGCGGCAGACGGCATCCAGCGCCGCAACCGCAACCTCCTGGGCCTGGTCTGGCAGGATGTCACCGTTGGCAAGATGTCTTGCATACTGTTGTGCAGGGGTTGGCGGATTGATCAAGGGAGAATTTTTCGAATACAGCGAATAAGGCGGAACAAGGGTCCAATTATAGGTATAATCGTCGCCATGTTTCCAAGTTTTATCCGCGCATTAGGCCCAGGTGACAAAATATGAGCTGGCTCATTGGATTGATCGGTTTTGCAGTTGGTCTGTTAGTGGGTGCCCTTGTTTACAAGCAGCTCAAGTCTGATGAAGCCAGGGTCAGGATGCTTGAAGAGCAGCTGGAAGACCTGCAGCGGGAACACGAAGCCTACAAAGACAGCGTGCACACCCATTTCCATGATACTGCCAGTCTGCTGAACAACCTTACCGAAAGCTATCGTGATGTTTACAGGCACATGGCCAGCGGTGCACAGGCCCTGTGCCCGGAATACATCTCCGAACAGCTCAGTCACAGCGCCAGGGCCCAGGAATCGCTGACCCGCGACACCTTCATGGGCGAACAGAACGCCCACGCAGAACTGTCACCTCCCCGCGATTATGCTGATCGCCAGGGATCCGACCATAAAGGCAGCCTGTCTGAGGATTACGGCCTGGATAAAGTCACCGAATCAGAGGTTCGCGAACCCCAGTACTGATCCCTGCCAGACAGCTTTTCCACGTTCCATATAAACAGGCGACCCTGTTCCTGCTTCCCCCATTCGCTTCCCACATATTAAGGAACCAAACTGGCGCTGCAGACCTGTCACACACTGCCAAAACAGTCGCAGGATGTCGACACAACGGTCTGTCGCCAACGTCTTGGGTTTACCAGGCAGTTCCCGTATAATCTGCGCCCCAATTCACCTGGGGAAACTCCCTGATCTGGTTTTTCACACATGATGACTGATTACAAGCTTACTCACCTCAAGCAACTTGAGGCTGAAAGCATTCACATAATCCGGGAAGTTGCAGCGGAATTTGAAAATCCGGTGATGCTTTATTCCATCGGTAAAGATTCTGCCGTCATGCTGCACCTGGCGCTCAAGGCTTTTTACCCCGGCAAGCTGCCCTTCCGCCTGCTCCATGTCGACACCACCTGGAAGTTCAAGGAAATGATCGAATTCCGCGATTCCATGGCTGAAAGGCTGGGCCTTGACCTGATTGTGCATATCAATCAGGACGGCATTGATGAAAATGTTGGCCCATTCACCCATGGCAGCTCCAAGCATACCGACATCATGAAAACCCAGGCTTTGAAACAGGCCCTGAACAAATACAAATTTGATGCCGCCTTTGGCGGTGCCCGCCGTGACGAGGAAGCTTCCCGAGCCAAGGAACGTGTTTACTCCTTCCGTGACCGCAACCATAAATGGGACCCCAAGAACCAGCGTCCGGAGTTGTGGAACCTGTACAACGGCAAGATCAACAAGGGCGAAAGCATTCGCGTATTCCCCCTGTCCAACTGGACCGAGCTGGATGTGTGGCAATACATTCACCTGAACAACATCGATATCCCGGATCTGTACTTCTCCAAGGAGCGTCCGGTTGTTGAATATGAAGGCACCGAGATTTATGTCAACGATGACCGTGTACCGAAAGAGCTAGCAGAAAAGGCCGTGATGAAGAAAGTTCGCTTTCGCACGCTGGGCTGCTATCCCCTGACCGGTGCCATCGAATCGGAAGCCACCACTCTTCCTGAAATTATCCAGGAAATGCTGCTTGCCACCACCTCCGAGCGTCAGGGTCGCACCATCGACAAAGACCAGGCCGGCTCCATGGAGAAAAAGAAACGGGAAGGCTATTTCTAAGCCCTGCCCTCCTGATAAAGAGCATCCCATGTCACATCAGTCAGATTTAATCAGTACCGACATCAATGCCTACCTTGCCCAGCATGAGCGCAAGGAACTTCTGCGCCTGTTAACCTGCGGCAGTGTGGATGATGGCAAAAGCACACTCATCGGCAGACTGCTCTACGACACCAAGATGGTCTACCAGGACCAGCTTGAAGCCATCAGCAAGGATGCCAATAAATCCGGCGCCGCCAATGCCGAGCTGGATCTTTCCAGACTCACCGACGGCCTGCAGGCTGAACGCGAACAGGGCATCACCATTGATGTAGCCTACCGGTATTTCTCCACTGCCAAACGCAAATTCATCATTGCCGATACGCCGGGCCATGAACAATACACGCGGAATATGGCCACTGGCGCCTCCAACTGCGAATTGGCCATCATCCTGATTGACGCCCGCCATGGCGTGCTGACCCAGACCCGGCGTCATACCTTTATTGCTTCCCTGCTGGGCATTCGTCACCTGATCGTGGCCGTGAACAAGATGGACCTGAAGAATTACGACGAAACTGTCTTCAACCGGATTCGCGATGACTACCTGGAATTTACCGAGGACCTGGAGACCGGCGAGCTGACCTTTATCCCCATGTCCGCCCTGAAGGGTGACAACGTAGTACATGCCAGTGAGCACATGCCCTGGTACGAGGGAGAAACCCTCATGTCGATCCTGGAAAACGTGAAGATCAGTGCTGACCGCAACTTCGATGACTTCCGCTTCCCTGTCCAGTATGTCAATCGCCCCAACCTGGACTTTCGCGGTTATTGCGGCACGATTGCCTCCGGCGTTGTGCGCAAGGGAGATCACATCACGGCCCTGCCTTCCGGGAAGTCCAGCCGCGTGAAATCCATCGTGACCTATGACGAGGAACTGGAGCAGGCTTTCACCCCCATGGCCATCACCCTGACCCTCGAGGATGAGATCGACATCAGTCGCGGCGACATGATCGTCCACTCCGACAACCTGCCGGTGTCCAAAACCAATTTCACGGCAACCGTGGTCTGGATGAATGAAAAAGCCCTGTTGCCAGGCAAACAGTACGATTTCAAGCACACCTCCAAAACCACCAGCGGGGTCATCGACATGATCCAGCACAAGGTGGATGTGAACACGCTGGAGACCAGCCCCACACCCTCGCTCGAGCTGAACGAGATTGGGGTTTGTGACATCAGCCTGAACGAGGCTGTACAGTTTGATGATTACCGCAAGAATCCTGGTACAGGCGCCTTCATCATTATCGACAGACTGACCAACGTCACCGTCGGCGCCGGCATGATTTCCGACAGTCACAAGACCGGCAAACACGTAAACACCATGACGGCACACGTCACCACTGAAGAACGTGCAGCCCGCTATGGACAGAAACCGGTCACCGTCATGTTTATTGGCCTGTCAGGCTCCGGCAAGTCCACACTGGCCCACGCCCTGGAACGCCGCCTGTTTGACATGGGCAGGGTCAGCACCGTACTGGACGGCAAGCAGATGCGGCTTGGCATCAGCAAGGATCTGTCCCATGACGCCGAGGGCCGGGCCGAAAACCTGCGCCGCAGTGCCTACATTGCCAAATACCTCAATGAAGCCGGCCTTATCTGCTGCGCCGCCTTTGTTGCACCCAATCTGGATTCCCGGGAACACATCATCAGTGTCATCGGCGAAGAAAACTGCATCGTGGTTTACCTGAACCCACCACTGGAGGTGTGCAAGCAGCGTGACCCGAGCGGTCTGTATGCGGCAGAAGAGAATGTTCCGACAGGAAACGTTCCAGGCGTATCATTCGAGTATCCGGAACCGGAAAATCCGACATTGATTCTGCCGACCCACGAACTGGATATTGATGAGTGCATTGACCGGGTGATCAATGTGATGAAGGAAGCATCAGTACTCTAGCCCGGGATCCAACCAGCACGCCAGTCGGCAATTTAGCAGCCGACCAGGACCAGGAACAAGCCGATAAAGGGATGACGCCTTTACCGGCTCATTCCCGGTCTGCACATCAGATCGACCAGCCGACACTGTCGTTGTTTCTGCAGGCAAAGTCATCCAGCATCCATCCCAGGAAACTGAGCAGGCAACCCACGATAACGGTAATACACAAATGGGCTGATCTTGAGTAAACCATTCACGCCTCAATCGCGCTAGTTAACCATGGTTAATCAATCCAGCATTATTTGAAGGGTTCCAGGGGCAGATGAATTTGTACCCGGGGTTTTACCCGGGTACAGATTCATACGACAGCTCTCTGGATACCTTTAGTATTGAGTCTCAAGAAATACCGACTGTGATCAGAAGCTGCTGCCCAGCGTGAAATAGACGCTGGCTGGCTCGCCGACAAAATAACGGTCACCACCGAAGGCACTGTAGTCAGCGCGTTCGGCATAATCGGTATCCAGCAGGTTGGTAACCCTGGCGGCAAAAAACCAGTTGTTGCCTGAGTCGTACTGGTAGCGCAGGTTAAGCACATCATGGCCGTCATAACTGTGCAGGTTGGACTCATCCGTGTAGTAAGAGCCCATGTGTACCCACTCCAGGTTGAAGCGGTTTTGCGCATTCATCTGCCAGTTGAGCTGCACATTGCCTGTCAGCTTGGGCGCGGTGTCCATATCCTTGCCATCAAGCAGTATGGAGACACCCAGAGGCGCAATATTGCTGCGATACTTGTGACGGGCATAACTTGCCACCACGTTCAGAGACAGCGAATCAGTCAGTTTGAAGATGGTATTGGCCTCAATACCCTTGTGGCGGGTCTTGCCACCACTGACATTGTTACGGGCACTGTCCTGGAAAATCACATTGTCCTTGTCCATGTAATAGGCACTCAGGGAGTATGAAACTCGGTCCCGGCTGGCACGGTAACCCACTTCAAAACTCTCCACTTCCTCGGAGTCCAGGTCAGTGACAGACTGATCCGCCTGCAGGCGATAAAGCTCGGTGGCCTGGGGAGCCCTGAAGGCATAGGAGACATCGGCAAACACCTGGGATACCGGATCAAAATCATGAATCCAGCCTAACTGCGCCGTGATATTGTCAAAACTGTCAGAGCGATCTGATGGCCGGCTGTAGCGACAGGCCCCTGTCGGATTGAAGGCAGATACCGAACAGGGGGTGCCATTCTCGCCGGTATTGCCGTCAATCATCAGGTTGTCGTAATCGTAATCCAGCATTTCATAGCGCACACCCAGGCTGAACTGGTCAGTTTCCGAACTCTGGATTTTGACCAGGGCATAGGGGGAGATCATTTCCGCATCCACGGTAAAGTCATACTGCTTGCCCGCAGGGAAAGAGCCGAAACCACCGGTCTGGGTCTGTTTGAGATAGCCATCGGTCATTTCCAGATCCACACCGACAGTCCAGTCAACATTGCCGTTTACCACGTGATACATGCTCTGCAGACCGAATGACTCGTGGCCGTTCTGTTCAACCGGCGTTCCAGGCAGGAAGTGCATCAGGAACTTCATGTCCGTATCACGGTAGTAGGGCGTCAGCATCCAGTCGCCGTTGGCAGTTTTTCCTTCGATACGGCTGTGCAGACGGAAACTGTCGGCATCACGGTAAGCTTCGGGATTGCCATTCACTTTTTTCAGACTGCTGTCCTTGTAGACTTCAAACCCCTCTATGTAACCGGCCGTTTCCTGGTTCAGGTTGGTGGCGGCCAGGACGGTGGTGACACGAATATCGCCATTATCAAAACGGTGGCTCAGGTTAAGTTTTTGCTGATCAAAACCGGAGTCATCCTTGTAGCCACCATCAGTGGCGCCGTTGAACCAGGCGCCAAAGGCATGCTCACCCTGGCTGGTGTTGTAGCCGGCGTTTACGCGTCCATAGGAATGCGGCCCCACATCGATGGACACATTGCCGCCATCCTCACCGAGGGTCGGGCTGATGACATTGATGGCGCCATGCAGGGCATTAACACCAAACAGCACACTGCCGGGGCCACGCACGATTTCAATGGCACCGGCCTGCTCACTGTTGGCCTCGAACAGCTGGTTCACGTTGCAGAACCCCGCACCACGCAGGGGAATGCCATCCTGGGCGGTCTGGAAGGAGCCGCAGCTGCCGGCGCCGGTGAGCACAGGTGACCGAATACCTAGCAGGGATTCCTGGCCGTTGCCACGGTTAAACACGACACCGGGAACAGTATTGAGGACTTCACCGATATGCACGTGCCTGAAAGTTTCCAGGGTCTGGCTGTCGATAGCATGAATACTCGCGGCAATATCCTGGGTGGCGATTGCCTGGCGGTCAGAGGTCACAAAAATGGTTTCCAGGGTGTTGCCATCCTGGGCCATGGCGCTACCGCCGAATCCCGCCAGCATCATTGCCAGGGGGATGGATTTATAGGTGAATGCTGAAGGCCTTTGATACTTCTTCATGGCGCAAATTTCCTCATGGATGTTGTTGGAAATGCCCGGTTGTGCATCAGTCAGGGTGGTCAGCCATTAAGATGCTGCCCCCCTCCCCTCACTGATGACAAATACCACCGGGGCAGAAAAATTTGCTATATTCTGCATATTTACTGAACCAAACCAACAAATTGGCCTGTCAAAAAGCTGATTTTTTCCTGATGACCATTAACCAGCCCGTGAACTGCTTCTATATCAATGACATCCTCGTGGATATTGACCGTTGCCGCCTGCAACGAGGCGGGGAAATTATCCCTCTGGAACCCAAAGTGATCCAGGTGCTGGAAGTGCTGGCCAGGCACCAGGGTGAAGTAGTCAGTCACCAGACCCTGCTGGATACCGTGTGGACCAACACCATTGTCGAGCCAAGCGCCCTGCAGCGCTGCATTGCCCAGTTGCGCAAGGCCTTTGGCGATGATGCCCGCCAGCAAAAAATTATCACCACCTATCCAAAGCGGGGATATTCCCTGGTGGTGGAAATCCAGCCTGTGCAATCAGAACGGCCTGACAGCCGCCGGCAATCCCATCGCCCGTGGTGGAGCGGCCTGGCTGCGGCGGCAGTCCTGCTGGCAGCAGGCCTGGCGTTCATCGGCAGTGAAAGACCAGGGACACAGCCTGATGATGACAGCGTGATTGAAAGCGTAGCGGGCGCTTCCCAACTGGATTCGTCCGCCTTTGTGAACGCGACCCAGGAACACAATGACTTTCCGGCTTACTCTCCGGATGGGCGCTATGTGGTCTATCCCCGCTATCTGGAAGAAAATCTTGCCCATTTGTGGGCGCGCGATCTGGCCTATGGCAATGATTTCATGATTACCGAAGAGGCGGGGCAGTATGCCTACCTGGCCTGGTC
>Ga0181593_10001797_pt1 | contig 19600 bp, 18 predicted proteins | sample 071ome_19_FD_133756 | JGI IMG/M metagenome (GOLD analysis project Ga0181593, IMG submission 133756) | Coastal salt marsh microbial communities from the Groves Creek Marsh, Skidaway Island, Georgia - 071413AT metaG (megahit assembly) | ecosystem: Environmental > Aquatic > Marine > Intertidal...
GGACGCGGGCCTGCTGCACGGTGACTGCCTGACGGTCACCGGGAAGACGATGGCGGAAAACCTGGCCGACATCGAACCGCCCGACCCCGACGGCACGATCTTGAAGGCTTCGAAGGAGGCGATCGCTCCGACCGGCGGCATCACGATCCTGTCCGGTTCGCTGTGCCCCGAGGGCGCGGTCGTGAAGAACGCCGGCATCCCCGTCGAGGTGTTCGAGGGGACCGCCCGGGTCTTCGAGCGCGAGCAGGCGGCGATGGACGCCCTGGAGGACGGGACGATCCAGGCCGGTGACGTCGTGGTCATCCGCTACGAGGGACCCAAGGGCGGCCCGGGGATGCGCGAGATGTTGATGATCACCGGCGCAATCAAGGGTGCCGGCCTTGGCAAGGACGTGCTGCTGATAACCGACGGGCGCTTCTCCGGTGGCACCACGGGTCTATGCGTGGGGCACGTCGCACCGGAGGCCGTGGACGGCGGCCCGATCGGGCTCCTGCGCGATGGGGACCGAATTCGCATCGACATTCCGAACCGCACCCTCGACGTCCTGGTCGACGACGCCGAGCTCGCCTCCCGACGCGAGGCTTTCGAGCCGCTGCCTCCGCGCTACGAGCGCGGAGTGCTCGCGAAGTACGCCAAGTTGGTCGGCAGCGCGTCGAACGGCGCCGTCACCGGCTAACCCCCGTTTCCCCCGGATTCCGGGGGAAACGCGTTGCTTCCCCCGGAATCAAAACCAGACTGTGCATTTCCATCAGCAAACAACGACGACGACGCACGAAGGAGCGGTTCATGAAGTTGGCGAGGATCGGCGAACGGGGTCAGGAAGTCCCGGCGGTCCTCGATGATTCGGGGGTTCATCGAGATGTGTCGTCGATAGTCGAGGACTTCACCCCGGAATTCTTCGCTTTCGACGGCATTGCGCGTTTGCGAGCCGCGGACTTTGCGGGCCTTCCCGCGGTGTCTGGCCGCATCGGAGCACCGATCGCGCGTCCGAGCCTGATTCTGTGCGTAGGCCTGAACTACGTCGACCACGCCAACGAGTCGAATATGAAAGTTCCCGAGGAACCGATTCTGTTCACGAAGGCGCCCAGCTGTCTGGTGGGACCCAACGACGACGTCCTCATTCCCCGGGGTGCCACGAAGGTCGACTACGAAGTTGAACTCGCCGTGGTGATCGGCACGCAGTGCCGTTACCTTGAATCACCCGAGCAAGCCCTTGAGCACATCGCGGGCTTCACGGTGGCCAACGACGTTTCCGAGCGACACTTCCAACTCGAACGAGGCGGCGGCCAGTGGATCAAGGGCAAGTCGTGCGAGACCTTCAACCCGTGCGGACCGTTTCTGGCCACTCCCGACGAAATCGACCTCGATGCTGGCATGGACCTATGGCTCGAAGTGAACGGTGAGCGCCGCCAAACCGGCTCGACGCACGACATGATCTTCGACATCGCGACGGTTCTTCATCACGTCAGTCAGTTCATGGTGCTCGAACCGGGGGATCTGGTGAACACCGGAACTCCTCCGGGTGTTGCCATGGGAATGGCTGAACCGGGCTACCTCTCCGCCGGCGACGTCATGACCCTCGGCATCACCGGCCTGGGAGAGCAGCGTCAGGAACTGGTGTCCGCGTAGGAATCCCAGTTCCCGCCGGCGAGGATCCCGCCTTCGATCACTATCGACTGTCCGGTGATGTAGCTCGACGCCGGTGTGGCGAGGAAGACGACCGACCCGACGAGCTCGTCGGCTTGAGCAAGGCGTCCGATCGGGGTGGTGTCTTCGAACCAACGCGCTCGGTGTTCTTCGCCCCACAGTGGTTTGGTGAACTCGGTCTGGACCACGGCCGGCTCGATGCAGTTGACGCGGATGCCGTCTTGCACCCATTCGCGCGCGAAGCTCCGGGTCATTCCGGAGACCGCCGCCTTCGTCGCGGCGTAGACGGAGATGGTGTTGAAGCTGTAGCGGGCGCTGAGTGACGACAGATTCACAATCGCACCGTTGTTCGAGGCCTTCAGGTGTGGGTGTGCGGCCTGGCTCAGTAAATACACCGCCCGCATATTGACCGCGGTGATGGCGTCGAAATCGTCGACGGTGACGTCGAGGATTGGCTTACGCCGGTTGATGCCGGCGCCGTTGACGAGGACGTCGAGTCCACCCATCGCTTCAACCGCGTCCGCAATGAGCGAGGCGCACTGCTCGGGGTCGGATACGTCCGCGGCCAGGGCAATCGCCTGTCCACCGCTCTCGGTGATGGCCGATGCGAGCGGTGCCACCTTGTCCTTCGTTAGATCGTGCAGCGCCACGGTGGCGCCGAGGTCTGCGAAGGCTTTGGCTAGCACGGTTCCGATAGCACCGCCGGCGCCGGTGAGTAGAACGCGCATGCCGTCCATGCGAAACAGCTCGGTAGTTGCAGGGAGGGAGGGTGGCGGCTTCATCGTGTGCCTTTCAGTTGCGGGTCGGTAACTCGAGAACGGTGAGGGACAGGGGATCGATCGAGACCGGATCGCCACCGTCGATCCGGACGGTGCGGGGCCCATTGGTCCAATTGACGATGAGTGCGCGCTTCGCGGAATTGCTGGAGACCAGCAGCGCATCGACCTTTTCGGGATCGCTGGACCGACACGTGTGTGCGGTGTCCATCCCGGCCACAGCGGTGAAGGTATCCCAGACCGGGAAACGTTCTCCGGGCGCGGAAGGGAAGTTTTGCGGATCCGGTGAGCCAGCCTCGCGCTCGAGAACACCCTTCCATCCGACGGTCTCGAAATAGGTCGCACGGGAAATCGTCCCGGCCTCGGCGAGATATTTGACGCTCATTGCCGCCCAGTTTGCGGCGAAGTAGCTGGCCTGGCGGGCATCGACATCGCTGGGAAGAGCAGTGTTGCTCACGTCGGCTTCGGGGTCGGTTGCATTGGGATTGAAACGGGGGCGCAGGGAAATGGGCGCAACGGACACCTCCGCCGGATCGGTGATGCGTGCTGCGTTCGCCGCGACTACAGCCTGCGCCATAGCGTTTTGCACCAGGGTCCGATCGTCGAAGGCGTGGACCTGCGGATTGATCGAGAAGTTCAAGACGTCGAACGCTCGGGGATCGGGCGGCTCCCGGTTCAACTCCGTGAAGTACAGATCCGTGCCACCACCGAGCGGCACGCCGGTGAATGCATCGCCCAGTGCCATCCGGGCGCGCCCGGCCCAGTCGCCCGAAGTGACCTTGTCGTGGCGGCTGAAGACGTACCAGCAGGCGATGAGTGCGATCGTGTCCGTCGTTAGATCGGCGAAGGCAGTCAACTGCTCGGGATCGTCGCAATGCGAAGCGACGCGTAGTCGCGCTCCCATTGCCCTTGCTTGTCGCGCCGCCTCGGTTACCTGCTGTGGTGCATGGGGATCGTCGGCCTTTACGGACACACGAAGGTGATCGAGGTCCAACTCCGCGAGTTCTGCGAGTTGCGCATCGGACGGCAGTTCTTCATCCACGCTGGCGCTTAGTCCCAGACGGGGGAGTCGGGTCTTCTCGCCGGTACTCGTGATGTGGATGGCATCGCTATCGGTGCCGGCTGCGGTCTCGGACTGCGCCGGGGAGGAGGAGAAGGACACCTCGACCGCCTGATCGATGACGTCGCCGGCTCGGACCTCCACCGGGAACGGAAGGGAGATGGGAGTGCAATAGGTCTTGAAGGAGGCGTCGGTCCAGTTGCGATGGTCTTCCATCTCAAAGACCTCGCCGAGCAGGCGAACAGTCGCTCGGCTGCCATCGGGAAGTTCGTGCGTGATGGCCCGCATGTCAAGGAACGGTTGGTTCGGTGAGATGTCGACGGGGAGGTGCGAGGTGGTCGTCGAACCATCGGGATGCTCGACTTCCACCGGGGCTCCCGCTGCGACCATTGGGTGCAGGACGCACATGCCGAGTCGGTTGCGCAGGAAGTCGCCGTCGGCCTTTGCGTGGAAGCGGTATTCGATGCCGCTGTGGCTGATCGACGCCGACACTTCCCAGTGAAGGGGCGTAGCGTCGAAGGAACCAACGCCACGAGCCGACAGAACAACGCTCGTGTCGCTCTCTTCCACGGACGTCTCGTCGATCACGAAGAGCCGATTGGTCCAATTGCGATCCTGGAATACCGGGTAGATCCGGCGCACTGCCTCCTGGTCGCGCCAGCGGATGTCACGAAGATCGGCACCATCGATGGTGACGGTGATGTCACCGACGACGACGGTGCGGGCCTTGCTCACAGCATGCTTCCTGCCGTGTACGGCTCGCCGGTTTCCAGGGACTGATAGGCGCCGAGGGTGAGGTCGAGCACGCGCAGCGTGTCGGCACCGCTGGTTTCGGGAGTCTCGCCTGTTTGCAGGCAGTGGATCCAGTGTCGCTGCACATTGACCACGCTGTCTTGGATGCAGTTCCAGGGAACCGAAGCCCACGGGTGCTCGGGGATCTCGAGAGTTTCCTCGTGCACACCGGCGGATGAAACGACCTGCAGGTGGTAATCCGGTCCTAGCGTCACGGTTCCTTCTGTGCCCTCGATGGTCACGAAGGTTTGCGGGTAGGTGCTGTGATCGGACTTGGATTCATAGCTCGTATCGACGACGCACGTGGCGCCCGGCAGACCGAGAATGATCGTGGCGACGTCCTCGCCCTTGATCTTCGGGTTCACCCGAATCGCTTCGGTAAACAATCGATCGGGTTCACCGAGGAAGAACCGCGTGAGGTCGAACTGGTGGACCGATACGTCCGCGATGATCATGCGCTCGGCATCCATGCACCACGGCTGCGCGGAGTAGACGTCGTGCGCGGTTCGGAAACTGATCCGCCCGAAGAATGGTCGGCCGATGGCACCGCTGTCGAGGACCTCCTTGACCTTGCGCATCGGATGCTGGAAGCGGAAGTTCTCGTGGACCATGAAGGGCAGGTTCTTGTCGGCCATCGCCTGAACCATCGCCTTGGCGTCTGCCATGTCCCACGCGAGGGGTTTTTGGCAGATCGCAGCGACGCCGTGCTCGGCGGCGAGCTCGACCATCATCCGATGCGTCGGTGGAGTAGTGGCGATGTCGACGAAGTCGAGTTCCTCGTTCGCGAACAGCTCGGCCGCATCGGTGTATGCCGTTCCACCGAACTGCTCGGCTGCGGCTCGCGCGCTATCTGGGTTGATGTCGCACGTCGCCACCAGCTCCACCTCGGGCATCTCCGCCCAGGCCTGTAGATGGTTTTGTGCGAAGAATCCGCACCCGATCAAGGCGAAGCGATACGGCCGGCTCACATTTCCACCTCTCGCGCGGGGTCGATGATCCATTCACTCCATGATCCGACGTACATGCGGGCACCAGGAAGCCCTGCGTGCTGCATGGCAAGTACGTTCTGCGCGGCGGTGACGCCCGATCCGCAGTAGAAGACGATTTGGTCACCGTCCTGACCACCTCGTAGGGAGTCGTAGTGCACCCGCAGTTCCTCGGGGCTGCGGAAGGTGCCGTCGTCGTTGAGTGTCTCGGCCCTATCGGCTAGGCCGGCGCCCTTGATGTGACCGCGGACTGGGTCGTAGTACTTGCCCTCTCCGTGGTACCCCTCGGGTCCGCGGGAATCGAAGACCCGGGTAGGTACCTCGACGCGGATCCGGTCGACTTCGTCGACCTCGGCCAGCATCTCCGGGCGCACCCGGGCTTGGAACTGCCGGATCGGAGCCGGTGGGGTGGTGGCGTCGGCGGTCAGGGGTAGTCCAGCTGCTTCCCACGCTGGAAGGCCGCCGTCGAGGACCGCAACTGCGTCGTGTCCGAGCCAGCGCAACATGAACCACGCGCGAGCGGCGGCCATCAGGCCGCGGTCGGCGTCGTAGACCACCACCTGGGTGTCGGGTCCGATGCCCCAGCCCCGGACGGTTCTCTCAAAGTCGGCAGGATTGGGGAACGGGCGACGGCCCGTGACTCCCTCGATTATCGGCCCGCCGAGATCGTTCGCGAGGTCGGCTCGTTGGGCCTGGGGGATATGTCCCTCCGCGAACGCGCGATCACCCCAGCTTTCGTCGTCGAGGTTGAAACGAGCATCCAGGATCACCAAATCGTCGCTGGATTGCTGCAGTTGCTCTAGTTCGGATGCGGAGATCAATGTATGGAAAGTCACGTCGTCGTCTCAGCCCTTTCTCGTTCGCTTGGAGCGCCCCCGCTGAGTGAGATTCCTACACTACGAGCATGGCATCTCCCTCGCAGATGAAACCCCGTAGCTTCCTGGTCACCGATGGTCCTGATCGCGCACCGAACAGGGGGATGTTGCGCGCGTTGGGAATGGACGACGACGACTTCACCAAGCCGCAGATCGGAATAGCCAACAGTTACAACCGGATAACTCCGTGCAACATGTCGCTTCGAGACGTTGCAACATCGGTTGCGCAGGGCGTCGAAGCCGGTGGCGGATTCCCGATGGAGTTCGGGACGATCACCGTCTCGGATGTGATTTCGATGGGTCACGAGGGAATGCACTTCTCGTTGGTGAGCCGGGAAGTGATCGCTGATTCGGTCGAGACGGTCGTGCAAGCCGAGCGACTAGATGGCATGGTCACTCTCGCCGGTTGCGACAAGTCGATTCCCGCGATGATCATGGCCGCTGGTCGGCTCGATATCGCCTCGGTCCTGCTCTATGCCGGCTCATTGCTTCCTGGACACGTTCGTCTCACCGACGGCACCGAGGAGACGGTGAACATCGTGACGGCGTTCGAGGCCGTGGGTGCCCGTGCTCGCGGTTTGATGAGTGATGAGGATGTCGATCGCATCGAGCGTGCGGTGTGCCCGAGCGCCGGAACCTGCGGTGGCATGTACACCGCTAACACCATGGCCAGTGCGGCTGAAGCGATGGGATTGGCGCTGCTCGGTTCGTCGTCACCGCCGGCGGTGGATTCGCGCCGCGACACGTTGGCTCGGCGTAGCGGTGAGGCTGTGGTCGAGATGCTTCGCCAGGGCATAACCGCTCGCGACATCATCACCAAGGAGTCCCTCGAGAATGCGATCGCGATCGTCATGGCCCTCGGTGGTTCGACCAACGCCGTTCTGCACCTACCCGCGATCGCGCATGAGGTGGGTGTCGAACTCGACATGGATGATTTTCACCGCATCGGATCCAAGGTGCCGCATGTTGCGGATCTGAAGCCGTTCGGTGCGCACTTGATGTTCGACCTGGACAAGGTGGGCGGTGTCCCTGTAGTGCTGAAGGCGCTGCTCGAGGCCGGACTGCTGAATGGCGACTGCCTGACGGTCACCGGCAAGACGATGGAAGAGAACCTCGCGGCGATCGAGATTCCCGAGCCCGACGGAACCGTGGTCCGACCCATCGGCAATCCGATCGGGGCCACCGGTGGCATCACCATCCTCGGGGGGTCGCTGGCACCCGAGGGTGCGGTGGTCAAGAACGCCGGGGTCCCTGTTGACGTGTTCGAGGGAGCCGCCAAAGTCTTCGAGCGTGAGCAGGCGGCGATGGAAGCGTTGTCGAACGGGACCATCCAGGCGGGGGACGTCGTCGTTATTCGTTATGAGGGTCCCAAGGGTGGACCGGGTATGCGCGAAATGCTGATGATCACCGGAGCGATCAAGGGGGCTGGTCTCGGCAAGGACGTCCTGCTGATCACCGATGGTCGTTTCTCCGGTGGCACCACGGGCCTGTGCGTGGGTCACGTTGCACCCGAGGCGGTCGATGGTGGCCCGATCGGTCTGCTGCGTGATGGCGACCGGGTGCGAATCGATATCCCGAACCGCACATTGGATGTCCTGATCGAGCCCGCGGAGATGGAGCAAAGGCGTGCGTCCTTCGAGCCATTGCCTCCTCGCTATGAGCGCGGTGTGCTGGCGAAGTACGCCAAGCTCGTGGGGAGCGCCTCGAAGGGCGCCGTCACCGGTTAGTCGCCGAAGAAAGAATCCCGGTCACGGAAGAAGGTCGACGATCATGTCGATTCGTTCGGCGAGGGTGGTGTCGAGATCGGTGATCCCGCCCGCGGAGTGGGTGGAGAGCCGGAAGGTCAGGGTGCGCCAGCGGATATCGATATCCGGATGGTGGTCCATCTCTTCGGCGGCGGTCGCCACCTTGGTGACGTAGTCGATCCCCGCAAGGAAAGTCTTCGCCTTCACCTGGGCCACCAGGGTGTCGCCCTCGCGGTTCCATCGTGGATGCAACTGGCAGAAGTCGTCGATTCGGCCGTCGGCCAGTAGGTCGGCCGGTGTGGCGGGCATGGCAAGCACCTCTAACAAGAACTGGGTTCACGGTCTGGGCTCGAGCCTGCCTGATGTCGCCCATCGCCGCATGCGGGGGTGGCTTAGGGGCTCGCCTAGGGGGATCGCTCATACGGGTTGACGAGTGTCAGGGGTGGGGTTTAGCGTTCGATCTGGTTCGAACATGTGTTCGAATTGCCCCGGATTCGCGGCTGGGGCGAAAGTGCAGGAGTTCCGCACAATGCGGAACTCCACCAAGCGGGCCCGTAGGCCGCTGGGGTTGCCTCGACCCCAGCCCCAGCGGCCGGGTCCGTTCTGGAGCGATGGGGGGGTAGGACGGGGTCGAGAAAACGGGTCGAGTGGCAGGGTCGAGAAAACGGGTCGAGAGCAACCAGCACACGCAACTAGAAGGGATTTTTGCGATGAACTCGACCCCGACCATAGATCCGATCACTCCCGACAATCTGATGTGTAGCGCGCAGCGCAGTTTGGTGCGTGCGGCATTGGCGGGTACTCCGCACGAGAGGTACGCGGCCGCGCATCTTGCCGCGCTACGGGCAGCCGCCGCGGTGATCGCCGCCGTGGCTCCACGGTCTCGGGACAGACACCCAGCACGCCAGCAGGTGCGTAGCGCGTGGGTGGTGCTGCGCGAAGTGTGTCCACCACTGTCGGAGTGGGCAGACTTCTTCGCCGCGGGTGCCCAGACCCGTGCTGCTGCAGAGGCGGGTATCCCGTGTGTCGGCGCGCGCGCAGCGGACGATCTCGTTCGCGATGCACAGACGTTCCTTGCCCGAGTGTGCGACGTACTCGAGTTGGCTCACCAGCCCGCGCTCGAGTTGCGCCTGCGCGCCGTCGGCTAAGCGTGGGGGCTGTCTCACCACCGTTCGCCCATTTGCACGTAGCGTCGAGTCATTCGCTTCGTTACGGCGCCACGTTGCCCGAACTACTCGTGCAGCGCAGTGCCGAGCTCGGTCAATCGATCGTCGCTCTCACTGATCGAGACGGTTTGTACGCAGCGGTTCGTTGGGCACGCGAATGCTCCCGTCTGGGTATGCGTCCGGTGCTCGGAGTGGATATCGCGGTCGAGGCGACGCAAACGGAGCGGGTGCACCCGGATGTGTGTGCTCTTCGCACTCCTCGTGCCCGAACGCCGGCGCGCGGTGGTCAGTGGATCGACGAGACGCATCCGCGGGTCCTCCTGCTCGCCGCAGGTGCTCGTGGATGGGCGTCGTTGTGCCGACTCGTCAGTGCTGCGCATACCGGTGACCACACCGTGCGCGGTGAACCGTGGGTGCCGTGGTCAGCTCTGCGCGAGCACAACGAGGGCGTAGTCGTGGTGCTCGGAGCGGACTCGGAGGTGGGCCGGTACCTCGCGGCCGAACGCGCGACCCTCGCCGAAGCAGCGGCACGACCATGGCGTGCGGTATTCGATCGCTATCTCGCCATCGGTGTCACATCCCACCGGCAGCAGGGTTTCCCGATACGTCGTCGTCATCGATACTCCACGGCGGCAGCGGCCCGCATGCTCGGATGGGCGCGGGAGCAGCGGTTGCCCGCGATTCTCACCAATGCCGTTCGATACGCCGAGCCCGAGCATGCCGGTATAGCCGAAGTGCTGGATGCATCGCGGCTTCTCGTGCCCTTGAGTTCGCCGCGACTCGAGCGTCAGCAAGGCGCTCATGCGTATATGAAATCCACAGAAGAGATGGCAGAGATCGCTGCGGAGATCGCGCACGCATCGGGAGGCCAGGACGAGCGCGGTGGACGGCGCCTGTTGGAAGACACCTGGCATCTCGCGCAGTACTGCGCACTCGAACCCGAACGGGATCTCGGGCTCGGGGAGGTGTTCGTCCCCGAACTCGACGTGCTGCTGGGAAGGCAGGTCACCGATCCGGTCAAGGAAGCCGATGTCCTCTTGCATCGTCGCTGCACTGCAGCGATTCCCGATCGCTACTTCGGAAGAGAAAGAAGTGACGCCGAGCACCGACTCGAAGCCGAACTCCGGACTATCACGGGCTTGGGTTTCTCCGGGTACTTCCTCACCGTTGCCGAAGTGGTCGACATGGTGCGGGCCCGCGGAATACGGGTAGCAGCCCGCGGCTCGGGTGCAGGAAGCCTCGTCACGCATCTTCTCGGCATCAGTGGCGTGGATCCGATTCGCCACGGATTGCTGATGGAGCGTTTCCTATCGCCGCTTCGGCGGGTACTACCGGATATCGATATCGACGTCGAGTCGGCACGACGCCTAGAGGTCTACGACCTCATCCGAGAACGCTTCGGAGACGACCGAGTCGCGAGTGTCTCGATGATGGAGACCTATCGTGTTCGGCACGCCGTTCGAGACGTCGGTGCTGCGCTCGGTATGGATGCAGGGGAAGTCGACGCATTCGCGAAGGCCTTCCCGCACGTGCGTGCTCGGCAGGCGAGAAATGCACTCGGTGATCTACCCGAGTTACGCAATTCACACATCGGGCAACTCGCGCAGGATGGGCAACTTGATCATTTCCTCGACCTCGTCGAAGGACTTGATGGGTTACCGAGAGATATCGCCATGCATCCGTGCGGGGTAGTCCTCTCCGATGCCACATTGCTCGACCGGACTCCTGTGGAAAGTAGCGCTGCGGGTTATCGGATGAGTCACTTCGATAAACACGATGTCGAGCACATGGGTCTTCTCAAACTCGACGTACTCGGAGTTCGGATGCAATCGGCGATCGCCCACGCGGTCGCCGAGGTGGAGACCAGCACGGGGGAGTGCATCGAGTTGGACGACGATCGTCTTGATGACCCGCGAACATTCGAACTCATCCGATCCACCAAGACACTCGGATGCTTCCAGATCGAATCGCCCGGTCAGCGGGAGCTTCTCGGCAAGTTCGCACCGGATCGCTTCTCCGATCTGATCATCGACATATCGCTGTTTCGACCAGGGCCAGTCAAGTCCGACATGGTCACCCCGTTCCTCATGGCTCGGCAAGGGTGGAGTGCCCCGGAATACCCGCATCCCGATCTCGAGCCGATATTGCGTGAAACCTATGGAGTGGTGGTCTTCCACGAGCAGGTACTGCGCATCATCGTGACCATGACGGGCTGCTCGTTAGCGGAAGCGGACGAATGCCGACGCAGTATGGGATCGCCGGAAGGGCAGGACGATGTTCGAGCGTGGTTCTATCCGACCGCCATCAACCATGGCTACGACGTCCCCAGCGTCGAACGGGTGTGGGAGATCCTCCGCGCCTTCGCCTCTTTCGGGTTCTGTAAGGCGCATGCAGCAGCCTTCGCGCTTCCCACATACCAATCGGCGTGGCTCAAGGCGCACCATCCAGCAGCCTTCTATTCGGGGATATTGACCCACGATCCGGGCATGTACCCCAAGCGGTTACTGCTCGACGACGCACGGGTGCACGGCATCCGAGTGCTGGGTATCGACGTCAACACATCGGATGGCGTCTATCGAGTAGAAGGCACCGATGCGGGTGCTATCCGCATCCCGCTTACCGAAGTGTCGGGTATCAGTGAGCAAGAGGTTCAGGCGCTGATTGACCGTCGTCCGTTCACTTCGTTAGCCGATGCGGTCCGTAGAGCAGGGCTGTCGCGTCCCACGGCTGAGAACCTGGTGGTGACGGGAGCCTTCGATGCACTGCATCCTGCGCCCACGACGCGACGAGATCTGCTCTTGCAGGTCGCCGATATCGACAGGCACGCCAGCCCAGCGAGTATTGATGCGCAGTTGTCGTTCGATCTACTCGGATCGGCGGCTGAGCATGTGCCGGTCACCGGGTTGCCTGAGATGAAGACGAGCGATCGAGTCCGATCGGAGATGTCCGTCCTGGGTTTGGACGTCAGTGCGCATGTCATCGATTTCTACAAGGACCTATTGAGCGAGATGCGCGCCACCGCGGCTTGCGATCTGCTGAAGCAACGCTCCGGTAGTGATGTGTGGGTGGCAGGCGTCAAGGTCGCCATTCAAAGCCCGCCGGTGCGCAGTGGTCGGCGGGTGATCTTCGTAACCCTCGACGATTCCACGGGACCGATCGACGCTGCTTTCTTCGACGATGTTCAAGAGCACTACTCCTCGACGTTGTTCAACTCGTGGCTGTTGATCATCCGGGGTCGTCTTCGGCGATCAGGGCCACGAGGGGTGTCGATGCGCGCCACGGGTTGCTGGGATCTCGGAGATGTACGGCGGCTTTGGAGGGACGAGGGGATGGATGCGGTGAGGGAGCTGTTGACCTATGACCCTGCGACAGAAACTGCCCAAGAGCCGGATGCTGATCATGCGGAGCCCAGGAAGGTGTTGGTGCATGCGAGTGGCTTCCGTCAATCGCCTTACGCGGACATCGCTCCTGCGGGGGTTTCAGTCAATCGACCACCGGGGAAGTTCTGGCACTCCAGTCCTGGTGTCTGTGGTTGAAAGCGACGTGATGAAGGGATGATGCGGGTATGAGCCGCAGTCAGGTTCGCCGCCCACAAGGGCCAGCGCACCTTGGTGATGACGACACCGCGTGCACGATCCTGCATGTCGACATGGACGCGTTCTATGCCTCTGTCGAGTTGCTCGAACGGCCCGACTTGCGTGGCACCCCTGTGGTCGTAGGTGCGAGTACCGGTAACCGAGGTGTGGTGCTCTCCGCCACCTACGAAGCCCGCGAACTCGGTGTCCACTCCGCCATGCCGATGTCGCGTGCCAAGCGGCTGGCCCCACACGCCGTGTTCATTTCCCCGCATCATGATCGTTACGCCGAGGCATCGCGTGCGGTTATGGACATATTCGGTTCCATTACCCCCATCGTCGAGCCCTTGTCGCTCGATGAAGCCTTCTTGGATGTGGCCGGTGCGCTTCGACGCCTTGGACGCCCCGTCGCCATCGCATCGCTCATCCGGGCCCGGGTGCACGACGAGGTTGGCATTACGTGCTCCGTTGGAGTCGCATCGAGCAAATTCGTCGCCAAACTCGCATCAACCCAGAGCAAGCCCGACGGGCTGCTCCTGATTCCGCGTGCCAAGGTCATCGACTTCCTCCATCCGCTTCCGGTGGGAGCGCTCTGGGGGGTGGGAGAGCGCACGGAAGAACAACTCGTGCGACTCGGCCTAGAGACCGTTGCCGACCTAGCCCAGACTCCGGTCTCTACTCTCGAGCGGGCTGTGGGTGCTGCCCAAGGCCGACATCTCCACGATCTGTCCTGGGGTCGTGATCCCCGTGCGGTCATCCCGAACGAACCGGATAAGAGCATCGGAAACGAGGAGACCTTCGATTCCGACACCGACGACCACGAATGGATCCGCTCACGGATCGCCGGCCTCGCCGATCAAGTGGCACGCCGGCTTCGCGCTTCGCAATCGGTTGCCCGCACTGTTGGTCTGAAGGTTCGCTTCGCGGATTTCACCACCATCACCCGTTCTCGGACACTGGATGTCTCGACCGATGTGGGTGCCGATATCTACGCCACGGCGTGGTCGCTGTTCGAGGCGCTCGGACTCCAGCGTGCACGGATTCGTCTGGTGGGAGTGCGGGTGGAGGGGCTCTCGTCAGCGGACGAGACGCCCACCCAACTTCTCCTGGATGCCCCCGACAAAGGACATCGCGACGCCGAGGTCGCCATGGATCGGCTTCGCCGACGCTACGGGCCCGGGGCCGTCCGACCCGGGCGGGTCCGTTGAACAGCCCAGCCATGACCGGCGCGATGACCGGGCTGCCCCGGGTGCGGGGGTTTCGCCGGGATCGGCGGCGGCTTATCCTGTGCTCAACCACCAACAAGCGTGGAATTCGACCTTGAGGCAGACTTGTCCTCAGGAGCGGAGCACGCTACGAGGAAAGGGGGCTCGCCATGCCGTTATCGGAGCATGAGCAGCGTCTGCTTGAGCAGATGGAGAAGGCCCTCTACGCCGAGGATCCGAAGTTCGCCACGAGCCTGCGCTCGACCGGCGGAGCCGCGAGTCGCTCCCGCGCGGCACTGGGCGTTTTGGCCGTGCTCGGTGGTTTGGGGATCGTGCTCGCCGGGATGGCCCTTCCCCTTGCCGTCCTAGGCGTCGTCGGTTTCGCCGTCATGCTCGTCGGCGCGGTTTTGATCTACTTCGCCTTCACCCGAGGCTCGTCCGCAAGCGCCGAGGAGGCCGGTGGAGATGACGCGGGTTCTGAAGCCGAGGGATCTTCAAACACCCAAGCCCGCGGCGCCGCCAAGCAGCCGCGGCGTTCGAGCGGATTCATGGATCGCATGGAGGAGCGGTGGCGCAAGCGCGCCGACGGCGATCGCTGACATGATGGGGCGATGACAAACGTCGTCCCCGCACAACTCGGCCGCTTCTTCGAGGAATTCGAAGTCGGCACCACCTATCAGCACCCCTTCGGTCGCACGATTTCCGAGGCCGACTCGACCTGGTTCACGCTGCTCACGTGCAACACGAACCAAAATCACTTCAACGCCGATCTCGCTCAGAGCAACCCGATCACCGAAGGCCGAATCATCGTCAACTCGGGTCTGACAGTTGCTCTTGTCCTCGGGTTGTCCGTGATCGACATGAGCCAAAATGCCGTCGCCAACCTCGGGTGGACGGATATCAAACTCACCCACCCCGTCTACATCGGTGACACCATTTACGCCGAAAGTTTGTGCCTTGACGCGCGGGAGTCGTCGTCACGACCAGAGATGGGAATCATCCGCATGAAGACTCGCGGACTCAATCAGGACGGCGTCGAGGTCGTCTCGTGGTTTCGTTCCGTGATGGTGCCCAAGCGCTCCAGCGGCATCGGGCAGAACTACTTCCCCGAGGCCAAGAACGGTCCGCTTACGGAGTAGTCGAATCCTTCGTCTGCGATGGCTCGGCCGCCACGGGTGGTGGGACATCGCACGTCCGCTGGGCTGGCCGTCCGGCAAAACGATCGGCTATCCAGGTCACGGCGGACGGTCCGGCCGTCGTCGCTGCTGCAAGATGCCCGATGCCACCCATCCACAGAGAACTGATGGTGGAGCCGGCGTCGCACCACGATTCCTGGAGTTTGGCGTTGGGCCAGGCCAACACGACCTCATCGGCCGTGCCCTGGGCGAGGAAAACCGGCATATCCGGGGGCAGTGGTGGGGGAGTTTGATCGGCGACGAACTCGGCCCACTCCGGAACGGTCATCGGGTCGCGCTCGAAGAATTCCTGTCCCGCCGACCGTAGCGCGAGCACCTCGAGGAGAAGTTGTTTGTCGTAGGTGCAGTCCTGGGCGAGTTGTTCATACGTGCGAAGGCCCGTCGCGGTCGCGACCTGGTCGGCAGAAAGCCGGTCGTCCACATCGGGCCAGGAGATCAAGACCTCGGGACCGATGCCCCACCCGACGGCGGTGTCCCATTGCGCGCCCATGATGTCGGCCAGTTCCCCGGCGGGGGCTGCTGCGGCCACACCGAGAAGGTTGAGGTCGGGAGCGAGTTCGGGGGCTAGATGACCGCTCCACAGGGTCGAATGGCCACCCTGCGAGTGACCCCACACCACGTAGTCGGACCCCGCTTGGGCATCGGTGATGTTGCGGGCTGCGCGTACTGAGTTCACCACGTCGCGTACTTCAGCTTCCTTGACGAGGTATAACTCAGGACCCGGTGTACCCAGCCCCACGTAGTCGGTGGCGGTCACGACCCAACCCAGCGCCATCATCTGGTCAAGCCAGTAGTCGGTATCGCTCAAGGGATTTGCCGCCCGCGAGGGAGCGCACGCGTCTCCCATGCCCACCGTGCCGTGGGCCCACGCGACGACGGGCCGTCCCTCTGGAGGCGCCGGGGTCTGGGGAATGAACACCATTCCGCTGCTGGCCGCCGGTGTCCCATCGGGACGCTCGGACACGTAGAGCATTCGGAACGCGCTACCTCCCGGGACGTCCACATTCAAGGGTTCGGTCCGGATAACGGTGCCGGGTTCGGTCGGCAGGGGGTCGGGAGGAACGTAGAAAGGCTCGATGGACTCTTGCGCGTCTGCGCGTTCGATATTGGAAGAGATCCACCATGCGGCGACAGCCAATACCCCCGCGGCGATAAGGCCCGCGAGCGCAACGGCGAACCACTTGAGGTGTCTCACGTCATCAATCTAGGGGGTGCAGCATGATGGTGGGTATGTCCAGCCGCGAGGTCGTCGCCGTGTCTCGGCCGTATGAGCCTGAAGGCGACGTGCTGTCCTTGGCCCGTGACTTGGCGGCAAGCACCGTGGGACTCGTTGTTTACAGCACTCAAACCGCCTTCGCGTTGACGGATGCGACCGTTCGGGCCGCCGTTGGCTCCGTCCTCGATCGCATGGTTCCAGCGATCGCCGATGCGATCATCTCCCGGATCGACCTAACTGATGTGGTTGTGCGGAATGTGGACTTGAAGTCGGTCGTGTTGAGTGCACTTGACGAAATCGACATCACCGAGATTGTCGTGGACCGGGTCGACGTAAATGCGATCGTCGGTCATGCCGACATAGACGCCGTGATCGATCGTGTGCCGATGTTGCAGATCGCGGATTACATCATCGAGGAGATTGATCTTCCCCAGATTATTCGGGAGAGCACCGGCGGCGTGGCTCTTGATGCCTTCACGACGACTCGCGTTTCTGCGATCCGTACCGACGAGATCATCTCCAAGGTCGTGGACACCGTCTTGCTGCGTCGTCGACAACGCGATCTTGACGTCGAGACCCCTCCGAGCAGTGGACCTGCGAAGGAGGACACATGACGTCCTTTCGTGAGTACCGCGAGGAGCACGGGGACGGGGGCCCGATCGTCCTAGACACCCTTCCGGTGTCCGCGCGGCGTTTTCAGGGTGAGCGCGCAGGTCTCGTCATTCGATCGATTGCGGCGGTGGTCGATGTCGTGTTCATTGGATTCGTCATCGTTCTCGCGTGGATCGGCCTATGGCTGTTCTTGCTGATCTTCAATCCACTCGTCGACTACGGCCTGCCACGCGTTGGCTACTTCGTCCTCGGCGGCTACTTCGTGATGTGGGCCTACTGGTCGTGGATCTGGGCAACCAACGGACGCAGTCTGGGCCAGTACCTCATGGGACTTCGAGTTCTCGATCGTGAAGGGTCGAGACCTGGTTGGAAGTTGGCCACACTCCGCGCCGCATTCTGTGTTGTCTTTCCGTTCGGCTTGTTGTGGGCGGCGGTGAGTCGTCGTAATCGGTCAGTGCAGGACGTCGTATTCCGAACCAGCGTCATCCACGATTGGTCGAGTCAAAGTTCTTCCGATCGGGTTGCGCCTCTTGACGAGGCGGTCAAGCGCGAGCGGAGCCAGGAGGATGAAATCCAGCGGAAAGCGGAGACCATCGCCGATCACTTGTCGCCTCGTCGATCTCACCAGCATGACGAGTAGATGGCGGCGCCGAGTCGGGGCTCCTATGTGTCTCGTCGTGGCGTTTTCCTCAGGAATCGGTGTGCTCGCCGGTCCTGCGGGGGCCGAGATCGTCGAATCACCACCAGCGGCCGTCGCCACGGCCCAGGTCTCCGTCGCTATGGACAACGATTGGCAGTTCGCAGATGCCGAATGTTTGTTCATCCCGATCCTTGCGACATACGGACGCTCGGACGACACCTCACTTATTGGTGAAACGACGGTCACCAAGGTCGGTTCAACCGATACTGCGAACGAAGGGACGTTCCTGGTCTTACCCGGGGATCCGGTGTCTGGGCAAGTGCTCGACGAAATCTTCGTGTGTCCCGCCGACGGCACCGGGGAGTTCCGCCTCTCGACAGTGGTGCGGGTGATCGAACCTTCGGCCGAGCAGAGTTTCGAACTCGATCCGTTGACGTTCTGGGTTCGGCCCGCCGACTCTCGATTCACTAATCTCACGGCTCGACTGACTAAGGGGGGCGTGCGCGTTCGCGGACGCGTGGCAGCTGGTGAATCGACCGCGACCGGGGTAGCGGAGATCCGATTCTCAGACGGTGGTCGCTGGAGTGCACCGCAGTTTGCCTCGGTGGAGGAAGGTCGATTCGACGCAGTGCTCGATCGATCGGTAGCTCCTCGTACTCGGATCAAAGTCACCCTGACTCGTTGTTCGTGGTGTTCCCGTGTTTCCCAGGTAGCCCGGGCGCGCTAGGCCTACCGGTCCGGCACGTAGGGTGACGGGGTGCTCGACGCCACCGGGATCGACCAGCGATCCAGGCCCACTCGACGCCGCGGCCTGGTGATGATGGCTCTGGGTGCTATCGCAGCACTGATCGTCACGGCTCTGGCTTCACCTGCGTCTGCCGCGCGAGATGTCGTGACGGGGTCGAGCAATTACGGCAGGGCTGTTGCCGCTCTCGGAGACGACGTTGCACTGTGGCGCCCGACGTACACGGCCGGGCTGCGACGCAAGGGGCCAATCGATGTCATCGCCTTCGGTAAGAAGTCCAAGAGATCGTCGTTTGCCGGTTCCACCTACGGCAAGCGGGTGCCGAGCTTCACGATCGCCCAAAAGAGTGCTGCGGATCGGTGGGCGGCTACACCCGTCGATCGGACCTCGCAGGGGCTGGTGGACACAGTTGCCATCCGCATGGGTGCTCCGGGGAATAAGCGGGTGGTTCGAGTGCGGGTCTACGCGGACTGCCGCGGAGCCACATCCGGGCGCATGAATCAACGCCGATGCGCACCCACGGACGTGGCTCGGTTCGGTGGCAGCCTCGAGGTTCTGGCTCGAACCTTCGGACCCGCCGGCCCGCTTGCGTCGGACGTAAGAATCGACAGCCAGGGGCTGTCCTACGCACAGTTGATCCGGATTGCCAAGGGTCTGGTGCCCGTCCAGCCCTGAAATGTCACAGTGCGTCGCTAGCCTGGCGGATACGGCGGCGAAAGGTACTCGAACGTGTCCGATGTGGGTCTGGGTTTGATCGTAGGAGTCGGAGTCTTGCTGGGTGTCCTAGCCGGGCTGATTGTGGGCTGGTTGCTGGCACGAAGACTCGGACGCAGCGAGTTCGATCACCGGATCGGCGCTCTTGCGGCGGAGGCGGATGCCGAGGCCGCGAGGCTCAATGCCGAGTTGATGGACGCACGGGGCCAGATTCGAGTCCTGGAATCCGATAGAGCTTCGCTTCAGGGCGAGCAGTCCACAGCCAAATCCATGGACGATCGCCTCGAGCCAGTACGCCAGGCGCTCGAAGGACTGCGTCGGCAAACGCAACAGGCCGAAGTCGAGCGGGCCAAATCGGCGGCGGAGCTGCGCACCCACATCGAGGGCGTTCAACGCAATTACACCTCGTTGGAGTCCGCCACCCGCCAACTCGTGGCTGCCATGAGTTCGGGTCAATCGCGCGGGCAGTGGGGTGAGATGCAGCTCGAGCAGTTGCTCGAGCATTCCGGACTCGTAGAAGGCGTTCACTTTCGCCGGCAAGACACGCGCACGTCGGAGAGCGGGGGTGCCCGTCCCGACGTCGTGATCGATCTGCCCGGCGGCGGGGAGATTCTCATCGACGCCAAGTTCCCCTTCGATGCCTACTGGAA
>Ga0181593_10001799_pt1 | contig 19590 bp, 17 predicted proteins | sample 071ome_19_FD_133756 | JGI IMG/M metagenome (GOLD analysis project Ga0181593, IMG submission 133756) | Coastal salt marsh microbial communities from the Groves Creek Marsh, Skidaway Island, Georgia - 071413AT metaG (megahit assembly) | ecosystem: Environmental > Aquatic > Marine > Intertidal...
ATGGAGAGCTCGTTCTTTGTAGCCGAACATATGATTGGATGCTATGACGGATTGAGTTTTGAAGTACAAAAGGGCAGCTCTTCGAAAACTATGCGCTCCCCTCGAATTACTATTCGGTTGTATTGGGTGGATTGATTCGTATTTTCAAAATCAAGCTATGCGTCTAAAAGGGCTATGCGTCTAAAAGTGATCGCCCAGTCATAGCAGATGGGACTGGTATGGAGAGTATGTCGAGTATTGTGGGCGCGATATCACACAGGGCCCCACCGCTTCTAAGACGCCGTGTTCGCAGCTGTTGATCGAAAAGAATTGCTGGAACAGGAAAAGTTGTATGCGCTGTATGAGGTGCTCCCGTCGTTGGATCGATCATCTGCTCGGCGTTGCCATGATCAGCTATAATGAGGGCGGTGCCATTCTTTTTCTCTAGCGCATTAAGAATCTCGCCGAGAGAGTGGTCAACTGTTTCTATAGCATGCACTGCGGCATCGAAAACCCCCGTATGTCCAACCATATCTCCATTTGCAAAGTTCAGGATAATACATGAGTGTCGTTCTGCATCTATATCTTCAATGACACGGCGAGTTACCTCTGATGCGCTCATCTCTGGCTTTTCATCATAGGTTTTAACATCACGAGGGGATGGGATAAGTATTCGGTCTTCTCCAGCGCTGATCGATTCGTCTCCTCCGTTCAGAAAGTATGTTACATGAGGATATTTCTCTGTTTCGGCAATCCTGAGTTGAGACACTCCTGCTCGTGCTAATGTTTCCCCCAGGTGATCAGTTGTGTGCTCAGGAGGAAAAAGTACGGGGAGAGAGAATTTCTGATCGTATTCCGCAAAGCAGAGAACATGTTCTTGAGGAGGCGGGCTTTCTACACGAGGAAACTCAGGGAAGCTTTCTTCAGTGATTGCTCGAACTATTTGCCTCATTCGATCTGAGCGAAAATTCCAGAAGATGACGCCATCATTGGAGGACATTGCAGGGCCAGCGACTTTCAAGGGGACCAAAAATTCATCGAAGGTACCATTCTCATAGCTTTTCTCGATATACATTCTTAGACACTGAAACATTTCCTCCTGCGACCTCTCTTGCCCAGCTTTTGTGATGGCATGATATGCAGCCTCGGTTCTTTCCCAACGAGAATCTCGATCCATTGCATAATATCGTCCGGAGAGAGAGCCCACGATCACTTGAGGTGTATGAGTTTGTATGACTTCTTCTAGCGCTGAAAGGTCATGAATAAACTGCTGGGGAGGAACATCTCGACCATCGGCAATAAGGTGAAGGATAATTTTTGAATCGGGGAGCTTCTGCGACAGTATTGGAATAAGTTGTAAGAGGTGATCGAGATGAGAGTGAACTCCACCGAAGCTGCAAAGCCCTATCAGGTGAAGATTGCCCCGTGTTGTGTTTATATTTTCTGCGAGCGTCTGAACAACAGGAGCTGTTTCAACTTTGCTTTTTTGGAATTCGTCTTTTATTTTTAAGAGCCACTGTTTCACGATTCTTCCAGCGCCAATATTGAGGTGCCCAACTTCAGAGTTGCCCATTTGTCCTTCTGGTAGTCCAACCGCTTCGCCGTGAGTTGTAAGTGTCGTATAGGGATAAGAATTCATGAGTTCATCAAGAGTCGGAGTGTGAGCAGCCGCTACCGCATTGCCATGCGTTGACGGATTCAGTCCAACGCCATCAAGAATACACAGGAGAAAGGGAGCTTTTTTCATATATTCCTATCGAAATATTACTTGCCATTCTTCTTTTTCAGAACTGGGAAAAATATTTCTCCAATGACTGGTTTTTCTTGTGGCTCTACCAGCGAGAGCCCTCTTGGACGCTCTATTTGAAGGAGCTGTTTCCATACCTTTGTTGTGTCTTCATCATTTTCCTGTTGATGAAGTCCGTAGCCTTTTAGGGCTAGATATTCGTTTCTGAGAGGACTATCCGGGCCGTTTTCAAGTTCCGAGAGGTTTTCAAGTTCAGCAAGCGCTTTGTGTGGAGTATGAGTCAGGACATAAGCGCGAGCGAGGTGTAGTTGCGCGAGTTGCTGTTGTTCTTTCGTCGAAGCATAGCGAACAGCAGTGCGAGCGGCAGAGAGCGCCCGCTCCTGATCTCCTTTCTCTGCCCAGAACTCAATTGCCTGTTTCCATAGATTTGGATCGTGTGTTTCCCGTGCTGCTCGAATCAACAGCTCGGCAGCTTCGCTGTCGTTGCCAAGTAACTTCTCTTGGGTAAAAAGCTCAAGGGTGGCCGGGAGAAATTGCGGATACTTTTTTACAAATTTACGAGCTGCATTCAGCCACTCACGCGCTCTATCCTGGCCTTTTGTTTCAAAGTCCGTATCGTTCATCCGACTCTTCAGGTCTGCAAAACGAATATACAGTGCGACTTCGTCCTCTGGGTCTCCGCCGAGTGCTTCAAATTGACGTTGGTATTCTTTGGCATCTTCGATGCGCTCAAGTGCTAAAGATAGCCTTCTCGCTTTATCGGCAGCAAAAGTATTGGCATCGTGGTAGAGAATCAGAGCCAGATTATCAAGTGCAGCAGTTTTGTTGCCAAGAGCCTCGTTCAAGTGAGCCGCCTGAAGAAGAACTTCTACATTCGTCGGCGAAGACTCTCTGGCCTTATCGAGAATCTTGAGTGCTTGTACTGCATCTCCGGAGCTTTCAAGGGATCGTGAAAGCTCTATTTGAGCAATAAGATTTGTTGGATCGTTTTTAAGAATTTTTTCCCACTGGCTGGTTGCCTGGCGGTACTTCCCCATTGAGTGCAGTCCTCGCGCCTTGAGAAAGGCTACGTTGAACGTCTCTTGTTTGAGTTCTTTCATGCGGAATCCGCGTTCTCGCAGATATACTTTCATTCCGTAAATAATCCAGAGATAGAGCGAAACGAGGATGCCGAGCGCAAAGCAGATGAGGAATATCAGCCCCGCCATGGCAGTGAGTTGGCGAGTGCCACCATATCGAAGAGTAATCGGCTCAGGATTGAGATAAATGATAGACACGGCCAGTGTCACAATTAGGAAGATTATTAAGATCCGCGTAATTTTTGAAACCATACCTGTCTTCCTCGGGGGCTACGGGTGTTGGGCGAAATGAGCAAAAAGACAATTGTGTTCAGCCTTCATCTCACTATGAAAGAGGGACAAGCGATTGTAAAGGGGTATGCTCGTAGTCGGGGCTATGAAACGGAAAGAACGGCATCAAGGAACACACCTCTTGGTGAACCGTTATTTTTCCTAACGGTCACACTTGATGAAGCTCATATTTTTACAGCTATCCCTCAGGCAGCGCTCTTCAGGCAGCATTCTGTCTTCACAGAGCAGTAGCGGTTCTATGTTGCATATTGGGAGTTGCATTGGGATGAATCGGCAATTTCTTTGCTTTCACCCATAGACCCTCAAGATCGTATTGGTCTCTCGTTGGTTCATAGAAGATGTGCACTACCACATCAATGCAATCGATGATGATCCAGTGCCCTTCATCGTATCCTTCCACAAACTCTGGTTTAATTCCTTTTCCTGAGAGGGCCTCTAAAATACGTTTTGCAAGTCCTTGTGTTTGTCGGTCTGAGCGGCCGCTGACAATAATGAAGTAATCTGCGATGTCAAATACATCATGAACATCTAGAAGAGAGACTTCTCTTCCCTTGGCATCCAGACAAGCTCCGATAATAACGTTTGCTGTTTCTATCGAATTCGTCGTCCGAATCGGCAGGGGCTCAGTTGCATGTATTTCTACACTGCTACTGAGTTTTCTGTTCATGTTCTTCATAGAGCGGTGTCTCCTTTATTCATAACAAAATCATGATTACAAACTCTGAAAGAAATATCGAGATTTTCTGTGCATTCAAATATTTTTTGGCGCATGTTCTTCATATTCCCAAGATGTAGGGAGGAGATCATGGCTATTTTCTGTTCAATTCTGACTGGTTTTGAAGCAGAAGACTGACTGATGGGCACAATACGGAGCATGAGAACGGATGGAGGACTACCACGTTGCTGCGTATTAAAATTCAAAAACCCTCCTTCGGCAGTTGGATGCATCCAAGCATGCTGGTGATAAGTAAATGCTGACTGGCTCCTGACCTGAAGCCGATTTTTTAGGAAGCAGAGACGTCTGACTCAGTAGCGCTCGCATGCACGCCATAGCCGTATTCAAGAAAGAATTTATGCGATGCGCAGCGAAAAACAAAGAAAGGAAGTGAAGGTCGAGAGGGCGAGCGGGCTTAGTATTTGAAGCTCTATACGTGCGCATTGCCCAAGGGTGAAGTCGGTGGTTTTTAATATGTTCTCCTCTTATACCTCTATTACTAAGTATATGATGAGGAAAGTCGGGTGAACAACGTAATAAGAAGCGAGATTTTATGAGTGGCCTCCTAACGACCTGATTTCTCTTCAGATTATTACCGAGTAACTATTCTCTTTTTCCATTTTTTGTGACTGATTTCTAGAGCCCTGAGGGGTTCATGAGGGGGTATTGAGAGGTGAAAAATTAAGCTATCGAGCCAATCAGTGAGCACTACGCCTGTTGCTTTGGAGACCCGCTCAGTTGTGGTGAGCACGGTGTTCTTTTTCTGCTAGCAATCTTTGAAATTGCTTGCTTCGCAGCGGCTGACAAGTGCTTCAGCCTCACTGCGCTGCTCTTGGCTCATCCCCCTGACGATGAGGCGCATATATCTTGCTGCTTCGGGGTACCCATTGTTCCTTGCAATCCTTAGCCACATATAGGCCCTCTTTGCGTCTGCTAGACGACCTTGCCCGAACGCATACATGATTCCAAGTGAGAATTGGGATAGTGAAAATCCTTGCTGTGCGGCTTTTTGAAACCACTCATACGCTTGTTGATAGTCTTGAGTTACGCCTAAACCCTCATCATATGCTATTCCAAGATTATGCTGTGCTTTATCGAGTCCTTGTTCCGCTGCCTTTTGATACCAGTATATTGCTTGTTCATAATTTTGCGCTACTTCACCCCCATCATCATAAAGAACTGCGAGTTGATATTGAGCCTCAGCCTCTCCGGCTTCCGCGCTCTGCTGCAAGGTCTTCACGTCCACTGCTAATACTGACGAAGCAAGCATGAGTTGAATAAGGAGGCTACATATAAGTTGATTGCGTGTTGTCAAAATATTCCTATTCTCAGCTAAGGGGTATACTGTCGACATGTTCAGTAAAAGTATGCGCATTGTGCGCTAATTTCTGAAGAGTCGAGGCGCTTATGGGTTGAGCGGTAAGAATCGAATTTTCTCAGAAAATAGCAGAGAGCATCCTTCCTAGTTTCTGGGATAACTATCCGAAGAATTCTTTTTGATAAGAGGCGAGATCCTCGCTGTAGGGGACCCACAGCACGATATCAAGGCGTGCTCATCTGAGATCAGAAAGGTGATTTTTTGCCTTCGGTGCGACCTCTTTTATGAATTCCCATTCACCATCTCGATTTTTTTTTGAGATAAAGGCGTATTGCTGTTTCCCGACCCCTACTAATTCATAGTCAAACGTCGAATATCCAATCTTCGTGCGAGTGTTCCAGGTATGATTCAATCTTGGATTGTAGATATCACCATCGGGATGTCGTTCTTTCATAATTTGCTCAAAGTGCTTTGCTGAGCTAAACCCAAGATCGCGTTCAGGTAATTTTGTATTGTTGAATGTCCATGCAAGATGGGCTTCAAAAATTTCGTTCGATGCAAGAGATTTATAGACTTTCCAGATGTGGTCTTTCCCCCTTCGAAAGATTAACCGAGCGAGGAGTGGCTCTCCACCATCAACGGTATAGAAAAATTCGGTAAGACCGTATGGCTCTTTACGACTTTCTGATGAAGGGTGCCACGAATGGCTGAGCTCGCGACGCACAGCGGTAATCATAATTTTTGTCTGAGGATGCTTTTCTGCAAGATACGTATCTCGCGCTACGAGCAGTGCTTCAGTCGAGATGCTGCGCGGATCAATAGAGCCATCAAGTCGCGTTCTGTACCCAATAACCGATGCCACAAAATCCTTTTTTATCGTAACTCCCTGAAGGCGGGTAATCGGTGTTGAATCATGCATTGGAGAAGCGAACGTAAGGATGATTTGACCAGGAAGTTTGCCGTATTCCGTTTCTTCGCCGAACTTCACGATAAAATCATATCCATTATTAATGGCCATCTCGCTTGTTGGTTCTTCGCACTGTCCTTTCTTTTTCGGGAGCGCTGCTTTGAGTCGAAAAGGGAGAGCCTCGAGTTCTTTTGCGCCTTCTCTTGTCGAAAGAGTTGCTCCTGACAGGTTCTCATAGAGTTCTTGTCCGCTAGGGATTTGACCATTCAACGGCGGTATATGGCTAATTTCAAAGAAGGGAGGGCTTAGCTTTTGACTACAAGCATCTTTCCCAATTAACCGCAATTGCCAACTTCTATCTGGTTTATTGACAAGTTGCACATCCTGAATGGCAAATTCAATATCCGCTGAACCGCCGCTATGAGAGTACTCATTTTTGTTTTCTCTTGAACAGCTAAGCAGAAGTTGCATAACGCTGAGCACAAGCAGCAGTATAATCAAATTCTTATTCATATCGTTTTCCTGCCGTTTCACGTCTCCCGAGCAGTCATGTAACCATCAAGATGGCAAAAAATGATAGGCATCAAATTGGAGAGATCAAAAGGCATCAATCTCGGTGATTCAGGCTCCATGTTCATACCCATCGTGTTTCAAGCTACCACAGGAATTGAGCAAGTGCGATTCTTTAATATGTATCTTCTATCTCAATTATGTATGTGCAGTTTTATTCGTGCGTAATATTGGAATATCGGAAGGTAAAGCAAGGACAAGAGATCTTTGATTGAAGCGTTAAAAGGGATCGGTAATATTAAAGCGTTCGTTTAACTCGAAGTATGGGTCTCGTATTTGCCTCCACGTGGGCGAATCAGCATTCCCATCGCTAACGTCTTGAAATGTAACTTCGCATACATCAGGATTTTGCCCAATCCTATAAGGGATCTCTGTTTTCCCATATGTGGCATGTTCGAAGAATACGGTGTTCTCAAGGTCAAGACCGAAATATGCACGGGCGCCGTTAGCAAGAATCTCTATCGACTCTGTAATGGTATGTCCGTACGATTCGGCGTCTGAGGTAAACATAACAATGGTTTCGCTATGATTGTTCCCAGAAAAAATCCTCACTCTACACTCAGACCGACGGTCAGCGAATTGAAACCTGAGCCTGTCATCATAGACCTTCGTACCTGGGGGCTGATCGAGATCGAGAACCACTCCGTTTGCGGTAAGGGCCTGAAAGTTTCTAAAGTCAAGATACGTATCTGATGGAAATTCAATCTCGGCCCAATCCTCAGATAAGTTTGAAGTTGCTTCCGTGATTTTTATTAATGCGGATTCAATGTGCAGGAGGCACTCAACATTGAATTTGGCATTCTCTAGAAGTTTCTCTAAGTGCGGTATCGCAGCAGCAAGATATTCGCTCTGTTCTCCAACGGTAATGAAGAAAAAATTTTGGAGAGTATCATTGAAATGTATGGGGTGTTCAGGGTTCTCTGTCATTTCCTTTAAGGTTTCTAAAAGGAATCTACGGGATTCAGAGCTATGAAGACTCCCCAAGGCATAAAACGCGGTACTCGCGACTTTTGGGGAGTAGTGGTTTCCATCTGGATTCAGTCCAGTTGCTAGTTCTTTGAGCCGCGGTACGAGTGAATCGGCATAGTCTGCAACTTTCGGAACTGCCGCTGCAGCATTTATGAGGAGCTCTGTATTTTCAATTTCTAGAACCTTTGAGAGCCCTTCGACGACTCTATGGATAATACGGATAGGTGACCTCCTTGGAATTGTGAAGTCATAGAGCTCTCTGCAGAGTCCTTTTACAATGGCGGATGATGCGGAAAGGTCTTGAGTTCTCGGAGAGTGAAACTGTTCCACCAAGCGTAAGATGGTAACTCCTGGATCGGGAGAAGAATACTCACTCATAAGACGCTGTTTTAACCCCTGAAGTTAGGAGAAGGGTACCTGAAGCATCGGTCTAATCAACCCCTAGGAGGCGATTAAATTCTTCTTGCGTTTAAGAGGCTTCACCTTTTTCTAATAGGTGACAGGTGTACTGAAGACATTCTTCGATTCCTTCGCCTGAGGCGCTGGAGATAACGAAGAATTGTTGTTGTTCCTGTAAGAGCTCGCTTAGAGCATCGTGGAGTGGATAGTCGGAGGGTAAAACATCCCTCTTGGTAAAAACGAGCACCCGTGGTTTTTCGAAAACATATCGGGAAAATTCTCTTAACTCATCTTCGATTGTTTTAATTTGATCATTGAGAGTCTGTATCCCGTCTTCGAGGAGAAGGGGAGAGAGGTCAACGAGATGCAGCAGGAACTTGGTTCGCTCTATGTGCTTTAAAAACTGGAGTCCTAGTCCTTTCCCGAGGTGGGCTCCTTCGATTAGACCAGGAATGTCAGCAAAGACGCAATTTGCCGTGCCACTTACTTTTACTATCCCAAGTTGAGGCTCTTTTGTTGTGAACGGATAATCACCAATTGCAGGTTTGGCTGACGAAACCCGAGAGAGAAACGTGGACTTTCCTGCATTTGGCAAGCCCAATAGTCCAACATCGGCTAAGAGCTTGAGAGAAAGTTTAAAATCTCCGCACTCTCCTGCTGTTCCTGTTTGGGCGTGATGAGGAGCCTGATTTGTAGGGCCCTTAAAAAAGGCATTTCCCTTTCCGCCTTTCCCTCCTCGAGCAATGGTGCTTTGTTGTTTGTCTTCAGAGAGATCTGCTACTCGCTCTTCTGTTCCGTCGGGAAGAAGTCGAAAGATTTCAGTGCCGACAGGAACGTGCAGCGTAATGGGCGTTCCATTTTTCCCTGTTTTTCGATTTCCGCCTCCTGCACCACCTTTTTCTGCTACCCATTGTGGGCGGTAGCGAAAATCAAGGAGCGTTCTTTTTGAGGTGGTTGCTTCAACAACTACAGAGCCACCATCTCCGCCATCTCCACCATCAGGACCACCGCGCGGCACGTACTTTTCACGGCGAAAGTGTGAAGCACCGGCTCCGCCATCTCCAGCAGCTACAGTGATGGTAACTTCATCTACAAACTTCAAGTGTGAATCCTCAATAGTTGAACGACTTGAGAGCGATTTTCTTAGAGATCAGAACATGATTCTCTCGAGGCAGAAGCGAGACGGAGTGCTCGTACTCAATCACCTTCCAACCATTGAGCTTTGTTGACGTTGCCTCTCGTGTCGTTATGCCTGGATGGATGAACGTGTACTAGGCGTTTTCAGCTGGCAAGATGCTGACGCTTTTCTTGTTATTGGTGGTAAACTGCACCGTGCCATCTACAAGCGCAAAGAGGGTGTAGTCTGAGCCTACTCCAACATTCGCTCCAGCGTGTACGGTTGTCCCTCTCTGACGAACAAGAATATTCCCTGCTCGAACTGATTCACCACCAAACTTCTTAATGCCGAGTCGCTTTCCCCGTGAGTCACGACCATTTTTGGAACTACCACCCGCTTTCTTATGTGCCATTTTTCATTCCTCTCTTAACTGTTCTTCGTTCGCCTTTTCGGTGCTCTTCAAATACCTTGGTCTCTTGAGAAGTTATCCAATGGAGGCTATTTCCACTTCTACAAACTTCTGTCGGTGACCTTTCTTCTTGTGGAATCCGTGTCGGCGGGTTTTCTTGTAGCTCGTTAGCTTGTCACCACTCTTTGTACCAATGACCTTGCCTGTGACGGACGCTCCTTCAACTAACGGAGTCCCTACGAGAGCTGTTCCATTTTCCGGCTTTGAAAGTAAAACTTCTTCGAACACAATTTCGGAGGGGAGTTCTGCATTCTCTCCGTCTGCTGGAACCGCTAACGCCCACTCTACGACGACTCGGTCACCAAGAGCGACTTTATGTGAGTGAGAGCCAACTCTCACAATTGCGTAACCACTTTCTGGATGTGTGTTGTTCTCTTCTGTCATTATTACCGCCTCTTGTCTAAAAATCTTGCCTTCTGTCGCTTCTCATACTGCAAATGAAATCTCATACTGCAAATCGTACCTGTGTATCGCACAATCCTCGGGTGGGCATCTTGCGCGGCACTACTCTCCCGCCAATGAAGTCTCCCGCCAACAAGCGGCCCGAGCGACGACTCTCTCCTGTTACACGAATCACGCTGTTACACGAATCAATCTTCCCTTCCTGCTCAGATTGGGAGACGGGGCGCCTTTTACCACGCCACAGATTCCATCAGAGCCTAAAACGTTAACGATCAACGCTATTCAAATCAAGTATTTGGGAGCAAGTTTTCTCCTTCCCCTTTGGGAGTTTTCGGGTGGCGCTCGTTGGAACGGGGGAGCAGGGATGTTCCCATAATTTACGAATGGAGGTCTGCAGCACGTTTTGGGTGGCAAAGGGAGGAGGAATAGACGTATTTATATCAGTAAAAACATATAGTTATGGTGTCATGAGGGGGTAGCATTGAGAATGAGATGGCATTTCTGCTCCTCGAGCTCTGTTGAATAGGTCCAACGAACGTGTTCAAAATATCACGGCAACTCAGAAATGAATCCTTTCTATGGGAGTAATTTCATGTACCATAGGGAATTGTCTATGGTGTTAAGGGGTTGAAAGAGGCTATGTAAAAGGTCCGAGTTGGGGCCGTTGCCTCACTATTGACGTTTTACGAACTTAGGACGGTTTCGTGTCTAACTGTGTGATCGGAGTCATTGAGGACGATGAATCGGTACGCCGCAGCCTTCAGTTAAATCTGGAGCTGGAGGGGTATGGAGTGGTTCTTGCTTCTGATGGAGAAGAAGGCATCTCACTTGTTGAAAAACATAGTCCTGATTTACTCATACTCGATGTAATGATGCCGAAGAAAGATGGTCTGCAAACCTGTAAGGAGTTGCGGAACAAAGGCATCTCGACACCACTCATTCTTCTTACAGCGCGGAGTGCCGAAGTCGATAAAGTGCTTGGTCTTGAGCTTGGTGCTGACGATTACCTGGCAAAACCGTTTGGTATGCGAGAACTGGTTGCGAGAGTGAAGGCGCTTTTGAGGCGGACCCAAAGTTCAGCTGAAGTCGATAAAATTGAATTCGATGACGTTGTTGTTGATTTTAAGGCCTACAAAACAGAGCGTGCCGAGCAGCCAATCGAACTATCCGCGCGTGAATACCGCTTATTGCGCTACCTCGTAGCAAAGAATGGATCGGTGGTGAGTCGAGATGAATTACTAGACGAAGTCTGGGGCTATAATTCCTACCCATCAACTCGAACGGTAGACAACCACATTGCAAGGTTAAGACAGAAGATTGAACGAGACGTAACCCAACCGCAAAGAATCATCACAGTCCATGGGGTGGGTTATAAGTTTGTCGCGTAGCCCTGAGAAGTTTGCCGAATCCTCAAGAATCCATAACGTTGTAGTGCTTCCCCATTTCATTCTCTTGCCATGCCTCCAACTCATGCTCCCAGCTCTATGGCCTGGTTCTTTCTGGCTCTCTTCTCTGAGCGTCCTGGCCTATCAGTGAAAGAAGGGGAGCAGGAGACAAGAAGAATTACACTAAAAACAGGGAGTTAGGATGGCTTGGAGGAGTTTGTCCCAAAAATGTCAAAAACCTGTCACAAAGTTGCACCCTTTTTCCACCAGTTGAATCCAATCTTATGAGTGCAGTTAGTTGATAACAGCAGCGGTTTTTCAGGCTACCCTTGAAGGTGGCGTTGAGCTGGCGAATGGTGACGGACATCACGAGCAGCACGGTTGTGGGAAGAGGTTTAACAACCAGACGTATAAAAATAAGGTCTTTCCATGTGCAAATTTACACCCCTTGAGCTCTTTATCATCGAAAAGCCAGAGATCTCCTGTAAGGAATTCGAGCGGTTTTTGGGTGATTATGTCGAAGGAGATCTTTCTGAGACTCTTGTTGAGAAAGTCGAGAGCCATCTTGAACAGTGTCCCGAGTGTCAGGATGGTTTGGAGCTGTATAATCAAGTAATTGACCTGGCAAGAGTGCTAGGCCGTGAGGTGCCTGCTGTTCAAGAGGAGATGCCGTCCGATGTAAGGGACCGTCTTCATGCCAAGCTTAATGAGTCGCTCGGATTACATCTCCCAGTAAGCTCGTCATAGCTCCTACTGATACACGCCTGAGGGAGATTGTTATCGCAGTATTATCCGTTCTAGAGCTCCCTGGGAGCGGTAACGTCGATATGTTCTGATACAGCACTTTGTTGGACACCCGTGAAACTATTTCCCCTTCGGCTGCCAATGGGGTAGGAATATGTCCATATGAAGGACACGATTTACCTATTTGATGGCTCAGCTTACATCTTCCGCGCTTTCTATGCGACACCGCACTTGACAAACAGCGAGGGTTTTCCAACGAACGCGCTCTATGGATTCACGCGAATGTGCCTGAAATTTTTGAAAGAGACGATGCCAGGACATGCCGTGATGGTCTTTGATGCGGGGCAGAAGACGTTTAGAAATGAACTGTATGAAGAGTACAAAGCGAACCGGGATGAATGTCCTGAAGACCTGAGAGAGCAGATGCCATACTTTCGTGATATCTCGAAGGCTCTTGGTTTCCCCGTTGTGGAGCTCCCTGGATATGAAGCTGATGACGTAATCGGAACGCTCACAAAAGCGCTCCGTTCTCTCGATTACTCAGTCGTTATCGTTTCCGCTGATAAAGATCTGATGCAACTTGTGAGTGAGCAGGTGAGTATGTGGGATACCATGCGGGATAAGCATTATGATCGAGAAGCGGTTCACGAGAAGCTCGGCGTCTATCCAGAACAGGTCATTGATTATCTGGCAATCGCAGGGGACTCTTCCGATAATATCCCGGGATTGAAGGGAGCAGGGCCGAAGACCGCTATACAGCTCATTGAAGGATATGGCTCGATTGAAAATATTATTTTGTCTGCTTCTGAAATCGCAGAAGATAAGAATATTCGCAGTCGAAAGAAGATATCAGAGATTTTGCAATCGAATAGTGACATCCTTCGATTGAGTAAAGAGCTTGTTACGATTTGTACGGAAGCTCCACTTGAGCTCATTGAATTAGCTGCAGAGAGCGATACGGAGCATGAAGATGAGGATTTTGCGCACATCAATGGAGTTCACAATGCAGATCATCTCCTACGCTCAATAGAGTTTCGAGGGCTTCGTTCAGAGGAGTTGGGTGAGCTGATTCAGAAATTCAGTTTTCATTCTCTTTTTGATGACTTCCCAATGAGTGATCGGAGAAAGAAGAGCGCTTCGATGAATCAGAATTACCGCCTTGTCCTAAAGCCTGATTTCAAGGAATGGTTAGAGCGGTTTCAGGAACAAAAAGAAATTTCTATAGATTTAGAAACCACATCACTTGATGTTCACCACGCAAAGGTGGTTGGTGTAGCAGTGTGCTGGGATGAGACAGAAGCGTTTTATATTCCCTGCGGACATATTGAGGATGAACAAGAGCAGGTCTCGGTAGATTATTTACTCAATTCAATAAAAGACCACCTTGAATCGCCCGCGATAAAGAAGATTGGCCAAAATCTTAAGTACGATTCTCAAGTGCTTCTGAGCTACGGTATTCGTGTTCGAGGCATTTGGTTTGATACCATGGTTGCCGCTTATCTGCTCCATCCAGATACTGGCGGATATGGCCTCTCAAATCTCGCCAAGGAGTATCTTGATTATGAGATGCTTGAGTATTCAGACGTTGTCGAAGACGGAGAGAACTTTCGAAATGTTTCGCTCCAAAAAGCAGTCCAGTATGCTGCAGAGGATGCTCATATCACATGGCTTCTTTATCAGAAGTTAAGCAAGCTTATTACCGATAATGCATTGGAGAGGGTGTGTTTTGAAGTCGAGTCCCCCCTCGTTGAAGTTCTGGCAGCTATTGAGCACTTCGGGATTGGACTGAACGTAGAGTTCCTCCATCAGATGAACGAGAAAGTTTCTGCTCAGATACAAGAGCTGGAAAAGAAAATTTTCGAAGCAGCTGGATGTGAATTTAATGTGAATTCTCCAAAGCAACTCGGTGAAGTATTATTTGAAAAACTAAAAATACCCACTGATGGAATTAAGAAGACGAAGACCGGTTACTCCACAAACCAAGCGGTACTAGAGCAGATTCAAGAAGAGCATCCTGTGCCAGCTTTTATTCTTGAATACAGAGGCCTACACAAATTGAAGTCTACTTACCTGGAGAGTCTTCCGAAGGAAGTCTCTGATGTTACTGGACGGGTGCATACACGACTGAATCAAACAATCGCAGCAACGGGGCGCCTTTCAAGCTCTGAGCCGAATCTTCAAAACATCCCGATTCAAACAGCGCTTGGGCGCCAGGTACGCCGAGCATTCGTGCCTACGGAAGGGAGTATTTTTATTGCGGCGGACTATTCTCAGATTGAGCTTCGTCTGTTAGCGCATCTCAGTCAGGATGAGGCTTTGATTCAAGCGTTTCAAGAAGGGAGTGATGTTCATGAGCGTACGGCTCGTGAAGTGTTGGGAATCTCACCAGGTGTTGAAGTGAGCTCGCAAGAGCGACGACTTGGGAAAACTCTGAACTTTGGCATTGTGTACGGTATGAGTGGTTTTCGGCTTGCTCGAGAGCTTGGAATTCCAGTCTCTGAGGGGACCGCTTACATCGAGCAGTACTTTGGACGGTATCCTCGAGTAAAGGAGTACTTCCAGCATGTTGAAGAGCAGATGGAGAAAACCGGAGAAGTCCGAACAATTCTTGGTCGTAGGCGAATTGTGCACGAAATTGAAGTTGGTGTTCGAGATAAGAACTTTGTGAAGCGAGCGGCGATGAATGCACCTCTTCAGGGAAGTGCGGCCGACTTAATCAAGTTAGCGATGATTCGAATGTCTCGAATAATAGAGGAAGAGCAGTTGCCCCTTACGATCGTTCTCCAGGTGCACGATGAGCTGCTTTTTGAATTACAAATGAATGGACTTGGAATGCTTGACGTCGAAGGGTTTAAGAGCATTATTTCGCGAGAAATGGAGGGGGTTCTCCCACTTGCTGTCCCTTTACTTGTTGGAGTGGCCTCAGGCAATAACTGGGAAGAGGCGCATGCGTAGAGAGAAAAAGTCCCTGATGGATAGCAAGTTAGGGATGAAATGAAGGATGCCTCTTGTAAATAGGAGAGAGGCCGCTTATCTGACAGAGGGAAGGACGGGTGTGCGTGATTGAATTATTCGCTCAGGTTTCAATATGGGTAATCTTGGCTCTCGAGTAGAGGAGACAGAAGCTCACAATACAGAGCCCGAAAACAAGGTTTCTCGTACCTGTGGGGATTCTGCGTCCTGTGCAGTAGTAGAGGTGAGTGCCCCAGAAAGCAGTTCAGGGCGCGCGAAGCGGAAGGGGCAGCTTGCTGCCGAGCGCCAGAGAGATACAGAGCTGGTTCGTCGTTCATTAGAGGGTGACCGAGAGGCTTTCCGGGAGCTGTTCGAAGCATATCACCAGAGAATTCAGTTACTTGCTTACGAAATCCTCAAGTCACGGGAGGATGCTGAAGATGCGGTACAAGAGGCATTTGTGAAGGTTTACCTCGCTCTCCCGAAATATCGAGGACAAGCAGCATTTTATACGTGGCTTTTCCGCATTGTGTATAACATGTGCATCGATTACAAACGGCGTCTCGTTAGGCGAGGTGGGGAGCAACTGGAGTTGATGGAAGAAACTTTGAATTCTTCCGAAGTTTCTTCGTCTTACGAAGGGATAGTTGGGGGTGCGCAAGCACCTGACCCATTAGCAAGACTCGAACACCGGCAGGAGCTGGCGAGGGTGCAGCGAGCTTTGGGCAGACTCTCAGAGGAGCATCGGGTGGTTATTACTCTGCGAGAGATTGACGGATTGAGCTATGAAGAAATTGCGGATGTCGTTGGAGTTTCAAGAGGAACGGTAATGAGTCGACTTTTCTATGCGAGAAAAGCGCTTGAGTCTGCTCTCGGAGATTACGGTAGTAGGGATGCAAGGAAGTAGAATAGCGAAGCACTGTTAAGGATCGTCATGAAGCAAGAACAATCGAGTGCGAACACAGAAGCAGAGGCTCAAGCGCTTTCTGAAGAATGTGTAAACATTCAAGATAGTCGTTTATGTGATTCTGATCGCCGACTCCTCCAGAAGTATCTCGATGGCGAGTGCTCGTCCTTCACTCTTTTCTTTGCGCGCCGCTTGCTTCGGAAAAGCGATGATGCAAGAAGATATCTTGAGCTCCTCAGCAAGGCCTCTGCAAAGGTCGTTGAGTCATCTTTAATAAAATCGGCAGCATTAAAGCGAGAGTCTCTATCCACTGAAGAATTGTGGAGGCGTATAGAACAGAGAATTGATGCAGAAGAGCGTGCATCTGTCTTATTAGGCGAACGAAAAGTTCGGAATAAAGATTTTCAATTAGACGCTCCAAGAATGCGGTCGTTTATCGAATCGCTATCAGAAGGGATTCTTGCAAGAAGAAGCTCCGTCTTTGGTGGCATGGCTGCTCTGACGACGTGTTGTTTGCTTCTGGTTTTAAGTTTCTCGTCGGGAGAACCTGTGAACGAGCTTGACACCGTATCGTTAGAGGAAGAAGGCAGTTCCGAACGGAAGCAATATGGCATGGGCAAAAACGAGACAAATGCCCTCAGAGCGGCCTCTGCTGGCTCTACTGATAGAAATGCGAACGAAATTCGTATTCTTCCCTTTAGTCGGTCTGTGCCGATTGACCTTGTTTCGTCGAGATCCGATCGGACCTATCAGCATGGAGTAGTGGCACCTCTTGATAGTGATGCACATACGGGTGCTTGGGAGGAGAACTATCCCTTAACAGCCGGCACTTTTGATCCGTTCTCTTTTGATGCGCTTATTGCCGGCAGTAATATCGGTAGACGATTCAGATCGAGTGAAGCGCCGTTGCCTCCTCAACTGAGCGTATCGAATGAGCAATATCTAAGCCATCGCTCACAAAAAAACAGTTCAGTACCAAAGATGTTTGGTAACAGGGAGATGTTGCACGACATTGAACTCGATTTTGCTACGCGAGATCATACATTCGATAGTAGCCAGAGTGATAATGATCGGCTAGAGAGGCGGGGAGGTCTTCCACCTACAATCATTCTTCAAGAACCAGCTATTCCAAACACAAATTTTGCGAATCGGTAAAGGCTACGGCAACTCTTTTTTCTCGTACATTCTCTCTTGTTCATGACGCCATATCATCGCTGCTCGTATTTCTTCTGAAAGTTTAGTAAGCGCTGTGTCAGAAAGCGGCATTTGTCCGTGAACGCGACTGCGGTTTGCTCTTCTCACCTGTAAGTACGTTTCGATACTTGAGAGCTTTTCAATTTGATGAAGGAGTGGGGGTGATATGAGTGAGCTGACCTGGGGGGAGTTCATTTTCTCAATAGCAGCTTCAGATGCCTGTTGATGGATAGCAGGTTTCCCGACTACTTGTTTGAAGCGCGGAAAGCGTTCTCTAAAAGCGTGGACGATATTGTAGTACCGGCTTCGCGTTTTTTTTCCGAAGGAAGGCGCTTCGAATATTTCTTTATAAAGCTCAGCAATTCTTGGGAGTTTTACACCACGAAACGTACCTGGGATGGCAGGTATGAAGCTCTCATGCTTGAGTGTATCGGTGTCTGGGGGGAGGCGCTCTCGTAGAGCATCTCTGGTTTCATCACTTCGCGAGTCTTCGGGCAGATGAGATTGTTGCTCTTGAGGTAGCATCTTCGCTTTCCACGCTTCTTTCCTGTGGTCATCATACACTATCCCTGAACCCCCGATATGGGGCTTTTTGCAAACAGGATATTTTTGCTTTCGAGCAGTAAAAATTTCGACACCAGTGATGAATTTGACACGGTGTGAAGCGCTCCTTAACTGAAGGCAAAAAAGGATCGAGAAATCACAATATGCGTATTTTCAGTGTATTAGAGGAGAATTCCCCCTGTGCTTCTTTGTGAAAAGGGTCAAAAAGCTAAAGTCCTGCCACCCAAATGCCGACTTCTCCCATTGGAACGATTTATGCAGCGTACCAACGTGCGACGAGAATGCGCTGTGTATAGAGGTTGGTTTGCTTGTTTTGAGAAAATTGCGGTTTTTCCGGAGATATCTTCATGTCAGATTCAAAGAAAAGAGATGATTCATTTGAAATTATTGAGCTAGCCACTGGCTCGCTTGAAGAATTAGCTCGGGCATTTGAATTGATTCAGGAAGTATGCACCGAGCGTGAGCAACCTGGCATAGAGCTCTCCGAGGAGCAAGAAGAGCTGACTATTCACTAATCATTCGTCGTTGTCTTCTTAAGATGAAACCGGACATAGTCCTGATAGGGCTCAACGGATTGAATTGTTAATTCAACTGAGTCTCCCCGTTGAAGCTTGAGTCGAGATTTCACGAGCACCGGTATGAATACTTCTTCCAGTTCGACTTGGTACTGGGGCCCATCATTTCGTACAACTACCCCGCAAATCGTTTCTTTCTTTTTTGCCTTTCGCTTTAAATGCTTGAGAACCCAGAATCGATGAGTGTCTCGCCCCATAGTCCTGGCGCTCTGTAGGGCGGCTGCGGTTTCTTGAATGAGACTTTCTAACGCATCTGCATCGTAAGGCAGGGGTTCCCCTTTCAGAAAACTAACGAGTTGGCGTTGATTGGCGAGATCTAAGTACCGTCTTATTGGAGAGGTGACTTGGGCATAATTCGAAAGACCAAGTGTTGCATGCGCATCTGGGACGGTGCTTGTACGAGAACGCTTTAACGTTCCTCGAAGAGCCGCATCGTAAGCTGGGCCAGGGGGAACTCCTATCAGTCGAGATTCTGAAGTTGCATCTGATGGTTCTTGAGAGCGGTAGATGAAGGGGATTTCATTTTCTCTTGCAAAAAGAGCCATGAACTCGTTCGCCATGACCATCATCTCGCCAATAAACTCACGCGCCGGCGTTTGGTCTGAGTACGCTTCGATCGAAAAGTCAGACTGCCGAATGTTATTCGGATGACTCAGTACAATCTGAACTTCGCGTTTCGGGATTTTCATTCCTCCGTTCGCTATTCGCCTCGATTCAAACTCTGATGCGATCTGGTAGAGCGTGTCATATTGACCCGATGGGGGATCGAGAAGGGCGTCAACGTGTGAGTAGCTCATTCGTTCGCGCACTTGAATCTTCGTTAAACGGAGGGATTGCGCTCTTACCTGAAATAGAGAGTCAAGTTCGATAAAGCATGAGAGTGCGGGACGAACCTGGTCCGCACATAAACTCGCCGTCTGTTCCGCAATTTTTTCGGGGAACATATGGAAGGTGCCTTCTGGAAAGTACAGCGAGGTGGCCCGCGAACGAGCTTCTAAATCGAGTGGCGAATCAAGAGGAATCAAGGACGCTACATCTGAAATATGAATGCCCAATCGGTAGCCGTCTTCAAGCACTTCGAGAGAGAGAGCATCATCCATATCCTTGGTATCGGAGTCATCAATCGTTATGCAATGAAGGTGTGTACTGTCTTCGTGAATGCTCAGGGCTTCTGGAGAGAAGGTGAGGAGCTGAGCTGTTTCTTCAAGAGCCTGAGGAAAGCGAGTTCGTAAATCGTTTCGAATAAACGAAAGATTGGTGTTTGAGTGAAACCAACCAAGAGTACGGAGAAAGTGATATGCGCGCTC
>Ga0181593_10001800_pt1 | contig 19581 bp, 9 predicted proteins | sample 071ome_19_FD_133756 | JGI IMG/M metagenome (GOLD analysis project Ga0181593, IMG submission 133756) | Coastal salt marsh microbial communities from the Groves Creek Marsh, Skidaway Island, Georgia - 071413AT metaG (megahit assembly) | ecosystem: Environmental > Aquatic > Marine > Intertidal zone...
AAAAGTTGTTGCAAATGGACAAATAAAGTTAGGCACAGTTAAAGAATACAATCACGATTATGTGGTGTATGATCCTAACGGAACTGTCAGCGCATTAGGCAGAGCTGATATCAGAACTGAATATCGCAGAATAGCAGATATTAATCAAGTGATTGATCCAAGCACTACCAACATCATTGACACATACGTACTGCTTCGCAGTTACGACACTGACTATAGAGTTTGGGCATTGTATGATGGTAGAGTTCAGTCTAAACCAGTACCACCAACTGTGAATGAATTAAACACACTGTTCCAAAGTTTAGACACAAAGAAAAGCATCAGTGATCAAGTAATTTACAGACCTGTAAAATATAAAATACTGTTTGGAGATTTAGCCAGCAGCGAGTTACAAGCTAGATTCAATGTAACTAAAACTACTAACAGCACAATGAGCGACACTGAAATTAAAAGTCAGGTTATTAAATTAATCAATCAATACTTCAGTATCGATAACTGGGATTTTGGTGAAGACTTTTACTTTACTGAACTAGCAGCATATATTCATAATAACATGATTGGACAAATAAGTCAAGTAACAATACAGCCAGTCGGTAATGACTTGCCAAATTCAGATCTGTTTGAAATTACAGCAGACAGTGACGAGTTGTTCTTGCCTGTATTAAATTCAAGTAACATTGTTGTAACAAATACTACATTTGCTAATCCAACAAGTATAGCAGCCAATAGCGGAGTAAGCATCACATGAACGAGCGTACTACAAATCCTGTAAACGCACCTTTAATCACCAGACCTGGGGAAAGTGCAGAACATGTGGGAACAAGAAACATTGTAAATTTCTTACCCAACATTTTTCAAACTACAGTCAATAAACAATTTTTAGACGCTACACTTGAACAACTGATGGCCAGCGGTAGTCTTATGGCTATTAACAATTACATTGGTCAACGTTATAAAAAATATAAAAGCAGTGACAATTACATTGTTGACAACAGAGATGATAACAGTCAGTTTATCCCTGGTATCACAAACAGAGACGAACAAGGAAACATTACTCAAGCACTGTCATACGATGACTTGATTAACAGTTTACAGTTTAACGAAGTTGACATAAATCAACACAACAAACTGCTTAACGAAATTGGTTATACACTGGACATGCCAATTAACTATGACATGTTTATTAACTATCACAAATACTTTTGGTTAGTAGATGTACTGCCTCCTTGCAGCATTAAACCTGCAGTGGGCAACGAAATTGACATTGACGATATTGTTAGAGTCCCTTACTACACTACACCAACACTGGATACAAACAATACACTAGAATTAATGAATGGCATGCGTATACGTTTTATGCCTTCTGGAATAAACAGACTAATTCAAGACACTGCTGGTTTAACAGTGTTTACATTTGATCCTACGTACACTAACTGTTCCACTTGTAAAGTTTACCTCAACAATTTTTTACAAACACAAGGTGTCGATTATACCAGAGTAGGAAACACAATTACATTTACCACAGCTCCAGCTGTTGGAGATGAAGTTGAACTTCACATGTTCTGTGCATACAGTAGCAGTGGAAACTATGCAGTAGGTGACATTTATGTTGTAGATGGAGTAGGCGACGAAGGCAGAATAAGACTTACAAAACAGTTTACAACCGGAATGGTAGAAGGAACTTACAGTACCAGAAATTGGCTAAATCATACAATTTATAGCAGCCAAGAACCCAAGGGTTTTGACGAAGACGGCACAAGTTTTGATTTTGATCCGTATGATATCAGAGAATGGCGCATGACCACTAGAGATTATTATGTGGAAAAACGTTACAGTGCAGATCAAAGTGCCTGGGCTCGCAGCAACCTGTGGATACATCAAACAGCCGCAGAAGCAGTTGTTGCTTTTGAAAATTTAGATTATAACACTTATCTAGCAGACAACTTCAGAGCTGTTCGTCCTATCATTGAATTAAAAGATGCTATTGAAAAATATGACTACGGTAGAAATCATATTGCATATGTTAATCAGTTAATTGAGGATACAATTGATCCTGCAACCCAAATTGTAGGACAAGTTAGTTACAGTCACGACACATACAATATTAATAATCCTTGGCAAAGCAAAGGATATAATGATGGTGAAAAAGTTTATGTTTCTATGGGTGCAAGTACAACCTATTGGGAATGTATTAAAACACACGGTGATCCTTTAAATCCCACACACTATGAAAATCATGTGTATTGGAAGCGTATCAGTGTTCAAAATTTAGAAGATGGTGAATTGGTATTGTTTTTACGCACAACCAATAGTGTTTATACAAATAATATTTTCCGTGTAGGAGGTGTTACAGCAGGCACTGGTATTACACTGACTGAAGTATTTGGTCCAAATACTACTGCGTTGAATGATTTAGACAAAGTCGCTGTACTCAAAGGATACAATACACTGCGTTGGGATGATGGAGAAGTAAGCAATCCTTACAGTGGCAGTGAATGGTACTGGGATGGTAGTGCTTGGATTTACGGACAGCAAAAAAGACACCGCAGTGAAGGCATCAAAGTTAAACTGTATGACGCACAACTTACACTGTTAAATGATACACAAAAATATCCAGACAGTAATTTTGCTGGAGATTACATTTTTAATTATGGATACGACAGCTCTACTAAATTTGACGATGCACTTGGATTTAGTCCACGTTATGTAGACTATGGAAATACACCTGGTTTGAGTTTTGATTTTGGTGTTGGCGGAAAACGTTACAATTATACACTGTTTAATGCTGATACTGAAAACAGTCAAACACTTGAAATATCAGGTTACTACTATTATAAAAATGTTAACATTGAAAGATTTTTCAATAATTGGAGTGCAGTGCGTGGTGGACAAAATGTAAAAAGACATGTTCAACGTGTTGTTGAAAATGCCAGTCAAAATATTGTGGTTGATCTTGGAACAACAGATTACAACAAAGATAACAAGTTTGCATTTGTATTACGTAACAATCTACTCACAGTAGACAGCGAAAACACACGCAGAATCAATCAAATTGCAGGAACACTACCTACACTGTTTATGAGTAGAAATACTACATATCAAATTGAAACTTATTTTGACGAATCTAAATTGAGATTCTTCAGCTTTGACGGTTCTAGTATTACAGCAGATGTTGTGAGAGTAGGGACAGGAATCAACCATTTTGATTTACAGATCAATGCTCCAACATACAATGCAATTAAGTATTATCACACAGACTTTCCTGACAGAGAAGGTGTAATTTATTTTGATGACGACACTGTTACTACCAATATAAAAGTCACAAAAAACAATGAAGAATTCACAGCTTATACACTGAACAACAATTTACTAAGCATCACTAGTGGATTAACAGAAGGCGATGTATACGACATTACCTATTACAGTGACAGTAAACTAGAAGGTCCTGTAGATGGACATTTTTTACATGCGGATACTCATGTTTACAATCCACAAAATAAAATTCTAAGTGAAGGTAGTTTTGGCGATTTGGTTGCTCACATGAAAGATCAAATGCAAAACATTCCAGGATTTGAAGGTGAATATTTTGGTGACAACAATTATGACATGCTTCCTCATGTACACCAATTTGGTGGTACTATTAGACAGCAAGCATTTAGTACTGAATTACTAGGTCAAACAAGTTTAGATATTGATACAGATGTATTCAGTGCTTTAAAATTTAGTGCGCAACAGTACAGAGCATTTAAAAGTCAGTTTGCACTCAAAGCACAGCAACTAAACAATAGCTTGGATATCAGTATTCCGGTACATGAACTTGTAGATCGTGTACTAAAAGATATTAATGTTGGTAAAAATGCAGACAGTAGCTTTGCTAATAGTAACATGGCAATGTACAGAGATTATGAAAGTGAAGACTTTTATTGGACCAATGGCACTACGCCAGTGTTTACACTGCCAGAAACTATCAACACATATGACGATGCAAAAAATCATTTACAAGTTTGGTTACTAGAAGACAATGGTTCTGGAACAGACGTTTGGAAATCAATGATCAATGATGTTGATTATACATTAACTGAAACACAGATTACTGTTAACAAAACAGTTGTATTCCCGAGTAGTGGGCAGGCACGTATTCATGTTCGTTGGTATCCGCAAAATGCTGTAAGTTTTATACCTAGCAGTGCAGTTAAGTTGGGCTTGGTTCGTCCTTACACACCTGAAATAAGATCAGATTACAGTCTTGATAGTACAAGCACTGCTACTGACAATGTTATTATTGGACACGACGGCAGTGTACACAAACGCAGAGGTACAGAGCTATACAATAGAGCCGCAGCGGGGTTTGATGCTGTGGATGCTGCCCTGTGGGATTTAGAACTTAGAATTTACAACAACTTATTAAGCGAGTTTAACAACATCTGGACATATCAAAGTGCTATGCCAAATGCAAGTAGAAAGTCGCCTAACAGTTGGGATGACATGACACAAGCTCTGTTACCAGAATATAATAAATGGAAAGTTCGCAACAACAAATTAGATTTCCAAAGTTCAACATACTTTGATGTTGCTGACTATTTCACTTACAATTATAAAACTGTAGGCCCGCAAATTGGAGGCTGGAGAGGTCTTTACACTTATTATTTTAACACAGACAGGCCTCACACACATCCTTGGGAGATGCTAGGACACAACACTAAGCCAGGTTGGTGGGATGCAAACTACAGCTGGACAGTGCCTGCTGAACGTACAGCACTTATTCAAGCACTCAGAGAAGGTCACTACAACGATCCAGCAGATGCTGTTCCCAAGTACAGTAGAGACTTGGCAATTACTAGACTGATTTACGATTTTGATGACGGCGGCAACAACATATTGGTAACAACTACTGGTGTACTAAATGATCCAGTTACAGCGGATCTAGTGCCTGCACCAAATGTTACTTTTGCTGCAAAAGATTTTGAATTTGGAGATTGGGGTCCTGTAGAAGCAGAATGGCGTAGAAGCAGTGAATATAAAATTACACAGTTTGTTGCATTGATGAGAACCAGACCATTATGGACTATAAACACTTTCTTCACAAGCAATAAACGTGCTTTGCTGAGCGAAGTAGGATACGATGACACACAGTGGATTTATACAAATACACAGTTCTTAGGAGATCACACACAGCCAAGACTAAGTTCTACAAAATATGAAGACAGTATTTTAGAAAGTGTCAGAGTAGTAGATGGCGGCAGCGGATACACCAGTGCTCCTAATATTACTGTGTATGATAACTTTGGCTCAGGAGCTGAAGTAACTGCTTTTATTAATAACGGAACAATTACAGGTGTAAGTGTTAATAATCCGGGTAAAGAATACTATAATAAACCTAGCTTAATAGCTAATACTGGAACTCCTGTTCTTGAAGCAATATTAGGCAATGATGCTAAAAAGTATTTTATTGGTTTGAGTAACGCTATAGTAGAGTTTGCTCAGTACAATAATACTACCATTGATCAACTGAAAGAAAGATTTGAAAATTTAGATTACAATCCGATGATTAAAGCTGGCGGCTTTATCAATATTAATAATCAAAAATTTGTACTAGAGAGCAGTCAAGACAAAGGCTCCACTGTTATACCAGAAGAAAACTATAGCAGTATTCTTTACACAAGTAAACCTAATTTAGAAGTGTTCTTTGGTGGGGTAAAAATTACCAAAGATAGCGGACGCTTTGTTGTTGAAGGCTTTGACAACAGCAATCAGTATTTCAAGTACAACAAGCCAATTAAGAGCGGTCCAAGTGTAACTGTTAGTGAAGAAATTCCTATGATCAGATATAAAACTTTTGAAACAACAGAAACAGTTTTAAGTTATAGAAGTACACTAAACACCGAACAAGATGTTTATGATTTCATTCATGGTTACAGTAACTATCTTCAAACTCAAGGATGGCAGACTGATTGGAGAAGCGTAGCTAGCCAATTTGTTTACTGGGCTGCTGTCGACGGCACTGGTACAGAAATTACACTGATGCCAGACACACAAAAAATTGAAATTGCAGACGGTGACAGAGGTTATTACGATACACTGAACAATCGTTATGATGGAGTTTATAACATTGTCGGAGCCAACGGAAAACAAATACTTCCTAATCGTGTTCTTATCAACAGAGAATTAATGAACACAGATAATCCTAAAACCAGTGTACAAATCACTGACAGTGAAGACAGCTTGTACGGACTAAGATTGTACAAAGTTGAAATCGAGCATGCTGTTGTTTTTGATAACAGCACAAACTTTGACGATGTAATTTACAAACCAGAGTTGGGACAACTACACACAAGAATCAAGTGGAAAGGTAGTAGAACAAAAGATTGGAATGGTAAATTATATTCTCCAGGATACTTGATTACAGACAATACAATTGTACAAAACTTTGACACTACAGCTAGAGAACTGGATCAATATTACGGATCTGCAAATGCATTGGGCAATCAAAGCATTGTAAATGTTGCAAGATTTAACAGCGGGTACAATAAACCAGACTGGGCAACTGATCTTAAACTAGACGACGATACTGCTTTTGAATTTGTTAAAGGCACTAAAAAATACAGAGGCACACGTTTTGCACTAGAAGCCTTTATGAGAAATAACCAACTGTTTGGTGCTTCTAGTACAGCGGAACTTTACGAACAATGGGCTGTTAGAACAGCAGACTACGGTGATATTCGCAGTAGAGACACAGTTGAATTTGAGTTGACTAAAGATTTGTTAATTACAAGTCCACAACTTGTTAGATTCCACGAAGAAGAAGTAAACGATGTTTTAACTGATATCACTGTAGACATTGACAGCAACAGTAATTTACTAGTAACGGGCAGCACAGTAGATGTGTTTGATACTAGAAATCCTAAAACATATTCTAGTACACTGCTCAATATTGACGAAGAAAAAGAGTTTGCAGATGACTTTATTACAGCAGGACTACCGCTAACTAGCGAAACTGATTATAGAGTTATCAACAGACAGGATCTGTTTGTTTTCCCAGAGCCAGCTAAAGAAGATTATAACTTTGCTGGAGAATGGCAAAACATCACTAATTGGGACAATAGAACAGCCTACAAGTACAATGATAAAGTTCTACACAAAGGTCGTGCATGGGCTATGTTAGATCCTGATGGAACAACAGGACTTACTAGACCTAATGATCCTATTGTTGTAACAGGAACAGTTACACTACCGACAGTGCCAAGTTCAGGTGAAACAATTATTATTGACGGTACTACAGTTAATTTAACCAAAACATCAACATCAACAAACTTGAATGTGATCAATTTGGTTGCTACAAACGATATCGCTAGTACAAATGTAGTGGCACACGGAACAACACTGATACTAGGCGAAAGTCAAAGTTCAGCTCAAACCGTTACATTTGATAATGTTGTCACAACTATTACATATCCTGACATTGATAAAATTGGTACTGTGGTTAATCCAACCATACAAGGTAGTAACAGTGCTGAACTCACAATTGATGGCACTACAGTGGTATTCAATGATACTGTGGGAACTACTCAAAATATCACAGCCCAAGCAGCATTTGAAAATGCGTTTAATGCTAGTTGGATACAAAACACTGCTAACATAAGTGCAGAAGCAGTTAATAGAATTGCTGCCTGGGAAAGTTTGAGACTTGGATTCTTAGGTGTACAAACAAGCGCACAATGGGTATCTTTCTTAAACAACTACTTTAGCAACAGTGACAGTGGATTAGAAATAAGTGTACTGCTAACTGAATACAATACAAGTCCAAGTTATGCTGCACAGTTAGAAGGTGTCATCACAAATGATGTTACTATTATCAATAACATATTGGGAACTAATTTTGATGCTGCACAAGTTATTGCTGGAACACAAACAATTACACCTGCACAAATTTCAAGTGCGCAAAGCAGCTTGGCTAACGGAACGTTTATAACAGATATTAAAAATTGGCTTGTTAACAATCCTGGTATTCCGTTTACTATCAACACTATTGTTGCAACACAAAGCGGCACTACATTCCAACAGTATACCCTTACTGATATCGTTAACAAAATTACAAGTGCTGGTATACCAAACATCACAGCTAGTGCAGATGCTAATAGACTAAAGATTACTAAAACAACTACAACGCCTAGCAATCCGTTTAGTTTAACAATCAGTGCTGCGGTAAACAACAGTGATGTTGGCTTTGGAGCAACAACTGAAACTATCAACAGTAATCCACAAAGCACAATTACTACACCAAACTTGACTATTGTTGAAGTTGTTAATCAAATCAACGCTGCTGGTATTACTGGTATTACTGCGCAAGTCAATGCTTTAAACACAACACTATTACAAATTAACTGTAATTTAGATCAATTGTATGTAGGAACAGGTACTGCAAACAGTACAATAGGTTTAACAACAGGTATCACACTTGCTGGTACAACAACCAGTCAAGTAGCTGTGGTACTAACTATTACAGATATTATTACACAAATCAACGCTGCTGGTATTACTGGTGTAACAGCCAACAACAGTAATAACAAATTGCAGTTGACCAGCACACAGCCAACAATGGTAATTGGTGCAGGAACAGCTAATAGTACTGTTGGTTTAACTGCTCAAACATACAGTGCTACACAAACAACTATTAGAAACGTGTTTGATGCACTGGTAGATGCACAAGGCAATCCTAGCTTTATCAAAATGGATAATGATCCTAACATCTTTAGTATTTGGGTAGCAGACAACAGTGAACAAAATAATTTTAACCAAGGGTATGCTGTTTTCCAAACCATGGACTTTGGCATGCACATTACCAATGCATGTGCAGGTATTACATCAACTGACAATGCGCAGATTACTATTGCAAGACAAGACGGTGATATACAAGCACACAATCTTCAAGTTGGAGATTATGTGTTTATCAGAGGAAGTACCACTGTTCCTAATATAGACGGTATTCACAAAGTTGTAGACACAGACTCATCTCACATTTATATTGATGAATTTATTGAGCAAGAAGGCGGTACAGGAAACATTTATCCTATGAGAAATGTTAGATTCCCAAGTTACAGTGCATTGCTCAACGCAGCAACTCTTCAAGATTCTGATACTGGCATGTACTATTACAACTTTTCAGGAATTAGGCAAAACCAGACACACTCACCAATATACGCATTTGTTGATAATGACGGTACTGGAGTTCCTGGAGTTTACTATTGGTCAGGTACTTGGAATGATGCAACAGGACACACCGGAGGACAATGGGTTCTGAAACGCAATGGCATTAGACAAGCTAAAACTAGATTGATAGAAAATATTAAAGTTTATGATGCAAAACGCAAAAGCACTATTGCTCAATTGGAAACATGGGATCCTGCTAAAGGTGTTGTACTAGGAATTATCAAAGATGAAATAGATTTCATTGTTACTGCTGACGTTGCAACTTACAATTACAACACCATAGACGGAGAATCAACTACTACTCATGCCTGGGGTGCTGCACAAGTTGGCAAGCGTTGGTGGAATCTCAACACCAGTATTTGGCTAGACTACGAACAAGGCAGTGATGACTATCAGCAAAACAACTGGGGAAGATTGTTTGATGGTAGTAGTATTGATGTTTATGAATGGACTCGCAGTCCAGTACTGCCTGAACAATGGCAAGAAGCAATCAACAGTAAAACAATAGTTGACGGTGTAGCTGCTTCTGGCGAAGTGTATTACGAATTGATCGATGGAGAAGCATTCTACAGCTGGTGCGAAGAAACTTATTACAACAACAGTACTAAACGCACAGAAACATACTACTACTTCTGGGTTAAGAACAAAGAATCTTTTGCTGGGCAACGTGTTTACAACACCAAACAACTGGCTGTGTTAATTGAAGATCCAACTGCGTTTGATGTAAGTTGGGCAGCTGCCAGTGGTAAGGATTTGTTGTTGTTAGGTAACGTAAACAAATACATTACTACAGACAGTGTGGTTCAAATAAATCGTATATACGAAAGCAACAGTAATCCTCTTAACGAATGGACATTGATTTCTGAAAACGATCCGGATGATGTTATTCCAGAATACATGCACATTAAGATGCGTGATAGTCTAGCTGGATTTGACAACTATAGACAAAGATATAGTTACACTACTTGGGCAACCGTTACTGCTTACAGTAAAGATGCAGTTGTACAAGAAGGCGCAGATTATTACATTAGTTTGACAAGTAACAATCAAGGCAATCAACCAAGCCTTGACACTGCACAAAGCTATTGGAGTAAAATTTACAACTACACATTGCCTCCCGAAACACAACAAGATGACATTGATGTGTGGAGAGGACAAATGGTTCCGGATTTAGATTTACATCCATACAACAGATACGGTCATTTAGTAAGACCAAGACAGAGTTTGTATAGAGATCTAGAACAAGCAAGACAAAACTGGGTTGACACAGTGAACAGACTGCTAGCAGATATTGCTGTAGTCAATGAAGTTATCAATTGGGATAGTGTGTTTAACTATACTTTCGTAGAAGGCACAGTAACTTATAGTATGAAGCCATATTGGAGTTGGGTAGACTGGAGTGTTCCAACTTATCAAAAAGGAACTGTAGCTGATAAAACACTGAACGACATGACAGAATTGCTAGAGATACAAAGCGAACCTGACGGAACTTATGTGTATGTAAGAAACATAGTACACAGCGACGGTATCAACAGACCAGAAATGTACTACTACGAAAATGGAACGCCAACATTGGTTTGGAAAGCCAAAGCAACTGTAAAACTAAGTGAAGAAATGTGGAATCAAAGCAAGTTTGGACACGGCTTTGATGCAACAGGCTTTGATATTATGCCTTGGGACACAGGAAGCAGCAATATTATCAGTAAACTGTTTGACTTGTTGAGAACAAAAGTATTTGTAGGAGATCTACTGTACAAATACAATAAACTTTGGTTCAGTTGTTTACATCAAGCAGTGGTACAAAATACAACAGATGACTTTGCATTCAAAACTACTTACGTTAAATTAAAAGTAAGTCATCCTATGCTATTGAACAGAGATACATATGAAAGTTATGACATTACGCCTGTAGAAGATTTCTTCAGCGATATTAAACCTTTCCATACAAAATTACACACCAGTGTTAGAAGTGTAGATCATACTGAAGCTAATTTAATAGAAGTAGAAGAAACAGAACGCAATACATATATCGAAATGCGATACAATGATCATAGCTTTAGAGAATGGGAAGGTGATATAGTATTGCTAGGTGGAGACTTCAGTTCGCTAAGCCTAGGCGTTGGCAATACTGATAGTATGGAATTCACAACTATTGACAATGATATAGAATACATATATAATGGTAATAATTTTGATCAACCCCATGAAGAAGGCTGGGGTGACGAGCTTTATCCAGTTGACTATACAGAAAATATTAGTATTCTTGTACAGACTAACAACGTTAGCTTAATCGAAAATCCAAACACGAGATCATTTAGAATTAATATGTATATGCCACAGAATATTCAAAGAAGCACAGTAATTGAAGACAATAAGAAAACTACCACTACTGCGAATATTCTAGCAACAGATACAACTGTTCCAGTTGATGCAGTTAACTTAGCAAACTTTGCTGATTATGGTGTAGCATGGATAGGAAGTGAACGTATCGAATACAATGCTAAAGATTCTGATAATTTGTTGTTTGTACAAAGAGGAACACTAGGAACACCTGCACAAGACCATGATTCAGGTAGTGTAGTAGCAGAAGCTAACAGTCGTATTCCAACATTAGACAGATTTGCACACTACGAAGATAATTTAAGACTGGCTTACAATGATAGTGGTGTAAGCCTTGCTGATCCAGCTGGGGGGATTACCCCAGAACATGCTTTCATTAGAAATGCAGGGCAAGGATCGATATAAATACTACAAATGGAAAAGAGCTATGAGTTTAAACAAAATTGAAACACCACTAGTTGAAATTGAAGGGCATATCAAAATTTGGGATCCTGATTCAGGTGAGGTGCTGGTTCGCAGACGTAATGCTGTGAACTTTGAAAACATGAGCATTGCTATTGCTAATTTGTTAGCCAATAGCAGTGGCAGTACCGGTACTTACGAAATTAGTACTATGCGTTTTGGCAACGGCGGAACTAGTATTGACGGCTTAGGCGCAGTCACATACAAAGCAACCAACACTAACAGTGCAAGTGGAGCACTTTATAACGAAACACACACTCAAGTAGTAGACGATGCTATTACAGCTTCTAGTGACAACCAAGTTTTAGCTAGTCATTCTAGCCCAAGTAACTATAGCGATGTTACAACTACGTGTACACTAGACTATAGTATTCCAGCAGGTCAAGATTTAACAGACACTGCAACTAACATGGATGACACATACGTCTTTGATGAACTAGCTCTCTATACAGCCAACAACGATTTGTTGACTCATGTGATTTTTCACCCAGTGCAAAAAAGCGCAAACAGAAAAATTCAAGTAGTATACACACTAAGGATAAGAAGTTCGTTCTCGGACTTATAATAGGAAAATAAGATGCCATATACAATAGATTATAATGATCCAGGAAAATCACCAATAGTAGTAAATGATGGTACAGTAGATACTAGTACTAGTCTTTCTCTAATAGGTAAAAACTACACAAGATTTGGTGAAATCCTAAACGAAAACCTGCTGTCACTGTTAGAAAATTTTGCTGACGGCACAGCACCAAACAATCCAACTGAAGGACAACTTTGGTACGACACAAGTACAAGTCGTTTAATGCTTTATGATAATGGGCAATGGTATCCAATTGGTGCGCCAGCTGGAACTACACGTATCGAGTATAGACAAAGATTAGATACACTTGGAGTATATCACTGGACAATTGAAACTATTGTGGATGATAACATTGTTAGTATTATTGTAGATGACACAACAGCCTGGATACCAGCACCAACAGAATTTTTAGAAGATGGTGTTACAGCTCTAAGTACTCAGTTTCCAACTATTCAAGCAGGCATCAATATGAATACCACAACTGATTACAAATTTAGAGGTACTGCTACTAGTGCTGAATATGCTGACCTTGCAGAACGTTACGAAGCTGATGAAGCATACGAAGCAGGTACAGTTGTGCGCTTAGGCGGCACACATGAAATTACACAAACTCTACAAACAGGAGATCCAGATGTATTTGGTATTGTTAGTACAGCACCAGGTTTTGAAATGAATGCAGGCGCAGGTACTGATGCTACACATCCATTTGTAGCACTAGCAGGGCGTGTTCCTTGCAAAGTTGTAGGACAAATTACAAAAGGGGATAGACTAGTTTCTAGTGCATATGCAGGAACAGCTAGACGAGCTGATCCCTCAGAATTAGATGATTACAGAAAGATAATTGGTAGAGCTCTTGAATCAAAAGATACCGATGATCAAGGTATAATTGAAGTAGTAGTAGGAGCGAAGTAATGCCGCAGAACGTGGGCCAGTTAGCAGAAGCCACACATTATAACACAGTAGCGGAAGATGTAAATTTAGTCTTCGGTGACAAATATCCTTCTGCGGCTGTGACGGATGTTAATAGAAAAGACACTCACAAGTACGGGTGGGGTGCAATCAATGTCACTGATAATTTAAGTCCTGGCACACTAATTACTGCGGAAAGATTACAAGACCTAGTAGAACGTACAAATGTAAGTATTAATCACATTGATGTAACTGACAGTGTATTGGTATTTGCAACACCTGTTAATAGAACAGACGTAACAGCACAAACACCGATACGTGCAGAAGATTTAAATTTAATTGAAAACAAATTTACAAACACAATACTTGTAAACAATAATCACGCTACAGTTGATCCAGCTGATGCTAGTGCATTGCCTGCGACACCAACTAGTGGCGGACCATATACTAGAAGCGCACTTTGGGATAACAGACTAATAGGCGAACATGTGTGGAGTTGGAACAGTTATAACGATGCGAGATATTTCTTTAACGGCGGTGGACAAGTACGCCTTGCGTTAGAGATGACTAACGGTTCAACTGCTGGATATTACAACTGGGCAGATGTTATCAATGAAATGGGTGTGCTAAACATGACATGGGATAACTTCTTTCAGAGTAATTCAATTACACTTGGCACTAGTGAAGGTAAAGGTTTCTACGATCTAACAGAATATTTTGGCGATGGTAGTGATGCCGGAACGCCAGATGAAGGTTTGTTGTTTACTAGTAGTGGTGTTACACTGAGTAGACAAGTAGGATCATATGGATATGGATATGGATACGGATACGGTACAGCATACGGATACATACAAGGTCCGGGCACTTGGTATCAATGGGCAGATCCTGCTATAATAGGCGGTACATACAGCAACAGTGTATATGCTAGTGCATACAGCATTTATAGCAGCTATCAGCAATTGAAGTTTAGAATTTATGGAAAGTATGCTAACAACGGTGCTGATGTGCATCTGAAGTTTATACTTGATGATAGTCAACACTACAATTTTATCGACGGTAGCATTGCTGCATCATGCAGCTATTTGATGCCAGATGTAATCACACAAGGCGGAGCAACATTTGATGTTAGTCCAGATCCTGTGTTAACAATTCTCGATAATTTAACAAGTCCAAACGATTTTTAATCGTTGACAAACCCTACATAAATAAGTTATAGTAGCATATAATTATAGGAGAAACTCGTATGGATGAGAGACTCGAACGTGCTCTAGAATTCGCAAACTATCGAATTACTTTGAGTAACCAGAAGAGAACAGTACGACAACGTATGTCAGTACTAACCACAATACACTATAAAAGCGGAGTATTCCACGCAAATCCACAAACTATTTCTTTTGTTAAGGCATTAATAGATAGTGGTAAAGAATCTAGTATTATTTTAGATACTAAAGAAAACCCCATTGAAATTGAAGATTTGAATGATTTGTTAGATACACTGTTGAGTTCTTATACAGAAGCAGCTAATGAATACAAAGTTCAGTTGGATAAAATTAAAAAAGCAAGAAATATTAAAAGTTTAATGGACTGGTAATGGCAAAGACACTTAAAAAAGGCAATGGTATATGTATGTTTGCCTACAACAACGAACAGTTGGATTATGTAAAGTTTGCTTATGTATGTGCTCAGTTTGTTAAACGAAATATGAAAAACAATCAAGTAGCTTTAATAACTGACGATGGTTCGTATGGATGGATGAAACAAAGCATTGGCGAAAAAAATGTTGATGCTGTATTTGATTATGTTGTTATCGACGATCCAGGTAGTGAAGCAGATAGAAACATACGAAATCATCACGATAGTCCGTGGACTGATTTTAATGCAAAGTTTACAAACACTAATAAACACCGAGTATTTAATAACACACCGTTTGAACGCACACTATTGATCGATACAGATTTCTTAGTTATGAATGATTTTTATGACTATGTGTTTGATAGTGATTTCGAAGTTGGATTGCATAGATATGCAGAATACTTGGGTGGCGAAATACCTTATCAAAGTGAAGTAACACTGAACACCAGTGGAATCAATCATTGGTGGAGTACAGTGGTTTATTTTGATCAAAGTCCTCTTAGTAAATTGTTCTTTGATATATGGGCACATGTAAAAGACAATTGGGAATACTACAGTTTGTTGTATCAATTCCCACCAGCACTGTTTAGAACAGACTTTTGTGTAAGTATCGCTGCACACTTGTTCAATGGATTAAACAACGACGATTTTGTACATGACTTTTTAGGTACACCTTTATTGAACATGGATCAAAAAGATGACATTGTTAAGTTTAACAATTTAGATGACGTTATATTTTTAAAACACAATAGACAAGAACCATGGAAAAACATACTTATGAAGTACAGTGGAGATAATTTACATCTTATGAATAAACGTGCATTTGATAGACAAATTGATTTTATCAGACAGAGTTTTGAAGGAGCAACTTCATGAATAGAGGATTTATTTCACTAGGGATCAACACTGAAAAAGATAGAATCAAATACTGTTACGGACTTGCACTAAGTTTGAAATTGTCAGATCCTGAAGCAGAATTTTGCCTTGTAGTTGACCAAGAAAAAAGCGACACTGTTCCTGAAGAATACCATCATGCATTTGATTATATTGTTGAACTACCATACGGTAATACAGCATACAAAGATGGCTTTCATGGCATGAATCTTTGGCAGTTGTATCATTGTACTCCTTTTGAGCGCACAATTTATTTAGATGCTGATACAATATTACACAACGTTGACGTTGACGATCTTTGGGAAAGTTTAGAAAGTTACGATATTGCTATGCCCGGTAATGCGTTTACATTTAGAAATTTACCAGCTGCTCCTTGGCCTAAGTTTGATTTCGAAGATGCATATAAATTGCCTAAAAATTACAACAACATGATTTATTGGCGCAGTGAAACAAAAGAAGCAGCAGAATGGTTTAAAATGGCAGACCCTGTGATGCAAAATTGGCGCAGTGTTTATAACAAATTTTTTACAGAAAAAAAGCCAGAATCATTTAACAAAAATATACTGTGTAACTTGATAACGCATTGTGTTGACATGGAAGACGAAGTTAAGTATTTTCTAGGAAATCATTATGATATTAACACACAGAATCAAGGAGTGTGGCACGAAGAAATGCCAGAAGGCTGGACTGATCTATTGAACGTCTGGATCAGTGATAACGGTAAAATACAAATTGAAAACAGCGTGATGAATAATGGAATTATCCATTACAGCGATGAAAATTTTTTAAATCAAAGAGTAATAGATGTCTTTAGAACCCGTCTTACTGAAAGACAAGAAAGAGGCTAAACGTAAAGTAAAATGGTGCGTGTACTTCGATGAAGAAACAGGCGACATTATTACTGTAACCAATAAGCCCAAGGAACGTATACGTCATCCTTATCTTAAAACAGAAGATGAAGATGCTAGACAAATTTTAATGGGTGTTGTAGATCCTAAAAAGTATTCAGTTGTTGAACTGAGTGAAGGATACAAACTTATTAAAAGAGGTGATGTACTGCGTATCAGAGACAGTGAAAACTTTTTAACAAGTGTTCCTGTTACAGATAAACAAAGTGATGTTAACATTGTTTTTTACATCAACAGTTGGAAGATGGAAGTAAACTTTAGCCAAGAAACACTGTACAAAATGACAGGTAAAAGGCAGTTTAGAGATGTTAGTATTAACCCTGAAAAAGGTGGAAAGTACGATAAGATTGTACTGTATCTCATTAAAGAAAACGATCCTAACTTTCTGATAGACACTGTAGAACTTGATCCAGCAGAACTGATCGTAAAAGGTTTTGTTATGTATGATCTAAGTGATGTGCGCAATGTTTGCGGACTAGGCGAAGTAAACATACTAACTAAAAAGATTTTCAAAAACTATGGTATAAAACGTAAAAGTCATTTTGTAAATGCTGACTTTACAAGTCGAGGCGATAAACGCAGAAATGAACTTGTGATAAGTAAAAAACAACAAGAAGTGAACACTACGTTTACTATTATCAAACGTGATGAACACTACTGGTTAAAAAGCAATTTCTTAAATCCGCATGAACATAGAATTTACACAAACTTAAAACTGTATGTGGTTAAGAAAAACAATCCAAATCAATTGATGGAACCATTGCATATCCCAATAACTGATGTAGGGTTTAACAATGAATTCTATCTTACAACAAATAGTAACTTAGAAAACTGTAACTTTATAGCAGTTGGTGATAATAGAAATATCACATTTGACATAATCGAAGAGGACTTATTAAATGTCTAACCTAGTACCAATAAATGAATTTGACATTGTTTTTATCAGTTATGACGAGCCTAATGCTGAACACAATTACAATGATCTATTAGAAAAATGTCCTTGGGCTAAACGCAGTCACGGAGTATGGGGCAGTGATGCAGCACACAAGGCCGCTGCAGAACTCAGTGAAACTGACAGATTTGTGACCATTGATGCAGACAATATTGTCAGAGAAGATTTTTTCAATATTGAAGTTGATATGGATCGTATAAGACAAGACGATGTTATAAGTTGGGCAGGTAAAAACACAATCAACGGATTGGTGTATGGCAATGGTGGTATCAAATGTTGGCCTAAACATGTTGTTGAGCGTATGCGTACACATGAAGCAGCACCTGAAAGTGATAAACGTGCTCAAGTAGATTTTTGCTGGAATATTCACTATGTACAAATGAACAATGTATACTGTGATGTGATGAACAATGGTTCGCCTCTACAAGCATGGCGGGCTGGGTTCCGTGAAGGCGTTAAGATGGGATTAGAAGGCGGTGATGTAGTTGATCCAAAAGAACTTAAAAAAATTCATCATGAAAACTACAAACGTTTGTTGGTTTGGATGAGTGTAGGCGAAGATGTTACCAATGGTCTTTGGGCAGTTTATGGTGCTAGACTTGGTGCTAAAATGACAAATATTGATCGTCACAGTTGGGATTGGAAAAATGTACGTGACTTTGATTGGCTCAGCAATTACTTCAAAGAAGAACTGTTTCCTGAGTTCGAAGGCGGTACTGAAATGTGTGTCAACACTGGAATGATGTGGGACTACGATAAACTCAAAGCTAAAACAGTTGAACTTGGAGAAGAGATCAAAGGTGTACTAGACTTAGAAATCAGTGACTTGGGAAAAAGCGGTAGTAAGTTCTTTAAAAGAGTTTACAAAAATCCAGCAAGACTGGGTGCAATGGTAAGAGAAGACCAAGTGGAAGATTCAATTGGCTGAATGGGATGAAATTTACGGGGAAACATTTTGTGTTTACCCTTGGTTAAGTATGATGGTTAATACCAGCGGTAGCATTGATTTTTGCTGTATCGCAAAACCCAGTGTGCTCAGAGGCGACGACGGTAAAATATTAGACATCAGCAAAACAACACTAAAAGAAGCATGGAACGGCAAAGACATGCGTGACATTCGCATGGCAATGTTGCAAGGTGAGCGTGTTGAAAGTTGTAAGCACTGTTACTTGCAAGAAGAAGTCGGCAAAAAAAGTTTTAGGCAAATGCACAATGACGAGTGGGAACGCCGAATTGGTGAAGAAGCTATTCATGAACGTATAGAAGCTAGCTATGCTAATGATTTTGCATTGGAAGAACACGATCCGTTGTACTTGGATTTGCGATTAGGTAACTTGTGTAACCTCAGTTGTAGAATGTGCAACAGTTTCAACAGTAGTACTATTGCAAAAGAAGATGCTAAACTAACAGATGTAGAAGAAGATTATACTCGTATCCAGGAAAAAACATATGGCAAACGACCAGACTGGATCAACAGTACTGAGTATAGAGAAAAGTTTGATGCTGATGATTTTTGGGATAACATTTACGAATGGATGCCTAATCTAAGAAAAGTTTACATGACTGGTGGTGAGCCTACTATGATCAAAAACAACATGGAGTTTTTGAATCTAGCAGCAGAACAAGGACACAGTAGTCACATCAATGTGTTTATGAACACAAACTGCACAAACGCAAATCAAAAGTTTTTGGAC
>Ga0181593_10001804_pt1 | contig 19562 bp, 9 predicted proteins | sample 071ome_19_FD_133756 | JGI IMG/M metagenome (GOLD analysis project Ga0181593, IMG submission 133756) | Coastal salt marsh microbial communities from the Groves Creek Marsh, Skidaway Island, Georgia - 071413AT metaG (megahit assembly) | ecosystem: Environmental > Aquatic > Marine > Intertidal zone...
GTCATCGACGCGTAATTTGAATTTTTTACTACAATGCGCCTGAATATCTGCTTGGTTAAAGGGCAATGGCGCTGACTCAGATTTCTTGTCTACTTTGTTTTGAGTAATTGAGCACTTGTTTCCGCGAACAGCTTTGACAACAGCATCGGCGATTTCTTTGTTACCGCAGAGAGCCTTACCATTTATTGATGTCGTTTGAGAGTCGCTGGGAACCCAAGCGCCTTTATAACTTACGTTATTAACAGCAAATTGAGCTTCTATTTCGAAGTAGCTTTCAGGTTTGAAATTTTTGATTTTTCGATAATGTTCTGCAATTAGATGGTGAACGGCTGTTTGGACCCTACCAAGTGGTACAACATTGGTATAACCCTGAGCTTGTGCAATCTTAGTGAAAGTACGAGTCAGAGAGAAACCAACGTATTGATCGAGCTTGTGCCGGCACTCCGCCGAAAGAAATAGAGAACGGAATTTACCATTCGGCTGCAGATTAACTAAGGCTTTTTTAAGATGAGCATCATCTTGTGATTTGGCCCAAAGCCTTAATACTTCACCTTTGAATCCGCAGTAAGCAATTATGTTGTCTACGATGCATTGCCCTTCAGCATCCGCGTCACCGAGATTAACGATTTTTAAGGACTTTTCAGCTAAACGCTTAATTGCATTTAGTTGGTCAAGCTTGTCAGGGACAGGCTTCCAATGCCATGATTTTACTTGTAGAGGTAGATCATTGAGATTCCATCTTCGGTACTTCTCATCATGATCTTCTGGTTCTGATAGTTGTAAAAGGTGGCCAAAACCCCAAGAAACACACCAGTTCTCACCTTCAATATGTGTTCGGAACTTTTGTTGCTGGCCGCCAAGTATTTTGGCGACCTTCTTCCCAAGCTTTGGTTTCTCAGCAATATAGAACTTCTCAAACATTCACAACTACCTGCTCATAGAACGAACCTCCTCAAGGGATTGTGGAGTTGCGGCATCCAAATCGATATTGGACGCGTTCAGCTCTTCAACAGTTTTCTGAAGTGAAGACAGCTCGTTCGATTGTTTTGGGGAATCTAGTGTAATGCCCAGCTTATTAGCTAAGTCATTTCTTTCACTTGTTAAACCTTCAAGTTCATTCGTTAAGGAATGAATCTTTTCCATTAAGGCTCCATGAACATTATCAATGTTAGAAAGAGTATTCAATGCCGCTTCTAGTGGAAGGATGATTTTTTCGTCAAAGCCAATGGATACAGTACTTTCAGTTTTATTAACAGTTACTTTGGCGCCATAAATTTCTCCGATTTCTCCTGTATCCTTTATAGAATCAAGTTGTTGTTGTAACTTGTCTGCTAGTTCAATATAACCATCACATGTAGCTTCTATTGGTTTATCGGACTGCTTCAGTCCTTTAACTGCAAAGTTGATAATCGCAGGCCCATCCGATTCTTGCTTTCTATCACTAAGAATTCGAACTGCTTCTTTCAGGTTGGCTTCAAGCTGAGGTTGTAGTGTTGCTATATTTGTTACCGCACTTTCATACTGATTTTGCCAATTAAGTGGTGCCAGGGGATTGTCAAAAACCTCGTTCAATTTGTATCCGGATTTCTGGTACTCACAGATAGATGAAAACAAACCAAATGAAGAATCATCGTAACTTTTAAGTAACTTAATATTCGTTTTTTCTGAAGGCTGACCGAATTTCTTATGAAATTCAGAATACATATTCTTTAGTTCTTCTTGCATTTGACGAAGCATGTAACCTGGGGCACCATTTTGACTAGCCTCAATCATTGCAATGTACGAATCTCGGAGTTCAATAATGCCCTTGAGTCGAGCCTGACGAGCTACCCCTGAGACGATTAATGGGGAACCATTTTGAATAAACTTGTCTTCTTCTAGCTTTATGAAATCATTCGAGAGAGTAGGCGGAGTGGCTGAATAAGAGAAATTCACATCACGACCCGCATCAAGGGAGTCGATAAGTTCTGCAGCTTTGTTCACTTCAATATCAGACCAGTCTTCAGAAGCAGCAAGGAATCCTTCATAGGCTTCAGCCGGGTTATCAAAGTCGAGGCCATTCAAATCTGAAGGAAGTTCGTTACCAAACTTATCGCTATTAACGATTAAATTCCATTTATGGGAATCGGCTAATTTCTTGGTAATATTCGGAACGGGCGTGATTACTACATCTTCTGGTAGCGAGCTGTTTAGTTCCGAAGCCTTGTCTAGCAGAGAGAGTACTTCCTGTTTAGCATAAAGGCTTGAAATGCCATTCAGAGTATCAACTTTACTAAGAGTGAGGTAAGGATCAGAAAAGTTAAACTCAACAGCCTGATAAATTGCTTTGACTAGATCATTAATAACTTTGTTACCTGAACGAGTCACATTAAAAGCTTCGTCAATACTAACGTAATCAACGCGTGATTGATCATCTGAAATGCGAAGATACTTATCTGTATCACCAGCCGAGTTCCTATTTTTACTCATATCGTCCATGCTGGTCACTGATTTAATCTCATTATCTTTTAGAAATGCAATTTCATCTCCCCGCTTAGCGATAAAATGAAGCCCGCTCTCAATTCGCGAAGGAAACTCAATATCAGCGTCCCAATCTCGGTTAATTAGGCTTCTTAAATCATCTAATGAAACGAATGGGCTAGAGCCTTGAAAGACAATAGGTAGAGATTCAATTCTTTGCTTAATCACAGCAAGGTCTTGATTAGTAAATGACAAGTCAAAGGCAATTGTATAGGCATCCATTGCACTCTTAACAGGTAGGTGATTGTTAACAATACCCAGGACTTCGTCGTCTTGAGAAGGAAATATAGGTGTGTTGTCTCTTAAACTAAATGCGATTTCAAGAATGCGATCATGTGGTTTATATAGATCTTTACTCAGTCCGCCGTTATTTATTCGAATAGCATTTTGAACAGCTTCAAAAGCTGTTTCAAAATACCCAGCTTTAGGCTTAAGGCCATTAGATAATAGGTTATTACTATTACGATCAACATGATCAAGAATAAGCTCATCCATCGAATTACTAACTGCATAGAAACCTTTATAGCTTCCTTCAGAAACGGAACTTAATTCATGATTACTTAGCAGCCTAGCCAGCAAATCGGATGGACTAGTACCGAGCTTAGTAAGTAAATTATTAATGGCAATATCTGCGTTGTTACTTTGAAAATCAGAAAGCATTCTTGGCTGAGCTTCTAAAGATTCATGTCTTGATCGCCACATAAGTCTAGCTTGACCAGATTCGTCATAATCCTTTGAAAGCTCGATATCTTGAATGAAGCCTATGTGTCCTGTGGACTTCTCGAAGTAATGCTCTGGCAAGGTAAATGACGGGCTATCAAAATCACCAGAGTCATTTGCTTCTAGTTCGAGAAGTTTCGGAGAGAGTGCGGCAATTTTTATAGAGTTTTCAGAACCTTTAGCGCCCTTCTTAAGAATCAGTTCCTCAGCTTTATCCGGAGAAATCTCTAGCGTAGAGAACGTATCATGTGTTTTACCCTCTCTTAATCGTTTTACATGCTCAAACCTGGCTTCAATGGGTTGCGATTGCCCCATTAAACGGAGTTCGCCTGAGATCGTTGCCTTAATGCTAGAACCTTCAATTAAAGGATAGGTAAAAGTGCTTCGACTAGGTGTCCCGTCAGGTTTAGTTCCCCTTGTAAATCCATTATTAAGCAACTCACTCTCAACTTCGATGTGCTCCGCCAAGTCCTGGTAACTTCTTGGGCTGTCTTTGTCCTTCTTTAGGTTTTCATAAGCTTCGGAATAGGTTGGATAGGTTGTGCGAGATAAAATATTGTCGTCACGAAGAACTGCCCATTCAAGACCAACATATCCAACTTGGACCGAGTCACCCTCATCCTTTAAATTCTTATTTAATTGATTGATGAGAACATGTTCTGTCCTTAGTTGTTTTAAAGCTAGCAACTCGGCAATACATTCATTAATACCGGATTCGTCTATCTGATCGCGAATATTAATTTGTATTGATTCTTCAAGTTCCTTAGGTGTACCAATGAACTCATTCTTAAAAGAATGAATAGTCTGTAAAACAGAGTTCTTGTTTGATTGAATTGCTAATTCCGTATCTGGAATAGATATTTCGCTTGTTCCGACGCTTAGAGTCTGGCCATTGAAATTAATAGATGCGTTAACATCTGAATCAAGCAAATGCTCATTGAGTGTGGCGCTATTAATTTCAAGCGTTGAAGGATCAACCCATAACACTTCTGTACCCGATTCAGATACCAAGTGATGATTATAAGATAAGGATTCAGAGTTCTTTCTATAGAACTCATTAATATCTGAAAAATTGCCGCTGTGAATCACTTCACTTTTTAATAAAAGAGAATAGCTAGGTTCGTTCTTATTGATTTGGACAGTAAAATCAGGATCCATTGAATCAACCAATAGTCGGAAATCTTCAAATTGCGGCCCTAAATCTTGTTTTATTGCTTGTAATGTTTCTGCCCGAGCAATAGTTTTTAACGATGAAGCTATGTCATCGTGCTGAACCAGACGCGGGTAAAGTAATAATTCTGCATTCTTATTGCCAAGGTAAGAATGAGGATCAAGACTCTTTATGAAGTCGGAAAAGAAAGCATCTTTACCTAAAACTGATTGTTCTGTTCCGTTCTCATCACTAATAAATAATTGTTCGCTTTTATTTTTTAGTTCGCCTTCAATCGTTTTGCCATCTTTTGTCTTGATTGAAACAGTTTTACCAATGTCTTGGTTAGTTATACCTATGCTATCGGAATCAGTCGAAGTGGTATGAATTTCGTTAGATGAAACACTAATAATAGTATTCTCTCCCGTATCCAGTGATAGGACATAACCGATATGAGATAACTTACCTTTTATTATTGATCTGTTTTCATTTAACGCAGTCAATTCCTTTCCGAGATCGTCGAACCTAAAGCGCTGTATTACAGAATCAATAGTTTCTAGAGCGGTGCTGGTGATGGAAAATGGGATTTGATCTCCATTAGAGTCACTAAGACTGTAAAGGCCATTGTTATAGCCAAGTGATAAGCCTGAATTTAGAAACTCATTTGAGGATGATGCCAGAGCTCTACCAAATGCAGAATTTGAAGTGGATAATTGGTTATATATCTCGGGGATATCCTGGTTACGATCTATATGATCATTAAGACGGTTGATAGTAGGCCATTCAACTAATTGGTAATCGAAATGATTGTTGAGCTCTCTGGATTCGTTAAGGAACTCAGCATTAATTGTTGAGGGATCAAGTACATGATTGAAATTCAATTCGAGCAGCTGACCGTTGGCTAGGTATATTCCATAAGAAGCAATCCCATCTTTAACAGTCATACCTAAGGAATTATCATCGATGTTTGTATCCACCAAAATCGGGTGATTTCTAAAGGCTTCGGTTGGAAGGGACTGAATTATGTTATCCTCATGAGGCAAATCAATTACATCAGTTTGGATTATTCTTTGAAGGTGAGCATGAAATAAAGATGCGTAAGATCCCGAGCGGATGTTACGAAGTAATTCTTCATTTTCACGTTTGCTGATATTCTCTCTAGATGAGGAGTATTTTTCATCAAGAATCGAAAGAGTACTCAATAATTCAGAGGAAGCAATGTCCTGTTGCTTTATAATCTCAGATTTATATTTAATGAGTGTCTCTAGCTGGTTCGGCGTAAGAAAAAGTATATCACCTATACTTTTAGGAGTTTTTCCTGATAGTTGGTTCTGAATTGCAGCAACTTCAGCCGGTAAGGATTTTTGAATCTGCTTATTAGTAGCTTCCTCGTATAAAACCTCAAATCGTGCCTTAACGTACTCCAAACCATTAGTGAACTCATTTCGATCTAGTTTATTTTCGGTTTCAAGAAAAACCTCTTCTACATGTTTAAGGTTAATTTTTCCGTTTTTAAGAAGAGGGTTATCTTCAAGGCGATAGCCCTTGCGGGTGAATAAATCAGAGAAAACTTCTTCTGAAGTGTCGTAATCATTTGCTGACTCACGAATAAGTTCAATTAGTTCGTTCTTTAGACGATAGGCTTCTGTATCCGGCTCTTGTTCGGTAGGTAGACTGATAGAATCATCATTTTTAAGGTCAGTAGTTAGATCATCAGTCTGACTGATTGTCTCAAGTTTTGCGTCTATTCCTAAGGCGCTTTCTAATTCAGCGTCCGTTAGAGTACTCTCTACCTCAGTCTCTGCTTTACTGATAAGTCTGAAATTTGGGTGGGCCTCTATCAGTTCAGGATTAACGGAAGAAGCTAACATTGAATTGAGCTGTACTGCCGACAAATCTACCCTCAAAAGTAGTTTCTCTACAATAGAGTCATTATTTAAAGCAATTAATAAATCGACATTTTCAAGATTGATCTGAGGGTGATCTGAAATGGCAAGAATTAGTTCAGAGGTATCATTTGTTTTGTCGTTTATTAATCGAGCGAGGAATTCGTTGTCTAATTGACCAGATCTTAAAATAGGGTGTATATCATTCGCCCATAGTTGGGTCGAAGAATTGGCAAACAGCGTAAATGCCGTTTCTTCATTAAATCCACGAGAAGCAAGCTTAAGTAGTGCATATTCTGAGCCTAGTTCACTCAGGTCCACAAGGCGATCAAGCGAACTATCAACTATTGATCGAGCCGTATTTCTGATTGAAGAGTCTTCATGATGGATTAATGAGTTTAGGGATTTACTTGGGATATGAGGGTTGGCTAATACAGCGGTTACATTTTCAGTTTTCTGAGATAGTGCATGTTGAATCAGAGTGCTTTCAGGACAATTAGGGTTGGAAAGTACATCCAAAATGAGCTCTTTGTTGCGTGATAGCCTAAGCAATGACATCTGGTCAGTATTAGCGTTACGAGCTACTTTCCTGAGGACATCCAGGTCTTTTGATTTAGCCAAATCAGAAAGAAGAGAGTTGTCGTCAATTTTCTCTATGTTAACTTCTGATGAATTGTCGGTATTAATTGCATTGTTATTTGATGCAACTTCTGGAATGACATCAGGTATAAAAGAGTCTTTTTCTATCTTATTTTCATCATTGGCCGGAGTCTCTAAGGACTGATTAAAAGCGGCATTAGCTATTTCATTGATTGGCAGGTTAGGCTCAGATTGATTAACTACTATTTGACTAACTGCCTTCAAAATAGCTTCGTCATATGAAGCGCCAATATCAGATGCAATCGGTCTGTCTTGATTAGATTTTGAAATGACGAATTGATACGGATACTGTTCATTAGCCGTTTCTTGAATATCAATGGAAATATCGCCAGAAGCGTATTTTCCTGTTTGTTTTAAAGCTGAGCTTACATTAGCTGCTATTTTAGTAGGAAGCGGTAAGCGAGAGGCGATAAAATCACTGGTGAATTCTGCAATTAACAAGTCAGATTTGGCTTTAGTATTGATGCTTTGGACACTACTGTAATAATTCGCAAGAGCGTCGCTGTATCGAGCATGTGGTAAGTCATGCTTCAAGCCACTAGATGAAGTGTATAAACCAGTATTTATTCCACTTTCTGATTTAATCAGGAACAGCTTATTAGAACTTGTTGCTTCAAATGTTAAGTATGGAGGATCAACTTTTTCAACGTACTGTTCCAGGGGAACTAAGCTATCTTTAATTGCTGCTTCACTAACTGGCTTGATACTTAACTTTGATAATGTATTCACATTAATTGGGTTAGGAACTCTGATAATTCTATTGTGCTCATATTGAGCGCCAGCCATTAAGTCAGGTCGAGATTTTTTGAGTTGTTCAGCATCAGAACCTGCGAGCCAATAAACATATCCTGAGGGCGATTTTTGGTAAATGCGTTCTGGAGCGTTGATCTGAAGAAGTCTCAGGCTGGATTGCAGATCTTCAGGGATATTTGAGGACTGTTCTGCAGGTTTAGACTCAATTGATACGCCTGTATTTTGTTCAAAAGTCTGTGGCGATGAATGCACTTCATTTCCATCTTCACGAGCAACAATAACAGGGTCGTTTTCGCCTGGTTGATTTATCACTCTGCCGGGATTGGCAGATGAGTCAACAAAAGCTGTAAGCGGTTTAACACTTCCCATATTAGCTGACATTGATGGTAATAAAGGAACATTATTCTGTTTTTCAAAGAAAAGCTGAAGGATAGATGTATCAGTAATTTGCTCGCTTTCTAGGTGGCTTTTAATGCTGTTAAATACAGAAGAAGTAAATTCATCAGCGCCAAACCCTAGATTTAGTTCTATTCGATCAATAGGTTTTCTTTTATATGAAACTTCGTATACAGGCCACTTCAACTGATGAGTGATGCGCTTGGCAACTTTAAAATCACCAAGAGTTAAAGGGTATGTTTTATCTTCAGATTTAAAGCCAAGATCTTTCAATTTTTGCAATACATTATATTCATATGCATCGGTAGCAGGGCTTGCTAAATTTGGGTATTTCCAATAGAAATCGTCAATGGTGTTGCAGTCCATGACAATATTACGGAGTTGTAGCAATTTTTTAGCATACGCTTCTTTAGAATCCGCATCTTGAAAGTAAGCGGCAAGATAACGAGGTAGTTCGCGTTGAGCTGCAACTGACATGAAATCAGCATTTCTAAATGGTTTTGTAAATGCAGATAATTGTTCAGTGGAGAGTTGGCCAACAAGTCCTTCTTTATCATAGATAATCGATTGTTCATCAGGATCTATACTGAAATAAACTCGTGCATCAGGCGGATCAATGAGCAGGTCACCTAATGCATTAGAAATTGAATCGATACATGTTACATCTCGGAATCGATAGGTACTGTCAGACTGAAGTTCACCTTGGTATTCATTAACTAAGTTGTCGATTAACCCCTGATCAACATCGAAGTCACCACCTAATTCAAGAAAAGATGAGCCATTATCCGCTTTTTGGGAAATTAAATATAATGGAGCCGTGTTTAGTAAAGAATGTAGCCCAGTTTTTACTTTGTGAAGCGAATTCTCATACGCGTAAAGATACGAAACACGCCTCTCACCTGTAGGATGCTTCCAATTCCACAGGTCCCTTGGCTGAGGTTTATAATTAGGGATAACACTTTTAATAAGATCCAGATTCTTTCGAGTCGTTTCAGGATTAGAGCCCTCTGGTACTGAAACATAAGGGTACACTTTAGTTTCAAAGTTGTTGTCTGCTCTTGGATCAGTTACATAGCCAGCAAGTTCTAGAGCAAACTCCGGAGCATTGGCTTTTTTAATAGAAACTTTACCGGCCATTTCTCTTGGTGTTGCGATATAGTCATCAAAGGTTTTCGTTGTTATCGCTTCATTAGGAGTGCTATCGGCTAAATTCTCTGAGATTTCCGGCTGGGGGGGTTGGTTTTTTTTTAAGAAAGAAACATCTAGAGCAGGGTGTTCCTTATGCTCTTTGAAAATATCTTCGCCGAATTCCTGTTTAATGATAGAACCAACACGAGAATTCAGGAGGTCATAATCGATATCTTCTAGTTCAGCAGCAACATTAAGAATCTTATCAAGTGCTTGATTAATCCATTTGCTATCAGTGCCTTCCAATCTTAATAGGAAAAGTTCGAGCTCAATGGGATCCTTGGGTGGTCTAATCTCATTTTCTGTTGTCTTTACGATGTATTTAAGGGCATCATTTTTTGAATTAAAGCCTTTATGCCCCCAAATATCACAATAATCTTTTATATCTTCAGGTACATGGCCAGGAAGTTCATCGGTAGTAGGATAAGTAACGAAGCCATCGACGGCATGTGCCGCTCGAAATGCGAAAATTAGACCTCGATTTCCCTTTACTTTATCAGAGCTGTCATTGTCTGCACCGATACCTATATCATGTTCGGGAAAGCGCTTTTTAAGTTGAAGGGCCGCGTCATAGAGGTTGCCACCATTAATGCCGCATGCGACTGCTAAACCGTCTGTGTCACTGAACTTTAATCTACCAGCTTCAAGCATGACTTGTTGGTCAGCAAAACCCTCGGTCATCATGATAGGGCGATCAGGTACGTTTTTGGGGTTGCCAACGAGGTAATACAAGCCCTTGTTGGACCCGCTAGCTATTTTATTTGAGGATCTAGAATCAGATTTATCGAAATGCTTATGAAGAGACTTAACTTCATTCCTATTATTCATCATTGGAACGACAACGCAGAGATCGCCTTCTTTCCTTTTCCCTGTATTCGGATCTGTATAGGAGTCGCGTAAAACTTTTACACCAGGTAGAGCAGGAAGGTGGTCAAGTTCCTTTGCCGTGACGTAGGGAGCGCCGGAAAGACTAGGATTAAATGGAGTCGCATTATAGCGATCCATTAAAAACTTACGGTCTTCATCTTTTCGAGCTTCAACTTTTGCTGATTCAGCGGCTGCTTTTTTCTTTCTTTCATCAAGTGCTTGAAGTGCTTGCCGTCTTGCTTCCGCTTTTTGAGCCTTTACTTGAGGGTCTTCTTTATTTATCCCATTTTTACGATCAGAGTTGAATTTTTCTCTTTGATCATTGATCGAGTTATAGTGCTTAGTAACTTGGGAGCCAACATTATGGACAACGATGGCAATATACGGAGTGCCTTTGTGAGTAATATATTGAGCATTAACAGACAGTTTATTTTTGCCGGAATTCGTTTTGATTGGTTTATTACCAGCTTTCTGATAGTCCCCTTCATTTCTCCATTCAACTTTAGAAACAAAATCGTTTATATCGATATCTGTTTCACTTAAGGCGGTCTCGATTTCCTGTAAGAAATCGGAAATTATAGAGTCAGGAGAGCTATATGTCTGATGAAACCATTCATCATATTGTTTCTTATATGCTTCAAGAGTACTGCCAGTGTTTGGCTTTGACTTTGATTTCGGTTTAGCAAGTTTACCTGCATTAGTTTGATTCATTTTGTCACTGGTTCTATCGGTACTCCGTTTTTCAGGAGCCGAATCAATACCAAGAGCAGATTGAAGGTCTGCATCGGAATTATTTCTCTGATCTTGTTGTCTACGGGCGGTTCTAGCGCTAGTTAAACTTTGAAGTACTTCAGCTTCTTTAACCAAAAGGGCCGCGGCAGGAAGTTGAAGGAATGACTGGATATTCTGTTTCCCAATCAATAATTGATTTCCGCTTCGGCTTGGACGTACAGCAGGATTTTCTGAAGAAAGATATTGTACGAGATTTTCTTGAGCACCGGCTGGGCCGACAATTGCAGCGACTTGAGGGTCATTTGCATCTGATAGCTGTAAGGGTTTATCTGATCCGTACTCGCCAAGAAGATTAATTGCTGCTGACCTTGAAGCATTGGAGAATGAATAAACATTTGGTCTATTTTTATTATGGAATGGCGGAGTAGATTGGACTTTATTTAAAATGGTGTCTTTAAGTTTGCTTTCAATGTGCGGTGGCAATCCTCTTCTGACTGTTACAGTAAAAGAATTAGCATTTTGTTGATCGAAATTGACCCAAGGAAGCGGAGGGAGATCAGCGTTTGCTTCATTATTGCTAATTCGATCTACAACCGAATTAAGCTGTTCTTCTGAAAGCATTTCAGGTGAAGCATGAACAAAGATCCCTTTTGACCCAATACCAAACCCAATATTCTTAAAATGCTCAGCAAGATGGGGAGTTTTAGTAGAGCCATATAAAACGCCATAATTTTTCCCCTCAACAGGTTTGACCTCATATCGAAGTCCTAGACGTGCCAGTTTATCCGTGAGTGATTTATTTGCATCTATTGGGTGATTAAAAAATTCTGCACGCCTGGGTTCAAAGTCCTTCATGGCTTGGATCCAAGTATTTTGGCCATTCAGCTGAAAGCCAAATTCTCTCAGTCGGTTGATTTCAGTCTGATCAGTAATCTTGATATTAGGATCAAGATATATATAGGTTTCAGAATCTGTATGAGTAAACTGAAGGAAATCTGAATCAGTAAGAGCCATGATGAAATACCTGATTTTTTTGTTTTGGGGATAGGGATTTAGTGGGTATTTAAATATTAATGAAGTCTTACTTCGGTAGATCTGTAATTTGGGTTAAGGACTAGAACGTTAACCAGTTCAGGTTGATAGCTGATTAACTGATCAGAAATCAGCTGAGGTAAATTGTGATTGTCAGCCAACGCTTCCATTATTTGAGTACTCCCTAAGAATTTAGCTTTCTCAAACGCGAGAGCGAACAAACGCCACTCCATGTTTGGATTGCCTGCTGCAACAGCGAAAACCGATTCATTAGCACAAGGGTGGGATAACACAGCTTTTAAGATTGGAACACTTGAGTATTCACTACCTGCCAGCTTAATAAGATCTTCTGGTGTTTCAATTTTGTCGATCAGCTGAAGTGTTTCTGAAGGAGAAAAAAGTCCGGTTGCTGCTGATTTAATCGAATTTTTCATAAGACTACCTTAACGCTCTCTTGAGTTATTATTTTGTAGGTCGTTGCTACTTGTTATTTCATTCATTACCTCTTGAAAAAACTCTTCACCTAACACTGCTATAACATCTTCTTTTGAGTTCGGTAATTCAAAGTTCATAGTAAGTGACGAAATTTCCGTAGCTACGTCCGCTAAGGTCGAATGACCGTCTGATAGGATTTCTTGTAATTTTGTAAAATCCAAACCTTCAACAGGCTGAAGATTGGCGGGACTTAGGTATTCACTAGACGAAACTGGAGGGCCCGTTCTATTGATTTCATTCTTTCTTTGCTGATAAAGCTTATCGATATTTGATGTAAGCTTTTCAAACTCTGAAAAATCACTAATAGTTGAAGCTAGGAATTGCTTAACTTGGACTTCATTGGCGTGCACCTCTTCAATGTTTAAAACCGGATCGTTTAGTCGTGAACAAGATGCATTGAATTTACCGGTAATTTTGACTACAGAACTATCAAAATCATTTCTATCTATTAAATGCGCATGGTTTTCTTCTTTAATATGCTCAGGAAGGAATTCATGCACAATGTTTACTTGTGCGGTTTGAGCGACAAGAGCATCTTTATCCTTAGCTAGTTCTTCGATTACATGCGACGGAGAAAAAATATTCTGGGCCACTGCGGTTTTAATTTCGATATCGTCTAGCTTAGAAAGGCTTTCTAGGATGCTGTCGAAGTTTGGTTGTTTTTTAGCAAGTGCCACTCTATCTGCTTGGGAACCAAACTCAAAAGCCTCAAGAAGATCAATTTCACTTGCTCCAAAATCGTTTATTGTTGATAGATAGCTCATCTTGATTACCTGCTTGGCGAGTGGTCTGGAAGGTTATGTGTGTTCGATGGGGACGGCGCTGAAAGAGGAACGTCAGGCATAACCCGATCAGAGGATTTAATGTGATCATTTGAATGTAATCCCGATGTGGAACTCCCTCTTCCTACATTGGGGTCATCAGTAAAAACAGGGGAAGCCGACGCCTGTTTATCGAAGTCAGGGATATCCGGTAGATTTTGGACTTTATTTCGAGATTCGGATGCTGCAGCAATCTCTAAATTAAGACTTGGTTCAGTGGAATAAATATCTAAGAGTGGACCAACTAGGCCATGCTGATTTTTTTGCTTGTCTAAGGATGTAAAGTTGATCACCTGGTGCTGATCATTCATTTCAACAAGACTGTATTTAAAAGTCGGTTTATTGTTGTAAATGTAGTTAGTATTGTTTTCAAGCCAGTAAGCCCGCTGGTCGCTGCCAAAAGTTGGCACTATGCATTGCATACCTGAAAACAAGTGAGCATCAACATTGCCAGCTTTAATAAGTTCTACAGCACTTTTCGAATTGCTGTCGTTAGCTGACAGATTTCGCATAACCTCGGATGCTGGTACTCCAGGACGCTTCCAAAATGTAAACACCAATGGATTTTGTTCTCGCTTTGATACCTTTGGAGTTAAAACCAGCTTAGCCCAAGTGTTGTTTGTGGCATCTTCAGCTTTAGAAAATATGTCTTTCAAGCTTCTGGCGAATCCAGAAACATCGGTAACCTTGTGCTTGTCAATGTCATCCGAGATTGGATTGTATACATTAGCTTTGAAAAAAATCCCTTTGCCTCCAGCCGCATTAGTATATTCAATCGGCGTATTATCGAATTGAATCGGAGCTTTATAGATACTAGAAAAAGAATTGGCATGAGGCTTATTGAAAGCCCGAATATAAGAGGCCTCATAAAGTTCTTGCGTAGGGGATTTCTTTGAAGGTCTGGAGACTATGATTTTCGCTCCCTGCTGAATTGCATCTTCAGGGTTGCCTTTCAAACCAGCCCATTTCAACAGGTCAACTTTTCCACTTCTTTCAAGTCTTGATGAAGGTTTTACGAACATAGGAAGGCCTGAGTCCGTGTCATTACCTTGGATATACAAAGAATCGTCAATCTTAACAATTGACTTAAAATCTAGAACGGCATCAGATTTATAGCGGGTAAATTTACCCTGTTCTGTAAGAGGTAAGCTCATAATAAATAAATCAGATCCCTTCCCCCTTGCCCATTCAAGGGGGGATCTGCATCCTTAGCGATAAATTGTTTTGGGGCGGTTAACAAAAGTAATAATAAGTTATTTTTGTTAACGTTACATTAGTATGTGTATCTCACTTGACCCACAAACTAATTTTAATTTTAAATTGTGATCAGTTTCACATATTTAATTTTTTTGTGTCAATATCAAAATCAATCTAAAAGAGATGAAATACTTCTAAAGAAGCCATCAATATCTTCTGGAAGGAAGCTTGTAACTACCTTGCCGTCAGCCAGGTAGACCATTGAAGGGGTTCCAGCTTTAGTAAGTCGATTGAAGAGTTCGGTATTGATCGTTTGTCTTTTAAGTCCTGAAGAAAGCCCACTTACATTTACGGAAAGACCTAATTCAAAATAAGACGATCTAGAAGTTAAATCATTTAGCCGCTTAAGACGTTCGCTGTTATCTTCAGGGATTAACATATAGGAAGTCTTAAGAATCGAGTCTTTCGGTCCTTCTGGACCCCTGCCTATAGCTCCAACTGGGATGAAATTTATTTGAATATTGTTATCTAAAGCGGCCTTCACATATTTGTCGTGATCTCTTATGCAGACTCCGCAGTTTGGATCGACAAACATATATAGTTGTTTCGTTGAGTTTCCAAGCTTAATAACCTCTGCAGTAGAGGTAATAGAAGAATATAGGTTTTCTAAATGTGCTGCAGCCTGGTCATCAGAAGCATGCTTGATCGTTGATTGAGGGGGTGTTTTTGGGGCTTGGAAATGTGTAGCTGGATTTATATCAACTTGGAAATTGCTTTCAAAAGTGGGGATGTTTGACGCTACAGTTTGTGCTGCAAGATCCTTATATGGTGATGCAATGGTCCCAAAGATGAAATGTTCGTTGTCTGGTAGCAGCCAGGCGCTGAACTCTTGATCTCCTTGTTGGATGCTTAATTTTATTGTACCTGCTGGGCCGTACTTGAGTGAATTAACGGTAAACTGATCTTTGTAGAAGGTGTTGATTAAGGCTAAGACTTTGAATCTTTCTTCTTTAGAAACTTCGGATTTATTAACTGTGATTGAGCTTGGATCTGATATCTTCTTAACCCAAAGTAATTTGTCGTTGAAGTCATTATGCGTTCTAGAAAGGAGTTCGTGTGATAATAAACTTTGATACCCAATTAGAAGAATAAGTACTAAAGAAAGAAGACTAACTCCTCCTATAAGCAAGACTAGATGTTTTACGTTGGAGCTACTCATAAAGATTTTCCTTTTGATGTAATTTTCGATGTTTCTTTTTTTTACGCCATTCGTTAGGGTTATTCCATATCGAAAACATAAAAGGTGAAAAAAATGTCAGAAATAGAATCTCAGATACTGATTAAAGTAAGTAAAGAGAAAACTGTAGATATTGATGAAACTGAAATTAGAGCATCGATCATACTTGCTAAAAACTTCAGTGAGGCATTTTCTTCACCCGCAGAAGAGTTAGCCGCGCTACAAATGGCTAAAACAGCAATTGAGTACAAAATGCGCCAAATTTCATAGTGCATCTGAGATAGCAATCAATTCCCCAAAACAAAATAGGTTAATCATTCATGACAGCTGCTCAAAATGCTGCGTCAGATATCGACGATTCAAACGATCAGCCTGATCCATATGATGAATTACTTTCATTGCGGAAGAAGGTGCGATTCTTAATCTATCTCCTCATTCCTGTTCTTGTTTTGGAGTTCAAGCTTGTTAGTGATTTTACCGAGCATGCTGTGAAGGAGATTGGGATATTGGCCTTGGCCGTATTTCCAAATAATAAGATTGTAGAGATTGATCCAATAGTTAATCCCCACTACTCAACTGAAAGAATTACAGACTGGGCAGAAAATACGGTTAGGGGGCTTAACAGGTACAAGTTCAACTCGATAGATGAAAAGCTTTTAGGAAGAAAGGCGTCCAGAAATGGCAGGCGAAGCAGGGAGTTCATTGCTAAAAAGTTTGCGACTGAAGAAGCGTATATGGCGTTTGTTGAATACTACATTGATTCTGGACTGTATAAGGCAATCAAGCATTCAGATTTAATCGCACACTCTGCGATAAGTGATACCTCCTTCGTAACTCATGCAAAACGTACCTCAGATGGCACAAGGTATTGGAAAGTTGTAGTTCCTTTAATTCTCACTCTGGAAGGCCAAACCGGGCATACAGAGAATTACAAGAAAAAAGTTACTTTGATTATTCAACAAGTAGACATTGATAAAGATGTAAATGGACTACGCGTTTTAAGTTATCGGGCGAAATAATATGAGTAAAGAAAGCACTAAGTCTGTAGTTGCGGCTATACCAGGGAAAAACAAATCAAGAAGTCCATATGGTCTGGACATAATAGCTAACCAGGCTTCATTTGCTCAATGGTTAATTAAGCGATTGGTTGTAATGTTACTTATCTCAGTTTCTACCATTCCCATGCTCGTTACTAGCACTGATTATTTGGCATCGAGAAAAAAAGAAGTTCATACGTATCAAGTGGATTCTCATGGAAGACACATCAAGCTATATCCAGTTGACCAGCCATTCGTCACAGACTCTCAATTGGGCGGCTGGGTTGAGGATGCTCTAGAAGATCTCTATACATACTCGTTTGTCACGCATAAAAAGCAATTGAAATACAACCAAAAATATTTCGATTCTGCCAGTGGATATAAAAACTTTACTCGAGCACTTCATGAAGCTCAGTTCTTAGACAAAATAATAATTGGAAAGCGAAGCACGCAAGTGAAGATTGCAGGTGGCTTGAGGATTCGGAAGAAATGGCTGGATGAGGAAAAAGTTTATCACTGGAGAGTTGAGCTTCCGATCAAAGTCATATTCAGAAAAGCTGATGAGGCCCCTGTGACCGATTCATACAAGGTTTCAATGGTGGTTAAGCGTGTTGATCGCAATAGAGACACTTCCGGATTAATGATTGTGAATTTGGTGGCAGAGTAATGGTAAGTAAATATTTTTTTATCGCATGCGCATTATTTTTTATAACAAAGCAATCGGTAGCTAACGACTCAAGCTCTTTAAATAAAGAGTTTGTGAAAGATGGAATTAGCGACACAATGATACGCGAACGATCGTTGTTGCATGTTTTGCGTAAGCTGAAATATCCCCAAGCTGAAGCTTATGAAGAAATACGAGATAGGAAGATAGAGAATAAAGAAGCCAAAGAGCGAATGCCGGGCTATGAGGCGGTACAGAATATTTATGAGGTATCGATAAAGCCTGGGGCGGAAATACCAAGTATTCCAATTTCATACCAGGCACCATCGTTAATGGAAATCATTGATGTAAATGGTAATCCTTGGCCCAAAACGGAGGTGCTAAATAACTCAAAAGCTGGATTTAATATTAAAGAAACAAAATCAGAGCAACCAAATGCACTGATTGTTGAAACAACAAGAATAAGTGGGTTTGACTATTTGCAAATAAGATTAGAAGGAATGAATGCTTGGATAAAAGTAAAGTTGGTAGCTAACAGTGGTTTGGCAGATATAAATCCCACACTGAAAGTTATGGATATTGGGCCCCATAAAATAGATGAACAGCACTCTTCAACTAAAACTCATTTCATTGAAACTCCTAACTTCGATGGTAATGAGATTATGCAGAACCTTTTATACGGATTACCAATCCATCCGAACTCGAAAAAATTGACCTCTAATTTCAATGAAATTGAAGCTCATAAACTTGGAAAGTACCTCTATATTCGGATGCCTTACGACTTGGAGTGGCCACCAGCGACAAGGTACGTCGGCCCATTAGGGTACAAGGCCTACAGAACTATCGACACCCCAATTATCAATATAACGGATAAAAATGGCCAGTTTGTAAAAGTTACCTTAACGGATATGCCTGAAATGAAGAAAGAACTTTTAAGGAGTGGTTACTGATGTCAGCTGTTAACAAAGTGATTGGCGTTTTTGCTAAAACTAAGTACCGTTTCTTATTAATCGGCGCTGTTTTTTTACTGCTAGTGATTGGGCTATTTTTTGCTTTTCAGCTGATGTCATCAAATATGGAACATGATGAAGTTATGGGTGTAGAAGCTAATTCAGCAAAAGGTCCGAAGATTTCAGTTCCAAACTCTCTGAAACCAAATGCATCGGGAAAACCAACGGAGTTCTACCGAGCGCTTAAAGAATCTGAAGACAAAAAGAAAGTTGCTGCGGCCAGAAACAGAAAGAATGCTGTGGCTATGAGAACAGGATTTGGAGACTCATCCTCAATTAATGCTCCAGGGGTATCAGAGTCGATCCTCCAACAAGAACAGCCATGCTTATCAAACTGTATTATCAAAGATCAACAGCTAATTCAGGCGCTTAAACGCTTAGGATACAGTGTTAAAGAAGATCAACGTGACGATTCTCTGAGACTAGGTAATTCATATGTATTTAAGAATCGGACTTCTCAATTAGTTGATGCATTAAATCAAGATATTCTTTGGGATGGTAAAAAGGTCAAAGTTAACGAGCACGGCCAGTTAACGGATATGCAAAACAATCCAATCCTTGATGACTCCAATAACATTATTTATGTCGATGAGAGTGGCAGGTTTACTGGTAAATATGGAGAAGCATCACAATTAAATGGCCGGCTAACCTCTAAAAATGGAACGATTATTAGTAACAATGGATCATTAGTCACGGCCAGCTCATTAGAGCAAATCAACAACACTGATCTATATCATTTCAACAACAAGACCCTGACAACTAAGGATGCAAGAAAGGTTAAAAGCATGGGACTTGCTGTTAACTGGGATAAACAAACGACAGCACTTAAATTTGATGATAATGAACAGTTGAAATTCAAAAAACAGAACGTTTACCTAACAACCCTAGGTAAGGTTGTAAACTTCAATGGCATAAAGTTTAAAAATCAGGGGATCTTATTTTCCTGGGATGATATTCCTATAGATAGCGATGGATTCTTGGTTCGTCCTTTAGAAACACTTGAGCAGGTTGGCGTCGGATCATTCTATAAAAACTCAGAGGGTTTTCTGACTAACGAATCAGGCGATTATGTCCTATTTAATAATCAAAGAGTGAGATACGACGAAGAGACTGGTGCTCTCGTAAACGATCTGGGTGAGGTTGTCAGAACATCAGACGGCCAGGTAGTAAGATTAAGCAGCGATGGTGATTTGATTA
>Ga0181593_10001808_pt1 | contig 19530 bp, 16 predicted proteins | sample 071ome_19_FD_133756 | JGI IMG/M metagenome (GOLD analysis project Ga0181593, IMG submission 133756) | Coastal salt marsh microbial communities from the Groves Creek Marsh, Skidaway Island, Georgia - 071413AT metaG (megahit assembly) | ecosystem: Environmental > Aquatic > Marine > Intertidal...
AGGTCGGTAAAGACACCTGACTGGGCATCATAACCGACTGTCGCAGCTTTTTCTTCCAGCAGCTTGCCAACGATGACTGAGCCATCTGCCCCGGCATTATTGGCAATCTGGCGGGCCGGAGATTCCAGCGCGCGGCGAATAATCCGCACACCCACTCCCTGATCGCCATTGGCCGGCTTCAGCTTGTCGAGCGCGGCCACCGCCTTGACCAGTGCGACACCGCCGCCCGGCACAATGCCTTCTTGAACCGCAGCGCGGGTTGCGTGCATGGCATCATCCACCCGATCCTTGCGCTCTTTCACTTCTACCTCGGTAGCCCCGCCAACGCGGATAACGGCAACACCGCCAGCCAGCTTGGCCAGCCGCTCCTGCAGCTTTTCCCGGTCATCGTCAGAGGTGGTTTCCTCTACCTGGGCGCGGATCTGGTTGCAACGGCCCTCGATACGCTCTTTTTCACCAGCCCCGTCAACGATAGTGGTCTCATCCTTGGTGATTTCCACCCGCTTAGCGGTGCCCAGCATATCCAGCGTAACACTGTCCAGCTTGATGCCAACCTCTTCGGAAATCACTGTCCCTTTGGTCAGGATGGCAATATCTTCCAGCATCGCCTTGCGCCGATCACCAAAGCCAGGGGCCTTGACAGCAGCCACTTTCAGCCCGCCACGCAGACGGTTGACCACCAGAGTTGCCAGCGCCTCACCTTCGATATCTTCAGCGATAATCAGCAGCGGACGGCCAGACTGGACAACCTTTTCCAGAATCGGCAACATATCCTGCAAGCTGGAGAGTTTCTTCTCATGCAGCAGAATATATGGCTCTTCCAGAGTGGCGCGCATCTTCTCGCCATCGGTCACGAAATAAGGTGACAGATAACCACGGTCAAACTGCATCCCTTCCACCACATCCAGCTCGGTCTCCAGCGATTTGGCTTCTTCAACCGTGATCACGCCTTCATTACCGACCCGTTCCATGGCTTCAGCGATCATCGCTCCGATCTCCGCCTCTCCATTGGCTGAGATCGTTCCCACCTGAGCAACCTCATCCGAAGTGGTGATTTTCTTTGACTGGCTTTCCAGAGAGGCGACCACCGCCTCAACAGCCATATCAATACCCCGCTTCAGGTCCATCGGGTTCATGCCAGCAGCCACCGCCTTGGAGCCTTCCTGAGCAATTGACTGGGCCAGCACGGTCGCGGTTGTGGTGCCATCACCGGCCACATCATTGGCCTTGGAAGCCACTTCGCGAACCATTTGAGCACCCATATTCTGGAATTTGTTTTTCAGCTCAATATCCTTGGCAACGGTCACGCCGTCCTTGGTGATGCGCGGGGCGCCGAATGATTTTTCCAGAACCACATTACGGCCTTTCGGGCCCAGGGTTACCTTCACTGCATTGGCCAGAATATCCACACCTTCCATCATCAATGTGCGGGCATCAGAGCCGAATTTGACATCTTTAGCAGCCATTTTTTCCTCTTTTTCTGTCGATAATTACAAATATGCCAGACGCGCGGAGAACCGGACGATTAGTCCAGAATCCCCATAATATCTGATTCCTTCATGATCAGATATTCGGTGCCATCCAGCTTGACTTCGGTGCCGGACCATTTGCCAAACAGGATGGTATCGCCTGCCTTGACATCCAGAGCCTGAATCTTGCCCTGCTCGTCGCGCACTCCATTACCCACAGCAATGACTTTGCCCTGCTGCGGCTTTTCCTTGGCTGTTTCCGGGATGATGATCCCGCCAGCTGACTTTTCCTCTGATTCCAAGCGTTCCACCAGAACGCGGTCGTGAAGTGGCCGGAATTTCATGCCTGTCTCTCCAACTTAATACTCTAGGGTTTTCCTCACTTTTCCAGAATGCTGGCACTCTCACGCCGAGACTGCCAAATCCAGACAGGGGACAGGTGGGGGTAAATGGCTCTTGAGTCAAGAGCAAGAGCAAAAAAAATTGCACCGAGCGTCAAAATCTGACTGAAAATCCTATCCGCACTTGCCCGGCTCTGGCCATCAGCGGTAAGCAGGATATGTTCTGTTATTTGGCTATTTTTCGGCCAGTATTTTCTGGTCGATATTTTTCGGCCAGTATTTTTCGGCCAGTGTTTTTCGGGCCCCGTCTGGACCATCCGGTCAGGCTAGGCTCTCCTGGCCGGGATCAGATCCGGGTCCAGAGTGCCAAAGCCGGGATTACTAAAACCCGGATTACCAAAACCAGGCAAACAAAAAGCCGCCCAAACAGAAAGTCCCGATTTTGCAAGCAAGCTCCACCCCCCCCATCGATTACTACTACAGGTAGTATTATGAAGAGATTTGTGCCCCGCGGGCCAACGGGCTGGCCGTTCTGGATGCTGGGACTGGTTGCCTGTGCGCCAGAGTTGACGTTGCGCGGGTGGCAAAGCCTGATTTTGACAGAAGGTATTGGCCAGCAGACCCGCGAGACAGGCTGGTTGCTGGTCGCACAGGATGCAGATACGCCGCCAGAGCAGATTATCTGGTCTGTCTCAGACAGTCGTTTTGCGCTGACCGGAGATCGAGCGGAACGCGCCTTGACGTTAAAGCCGGGGGCCCTTTTTGACTTTGAAACCGAGGGCCAGCTGCTGGAAATAGCGGTTTCTGTCTGGGACGGGCTGACCGCGGTAACACAATATGTGCCTATCCAGCTGACGGATGTGAATGAGGCCCCGCACTTCACCTCTCCGGCCCGCCAGATATTTGCCGGCAATGCGAAAGCTGGCGATCTCCTCTATCAGGCTGTTGCAGAGGACCCGGACAGCGACCCGGCCTGGGCGGCCCTTTCCTATAGTTTGAAGCAGGCCGGAGATCATGCGCTGTTCACTATTGATGCTCAGAGCGGAGCGATCCAGCTGCTGGCAGATGCGAGGGAATCCAGCTACAGCCTCGTTATACAAGCAAGTGACGGGCAGAATATCACTGAATTTGGGCTTCTGTTGCAGGCTGATATCCGGGTCTATGAACGCCACCCTCTGCATAAGCCGGTCTGGGTGGATGAGGCAGATTTGGGAACTTACCGGCTGGCATCTGGGCAGCTGGATAATGATCTGTTCAGGGTCACCTCTGATGGGCGGCTCTGGTTTCGTGCTCAGCCTGATTATGAAAACCCGGCTGATGCTAATCGTGACAATCGCTATCTGGTGGAGATTAGCCGCAAAGATGCCGACATAACCAGCCTGTTACAGCTGGAAATAGTGGTTGAGGATATTGTGCGCGAAACCGGACGCACGCATCGTGAGGGCCAGCCATCACCGGAATTTCGGCCCTATTCCCAGCGGTTTTACCGGGACTGGATTGACCCGGATGACCTGCCCGCCCGCAAAACCCAGCATATCATCAGCGGCGAGATGTATGTCATGCCCCTATCCGGGCCGCTGCAGCTGATCTGGGGGATAGACACCAGCAAACCTGATGCGACACTCACCGTCCAGTCCCAGCTGGAGCGATTCCGGGCGGAGCTGGAATTATCCATGGCTGAGTATGAAAAGGCGACCAATATCGAATTTATCGAGATTCACTATGACAGCAGTAGCGCGGCGCCCTGGACCTACGATTTTATTATTCAAGGAGGTGTTTCAGGAACACCTGGCTGGTTTGCTTTTTTCCCTGATGATATGCGCGAAAAGCTGGTCTATGTGCCCCTGCCCTGGTCAACCAGCAAGTCGAATATGGGGGAAAGGCTGGGCGTTCATACGCATGAAATTGGCCATGCAAACGGGCTGAAACATCCCTTTGGCGGGGTCGGAGAAACTTATGATTATGGCTGGCCTATCGATGAGGGGTTGAGATTTGACAGTTTTTCGATGATGAGCTAAGCCCTGCGTTCCAGCCAGCATCTAAAATCGGCAGATATTGAGGCGTTGCGTTTTCTCTACGGCCCGCCTGGAGGTGACTGGTCTGATTCGCTGGAAGGCCAGATGGGCAGCGCTAAAATGCTGATGCCCAAGCTGGATTTTGTGCGCCGTATAGAGGTGGCCGAGACTCATGAACCTGTTGCCCGCCTGCCGCAAATAGAATGGGAGAGTTTGCGCGATAATTGGCTAGCGGATAATAAAGGGGCCAGCTATGTTGCGAATAGCCTGTCCTTTTCCAAATGGGCCAGCAAACTGGCCTTTATCGGCGCGCGCGACAATCATCTTTTCACGCTGGATAAGCAAACAGGCGATATTTGGCTGCGTCAGCGGCTGGATTTTGAACATCCTGTTGATACGCTGCATGATCCGAAATATGGCGGCAATAATATTTATGAATTGTTGGTGCGTGAAAGTTTTGACATCACTGCCAATAACGCCCTTTCAACAGTGCATCTGGACTTGCTGATTGAGGTGGCCATTACCGATATAGTGGAAATCGCCTGACCGCCTCCCGCAGGGCCGGAGAGATTGTTTTCAGCAGCCAGAGAAAGCGCGGTTTCCGCCAGCTGGCAAAGATTGTCGCAGCCGGTTTTCAGCGCAATCATGCCTGTGCTAGAGACAGGCTGACAAAAGACAACCCGTTGAGCAAAAAGCAGATGTCCACCCTTTCTTATCCTGACCGGCCGGAACAGGCCAAGGCGCTGGCCTATTGGCTGTTGATCATGGCTGGTGCTGTCGCGCTGATGGTGATTATTGGCGGGATAACCCGGCTGACCGGCTCTGGCCTGTCGATGGTCGAATGGCGGCCATTGATAGGGGCCTTGCCGCCGTTAAGCGAGGCCGAGTGGCAGCGGGTCTTTGCCCTCTATCAGCAATCGCCTGAATATCAGCAGGTGAATTACGGCATGGGGTTGGCGGCGTTCAAGCAGATTTTTTTCTGGGAATGGTTTCACCGTCTCTGGGGACGCTTTTTGGGGCTTTTGTTTATCCTGCCGCTGGTCTGGTTCTGGTGGCGCGGGCAGATTCCCTCTGGCTACAAGCCGGGGCTGGTCGGGCTGGCGCTATTGGGAGGACTGCAAGGTGTTATCGGCTGGTGGATGGTGGTCTCTGGTCTGGCAGATGAGCCTGCCGTATCGCAATATCGGCTGGCCACACATCTCTCCATGGCCTTGCTGATTTACGGGCTTTTGATTTGGGCCGGGCTGAATTTGCGGGACGGGCCATCGCGCCTGCCGACCGGGCATGGGGCAGGCACGCTGGGGCTGGTGGTGCTGACCATTCTGGCCGGGGCTTTTGTGGCCGGCATGGATGCCGGGCTGCTCTATAATGAATATCCGCTGATGGGAGACCGGCTGCTGCCGGTAGAATATGGCGAGGCCGGGCTGGCCGACCCGTTTGAAAACCCGGCCTCTGCCCAGTTTCATCATCGCTGGATAGCGGTGCTGGCAGCGCTGGCCGTGCTGACTCTCTGGTGGCGGTTGCGCCGCAACAGGCAGCTGGCGCGGCGGGCCGGGATGATGGCAGCTATGGTGCTGGTGCAATTCGGGCTGGGGATTGTGACCCTGTTAAACGGGGTGCCTGTCTGGCTGGGGGCCGCCCATCAGGCCGGGGCGGTTATATTGCTGGGGCTGGTGCTGGCCTGTCTGCATGCCAGCGCGCGGCAGAAGACAGGCGCGTAGAAACACTAAACCACCTAAGGTTTTAACAGGTCCAATTCAAGCAATAACTTGACGGTATTTTCCTGTCTGTGTTGTGGTAGAGTTTCAAAAATAGATTGCAAAACAGCTTGGCAGCGGGCCATAATCAGCAGATGAGCGAAATGCTGGCCATAGATACCCATCGGTTTGTCAAAAACCTGACCAAAAGCGGCTTTACCGAGGCGCAGGCTGAAGCCTTGGCGGAGGAGCAGGTGCGCCTGTTCACCAGCCAGCTGGTGACGCGTGACTATTTTGACACGCAGATGGCGAGCCTGCGGTCAGAACTGATGGCCTATATTGACAAGAAGCTGGCTGATCAGCGGGCCTATGTTGACAAAAGGCTGAACGAGCAAAAAGCCCATTCAGATAAAGAGATGGCCAGCCTGAGGGCCTATATCGACACCGAATTGGCCGGTCTCAAGCATGAGATGCTGAAATGGCTGATCGGGTTGATGATCGCGCAGGCCGGGCTGATTCTGGCCATTACCCAGCTTGCGTAATTGCTGCCTGTCAGGTCTTTTTCGGCGGCAGGGCGCGTCGGATAGACAGTTCTGCCAGCTGGCGATCCTCCACTTCTGAAGGTGCGGCCATCATCAAATCTTCTGCCTTGCCATTCATCGGGAACAGAATCACTTCCCGGATATTGGGCTCATCGGCTATCAGCATGACCATCCGGTCAATACCGGGGGCAATACCGCCATGTGGCGGGGCACCATAGCGAAACGCGTTAATCATGCCGGGAAATTTGCCGTCAACCGCTTCCGGCCCATAGCCAGCTATCGCAAAAGCCTTATACATCACTTCTGGCAGATGGTTTCGGATAGCCCCGCTGGACAGCTCCACCCCATTGCAGACCAGATCATACTGATAGGCCTTGATCTGGAGCGGGTCTTCATTTTCCAGCGCGTCCATCCCGCCTTGCGGCATGGAAAACGGGTTATGGGAAAATTCAATTTTGCCGGTCTGCTCATCCAGCTCAAACATCGGAAAATCAACAATCCAGCAAAAACGGAAAACACCCTGCTCAACCAGCCCCTGATCGGTGCCAATCTTGACCCGTGCCCGGCCAGCCAGACTGGCCGCCTCTGCCTCAACAGCACAGGCAAAAAACACCGCATCGCCATCCTTTGCGCCAAGCCTTGCTTTAATCTCAGCAGATTTTTCCGGCCCCAGCGCTTTGGCAACCGGCCCTCTGGCTTCGCCTTCGGCATAGATGATATAACCCATGCCCGGCGCGCCTTCACCCTGGGCCCAGCCATTCATCCGATCCGCAATCGCCCGGCTGCCGCAGCCCGGGCCGGGGACTGCACGCACCACAGCCCCTTTTTCGATATTTTTGGCAAAGATAGAAAAGCCGGAGTCGCGGAAAATATCTGTCACATCACTGATCTCAAGCGGAATGCGTAAATCCGGCTTGTCATTGCCATATTTCAGCATCGAGTCTGCATAGGGAATATGCACAAATTCAGCATCGACCTTTTTATCTGAAAATTCCTCAAAAACGCCGCGAATAACTGGCTCTACCGCTTCAAACACATCCTGCTGTTCAACAAAGCTCATCTCCAGATCGAGCTGGTAGAATTCACCCGGGCTGCGATCAGCCCGGCTATCCTCATCCCGAAAACAGGGGGCGATCTGAAAATAGCGGTCAAAACCAGAGACCATAATCAGCTGCTTGAATTGCTGCGGGGCTTGCGGCAGCGCATAGAATTTGCCCGGATGCAAGCGCGCCGGAACTAGAAAATCACGCGCCCCTTCTGGCGAGGACGCTGTCAGAATCGGCGTTTGAAATTCGGTAAAGCCCTGCTCCACCATCCGCCGGCGTATGGATTGTATAATCTGGGCGCGCAGCATAATATTGGCGTGCGGGCGGGCGCGGCGCAGGTCAAGATAGCGGTAGCGCAGCCTGGTTTCCTCGCCTGAATCCTCATCTGAATTGACTTGCAGCGGCAGCGTGTCTGCTGCCGACTGAACCGAAAATTCAGCGATGGTCACCTCTATCGCACCGGTGGCCAGATTGGGATTAACCGTCTCAGCAGAGCGTTCCTTGACCAGACCGGTGATGGTTACCACCGATTCATTACGCACCGCCTCAACAGCCGCAAAGCAGGCATCAGAGGTATCAATCACACATTGCGTCAGACCGTGGTGATCGCGCAAATCAACAAACACCAAAGAGCCGTGATCGCGCTTGCGATGCACCCAGCCAGACAGCCGCACCTGACTGCCGGCATCTGCCAGACTCAATTCTCCGCAATGATGACTGCGATAGATATGCATGCAAAAACTCCCTTATGCCGGGTCACCCCGCAACAGCGGCCGGGCAAGCCAAAATCGCGTGCAGTATGCACCAAAAGCCCTGTTTGGCAAGGGTTTTGCCCGCCTAGTCGCGGCGGCGGCGAGAGCGGCGGCTGCGTTGCGGGCGTTCACCCTCTTTCATTTCTGCCCAGGGCTTGCCCAAATCCGCCTCCAGCTGGGCTGCATCCAGATCCGTTCTCGGATTGCTGGACAGCGCAGCAGCCATCGCGGCCACATGCTCAGCAGAGGTGCCACAACAACCGCCAATGAACCGGGCCCCGGCATTGCGGGCATGAACAGCATAGCGGGCCATCAGCTCTGGCGAGCCATGATAGTGAATGGCCCCGTCAACAAATTGCGGAATACCGCAATTCCCCTTGGCGACAATATGCAGCCCCGCTGCCACCGCGCCAAATTTCTGCACCGAATCCATCAATTCTGCCGGCCCGATACCGCAATTTGCGCCAAAGGCCGCAAGCCCCATCTGCTCAGCAAAGCGGGCAAAATCTGCGGGCTGCACCCCCATCATCGAACGGCCATTAGTATCAAAGGTGAGGGTCGCGCTAACCGGCAGGCCGGTCTTTTTTGCAGCCCTAATCGCGGCTTCGGCCTCCTCCAGAGACGACATGGTCTCAATCCAGATCATATCAGCCCCGCCTGCTGCCAGTGCCAGTGCCTGTTCTGTAAAGGCCGCCTCAGCCGCAGCCGGGGTCAAGCTGCCCAGCGGCTCCATCAATTCGCCTGTCGGGCCAATAGAGCCAGCCACAATAACAGGCCGGCCCGCCTTATCAGCTGCTTCCCGGGCCAGCATCGCCGCCGCCTTGTTCAGCTCAGCCACCCGGTTTTCTGCTTTATGCAGCTGCAGGCGAAAAGCCGTGCCGCCAAATGAATTGGTCAGGACCAAATCGCTGCCGACCTCAATAAAGCTGTGATGCAGGGCGCGCACCTTGTCAGGCTGTTCAACATTCCACAGCTCCGGGGCCGCCCCCGGCTCCAGCCCATCGCTGAACATATTGGTGCCGGTTGCCCCATCGGTCAGGATATAGCCCTTTTCAGCCAGAATTCGGTCAATCAATAGCTGTGTCATGGCTCTCTCCCAATAGGCTGATTATGCACGAGGCCCTTTGCTGCGAGCCCGGCGCGGCGGGCGCAAGGGCTGGCCAGTTTGCTCGGCACGGCGGGCGCGCAGCTCATCCAGCAATTTGCGCTGTTCCGGCGCCGTCATAAAAGGCCAGCTGGCAATTTCATCACGCCGCCGCAAGCAGCCCCGGCAAGTGCCGCTGACCAGATCTATCTCACAGATACTAATACAAGGTGATACCAGCTGTTCGCTCATCTGTGAACAAGCATGGAAACTGCCCCCCTTTTTCAGGCCGCAACGCTCTGGCCATCTGCCTCTGCGGCGGCTTCCGACAGCAGACGCATAGCCTCAGCAATCGCTTTGTCATCGGCCGCGATAACCAGCTGGCCATCGCGCACAGTACCCGTCTCCGGCATATCGGCTTGCCCGCTTTCATCGGTGATTTTGCTGAGCAGGTCAACAGCGCTGCCAATAACCAGGATCGGCATTTTCTCTCGCTGGAAAGCCCGGATGATGCGCGCTGCGTGCGGCTCTTCAGCCAGCCTGTCCAGATGCGTTTGTCCAGCTGGTATCACCAGCCCGTCATAATCAATCGCCAGCGTTTCAGAGAGCTGGGCATCGACCGGATAGCTCATGCCGGTCCCGCTCTCAGAACGGCCATTGGCCAACCCGCCATGCGGGGCAATAACTTTCAGCTGGGCAGTCGCCTGCATCATCGCCCGCTGCACCGCAATAAAGCCTTCTTCGGCAAAACCATGGGCAACCATAATGGCAAATTTTTTCGCTGAAAGGCTGGCATCATGCATCATCTTCTCTCCTAAACATCACAATATTCAACCGGTAATGGCCGGCCGCTAGATACTAACTGGAACCGCATTCACCCGCCGGAGCCGGGAGCAAACAACATTCTAAAGGGTAGGCCGGGCAGCTCTGTCGGGCAGGGTTGCAAGCGGCAGGACCTTATTGTCATCTGCTGTTCAGCAGGCTGGCCGGGAAAAACCGGAACAGTTTGCGGGTTTTGCGGAAATTCATGGCCGTTCTATAGACCAGTTAAGGCTATTATTCAAGCCTTGCTGCGCTGCTTGATGCGCTTTTCCGCCGCTTTTTTTCACCTTCCGGGCCAATACCTTAAGGCCATCAAATCAGCCCCTTTGCACAATAGGCCGGTTTTTCCATCTTGCGTTAGACTTCCCCTGTTATGAGAGGTTTTCTTGCACCTGTTTGTCGTCTGACTGTTTGCGGTCTGACTATCTGGAGGCTGCCCATCGCCCTGTTGGCAGCTATCCTGCTGGCGGCCTGTGGAGGCGGGAGCGGGGGCGGTGTGGCAGGCAGCGGGCCGCCAACCCTCAGCGGTGCGGCAGCCCGCCTCTTTTCCCCGCTGGCCGGTGGCCAGAACCTGACCGAGGCCAGCTTTGCCGCGGATACAGATAGTGGTCAGATAACCGTCTTTGACAACCGGGCCATGCTGACCGCTTTTCTCGCCAAACAGCCAGATGCCAGCCGCTTTATCAAAACCGGGCCGCAAACAGATCAGGCCAGACTGGTTTTTATTCCGGCCAATAGCGGGGCGGCCAACCCGGCCAGCGCGGCTGTGCGCGGGCGCTACCTGCTCTGGGGCCAGCAGCTGACCCGCCCGCCCGCCAGCGGCGATGCCCGCTATATAATGGCCGGCAGTTTCGTCTGTCCGGGTTGCCAGCCACCCAATGGCGCGCTATCCGGCGAATTACAGATCAGCTTTGCCACAGGCCGCACCCAGATAAGCCTGACCGGCCAGGGTTTTTCCTTTCGCACCCTGGCTGAGCTGGGCAAGAGCGGCAGCCTGACAGCACTCGCCAACCATCAGCCCAGCCTGATTCTGGATGAGGTGGTCCAGCCGGTCACCAGCTGGCGTTTGCGGGGCGGGCTGTTTGGTTCTGGCGGAGAGACAGCCGGGCTTGTCTTCGGGCTGGATAGTGCCAAAGGGCCGGTCACCGGCGCGGTGCTGGGCGGGCGCAGCAAATAGCCGGGCGCTCCTGCTGCCAAACTGTCATTTCCAGAGTAAGAGAAATGGAGCGGGCGACGGGGGTCGAACCCGCGACCTCGAGCTTGGGAAGCTCGCGCTCTGCCAACTGAGCTACACCCGCACCAGAGCCGCCAGACAGTTTGCCGGACGGTTTCTCTGTCTCCTGTCTGCCCTAATTTATCTCTCTGATCAAGTTATCCGTGCCGCTGCAAATGATCTCTTGTTCTGAAACTTGCGTATACGTCATGTAGTTGAACCGGCCCATCGTGCGTTTGGCATGATGCTACCATAAAAACAGGATACATCATGACCCCCTATGATAACAGCGACAATCTCGCCGAAGCACGCTCTGTGCGCCCAACAAGACAGGAAGCAGAGGAGGCTGTTGAAATCTTGCTGCGATGGGCTGGTGATGATCCCGCCCGTGAGGGTCTGATAGACACCCCATCGCGGGTTGTGCGATCTTATGAGGAATTTTTCTCTGGCTATCAGGATGACCCGGCGGCCATGCTGGCGCGCACCTTTGAAGAGGTGGAAGGCTATGATGAAATGGTCATGCTGCGCGATATTGATATGCAGTCCCATTGTGAGCATCACATGGTGCCGATTCTGGGGCGGGCGCATATTGCCTATCTGCCGGATCGCCGCGTTGTCGGGATTTCCAAGCTGGCACGGGTTATGGATTCTTTTGCCCGCCGCCTGCAAACCCAGGAAACCATGACTGCCCAGGTCGCCGAAACGATCCAGCAGGCCCTGAATCCAAAGGGGGTTGCTGTGCTGGTGGATGCCGGTCATCAATGCATGACCACCAGAGGCGTGAAAAAGCGCGATGTGTCAATGGTGACCACCCGCTTTACCGGCGCTTTCAAAACTGATAACAACCTGCGCGATCAATTCTACCGCCATATCCAGATGGGGCGCTAGTCGCCCGGCTTGCTGGACAGGACAGGCTGCGCGTCCTATAAAGGTGCTTGTTAAGAGCTGATAACAGCCCGCAGGACTCGCCGCGCTCATGCAAGCTTCTCCCGTCTTATCAATTCTTGGGCTGCTGGTAACCATACTGGCAGCCTTCATGCTGTTGCCAATGGTGATCGATCTGTTCGATGGCGCACCGGACTGGCAGGGATTTGCGATTGCCGCGCTGGGCACCGGTTTTGCCGGCACAGCCTTGTTCTTGTCCCAGCAGCGGCGGGCGAAAACAGAGTTGGGGCTACGCGAAGCCTTCTTGCTGACCAATGGGGCCTGGATGCTGATAGCGCTGTTTGGCGCGCTACCCTTTTTGTTTTCCAGCCTGTCCTTGTCTTTTACTGATTCGCTATTTGAATCCGTCTCCGGCATTACCACAACCGGGTCCACGATACTGGTTGAGATTGAAGAAGCCTCGCGCGGGATTTTGCTCTGGCGGGCCTTGCTGCAATGGCTGGGCGGGGTCGGCATTGTGGTGATGGCGATGGCGGTTTTGCCGATGCTGTCGGTTGGCGGAATGCAGCTGTTCCGCACCGAGAGTTTTGAAACAGCAGAAAAAGTAATCCCGCGCGCGCGCCAGTTGGCAGGCGGAATTTTTGCGGTCTATTCCGGGCTGACCTTGCTTTGGACAATTATGCTGGTGATTGCCGGGTTGCCTGTCTTTGATGCGCTGGCGCATGCAATGACGACGCTGGCCACTGGCGGCTATTCAACCCGCACGGCCTCTGTCGGGGCTTTTGATTCGCTGGGCGTTGAGATGATTGTAATCGCTGGGATGATCGTTGGCTCCCTGCCTTTTGTGCATTATCTGGCCCTGACCAGAGGCGGCTGGCGTAGCCTGTTGCGGGATCCGCAGGTCAGCTGGTTTATCGCGCTGATACTTGGCATTGTGATATTGATCACCGCCTATCTGGCAGGCAGCGGCTATGGGCCCATGCAAGCACTGCGGCTGGCCAGTTTCAATGCGATCTCCATCATCACCGGCACCGGCTATGGCACCGCAGATTTTGCCAGCTGGGGCGGTTTTGCGACAACCATTTTATTGATCGGAATGTTTGTCGGCGGCTGTGCCGGTTCCACCACCTGCGGGATAAAGATGTTCCGCTTGCAGGTGCTGGCTGGCACCATCCGCGTGCAAATTGAGCGGTTGCTGCGCCCGCATGGGGTGGTGCTGACCTATTATCATGGCAAGCCGGTTCCAGAATCAGTGATGGATGCGGTGATGGGCTTTTTCTATCTCTATATCCTGTGTTTTGTGCTGTTGGCGATGGGGCTGGGGATGACCGGCCTTGATTTTGACACCGCCTTGTCGGGGGCGGCCACGGCGATTTCCAATGTCGGGCCCGGGCTGGGCGGGGTTATCGGGCCAGCAGGCAATTTCAGCCCGCTGCCTGATCTGGCCAAATGGATCATGTGTTTTGGTATGTTGCTGGGACGGCTGGAGCTGTTCACCGTGCTGGTGATGCTGAGCCCCGGCTTCTGGCGCAACTAGCCGCGCCGCATAGGCACGCCTCAGGGCAGAATAATCCCGTCAATAGCGGCAATATTAGCCCGTATTTCTGCATCAAACAGGGCCAGCGCTTGTAAAATTGTTTCTTGTATCGCCACATCATAATCTACCGGGCGCGCAGTTTCCGGCAAGGTAACAGATGCCTCAGAACGGATTTCGCCAGTGCCTTGCTGGCCCCCGACAGGTTGCAGCCACATTAGCCTGGCTGACAGTTCCACCCGCACCCGGCTATCCTGATTATCCTTGACAAGAGAGGTGATCTTTTCTGGCGGCGGCAAGTCGGTAACAATGACTGAGGCTTTGGAAATATCCAAAATCAGCTCACCTGATCCGCCTGCCGGAACCAGCACCCGGCTGGCCCAATCTGTCATAATCTGGGCCGGGGTGGGTTGCAGCAAATGTTCAATATGCGGGTCCTGCATCGGCATCGCCCAATTATCAATAATCTCCAGCTGGCGGGCATTGATTGATAAGGGGGCATAGGCGGCCGCGCTGAATTGCGGCGGGGCCACCGGCTGGGCTGTCTGGCAGGCGGCCAGCAACGAGACCAAACAGGCAAAAAACGCGAAACGGACAGGGAACAGGCGGATCATTGGCTTTTCTCCTGAGGCTCTTTTTTTGAGGCTCTCTCCTGAAAAAGACGCGGTCACTTCAGGCAGATACCCGCAATGATACCCGGATTATAGCGCAGCCAGCTGATCCTGTGAATAGGAACGGGCAGTTTTACAAAATTCGCATTCCACCACCAGCAGACCCTGATCATCTGCCAGCTCCTGCCAGTCTGCCTCGGCAAGGCCGCGTAATGCCCCCTCCACCTTCGCAGCTGAACATCGGCATTTGTCGCGCACGGGCCGCAAAGGCTGAATATGCGGGCCGAGCAGATGAAAAAGCCGCCATATCAGCTGCTCTGATGACAGATCGGGATCCAGTAATTCAGCGCGCTTGACTGAGCTGAAAAAGCTGACCGCATCATGCCAGATATCGGACGCGCCCGGCTGGGCCTCGCCGGTGCCGCCACTGGCCGCTATGGATTGCAGCATGATAGCCGCCCCCTGCCAGCCTGTTTCAGATGGAGCCGCGGCTGTCAAAAACACCGACGCCAGCTGTTCAGAATTTTTGAACCAGAGATGGGCTGCATCACCCAAATGCGGTCCGTCCAGCTCAACAATTCCCTGATAGCGTTGACCATCTGGGCGGGTCGGCGATTGCTGGTCAATGGTAAAGGCCATGTAGCCAGAGCCCATCAAGCGCGGTAACACCGCCGGGGCCGCACAGGGGACACCGGCCAGCGCCTGTTCATCAAAAGCCGCATAGCTGCGCAAATCGCCTGCATGGGTCACATCCGCGAACAGCGTTTTCAGCGGCCCGTCTCCCTTGGCTTGCAGCGTGAAGACGCCTTCAAATTTCATCTGGCTGGACAGGCAGGCGGCCAGCGCCATCGCCTCGGCAGCCACCTCATTAACAGCATCCGGCCAGGCATGGCGCGACAGGATGGAGCTGACCGGGCCGGATAGCCGGGCCAGCCGGCCACTGATCACCGCCCGGCTGCTCTGAGGGCTGCCTGTCAGATAAAAGGGAAGCACCCCATCCGGCTCTTGCATCAGCCCGCCTCGCCCAGCAAAAACGCCAGAATCGCCTTTTGGGCATGCAGTCTGTTTTCTGCCTCATCCCAGACCACAGATTGCGGCCCGTCTATCACCTCGGCAGCCACTTCCAAGCCACGCTGGGCCGGCAGGCAATGCATGAAAATGGCGCTCGGATCAGCCAGTCCCATCAGTTTTTCTGTCACCTGATAGGGGCTGAAATCAGTCAGCCTTGTGCCTTCCTCATCGCCCATGGAAACCCACACATCGGTGACCAGAAGCGTCGCCCCGCTGGCTGCTGCTTCGGCATCTTCCATCAGATGAATCCGCCCCCCTTGTGCAGCGGCCCAATCCAGCAAGCCCTGATCCGGCTGGTAAGCAGGCGGGCCAGCCAGCCGCAATTCAAAGCCGAACAGAACCGCCGCCTCAATCCAGCTGGCGGCAACATTATTGCCGTCACCGAACCAGCTGACAATCTGGCCGGACAGGCTGCCCAGCCTTTCGATCATAGTCTGCAAATCTGCCATAATCTGGCAGGGGTGGGATCTGTCTGTCAGCCCGTTAATCACCGGCACGCTGGCATATTCAGCCAGCCCCTCCAGCGTCTCATGCGACAGGCAGCGAATCATAATCGCATCCATAAACCGCGAAAGCACCTGTGCGGTATCGCCCAACGGTTCCCCGCGGCCCAGCTGCATATCACGGGTGGACAACATCAGCGGCGTGCCGCCCAGCTGGCTGATGCCGACTTCAAAAGAGACCCGCGTGCGGGTTGAGGGTTTTTCAAAAATCATCCCCACAGTCTTGCCTGCCAGCGGCTGACCAGTCCACTGGCCAGCCTTCATTGCAGCCGCCATATCCAGCATGGACTGCAATTCTGCCTTGCTGAAATCGCGCAAATCCAAAAAATGCCGAGCCATTTTCCTAATCCTCTTTCGGGCCATCTGCCAGACAGGTCCCCAGCAGGCTGAGCAGCTGGTTGATTTCTTCTTCACTGATTGTCAGAGGCGGCAACATCCGCAGCACATTTTCAGCTGCCGGAACACACAAAACCTGGCGGGCCCGCAAACGGTTGTTCAACTCTGCGACAGGCAGGCTATCGGCCAGCTGCAAACCAGCCAGCAGCCCCATACCGCGCCGCCCGGCAACCAGATCAGGATAGCGTTCTGCCAGCCTGTCCAGCCCGTCATGCAGCTGAGCTGAGCGCGCCCGGACCTGTTTCAGGAAAGGTTCTTTTTCAACTTCGCTCATCAACGCATTGGCCACCGCCGTCGCCAGCGGATTGCCGCCAAAGGTAGAGCCATGGCTGCCCGGCCCCATCGCCTCGCCAATTTCCGCTCTGGCGATCACCGCCCCGACCGGAAAGCCGCCTCCCAGCCCCTTGGCCAGCACCACCAGATCAGGCTGGATACCGGCGGCCTGAAAGGCGAATAAATACCCGGTCCGGCCCATGCCTGTCTGCACCTCATCTGCGATCAGCAGCGTGCCGAATTCCCGTGCCGCCTCGGCCACCCCCTCCAGATAGCCGGGTGGGGCTGCGATTGCCCCGCCCTCGCCTTGCACCGGCTCCAGCATTATCGCTGCTGTCTGCGGGCCCAGAGCGGCGCGCAGCGCATTCAGATTGCCAAAGGGCACATGGGCAAAGCCGCCCGGCATCGGGCCAAACCCTTCTCTGAAAGCGGGCCGATCCGTGGCCGCCAGCATGGCCAGCGTGCGCCCGTGAAACGCCCCGCCAGCACAGAGTATCTCTACCCGCTCCGGCTGCTGCTGGCGATAGTGAAAGCGGCGCGCCATTTTCACCGCCGCTTCATTTGCCTCAGCCCCGGAATTACAGAAAAATACCTGCTCCAACCCGGCTGCCCGGGCCAGCCTGCCCGCCAGCTTTTCCTGCTGCGGAATCCGATAGAGATTGGAAGTATGCCAGAGCAAATCAGTCTGTTCATGCAAGGCTGCTAACAGCGCCGGATGCCCGTGTCCCAGCGCATTAACCGCGATACCCGTGGCGCAATCAAGATAGGCCTGCCCGGCCTCGGTGAACAGATAGCTGCCCTCACCGCGCACAAAAGCCAGGTCAATCCGGCCATAGGTTGGCATCACAGCCTGATAGTCCGCTGAATTCTGATCTGTCTGTTCAGTCATCTGCCCGTCCCGGATAGGTCAAAAAAAATCAGACCCGAAAATCAGCCGCCTACCTGTTGGAACTGGCGGCAATGCAGGGAAAAAAGAGCTTATGCCCCAAGCTGTGCATCGCGTCAAGAAAAGACCATGACAAAGAAGGCTTGGTGATAAACCTTAATCAGGTGAAACTCTGTCTGCTAACACTTTTGGAAGCGGCTTTCCTTATCGGGTTGCCGCCCAATAAAAAAGCCCTTCGGCGAATAAGCGGAACCGCTTCCATGCGTGTTAGCACAGCCCGATGCCAGGGTAGAAAAACGGGCTCTACCCGCAAGAAATGCAAGGCTTGGTTTTGATTAAAGACTTATTGTCACTGACAAGACAATCCATTCTGGCCAGAAAAAAGGCGCATCACAGGCACCGGCCCAGGACGATTGCATCGCACCACAAGCTGATGCGGGTTGAGGTTTTTGCAGCTGGCGGGGAAAATCCGCTCTGGAGCTGGCAGGTCATCCATCCAGATGGCACGCTGCTGGTTGTGGGGCAGGACGCGTGCACCGCCAATGAGGCGCGCAAAAAAGCCTGTGCCTGGATAGATACCAATTAATGGCCAGATGAATTATTGGCTAGATAAAATGCTTGGCCAGCTTCAGCCCCTGTGCCTGATAGTTGGAGCCGGAACCAGACGCCCCATAGAGATGATCCGGCCGGGCAGCCATCGGCTCATAAACCAGCCGACAGACAATCTGATCCTGCTCAATCAGGAACGGCACATCATGGGATCGCACCTCCAGCACCGCGCGGGTCTGGCTGGCACCCAGCTCAGCACTGCCAAAACCGGGATCAAAAAACCCGGCATAATGGGCCCGGAATTCCCCGACCCTGGTATCATAGGCCCGCATTTCCGCGGCATAGTCATCTGGCACACAGACATATTCCCGGCTGGCCAGAATATAGAACTCATCCGGGTTCAGCACCAGCCCGCCACTGGTCAGATCATCGGCGCGCACCGCCTCCCAAAACCGGTTGCGCGGCAGGCTGGCCGGCTTATCCAAATCCACCAGACCGGCGTGTTTGCGCGCCCGCCAGCCAACCAGCCCGGTTTGCGGGTCCGGGGACAGATTGACCGACAGACCAATCCCGTCATCAATGGATATTCTGGCTTTTTGATCCGCAGCCGGGCGCACCAGCTGGGCCGTTTCCTGAAGCGCTTGCAGCTGGCTGTCATCCAGCCGCGCGTGACCGCGCCGCAATCGCAGCTGTGATAAACGGCTGCCTGGACGCACCAGAATGGAAAAGGTACGCGGCGAAATCTCAGCATAAAGCGGGCCGTGATAGCCAGCAGGCAGAGATTCAAACGCGGTGCCTTTATCGGTAATCAGACGGGTAAAAACATCAAGCCTCCCGGTAGAGCTTTTCGGGTTGGCCAGCGCGGCTGTATCCGCAGGCAAGGCCAGGCTTTCCATCAATTCAACAATATAAACGCACCCTTTTTCCAGCACCGTCCCGCCGCTGAGATCAATCGCGTGCATGGCAAATTTTTCCAGCTTGTCAGCAACCCGTGCCTGACTGCCCGGCAAAAAGGAGGCCTGCACCCGCCAGCCACGCAAGCCAAGGCGCAAATCCATGCTGGCCGGCTGCACCTGACCGTCAGCAACTGGCTGGGCCAGCCGGATATGGCCCTGTTCTATTGCCTTGGTGAGTTGCTGGATCGGCAGGATGCCTGCTGCCCCGGCCCGGTCATTCTGTTTGTCAGGCTTGCTCACGCACCGCTCTCCTCGCTGGTTGGACGGCTCAGCTTTTCAACCGCCAGCCGCGTGCCAAAAGATGATAGCACAGGACAGACACTATCGCATTCAACAGCAATAAAATAATCATGCTGGTCACATAAGGCCGGTCTGAAATTCCGATCATGGCATAGCGGAATCCGTCTATCGCCATGAACACCGGATTGATCGAGGCAATCATATCAAAAGGCGCGGGCAGCCGGTCAACGGAATAAAAAGTGCCGGACAAAAAGGCCAGCGGCTGAACAATGAAATTGGTAATCGCCGCCAGCGAATCATGCTTGATAGCCCACATCCCGGCGATCATGCCCAGCAACGCCATGAAACAGGAACCCAGCACCCCAAACACAACTGCCAGCCAGAGCATGGTCGGCCAGCCGCCGCCGCCCAGCACCCCCAGCACCAAAGCGGTCACCAGCCCGACGGACAAACCGCGGGTCACCCCGGCGGCCACCATCGCGGCCAGCACCTCGCCCGGCCCCAGCGGCGGCATCAGCAAATCAACGATATTACCCTGCATCTTGCCGATCACCAGAGAGGAGGAGGTATTGGCAAAGGCGTTCTGCAACACCCCCATCATCACCAGACCCGGCGCCAGGAATTCAATGAAACCCACCCCGTCAA
>Ga0181593_10001809_pt1 | contig 19519 bp, 14 predicted proteins | sample 071ome_19_FD_133756 | JGI IMG/M metagenome (GOLD analysis project Ga0181593, IMG submission 133756) | Coastal salt marsh microbial communities from the Groves Creek Marsh, Skidaway Island, Georgia - 071413AT metaG (megahit assembly) | ecosystem: Environmental > Aquatic > Marine > Intertidal...
GTGCCAACTATCCGGAATGTTCCTGTTCCAAAATCCGACCGTATTGCCGATTCAAAACCCACTCCCGTAAGTACTCCGACTCCTGTCGATGATCCTAATGTCGATCCAGTCAAGGAATTGGCGCGGATAGAGCAGATTGAAGACCTGGGTTTAGAAATTGCAACGGAGACGTTTTCAATTGATCGAATCCGAGAAAAGGTTCGAGAGCTCGAGTCAGCCCTTCCAAAAGCATCTAACTCATTGATCTTTAGAGTCGATGAAGTTTTACATAGACCTGTGATCACCGTGGTTGACAAAAAATCGGGTGAGGTTGTACGCACACTTCCATCTGATGAGACGTTGAGGGTCGTGCATAATATCGAAAAAATGAAGGGCATTATTTTCGAAGATCAATCGTAAATCGGGATAGCTAGAGCACCATCAAAAACGCGCTCAGTTGCTTTCAATTTGTAGTAAACACTTTCGCTACCCTTTAATGACCACCAACGACAAAACGCGCTGCCGATTCAAAGGTATTCTGGCGGAATTGATTCAAATACCGGTTTAACAAAGGTGAAAGGTGTACGACTAAGTCACCCCGACCTGGAGGACTTTGCTCGATCCGACGCTGACCTGGTCTTGGACAATGGCGTGGGACAAATTCTCTAGCGCTATTGCGAATCGGACCGAGTGCCGAACCCGGATAGATTACCTCTCAATTTGTAGTTCCGGTGAGTCCCACTCCCCATGAATAAGACCGATAATATTTGCGTTGTATCGATTTGAGCCATCGATGTCTGCGTGATGGGTTCGCGTCTGATTTCACAAACAGACCACGAATTCTAATTAAACCAAATTCTTTGCTAAGCACTGTAGGGTGGTTTTTGGTCGCGATCGAGAGCTCCGAGGAATTTTTAGACGGATCGCATCTTAGAAAGCTCCAGCAAGAGAAATCGAGTATCCGGAATCCTGTTCTTGGGCACCCAAGAATTTATTTAGCTACCTTTCGAAAATTCGGAATGTAGCAGAACATTTCTGGTTCCAGGCGGTGACCGACGTTGTAGAGCCGAAATTTCTAAGATTTGTCATTTTTGGGAAACTTCTTGTGAAGTTACCTAACCCTGGTGCTGTTCTAGTCCAAGTTGTCGTCAAGGATTATTGAACGGTGCATAAAAACGCCCGTTGTAACAAAGTCAAGCAGCAAGAATTGCCAAACCAGTCAGTAATTGCCTCTTCTTTGGCAATAATTAGCACTATGTGGCCATCTTTTTCCTAAAAATACTAAAGCTTGGCGTTTGGTGGCCGATTTATCTCTCAGACCCGGTAATTAGTTGCCGGCAAAGAATCCATAAAGAGGGATAAATCATGGCACTAGTAGTCAACACAAACGTTCCATCACTTGCGTCACAGCGCTACTTGATGGAGTCACGCAAGGAAATGGAGACAGCGATGGAGCGTCTCTCTTCTGGTAAGCGAATTAACACAGCAGCAGACGATGCAGCAGGGTTAGCGATATCTGAGCGCATGAATTCTCAGATCACCGGGTTAAATATGGCGATCCGTAACGCTAACGATGGCATTTCGCTGACCCAAACCGCAGAGGGCGCGATGCAGGAAGTTAACGATATGCTGCAACGCATGCGTGAGCTTTCATTGCAGGCAGTTCATGGCGTCAATAGTGATGCAGATCGCGCTAGCTTAGACGCGGAAGTACAGGCTCTAAAGGCTGAGATTGATCGCGTTGCCTCGTCTACCACATTTAACAATCAAAACATTCTAGATGGGTCGTACAACGCTAATTTCCAGATCGGCTATCAGGCAGGAGATACGTTATCTTTAGCGCTCGCTTCCGTTGGCACTAGCTCGTTGGGGCTCAATGTTGGCACTACCTCCACGGCAGTCGATTCCGGAACTAACACGCTGATCTCTAATCGATTAGTAGACACGTTCAAATTTGATGCAAACCTTGACAGCTCGTATTCGGCGACTGCAGGCGGAGCCATTTACTCATTTGGAACTACTGCTGGTTCGGCAGATGCCACCGGTAAAAGTTTTGCCGCAGGCGACATTATGATCAACGGCCAGGCATTGGCGGCGTTTGACGCGACTACGCTCGCTTCAGCTGGTGGCGATGATATCTTCGATTTGGTGGATAACATCAACACTAACGTCGATAACGTGCTTGCGTCAGCTTTTAACACGGTCGTAGCTAAGTCAGTGGGCGATGGAGTTGTAACTGAAAACACGCTTGCGATCAAAGTCGGGGCAATCGGAACAAATGGTGACTCTCATTATCAACCTGAAGTCTACGTATCGGTGGCTGCTTCAAGCTCAATGGACGAATTAGTTGAAAACATCAACCGTGCTTTCACTAATGATGAGGTGGTTGCATCGGTAAATGATGATGGCAAGCTGGTGCTTAGCAATGATACCGGAGCGGCGATCCATATTGCGGACATAACCGGGACTGCTGGCGCCTATGATGGCGCAACAGGCTTCGAGGTGGCGGCATCGGGGTCTACTGTCAGTTCGACTTCTGCTTCTGGGTACAGTGGTTTCCAAGGCTTCCTAAAACTGCAGTCAACAGACGGGTCGGCGATCGAAATTGAGAAAGGGAATACGGCTCTGACTGCTCCGGGTACATTGGCAGACTTGAAGGCAATTGGCTTCACGGAGGTCAAGGAAGATCCGACAGGCATGAGTTATACCGTCGTGGGATCTCAGCTAACCTCTGCCCAGCTTAGCGATACGTTGTCGAAAGACACTACGTCGGGACAGGCTGACCTAGTCATTAACGGAGTCGATATTTACGACGACACGCTGACTACCTCTAGCGGCACCTTCCAGGGTAAGCTGGACATGATTAATGCGTTTTCCAACGATACTAACGTTGTTGCGTCATCGTACTATGAGCGAGTGTTTGACACGAGTAATACAACATTTGTCGACAACAACACGGTCAGTATTAATGGAAAGGACGTCGAATACGGTAGCTCGTTGAGTGATTTGGTGACAAACATCAACGCTGTCAAAAGCTCGACCGGTATCACAGCGACCTCTGAGGGAAATAACTTGATCCTGAAGGGTGACGGTGTTCAGAACGTTAACATCGTGAATAATGATTACACTGTTACTTCTGCGGCGCAGCCTACGCTGGCAACTATGGTAACAGCGGCCTACGCTCGGACGGCGACGTGGACGTCGGCTGATGTGCAGGTTGGACGTACATTGACGATGTATTTTTCAGCCGGAACAGGACTCACGAACCTCTCTTCTCAAGCAGAAACTTTTAGTTACACAGTTGTGACTGGTGACACCAAGGCAACCGTTGCGAGAGAATTCTATGACTTGATTTCTGCACAGATGTTGTTGAATAACCAAGGGCTGTCGATTGACAAGGCTTTGAGCATCAGTGGAGCGACAATTGCATTCTTGTCTCTCGCAAGTGCTGGTTCTGCGACCATTACCATGGGTGTCACGCAGCTCGGTGCAGCTAACAAGTTGTTTAGCGCAAACTCCGCTGATCAGTATGCCGCAATTAAGCTACAGTCGACGGATGGTTCGCCAATCCGCGTGAATTTTGGTGAAAGCGGACGCGCTGACGGAGAGCTTGGCTTGGTCGAGATGAATGTTGGGGATACAACCTACGATGATAATGATCCGACCTCGTCTGTTACGACGACCACAACGGCCGCTGTTTCGGGCATTAGTGTCGCAACATCTGAGGCAGCCGAGGCCGCTCTAAGTGCATTGGATGCCGCTCTCGAGACTGTTACTCAAAATCGAGCTGATCTTGGTGCGGTCCAGAACAGGCTGAACCACACGGTTTCAAACCTGTCCAACGTGGTTGAAAATACAGCTGCATCGCAATCTAGAATCCTAGATGCAGACTTCGCTGTAGAAGCTGCGGCACTTGCAAGGGCACAGATCTTGCAGCAAGCTGGTACGGCAATGTTGGCTCAGGCTAACGCAGCGCCTCAAAACGTCTTGAGTTTGCTCGGCTAGTAGAGTAGCAACAACGACGAAGGGGGGCACTTGCCCCCCTTTTTTTTGGAGATTACGAATGTCTTTGCGAGCAACCCGACAAAAGAAAATGAAGACAAATAAGAAGTCTTCGAGCGCCTCACCAAAAATACTGAAGCAGAACGAGTACCACACGATCTCTAAAAAGCAACAGCTTGAGTCAATTATCGATGCGACACTGAAGCGCGGTGATTGGTCGAATGCCTGCGAGTTAGCCGACCAATATTTGGCAGCCCATCGTGATGAGTTGACGTATGAGAATTTATTAGTTTTGGGTAACGTATTTTTTCAGGGAAAGAAATTTCAGCGCGCACATGATGTCTCAGTTGAGGCCATCAAGCTGGATTCTGGCCGCCACGAGGCTCCTGAATTATTGTTTTGGACAAAGTTTTCTGCAGGTGATTCGCAGTCGGATTCCGTTTTGCAACGGTTGATGGAGGATGGTCCTGACGAGCGTAAAAAAGACTATCTCTATTGGGGCGCTATTCGGGCGAACAACAAATCAGAATACAAGCGCGTGCTGGATTTGGTGGAGAAGGCTGGAGGTATCCCTGATCCGACGAACGAGCGTTATTCAGAGGTCATGTTCGCCTATATTGCAGCGCTGTGTGACGCAGATCGTATACAAGAGGCTCAGTCGTTATTAAAAGACGTACCGGAAAAATTATTTTATGCGTCTCCAAACTTCCCAATGATTGGTGCTCATATACTAAGGGCCCAAGGGGACTTGAAGGCAGTCATTAATCATTACTCCGCGGTGCTCGACAAATTTCCAGATTTAGTCGAAGCAAAGTGGAACCGCGCCCTGGCAAGGTTAGAAACTGGGGACTTAGAACGAGGTTGGGAGGACTACGAGTGTCGATATGACTGGGCTGGATTTCCATCACCGAAAAAAGTTTTTGATTGCCCTAGTTGGGAGGGTCAGAAGCTAGAGGGTAAAACGATATTGCTATGGGCGGAACAGGGCATCGGAGACCAGATTATGTTTCTGACGCTTGCCTTACCCTGGATAAAAGACCCGCGAATCAATGTTGAAATCGAAGTACATGAAAAGTTAGTTGGGTTAGTGCGTATGTGGTACCCCGAGGCTCGTGTTCGAAGTTTTGGGGCCGTCGACTGTCGAGGCATGGAGGAGTACGCGCATCTTGATTTCAATTTGCCGTTTGGGTCATTGCCTCGGCACTTTCTTGCCACTCATGACAACATTGAAAATCGACCGATTCGGTTTTTGTCACCGGAAAATGGATTGAAAGAAAGCTTACTTGAAAAATTGAGCCTCGATTCGAATACACCGATTATTGGATTTTGTTGGCGTAGCTCGATGCTGGCGACTAGCAGGAATAGCCAATACTTAAATGTTGATGCGGTCGAAACTATCGCAAGAAATCTGGACACTAAACCTCTGATCCTATCGCTGCAATATGGTCTAAATGATGATGAGCGTAAAACGTTAGAAAGAATTGAAAATGCCTATATTCCAGAAGAAGATTTTTTTGAAGATATAGTCGCGCACGGACGGTATGTAGGGATTTGTGACTATGTCTTGGCACCTCGCACGAGCACAGTGCAGTTGGCCGGCCTCTACCGACGAAATACATTGTCATGGGGAACAGACGGATGGTCATTTTTGGGGCGGCGCCAATACCCTTGGTACCCGACGGTTGCAAGTTTTGAACTCTCGAGGAAGTTCAGTCACTCATCGCTGGTCTATCAGCTGAGTCGATGGCTTAATTTAATCATTCAAAATGATGCGCAATCACAAGCTATCTAGGATCTGAGAGGTGTCATTGATGCTGAGAAAAGAGCTGACTATCGGCGGCAAGGATATTGGTGCTACAAAACGACCCTTCCTAATCGCTGAAATTTCCGCGAACCACAATAATTCACTGAGCCGCGCAAAAGATTTGGTAAGAGCCGCAGCAAAGTCTGGTGCTGATGCAGTTAAGTTTCAAACATATACCGCAGACTCAATTACCTTGAAGTCGGACCGACCGGATTTTCAGATCGTGGGTGGTCTGTGGGATGGCAGGTGTCTCTATGACTTGTACGAACAAGGCTCGCTACCTTATGACTGGCACGAACCATTGTTTGATCTCGCTAGATCATTGGGTTTGGCAGTCATTTCCTCGCCCTTTGACGAGAAAGCAGTCGATTTCTTGGTTGATCTAGGAGTCGATGCTCTAAAAATTGCATCGTTTGAGTGCAACCACTTACCGCTAATCAATCACGCTGCCAGTACCGAAGTTCCGCTTATTATTTCGACGGGCATGGCTTCCATGGATGAAATCGGTAATGCAGTGTCTTGTGTTTTGAATCAAAAAAATACCGACTTGATCCTACTTCATTGCGTGTCCTCTTATCCGGCACCCGCCAGTGAATATGGAATCAAGAATATTCGACGATTGACTGAGCAATTTAATTGCTTAGTCGGGCTCTCAGATCACTGTACGACGAATGAGATAGCGGCTGCATCAGTGGTGATGGGAGCCGTGATGATAGAAAAGCATTTCACGTTATCGCGGGACGCGGGAGGGTTGGATGACTCTTTTTCTCTCGAACCTGAGGGCTTCCGTGAACTAAGAAGATTTGTAGATAACGTGTATCAGGCGACAAGTTTCACAGTTGAAGTGACGGATGCTGAGGCTAAATCGCTACAGTTTCGCCGGTCAGTTTATTGCTCTAACGCGATGCGAAAAGGGGACGTATTTACGCCACAAAACATCAAAGTGGTAAGACCTGGATTCGGACTAGATCCTCAAGAATTTCCGAGGATTATAGGTAAACGGGCGACCCGAGATATCGACTTCGCGGAACCGATTAAAGAGTCTGATTTTTCAAGTTTTTGACTGATTGGCTGAGGTGAGGTGTTTCGATTGAAGCTGAGAAAAGCAAAGTTATCTGATTGTGATTTCTTGCTCCAGTTACGCAACGAGCCCAGGGTCAGACAGAACTCTTTGTCTACGGACCTCGTGAAAAGAAAAGAGCACAAGGACTGGTTCTTACGATCCTTAAATAATTCTCAGCGACTAATCCTGGTCGCTGAATTTGAAACAAAACTTGCTGGAATGGTTAGATTTGACCGTCAAGAATTGAAGGGTGAGTGCGAGATATCCATAGCGGTCTCAGAGCTGTTTTTAGGACATAACCTGGGATGGCAGATACTATCTCTTGGTATTGAGTTTCTCCGTAGTGACATGAAAGATTGTTGTGGGCTGGTTGCTCGTGTAAAAGATAATAATGTTTCAAGTCACCGATTATTTCAGGCCTATGGGTTCAATATTTTCGATCAACAAGTTGGTTCTGGGGGAGCGGTGACAGTTATCTATCGTCACTCTTTACAATAAAAGTCTCTTGAATTTTGCGAAAGCCCGAATCTGACAAAACTCTAATGAGATTATGATTGCCGGATGGGACATTGATGTGGAAATAACCAGCTCTGACTGATGGGATTTCGGGGAGTGGTTCATATTTTTCTGATACTAACGAGACCAGTTGATTGAGAGAGATGTTTTCAGCATTCTCGAGGTCTAAACCGATTGCGTTATCGAAACTGATATACAAACTCCCTAACACTAAGTTAGAAGACTTGATTAAAAACCAAGCTCGATAAGGGTGGTCGGTGACAAACTTGTGATGGGCATCTTTGTCGATTCGAACGGCTGCAGATATTCGGTGTTGTCGATTGTTGAAGAGCTCATATAAGGCGGAAATCTGTCGTTCTGTTCCGACTATTTGCTCGAGGTGTATCAATTTCTCCTCCTTTTATTATTTTCCTAGGAGGAACCAAGTAATATCGTCTTGTGGAAACTTTGGATCGCGCCGGTATGCGAAGCCATAGTCGACTAAAGAAAATTCTGGGTGAGCATCGAGAAAGTCCCCGCAAAAATCTCGTTTAAATAATTTATTTTGATGCCCTCTGTAGTCTAGAGAGACCGGCGTGGGGTTGTAGTACTCGCCAATTAAAACGTATTTTTTAGAGGATTCTGCCAACTTTTGATAGGCCGTTGCTAAGTGGTCAGGCGAGATATGGATTAGGACGCCTTTGGTGAAAACGAGGTCAAACGTTTCAGTGGAGTTGTAGTCCAGAATCGATCCTTCAAGGACGCAATCCTCAGAGAGTATTTCACGGAGTTTTGCAGCAGCTTGGCTATTTATTTCGAGTGCCGATATGTGTCCGTAGGGTAATAGCTTCTGCAGAGCCACGACGTTCATTCCTACGTTGGCGCCTACCTCGAAAATTGATTGTATCGGCCCGCATGCGTCAAGAATTTTCGAAAAGTACGCAAGATTAGACGCCAATAGCTGTTCGCCTTGATTACGCTCGATGTAGTCTAAACCAAAATCAGAGGTCCAAAAATTTTCTTGTTCCGTGGTGAATGGGTGTCTCATTTATTTGTCCTCTCTACGTAATCGAAAGTGAAATTAAGTAGTTCAAGATCGTCTGAATCATCTACATCAATCGCTTGCCACCATGGCACTTTAAATCCAACCGCATTTTCATGGATGGATTTTTTGGAACGCCACAACGAAGAGGAGCCCCAATAAAATTGTCCGGCATCGTAGAATTGCGGCTCCAGATCTTGGGTGCGGGTCTCGCTAAAATCAAGATTCAAAGGCCTGATCGATTGGTCATCTTCGGCGAGCAATAAGGCTCTTTGTGGATTCGATCGAAAGCGGCTAATTGGGAATACAAATTTGGCCGAGTGATGATTTGATAATTGATACGAGTCAATATATGTGTCTGATTGCGATAACACGGCCGTGGGATAAACGCAGCAAACTTGAGCGTCATCATCGATCCCTAGCATTTCTAGGGCATGAATAATCACATCTTTCGTAGGGGTGTGATCACCCGAGATTTCAGTTGGTCGATGAAACGGAACTTCTGCCCCAGCGCCTTTCGCGATTCGGCCGAACTCATCTGAGTCTGTACTAACTATTATTCGGTCAAAAATAGCAGAGTTGTGTAAATTTTTGATCGTACGAGCCAAGGCCGGTTGCCCCTGAATTAAAGCAATATTTTTTTTGGGGATCCTTTTGCTACCGGATCTTGCTGGGATGACAGCTATTGTATTACGCATCTTTTTAGGTGTTCTTGAACGACTTGGGATATTTTTACAACTTCTGGTTTTGTTAAATTACAGTGAAGCGGAAGGCTAAGAGCTTGACTGTAGTAGAGCTCTGAGTTCGGGAAATCATTTCTTGAAAATTGTGTCTCGTAAAACGGATGCCTGTAAATGGGTATGTAGTGGACTTGAACGCCGATTTCATTTGCTTTGAGGTGCTTGAATAACGAGAGACGCATATCTGCCGGAACTCTAATCACCATCAAGTGGTGAGCCGAGCTGTTGTTGCTTAAGTCTTGGAATGTAATGCTAGAATTTTGGGTCAACTGCCGGCGATACTCTTCAGCGAGAGTTGTCCGTGTCTTCGTAAACTTTCCCAATTTTCTTATCTGGCTCAAGCCTAGTGCGGCCTGTATGTCACACATCCGGTAGTTGAGACCAAGTTGTGTCTGCTTATATAGCCAAGGCTCTTCACGCAGTCGTGATTCAGCTTGGGTGGGCTTTTCAATGCCATGAGTTCTTAGGATCGAAAGATTTCTCCAAAGTCGCTCTGAATTGGTCGTTATGGCTCCCCCCTCGCCCGTCGTGATATTTTTCACTGGATGAAAGCTGAAGGTACACGCATCGGAGTATTTGCATTCCCCGATATTTTCAGTTGTGGTGTGTGCGCCTAGAGCATGACTTGCATCTTCTACAATGCGGAATCTGTAAACTTCTGACAGTTGTTTTATTTTCCTGGTATCTGCAGGGGAGCCTGCGAAGTGAACCAAAATCACTGCGGCAGGTAAGCGCCCTCCTTGATTTTTAGTTTTTTTAAGTTTCTCTTCTAATTTAAGCGGACATAGATTCCAAGTGCGAGCATTGATATCGACTAAGTCGACTGTAGCCCCGACGTAGCGAGCAGCGTTTGCAGATGCCACAAAGGTTATAGGAGTGGTCCAAACGACGTCATTTTCTTTAATGCCAAGCCCAAGCATCACGAGGTGCAATGCGGCTGTTCCATTTGCGCAGGCGATTGCGTATTTTGAGCCGACAGCTTCGCAAATTTCGGATTCAAATTCCCTCACAGTGTGACCTTGAGTGAGGAAGTCCGAGTCCAAGACGCGAAGAACAGCATCTTTATCCTCTGCGTCGAGTTGATGCCTCCCATACTGTGAGATGTGGCTCACTGTTGACCCCTGAATTGATCAATTAGTACTTTAAGTTCGTCGGCTGTGAGAAATTGTTCATTACTATCACTGCGATAAGACCATCCCTTTGGGCAGGGCATGCCGCCGAATCGTTCGACGTACTCTTCAGGCGCAACTCCAGTCGAAGGAAGAATCGCATAATACTTCCCTAAATCGACTGTAGAATGACTGTCGCTTTCCGTAATCATCTCTTCATGAAGTTTTTCGCCGGGGCGAATACCTATGACTGGCTTCTTGCACTCGGAGCAGACGGCATTGGCGACGTCCATAATCCTGTAACTGGGTATTTTGGGGACAAAAATTTCACCTCCTTGGGCGTTTTTAATAGCCCACAATACCATTTCAACCCCGTCGTCCAGGGATATATTGAACCGAGTCATATTTGGGTCAGTGATCGGTAATATACCGGAGTCTTTCATTTTGAGAAAAAAAGGTATTACCGATCCACGGCTTCCCATGACATTGCCATATCGAACGACAGATAATTTGAAGTTTCGACCGCCGACGATCCCATTGGCGGCAGTAATTAATTTATCTGAGCACAGCTTAGTAGCTCCGTAAAGATTAATCGGAGCAGCAGCCTTGTCGGTGGATAGTGCAACAAGATTTTCAACGTCTTGATCTAGACAAGCTTCAATTAAGTTCTGGGCGCCGAGGATATTGGTCTTTATGCATTCGAAGGGATTGTATTCTGATGCAGGGACTTGCTTCATTGCGGCCGCGTGTATCACTACATCGATGCCTTCTAGGGCTCTTTTTAGTCGATCTAGATCCCTAATGTCTCCCAAAAAGAATCTCAATTTCTTCATGTTTGCGAATTCTGGATCGCAGCTCATCTCGAATTGTTTGAGCTCATCTCGCGAAAAAATAACTATACGCTTTACTTCGGGATAACGCTTAAGGATGGTTTTTGCGAATTGTTTTCCGAACGAGCCTGTGCCGCCCGTTATTAGCACAGATTTTTGATTTAACACTGTCAAGATACCGCCGCTGACTGCTCACTTACTCATTGGCGAAGCAAATTTAGTGCCTAAATTGGTATGCGCTCAGCGCTCAGCTATGGAATCTATGCTGGGTAACGATTGAAGATTCATACTGCCTTAATATATCAAGGCAGCTTGCATCAACAGTTTTCATCAAAGGCCCGACAAAATTCTCTATTAAATGTTCTTTGAATGAATCGTTGATCGAGATATTTTCTTTCCGCACCTGCGATTCTCCTGGGTTAATGATGTTTCGAAGTTCCGATAGATGTATTTCGTCGGCAAAAGTCAGGCCTCGGCGAACCCCCCATTTCCGTGCGTAGTTTAGCGCCTCTAGCACCTGTTTTTTGTCACGTATGTCGTTCTTGTCCGACTGAGTAGCTTGGGCGAGAAGATCAAAAATTCGATTAAGATTTAAATGGTCCTGTAGGACCTCATATCGGGTTGAATTGCGTCTTGAGTCATCAAGGTCAACGTTAAATTTTTCAGGACGCTGAATGTTTAATTTGGCCTCATAAATTTCCCAAAAATGAGACGGATCCGCTCTATAACATTCCATCGGGATGATTATTGGGTCAAATCCAGCCTGCTTCCAAGTGTCTAATATTTGTTTAAGATTCAAATTTTGTTCAAAAAATAGCCCGAAGGTCTTTTGGTAGTCCTCTAAATCGAGTAGCCCACCTTCTCTTACTTGCTGGGCGAAGGCGGAATAGATCCAGTCGATTGGATTGCGCACTATGAGTAATAGTTTGTTAGAACTTCCACTGAGCATTTTTGACAGCAGTTGTTGTTTCAGATCAATACATCCTGCCATTTCAGGGTTATGCGACCATGAATAAGTAAGGCCCTCGCAGCTAAGCACACTGGGAAGATCGGGAGTCGCATTATTAAAGTTGACGCGTCCGGGATCCAGAATCTCTGGCACTACGCCATGTCGGGCATATTCGGTTTCAATGTTTTTTTCGACTGACGTTTTTAAAGATGTTGCAGAGCAATAGTTATAGTTTGAAGACGCACCCCACATCGTCTGCAAACTGGTAGACATGCACTTGGCCATGCCTGCGTGCACGAATGAAATAGCTTGTGATGTGGCTGGCATAATAACGCTCCTTCTCTACGTCTCGTTATAGTAGTCGGTGCGCTATCATAAAACTTAAGCGGATTCGGTAATCTTGCCCTCGGGTTCACCTTCGATTTTCGATTGACCCCGTACTTTCAAATTCAAATACTAATAACAGATTTTTTAGCTTTAGCTTGGGGACTCGAGCCTCAATGTGACGTTCTCCTGTGTGCTTGAAGTCAATGCTTTCGTCGGCATAAGCTTCCAGCAAGTCCGGATGGCTTTCGGAGATCAGGATGATTTCAGAGGTTGTATTCAATTCATATAAGTCAATTTTCATATCGAAAAGCTTGAATACACCAGAAATAACAGTCGTTTGTAGTTGGTTTGACGGTATGTTAGGTGGGGGAAGTGGAAGGTGCGTTATCGGTTCCTGCTGATCCGGTGCCGCGAAAATTTCGAAAGAAAGGAAAGTCACAATTAAAACTTTAAGTACTTTCAGACCACCATTGGTCATGTCAGCAGCACCTCTACCTCTTTTTCGGTCAGCGAGTTCTGAGCCTCTAGGGCATCTTGTACCTGAGCCAAAATGCTTTGTCTGATTTCGTCTCTAATCTCCAGAGCGTTTGAAGGATCACTAATGCTTACTCTTGGATCAACTGTATCACCCAGTTGATTCTGCAGTCCGCCCTGCACTTGATCAATAACCTGCTGGATCGAGATTTTTTGTGCAGCAAAGCTTTTCAGTGCCTCTTCGAGAATTTCTGATGCTTGTCCGGGAGTTTTATACAAAATTGCTTTCAGGGCACCAACTTCATGAGGAGCCATGATTCTTTTTCCAAAATCAATGTTATTGAACGCGGAGTAGTAAACATTGCTTCTGCCGCCACCACCGTTGGAGCCTCCGCGATGCTCCAGAGTATTGAAGACAGAGCCTGAGCTGACGGTATAATCGATATCGGCAAATCTAAAGGTTTCAACATTACTGATGTTATCAGTTCCGTCGCGTGCGGCAGTACCATCCACGATGGTGTACGAACCATCTCCGTTATTAGTGATACTGTAATCAGCGTAGTTCCCCGAAAATATAGCGACATCTTCACCTCCGGCTCCGTCAATCGTGTCATCGCCGCTGTTACCGGTGATCACATTAGCCAACGCGTTTCCGGTAATAGTATCGTCGCCAGCGCCCCCTATCGCATTTTCAATAGTTGCACTTCTGGCGATAGCTAGATTTTCTACCCCGGTATACAAAGCCGAGCCACCATTTGATGCGTCTCCGTCATCAACTGTTGGATTTGCATATGCGTCGTAGAAAGGTAGATAGGTTCCGGTTAGATAAGTCGTCCATGTGGTTACTGCACTACTTGAACTAGTCAGACTTACGCCCTGAGCAGCTGCCGCAGCGATAATTGCATCTTCAAGATCAGTAACAAGATCTGCTTCAGAGCGAACGTTGATCGAAGATAGAGAGCCAGCGGTTAGATTAATGATACTGTCCCGAGTCGCTGTGCTCGCATCAAGTGTATCGGTCTCGTCTGCTCCGGCGTCGGAAATCGTGCGCAAATAAGCTGAACCGAACAAACTCACATCATGAGTCGTATTACCAGCGTTCGCTGTAGATGATCCGTATAGATGCTCGAGTGCCTCAATATCTAAAATCATGGGTGTTGACGGCATGATGCGTGAGTTAGAAAAGGTCACAGAAGCGGCGTTACCGCTGAAACTGACAGAAAAGTCCACATCTAAGTTGCGATCATAGATATTAGAAGAACCAGTTCCGCCTTGGTTATAGGTCATTACCGAGTATCGATAACCATCTTTTTCTGGTTCACCAATTGATGCGAGAGTTGAATTATCGAGTGAACCAGCGTCATGAGGATGAGACAGACCAAGCGCATGACCTGCCTCATGAATTCCGCGCTGAAAACCTTTCGTGCCAGATGATAGATCATAGTTATCACTGTCCGTGGCATTAAACCAAATATCGCCAGCGTAGTTGGAATTTGAAGGATAATAAGCGAAGGCGCCGGCGCTACCCTTACCGTCAGCAGAGAAGCCCTCAGAAAAAGCAACGCGAAGATCGCCTACATCTCCGGATGTGGGATCTTCAATGATTTCTTCGAAAGTTAATCCTGAGGCGTCAGCAATCTCAGAAAACATGAGCTGCACGTCCGATCTGTAGTCCCACATGTTATAAGACGTCGTTAACGCACCTGCAACTGTGTTCGTGAGACCTAATCCTGACACGTAGTCGAAGGGGACAGGGTTATCTTTGTTATAAATCGAATAGCTTAGTGAACTGTCATCCCATTTGTAACCCGATAAGATTGTGTTGGTGTCCGAATTGCTGGTTAGATCGGAAGAATTGTAAGTAGTTGCTGCAGATCCGGATCCACTGGCAGATAAATAATTTGCGGTGTCGCCCATGTACGTAGCTTCATCGCCAAGTTCGCTCAGTGGAATCCCTGACAGCGCTAGCTCCGCATTCGCCTGACAAATCGGGCACTGGTCAGCAGTGTGAAAAGCGTTGAGAAAATCTCGCTGTGAAATTTCTAGTGCAGCAAACTCGATTGGTGAGCCACTTTCAGTAGTTGCTGTAACTCTTGTCAGAGGTGTTAAGTAACTTTGAATTTCAGGACTAGCTTCCTCTTTGATTGTCACAGTTGCAGATTTTGTAACGCTGTAACGTCCTATGAGAGCGGATAATTCGGATTCTAGGATATCAAACTGAGTAATCGCCTCATGTTGAGCATCGGATTCGATATCGCTCGCCTGAATAACCTCCACGATATTTTTGAGATCACTAACTTTTTCAGAAATCATCTGTACAGCGGTTTGATCTATTTGTGCCATGGTGACAGAAGTAAATCCGTCGGCAGCGGAATCCCGTAGTGCTATCCAAGCTGTTTGATCTTGGTTGAATTTTATTTGTTCAGCAACATCAGATACCAAAGCCCGCACCTGCGTTGAGGCGCTGTTGGGTCCAATATTAGATTTAGCCGACCCGGCGCTCGCAAATGCATTAACTATCGCCTGAGTTGCAGAGTTCGTCACAGCTATTGCCATAGCAATTCTGTCCTTGGGTTACTGATTATCACTGGCTAACTTTTGCCGTTAGTGCCGTTAGTGCCGTTAGTGCCGTTAGTGCCGTTAGTGCCGTTAGTGCCGTTAGTGCCGTTAGTGCCGTTAGCACGAGGCAATTTCTTGCCACAATTTTGATATCGGCAGCGTTTTTGAAAACTTTAATCTGTCTGGATTGATTGCGCTGAGGTGAATGCTGATCGAAATCGATTATTGTTATGGTGGTTAGGGAGTGATCAGAGTTACGAGCGAAACTCATGTTTTTCCAAGAACGTTTTCTGGTGTTTAAGCCAAAAATACCTTAAGACTGATGGGCTCTTAGTCATTCAAGGGGTTTGATAAGTTCTAACGTCCTTCAACGGTAATATGCTGTCGTTGAGGCTAGAATCTCGCATCCTTGATGCAAGGAACCATGAGCTACAAAATAGGGATTTAAGATAACGGATTTTCCATAGACTAAGGGCAACCCGTCCATCTGTATTACTGAACCGCCAGCACCCTCGAGGACAGCCTGGGCGGCAGCTGTATCCCATTCACAGGTGGGGGCGAGCCGAGGATATAAGTCAGCCGCTCCCTCTGCGATCCGTAAGAACTTGAGACTGCTCCCGGCTTGAATCAGTGTAACTGGGGTCTCAATAGCGGCAATGAATGCTTCGGTTTCCGGGTTGAGATGACTCATACTCGCGACTACGCGAATTGAGGTACCTTGTTTGGCACACCGGATATGTGTACTGGAGCCATCACGGTCAAGCCTTTGAGCCTTACGTCTCTGTCCTCCGTGATAGAGAAGTCCGAGTACCGGAACGCTGACCCACCCACAGATCGTCCTGTTGGAGTCAATCAAGGCCAGGTTGCAGGTGAACTCTCCATTGCGTTGGATAAACTCCTTGGTACCGTCTAAGGGGTCAATCAGCCAGTAGCGCGAGTGGGTCTGCGGAATCTTCAACGATTCAGGATCTTCTTCACTGACGATTGGGATGTCTGGGGTGAGCGCCGAGAGCCCTGCCACCAACACCTGATGTGCGGCTAAATCGGCTTGGGTGACTGGCGAGTGATCATCCTTGGCCGCAATGCCAAAATCGCTCGACTCATATATGGCTAGGATGGCATCGCTGGCATCCCACATCAGTTGGCTCAGCGCTTGGAGTGTTTCAGCGTTTTCAAGAAACCCGAGATCTGCTCGGCTCATTGGAAGCTCAACTCAGCCAACAAACGCTGGGCGGTCTCCTCGACCGATTCATGATCGGTGTGGATGTGCACTTCGGGGTTGATTGGTGCCTCATAGGGACTGCCGATCCCGGTAAAGTTCGGGATCTCCCCACGTCGTGCTTTTTGATACAAGCCTTTGGGGTCTCGTGCCTCAGCGACCTCTAGGGGCGTATTGACAAAGATCTCCACAAACTCTCCCTCCTCAAACAAGCTCCGCACCATTTCCCGCTCTGCTCGGAAAGGCGAGATAAAGGCCGTGAGAACCACAACCCCCGCATCCACCATCAGCTTGGCAACCTCACCAATTCTTCGGATGTTTTCGACCCGGTCTGCGTCTGTGAAGCCTAAATCACTGTTCAATCCATGACGCACGTTATCGCCATCGAGCACATAGGTGCGGATGCCCTGTGCGTGCAGTAACTTTTCAAGGGCATTGGCGATTGTTGATTTCCCAGATCCGGAAAGCCCGGTAAACCAGAGCACTCGACTGGTGTGCCCGTTGAGTGTTCGACGGGCGGCTTTATCGATCTCGAGTTTTTGCCGGTGCACGTTCTTGGCGCGTCGGAGCGCAAACTCAATCATGCCGGCAGCCACCGTTTGGTTGTTCATCCGATCAATTAGAATAAAGGCCCCCATGGGTGGGCAGTCTTGATAGTGCTCAAAGGCAATGGGTCGGTCGGTTTTGACGGTCACCACGCATAAATCATTGAGCTCGAGCTGGGTAGCTGCGATGTGCTCAAAGGTGTTGATATTAATTTTGTGTTTGATCGCTGTGATGTGCGCGTTGACCTGGGTGGTCCCGAGCTTTAACCAAAAACTGCGTCCCAGATAGCCTGGTTCTTGATCCATCCACACAATATTGACTCCAAACTGATCTGACACCTCACAGGGCGCATCGGCAGCCACTATTACATCGCCCCGTGAGGCATCGATTTCGGTATCGAGCGTCAAGGTCACCGCTTGACCGGCCTCGGCAGATTCAAGGCGGTCTTCGAACAACGCAATCCCCTGAATCTTCGCAGTCGCCCCAGATGGCAAGACACGGATCGACTGGCCCACCTGGGCCGCGCCAGCTTCGATCGTTCCTGAGAACCCCCGGAAATCCAGATTTGGGCGATTCACCCATTGCACTGGGAATCGAAGCGCGTGGTCGACGCGGGTTGCCCGCGGATCGACGGTTTCTAACAATCCTAAGAGCGTCGGGCCTTGATGCCAGTGCATGTGACTGGAGCGCTCGATGATGTTGTCCCCCTTAAGCGCCGATATCGGAATGGCCGTCATCTTAGTGAATTGCAGATCTTTGGCAAAGGCTTGGTAATCCTCAAGAATGCGATCAAAGACGTCTTGGTGATAGTCCACCAGATCCATCTTATTGATCGCAATCACCATCTGCTTGATACCCAAGGCTGAGCAGATCATCGAGTGGCGTCGTGTTTGCGTCAGCACGCCTTGGCGCGCATCGATCAAGATGACTGCTACATCAGCTGTGGACGCGCCGGTGACCATATTCCGTGTGTACTGCTCATGGCCGGGTGTGTCGGCCACAATAAACTTCCGGCGATCGGTGGCAAAGAAACGATAGGCGACATCGATGGTAATGCCTTGCTCGCGCTCTGAGGCGAGTCCATCAACTAAGAGTGCAAAATCAATGTCACCCCCTTGGGTACCCATCTTTTTGGAGTCGCTTTGTAAGGACGCCACCTGGTCTTCGAAGATCATCTGTGCTTCAAACAGCATCCGCCCAATCAGCGTGCTTTTTCCGTCATCGACACTGCCGCAAGTGATAAATCGAAGCGTATCAAGGCTCGCTTGTTCGGCGAGGTATTGATTCACCCGTTCGACGGCATTGAGAGACGTACTCATCAGAAATACCCCTCTTGTTTCTTTTTCTCCATCGAGGCGCTTGAATCGGTGTCAATGGCGCGGCCCTGACGCTCACTGGTTCGTGCACTCAAGAGCTCCAAAACAATGCTCGCCAGGTCATCGGCGTCGGACTCGATAGCTCCGGTGAGTGGGTAACAACCCAATGTGCGGAATCGAATTTTCTTCAACTTGATAGACTCATTAGCGTGCAGTGGTAGCCGATCATCGTCCACCATCATCAGCATGCCGTCGCGTTCGACCACAGGGCGCTCTGCCGCAAAGTACAGTGGGACAATTGGAATCTGCTCTCTGTAGATGTATTGCCAAATGTCGAGTTCAGTCCAGTTCGAGATCGGGAACACGCGGATCGACTCATCTTGGTCCTTCTTGCCGTTGTATAGATTCCAAAGCTCGGGGCGTTGGTTTTTCGGATCCCATCGATGCGAAGATGTTCGAAATGAGAATACGCGCTCTTTGGCCCGGCTTTTTTCCTCATCCCGCCGTGCTCCGCCAAAAGCCACATCGAAATTGTAGTGGTCAAGAGCCTGCTTAAGTGCCTCGGTTTTCATGACGTCGGTGTGCAATGCCGAGCCGTGATCAAAGGGGTTGATGTTCTTGGCCACACCTTCGGGGTTGATGTGCACCAGCAAATCCATGCCCGATTCATGTGCCATGTAATCGCGGAAGTCATACATGGCCTGGAATTTCCAACGCGTGTCGACGTGTAACAAGGGAAAGGGTGGTGGGCTTGGATAGAAAGCTTTTCGCGCTAAGTGCAACATGACTGACGAATCTTTTCCGACTGAATACAACATGACGGGGTTATCTGCTTCGGCCATTACTTCCCGAATGATATGCATCGACTCCGCTTCAAGTCGATCAAAGTGTGTCATCCCATGTGACTTTTTGGGTCGTAGATTGACATTGGCGGTTTGCAGGATTTCGGCGTGACCGTGTGAGTAGATTTCGAGTGCAATGGTGACAGAACCTGCGTTTTGATCAACCACGCGTTGCCCGCGATTCTGTTTGACTAGACGACGCATCTTTTCAACGACTTTTCCA
>Ga0181593_10001810_pt1 | contig 19517 bp, 17 predicted proteins | sample 071ome_19_FD_133756 | JGI IMG/M metagenome (GOLD analysis project Ga0181593, IMG submission 133756) | Coastal salt marsh microbial communities from the Groves Creek Marsh, Skidaway Island, Georgia - 071413AT metaG (megahit assembly) | ecosystem: Environmental > Aquatic > Marine > Intertidal...
AGACTTTATCGGTCTGCGCGCTGCCAAGCCGATGGGTAAAGCTATCATCGGCACCAAGGTTGGCGAGGCTGCAGCTAAAGCCGCCGGCGGTATGGCGGTTAAGCCGCTGAAGTACATCAATGAGGCGTTCTTTGAAAAGATGTCGGTGTCCTGGGGGACGGTGATGTCGAAGACCAGCGTGCAGTTGGCCAAGCGGTTCGGCTGGCGCAACGTCGAAGAGATCGGTCAGGAGTTGGGGCAGAACTGGATAGAAGCTGCGACCAAACATTTCGCTTACGAGTACGCCGACGCTGAAGGGTTACCGCCCGACGAAGTGTGGCAGGAGTTCCACGACCAGGTTCTGCCGACCATCAGCACGATGGCCCTGGTGCCAGTGCCGGCTGCAGGCGTCGACGTGTTCGCCGCCGGCGTCGCTGCTGCCGATCTGATCAGTGAGGGCATCTCACCAGTGGCGCCGAAGCTGGAGCCGGGCGATGCGGAACGTATCAGCGAAATGGAAGCCGCGATACAAAAGGCGCACCCTGTCCAGGTCATGGAGCGGATCATACCCGAAGACGTACTGTGGTTGTACGAAGGGGCGAAGACCGAAGAGGCGAAAGCCGAGATACTGAAGGTCAACGGTTTTGACGCCGACGCCGATACGTTCGCTGCGTTCGAGGACGCGGTCAGCGACCGCAAAGTCCTGCGCCGCGAGATAGACCGGCGGATCGGTATCGCCAAGGATAAGATGGCCACGGAGCGCAGCCAGCGGGCCAACACCAACCTGCCCCGCCAGGAGCAGGCGCGGGCGATGGACAAGTTCAGCCTGGTCCACCGGATGCTGGAAGCTGCCGGCCTGACCGACCCGACGCTGGCGCCGCTGATGTTCGACACGGTCGAGGAACTGGAAGCCAGCCCCGACCTGAGTCAGGAAAGCAAAGACAAGTTCGACGCCGTGCTGGAAAGCGGCGTACAGGTCAAGGCGTTCTTTGACGAAGCAAGCGGCCGGCCGGTAGTGGTTGGTGAACTGCTGACCACTGAAGTGCAGGCGCTCGAAAAGATGTCGCATGAAATCCTGCACGGTATCGTTGACGAAATCGGGCAGCAAGACCCCGCACGCCGGCAGGCCATTACTGGCTTTGTCGGTGCGGTCATGGGCCTGACTAACTTAGAGAGTGCGCTGCCCGCGTTCTACAAGCAGCGGTTCGCTACCTTGGCAGCTACCGACCCCATCGCTTACAACGCCAAGCTGGGTGAAGAGTACCTGGCGCGGTTGGCTGAAAAGATTGTCGACCGTGAAACTCTGACAGTGCAAGAGCGGACCCACTGGGAACGCTTACGAAACTGGGCGCGCGACCATCTGAACATAACGACCAATGAAGAGTATATCGACCGCACGCTGACCGACCTTGTCCGGTCGCTGATGCGCGACGCCCTGGACCCCGAACTGAACGCCTTGCGCGCGGCCGACCGCCGGCAGCGTATCCGCAACGACATCGAAAACCCGCAGCCGCTGAAGCTGGCTAACGGCCGGTACGAACTGCGCGGCCATGAGATTGTCAAACGGCAGCAAGCGTCGACCACACGTAAAGCCAAGTGGGACGTGTTCGACCGCGACGGCAATCTGATTGGCACGCGCAACAGTATGAAAAAAGCAGCGCGGGAAGTCGTGCCGGCGCCCGACATTCGACAGATCGCGCCCGACGCTATTTTCAGTGTGGCCGATCCGGTCGAGTCCGATGCGTTCAAAACATGGTTCAAAGATAGCAAAGTGGTGGGCGCCGACGGTAAGCCGTTGGTCGTGTACCACGGCACCAACCGCGACTTCACCGTATTCGAGAAGAGTACCAACGCGCATACGCAGCTACTTGGGTTCGATACGTTTTTCTTTACGGATGACCCCGACCTAGCCGGCGCTTACGCCCAGGCAGCGGACCGCCAGGAGGTTGGCGGTGCGCAGAATATTATGCCGGTTTATCTGTCGATGCAGAACCCGCTGCGGATTGACGCCGATGGGGGTACATGGATCGAAGCCATGCAGGAAATAGATTCTGAAGTGCTGCCCTGGCGGACTGAAACAGAGCGGGACTTTTACCAGCTACGTGATGAACTGATAGAGAAGTACGACGCTACCGATGATCCCGCCGTGCCGGTTGAGGACCGCGCGCGGTTTGAGCAACTACACGCAGACTTTGAACAGATGTTGTTGGCCGGCGGTTACTGGGATCTGCCGATACAAGGTACCTCTGTATACGACGGTGCAATCATCACCGATGTATGGGACCGGCCGGCGCAGGAACACGACGAAACCGAAACATTCAACCCGTACACTGACGTGTATGTCGTGTTTCAACCGGAACAGATCAAGTCTGCTGCCGGTAACATCGGCACCTTCGACCCCACCAATCCCGACATCACGTTCAGCATATCCGACATCAGTGACGAATTTGACGGACTCAGAGTCGGGACAGCGTGGCGCGGGGAAAAGAAGACAACGTCGCGGGATAACAACGTCGACATCAGCAAGGTGCTGCCGAAAGAACTGGCGAAACAGATGGGTAAGATGACCCACTTGCTGCAGTCGAATAAAGCCACCCCTAGAGATCCCGACCTTGAAATACCGGAGTGGTTGCTAGGTGCCGACAGTCCGGAAGCCCAGGCCGAAGTATTCATAGACCACTTTGTCAAGAACCTGCTGGCGCTGCACGACAAGTTCCCCGAAGACTTACGCGCGTTCGCTACCCAGTGGTACGACAGTGCCAGGATGTTGGCGGATGACATCGCGGCGCAGACCGGCCTGGCACCGGAGCAAGCCGCCGGTATTTTGGCGGTACTGTCGCCGCAGAAAGATTGGTTTATGAACGTGCGTATGGGTCAGAACTTTGCCGACATTTTCGCCAACGATATGGACGTCAAGATTGACGCTACCGACTACGCGGTTGAGATTGAGAACGAGGTGAATCGGGCAGGAAAACCGTCGCGGCCGGCGCGGCGCAAGCTGCTCAGTAAGATCGACGGGCGCAGCATCCGAGAAATGTGGGAGGCCGGCGACGAAGACCTGGCGACTTGGGGTATCCGTATTATCTCGCAGCGCAAGCATGGTATGGGTTACGACGTACTGAACCCCGACGGCACGGTCATCGGGCCGGCCAAGAAGCCGCTGGTTATAATCGAGAATCTGCAATGGCAGACCGCATTATACCTTAAAAAGGCTATGCGTATCGCGCTCGACCCGTCGACCATAACCGATCAGTTAGGCGGCGGCCACAAGGTCCGCAGCTTCTACAACAACATCATCGCGCCGAATAGTCCGGTGGGTGATGTCACTATTGATACGCACGCGGTCGCAGCCGCCTGGTTGGTGCCGATGTCATCAAAGTCATACCAGGTAGGTTTGAACTTTGGTGATGCTGGTGTCGCCGGCGGGTCAATGAAAGGAACCTACTGGCTGTTTCAAGAAGCGTACCGCCGCGCTGCCGAGGCGCGGGGTATACAACCGCGTCAGATGCAGTCTATTACATGGGAAGCAATCAAACAACTATTCCCTGCAGCCGACCGCGCAGATAAAAGTGTAGCGGCCAGGGTCGTAGACTTATGGAGTAAAAATGGCGAAGCAGCAAGAGATGAGATCCTCAAAGACGGCATCAGCCGACCTAGTTGGGCTACTGAGCGAGGACGAGCAGGCGGAACTGAAAGAGTCGATTCCGGAACTGGAACGCCATCTGGGCAAGAAGCTGACGCTCAACGAGGCGATAGCACTGGTGTACGACGAGGACCAGTTGAAGCAGATGGCCGACCCAGCGACGGCATTAGCCTAAGCGTAGACGATCAGCAGCAAGACCCCGCCCGTGAAATGATCGTCGCCACGGTATGGCGCAACCTGCGCCGTGAGAACCAGGTGACGATGGCCGAAGCTGCGCGCTACGCAAAGAAGCACTACCCCAGCCTGTCGGCCGACGAAGTCAAAGAAGTGCTGTACGCTGCGCGTCGCATCACCAATCTGGTCGAGGGTCGTAAAGAAGAACTGGCCGGCGACAGCCGCGAGGCGATGCGCGTTGTCCGGTCATTGGAAATCAGCGACCATTATACGCAGGAAATTATCAAGCTGCAGGAAGACGCCTACGTCAAAGGTGTCTACGATGACTTCGTAGCTGAGACACGGCGACAGCAAAAAGAGGCCGAAATAAACGCACGCGGTGGCCTGACAGCCGCCGAACTGGACGATGCGGGTTTGGGCCTTACTCCGCTCTTAAACCGCTTAGAAGCCGAAGAAAAGCTGCGTGAGCCTATCGAACGGGAAGCCGGCGAACGGGCCGAACCTGGCGACGAAGTGACCCCGTCGCATATGCAGCAGCTTGCCAAGGAAGACAGCCTGGCCACCAACCAGTATCTCGACAAGCTGAAGCGCGAACTGCGCGGTGGCCGTGACATCGAACTGAAACCGACCGAGGTGTTGAAGGAACGCCAGCCGCCGAAACCTGCCGACCCCGAAGCGCAGCCGGCCGGCGCCGATGACGCGGTGGCCGACGCCGGTCAGCAGCAGGAGCAGGCACCGCTGCCGGCGCCGAAGCTGTCAGCAGCAGAGCAGGCAGAAGTATTCCTGCACGACTACCGGCAGACGCTGAAGACAGCACTTGGCATCGCGGTCAACCAACTGACCTACGGTAAGACACGGGCCAGCCTGACCCAGTGGGTTAACAACCTGGATGACCGTAAGACCATCGCCGGCCTGGACCGCGCAGCGCAGAACATTCTGAAAGCTGCGTACCAGCGCCGTATCCGCGACAAACAGAACGAACTGTTGGCCAAGGTCAACAGCGTCATCAAACGTCGGGCGCGCAGCGAGAAGGCTATCAAGCGGGAAGACAAGCGCAGCATCCCTGCGATGACTAACCGTTTCTTGAACTTCGCCAAAGCGGCTTTGACGCACGACCTTGAACACCATGAAGGTCGGCTGGACGAATTGGTCCGCGCGGTCAAGGTCAGGGGTGAGGGTGAAAACGCCGACGTCACGCCGACTAAGGGCGACCTTGAAAGCGAGATCCTTGAACTACACGCGCAGCAATTATTTGGTGCCTTGAAGTATCGACCGGTTGCCGACGCTGCCCAGGCTCTCGACTACTTGGAAAACGAGCTTGAAGAGAATATCAAGAAGCACAAGGAAAAGGTCGAGGCGCGCCGGCTGCTGAACCAGGCCAACCAGGTCACGCTGAAGACGGCGATGGAAGACTTGGGCGCCGACCGTGATCCTAACACGTGGCTCGAAAAGGTTACACGCGGAGCGTTCAACAGTCTGAGCGCCGCGCTGCCGTTAGGCTACCGGCTGCAGATGCTGGTCGCCGGCCTGCCTGCTGACCATGAGGCGGTCAAGCTGGTCAAGAAGTACATTCGCCAGTTCAACATCGCGGATCAGAAGCAGCGCCTGGCGATGGCCGAAGGGCAGCAGGAACTGACCAAGGCTATCGAAAGTTTCTACCGGACAATAGATGGTACGCCGGCCAACGCGCAGGAAGTCTACCGCGAACTGGTTAAGCCGCGTACCGAGTTAGGGAAGTTCAGCAAGCGCAATCACCCGCTGTCACGCGCCCAGGTTCTGCAGCTTATCGCTACAGCCGAACAGACCAGCATCCAAAAGAACGATGACGTCGAGCGGCTGCGTGGTATGCTGCCCGAAATGAAAAAGGCGCTGCCGGCGACCGACCTGCTGCTGCTGGATTGGCTGCGCGGGTACTACACCCGAACACGACCGGCGCTTGAAGAAGTCGTGCGCGAAACCACTGGCCTGCCGATTGCTGTACCGGACGCGCTGTATATGCCGATTCGCCCCGATATGATTGGTGGCGTGCCGATATCTATTTCAGCACCGATGCTGATACCCAAGAGTCTGACGCACCGCGTACAGCACAACCGTCCGGTAGACGAAAAGGCCGACGTCCTGCACATGTTCTTTCAGCGGCTGCAGTCTAACGAACAGTTCAAGGCATACGCCAAGCTGCATCTGGACATGCGCGGTACGTTCGCGGAAGCCGGCGTGCAGGAAGGTATCCGGAACATGTACGGCGAAGAGTTTCTGAATCAGCTTATGAAGCACATGATGGACGTGTGGACCGGCAAGCCGCCGGTCAGTCATAAGTCGAGGGAAGCCAATCTGATTACCAGTTACTTCGCCTACTCCCGTTTGTCGTTCAGCCCTCGCGTCTTTATGAAGCAGGTGACGTCGGTGCCGGCGTTCGGCTACTTCCTGCCGCTGTCCGACATCGCCATGTACACGGCGCAGGCGCCGCTGTTCTTTGCTGGTAAGCTGGCCGGCAAGCTGGGTGACGATGTTCAGACCGCTATGATTGAAATCTTTCAGTCGCCGCAGGCGCAGGAACGTATGCGGTTCGGTAATTCGCAGATCCTTAACGACATCCTGCACACGCAGGGGGCGCCGGCGTTTTTCCGTATGCTCAAAAAAGGTATGCTGACCACGACGTTTGGCGACATCATCCCGACGCTTATCGTCGGCCAGGGTTTCTACCGCGCCTACGTCGATAATATTTTGAAGACATCGGCCGGCCCCAGCAAGGCGCAGGTCGAAGCCGCCAAGGCCGAAGCACTGGAAGCCTTATGGCAAATGGTCGAACTGTCGCAGCAGTCGGGCGCTGTTATGAATCGCTCCGAGTGGCAGCGGCGCGGCGACGCTTTGGGTCGTATCATCGGCCAGTTTACGACGTCGCCGCAGCAGTTCTTAGCGCGCGAATTTTTCATGGCTAACAACTTCGCCGCCAAGCTGCGTGAGCATGGTTTCTTGGAAACGGCAACGGAAGACGTCAAGGATTTTCTGCGCGACGTGACGCCTGGGTTCACCCCGAACGCACCGGACGCCAACCTGTTCAAAACAATAGTCATTAACCATCTGCTGTTGCCGTTAGGCTACAACGGCGCGTCGATGCTGGCCGACCTCGCACTGGGCGAAGGGCTTGACGAAGAAGACCTGGTCGTAATGATGCTGGCTATAGCTTTCGGTCCGTTGTCCGGTTGGTTTCTTCTTGGCGGCATCGCGCTGGCACTTGGCGAAGAGATGGTGCGCCTTGGTTTGCGTTCTGCCTTTCCAGAGTGGGGTATTTCACCGTGGGATCATAGCGATTCTATCATCCCCGCCGGCGGTATCATCGGTGACGCCAAGGCGTTCGGCCAGGCGATTTGGGGTATCGCGGATTGGTTACTGCTCGACAACGGGCCTGACCTGCTGCTTGACGCAGCGGACAACCTGCTGCGCGGGATGGCGGCGCCGTACCGCGAGGTGCGAACAGCGGTTAAGAACTACGGCGAAGACTGATTATTTCCTGTACCTCTTCCCGTACCAACCTTCAGCCTCTAATGGTAACCCTTCAGCCCAATCACCGACGGTGACCAGGCACTCACAGAAGTTCTTCAGTTCCGCGTCGGGGTTCGCCGGCGTCGGGATCTCGCTCATTGCTTCGTCGTGTACGTGCATGACGATAGGGTAGTAGGGTTCGGCCGTCAGCATCCCGTCGCACAACAGGTCACGGGCCACCGCCTGCACAGCGTTCTCTGTCAGCTTGCCACCATACGTATCCAGCCGGCACCACTTGCGTGTCTTTTGGTCGGTTCCCATGTAGGTCAGGGCGTCCTGTCCGAAACGGTTCTCACCGATCAGCGGGTCGTAGTACACAATGATACGCCCCGACGGCAGGCGCATACGCAGCGTGCGGCCGACCATCCGGAACGACAGCGTGCGGTACGTGTACGTGGTGCCAGGGTGGCGAACGGCCAGCAGCGCGGCTTTGTTCATCTCACGCCAAAGCTGCACTGTCTGCGGCCGGTTCTGCCGCCATGCTTTGATGACCGCTTTGACGTCGACGTCGGACAGGTCGACCCCGTACCCGTCGGCCATAACCCGATAGGCGTTGTCGCTACCCTGGTAGCCTAACGCCAGTTCGGAAACCTTACCGACCGCGCGCATCTTGTCAGCGCGGTGCGCGATATGTTTGTCATCGTCCCGCCGACCCCTGTCTATATCGTCGTAGGGTATCCCGTAGATGGTGGACGCTGCGACGATGTACGGGTCGCGGCCATCGATGTAGACCTGCAGCGCATCGTCTTCGCCGGCCAGCCACGCCAGTACCCGACCTTCGATAGCGGAGTAGTCAGCGCACAAAAGCATATGGCCAGGCGCCGCACTGACGCAGCCGCGCACACAACTGGCGCCGATGTCCAGTGGGTCAAGCTGCCACAGATCCAGCGCGATCTCAGGGCCGCAGGCCATCAGCACTTCGATAAAGTCGCGGCTGTCGGGGAACGTCGGGCGCGGCATGTTCTGCGTCTGCAGCCCCAACGATGACCAGCGGCCGGTATGGGCGCCATAGAATAAATGGCTACCGTGCAGCCGGCCGTCGCTGGTCGACCGCGCCAGCATAGCGGGGTACTTCTTGTTACTGGTGCGCGATGTCGATTGCCGTATCTCTAAACAGCGGCGCAGCGTCATGTGCAGGTCATCCTGCTGCAGCGCCTCGCGGATCGTCGCGGCCTGCATGTTCGGCAGCGTATCACCAAAAGCGACGGCGAAGTATTCCAGCGACTCCATAACGCGCGACGGCGATAGCTGCGGGTGGGTGATGGCCTTGTACTCGCTGACCAGTTCGGCCTTGTACTGTTCGCCCATATCGTACAAGGCTTCCGCTGCCGGCCGGTCGATGTACACGCCGCGCTCATTGATACGCTGGTCCATCTGCCATATCAGTAGTTCTCGTCCACGTAGTTCCCCGATCAGTGTCGACGCCTGGTGTTCAGTCTCAACGTCGGTGATGCAGTAGTCGGCCAGGTTCCACATGCGTTCGGGGTCGTTATAGAAACGAGTCTCAGGGTGCAGCTTGGTCTTCTGTCGGGGCTTGCACATTTGCAGCATCAGCGCGTGACCGCTGTTCGACTTCTGTACGTCAAGCTGCAGCGCAGCGCCGACTGCTTTCAGACTACCTGGCAGGCCGTGCCGGCGCGCGGTGGCTGCGGCGCAGCGCAGCTTATATTCGGGCAGCGCCGGCCATCCGTACAGTCGGGTGCAGCAGCGGTTCCACATGTCGCGCTCGAAAGCTACGTTAAAGGCTTCGATCTGCTGCGCCTCGCTGACCAGTTCCAACAGCCGGTCTTCTGAGATCAGCGGCAGCATGTCGTGTTCGATGGCCGGCAGGGCTTCGTCGGCCAGCCATATGCGGGTGCGCTTATTGTCGACTTTTACCGCGATCATCAGCGGTCGGGTCGTGGGGTCTTCAGCGTACACTCTGCTGCCGGTCTTGCGCAGGTCGACTTCGCTGCGCGTTTCAAAGTCTATGGTGAGTTTCATGGCTATCCTTAAAAAGAGTCGGGCGGCGCCGTTTCCAGCACCGCCCGACGGACCGTCCAGGTCTAGTCGATGTCCCAATCGTCATCGCCGTCGGTAGACGATGGGTAGTTGGCGGGGTTGTCGGCGCCGGCGTCATTCGGGATGACCCCGAACTGGTCGGCCGGTTTGGCAGGGCCACCGCCGCCCAGCGGCTCACCGTCGCGCGCCTTCTGTACGTTTTCTAAACCGAAGCTGACACCCTTGCCGCCCTGCGGGTGGTCGTAGGCGTAGACGTCGAAGCTGCAGCGGCCGTAGCAGCCGCTGTAGACCTGCGACGCGTCAAGGATCGGCTGCACGTTGTTATCCACAACGCCTGGCCGACCCTTACTGGCGCGGCGGCTCAAACGGATGAAGTAGTGGCCCTCGTACCCCTGGTAGCGGACGCCGTCACGGTTGCACGCATCGTCACCATCACCATCCTTGATCGGCATCTTGATTTTGCCGGTCTTGATAAGGTGCTTGACATCAGCGTCGGGCCACTTCTCGCGTGCCACACGCATCACTTCAGTGCGGATAGTCTTGAAAGTTTCAGCGTCGGCGCCCTGCATGTCTTTCGGCAGCAGCAGCACCAGTTCGTATTTGTCTTCACCGACGTCGCTCTTGCGCGGCTCGAATACGTTGACGAATGAAAAGCGACCGATAGGTGAAACGAATGTCATACCCATTGTTCTACTCCTTAATGAGGCGCTGCACGGTTTCCATCCCTTCCAGGATGTCCTGCAGCATTCCGATGATTTGCTGGTTGTCCAGCGTTTTGAGTTGGCCCAGGGCGACGAACAAGTCCGCGTCCTGCGCCACCGTTTTCAGCGAGTATTCGCTGACTTCGATACCGAGGTTCAAACTGCAGCGTTTGGCCAGCAGCGACCAGTTGATCGGCTGCTGCGGGTCCAACGCCTCGCACCACTGTGCGACTCTTACCTTTTCTGCAGTGGTCATGGTAGTTTACCGAACTCCTGCCCGACCGTGATCGCCTTGCGGCGGTCGCTCTCAGGCGCCACGGTCGGACTGCTTTCCTTGTATGTGATGTGGCGCGACAGCATCCCTTTGATAGCGTCTTTATCCAGCCCGTGAGCCTTTAGCGCCTTTTCCATCTGCGCGACACTGCGCACGTCCGGTTCGGTCATCACGACGTGTTCGGGGATGCCGCCGGCCACCAGCGTATCCGCGATGCCCTTGGGCGAAACGAATACACGGGTCTTGCGGCCAGCCACCAGCTTGAACCCTGGTATGTGGTTACCAGACTCCAGTTGCTGCTTGGCATGTTCGCGGACAGCTTTCAGCCACAGTTCAATCGCCGGCGCTGCCTGCAGCACAGACTCAAGTTGCAACGGACCCATGTCCTGCACGTTCGGCAGTTGCGCCGGCCGCGTTGGGTCAGGGATCGCTGAAAAGTCCAGCCTGCAGGTGTCTTGTGCTTTGGCCTGCAGAGCAGGGCAGAGTGCCTTTGCTTTGCAGAACCGGCAGTGGTCGCCGGCTACCAGCGGCGCGTCGGGCGCCTGTGTAGCTTTAACCGCCGGCACCAGCACGTTGTCGCGCCAACCGTTGATCTCTTCTATGGTCAGTCGTTCGCGGTTATCCTTGACGGGATTGCGTACCCGTGGCTGGACAATACCGATGTCCACCTGGTCAACGAACGCGTCGGCCAGGCCACCCAGCCCGTAAATACGGGTCTGACTGTTATTCTTGGCGCTGACGGGGACGCCGGCGCCGTGCTTGTAGTCGCGGATAAACAGAACCTCGAACGGTACTTCAATCGCCGCATCGGCGGTGCCGTAAACGGTGGCGCCGGCGATGGTGTCGGGTGGCAGCACCAGCTTCTTTTCAACATGCAGTTCCGCGTCGGGGTTCTCTTTCAGTATCCGGTAGACTTCGTCGGTGTAGACCGTCACGGCCTCGACCATATCGGCGTCGACCTTGAAGTCTTCGCCGTCGGCAGAGATCGTGCGGCCCAGCCACGCGTCGGGGTCTTTACCCGTCTTCAACGCCATCTCGCCAAGAGAGTGGGCGGCACTGCCCTCGCTGGCGTAGCGCGACGTTGAGTCCGGAAACTTCAACTCTTCGCGCACGCTGCCAGGGCAGGCCATCCAGCGGCTGCTGGCTGATGGGCTAAGTTTGGCGTGGTCGGCCATTAGTCCCACAAATCCCCTTCTTCACCGTTGTCGCCTTCGTCGCCGGCGCCAGCACTCATGTACTGGTCCAGCGCATACACGATCTGCCCAAACAGTTTCGGATCGATCTTACTCAGGTTGCCGGTCGTGGCGATCCCGACCACGATCTCTTTGACTTTGGTCTTGTCACCGCTGTCGTGCTTGATCGTTTCGGTGATCTTGTCACGCAGTTCTTCCTTCGTCGCCTCCGGATACTCGACCGGTTCCGCTGCTGCCGGCTCCGGTCCCGCTGCGCCGTGCTCTTCTTTGTACGCCAGGTTCTTCACCAACAGGTCGTACAGCTTGGGAGTGCTCAACCGGTTGTTGTAACCGTCAGCACCGATGATTTCATCAAGCTGCCGGCGAATCTCTGAACGGTCGTTAGGGTCACACGGGCCGTCGGCCGGCGCTGTCGGTTCTTCCGCTGCCGGCGGCACGTCAATCGTAACGGGTTCAGCAGTCGCCGGCGCCGTTTCTGTCACGACTTCCTGCGGCTGTTCGGCATCGACCTCGTTACGACGGAAGTCGATCCAACTTTCATGTGAAGCAGCCAGGCGCTCCTGCGCCGTGACCAGCCGCTCCAACAGGTTCAACAGTTTCTCAATCATCTGTCTTTTCCTTCGTTTAATAGTTCAGTTGCCCAATCGACGGTCGCGTCCTTATTGTCTATGGCCGCGTCGATGACGGCCTGTTTACGGGTTAAAGCGTGCGCCATGTTGGCGCTGATAGATTTGTCGAGAACCAGGTGCTGAATCAGACAAGCGTTGTCCTGCCCGATACGCCAAATACGATCCTCAGCTTGTGTCATCTTTGACGGTGACCAATCCAGTTCAAGGAAGATGGCGGTCGTAGCTGCGGTCAGCGTCAGGCCGACGCCGGCGGCTTGTATGTTGCCGATAAAGACTTTGGAATAGTCGCTGCACTGGAACGTATTGACAGCGCCGTCGCGGTCCGCCTGGCTGGTGGCGCCGGTGATGACTTGCGGGTTGTACTCCTGCAGCGTATCGATGGCGATGTCTACAACGTCACTGTGATGCGCGAAGACTACGACCTTATCCAGCGTACCGTCTTTCAGCAGGCCGGCGATGTAGCGGCAGGCGTAGGGTGCCAGCAGCACCGCAGTCTGATGCCGTACAAGCGCGATCTGATGGAAAGCGATGTCGACACCCTGCGGCGTCTTCGCGTCCTTCAGTTGACCCAGTGCTTTGGCCTCGACCTTTAGCTGCGCGGCCATCCCGCTGCCGGTCGGCGGCAGGGTCACGACCTGTCTAGTTTTACTTGGCAGATCGGTCAACACCTGGTGCTTCTTACGGCGGATCATTATCGTGCTGCGCAGCCGCGCCTGCAGTTCGTCCAGGTTGCTGCTGCCGTCCATCATCCAAACCTGCTTCTTGCGACCGCCTTTCAAATAGACGGTCTTCTGATGCGCGGCGCAGTATTGCTTGGCGTAGCGCAGAAACGCGGAGTAGTCCGTACCCCAGTCTTGCGGCGCGAGATACTTCAACGCGGTCCACAGTTCGACCGGCCGGTTCTCTATCGGCGTGCCGGTCATCCATACCTTACGGTGCGCGCGGATACTCAGGCCGACCTTGGTGCGTTGCGCCTGTTCGTTTTTCAGGTAGTGCGCTTCGTCCAGCAGCAGCAGACCCCATGTCTCGCTGCGGATAAACTGTTTGTGCTTCACCAGCAGGTCGTAGTTGATGATGTAGATGTTGCGGCCGGCGACAGCAGCCGGCACCAGCTTGCTGGTCACAACGCTGACGCGGTAGTCATCGACCAGCCACTTGCGCAGTTCGCGCCGCCAATTCAGTTTGAGGGATGCGGGGCAGACAACCAGTACGGAGTGCGGCGCCGTGGCGTTGATGATACCCGCGCCCTGGATGGTCTTACCCAAACCCATGTCATCGCCCAGCAAGGCGGCTTTGCGTTCGGCGCACCACTGGATGCCGGCAAGCTGGAAAGGCATGTACTGCAGGCCGTCGGGCGCCGGCACGTCCAGTTCCCCATCGACCGACCGCGATGCAGCGGTAGCCTGCAGGAAACCGGACAGTGCGGCCAGCGCCTTATCGTCCGCAAACTCTACCAGCCGCACCGCGATATGGTCCTGCGCCGTGTACCAGCGGTTGACGCGAACGTCCCACTGCAGGCCGTTACCTTGGGCGACGTGCCGGTCTTCGTACAAGCACAGAAACTCAAAGCGGCTGCGGTCTGATATGTATGTGAGTCTAGGCACGACGCTCCTTTGCCTGCTTCGCTAGATGGTTTTCGATGTCGCGGATGCACTCGGTACGGCCGCGCTGGTAGGCGCCGTCGGCCACCGCGTGCAGCGGCGTGCGGTCGTTGACTTTGATGTAGCCAAAGTCGATGGCCTCCTGGTACAGTTCGTCAAGAGCGTCCAGCACTGCTTCTTTGTGGGTCGGGTTAGCCATTGGCGACCTCCCCTTCGCTATGCCGACGCATGTCTTCCAGTTCGACGTCTGTGCGGGTCACGGTTCGCATCCGGTGGCCGCAGATCGGGCAGTAAGCGCGGAACGCTTTGCTGCGCATGTTATCGCTGGCCCAAATGCCGTGGAAGCTGCAGACGCGCACGTTCTTTTCGTTCAGTTCGCGGTCGAGCCGCTTGCACTGAGCCAGTACGCTGCGCTGCAGTTCCTTAAAGGATCGCTTCCGTGCCATCTTATCCGACTCCTTGAATCAGTGCAGCCACGACCAGGCCGACCGTGCCGGCACCGCTGATGACTGCGAGTGTTATTACCATATAGATCATTTGGTGTACCTCTGCCGGTCAACGGTACACGCAGAGCGCGGGACACTACCGCCGACCGGCTGTTAGGGGTTTACGTTGTGCCTGCGGCCTCGCTGGTGAGGTCGGCCGGCGGGTGGGCGCGGTGACGCAGCGCATCGCGTTCACCGATCAGCATACGCCGGTTGACCAGCAGCGTCTGCACCAGGTTGCTGACGCACTCTTCGCCGGTGACGTCCAGGTCTTCCTGGCGGCACATAGCGAAAGCGATGTCGATGTCCTTTTCGAGCGCGGCCGCATCCTGCAGCGCCTGCTGCGCAAGCGTCAGCTTCTGCGTCCGGTCGACTGCGATCTCAGCCAGTTGCGCCAGCCGAATATGGTGGGGCGCCTCCGGACTGATCTCAGGCGGGATCAGCGCGTGTACCTGGTGCTGCAATGCGGCGACCGCCTCGGTCAACGCTTTGTTCGCACGTTCCAGTTCTGCTTTAGTTGCCATCGGTTTACTCCTATTTTTCCTTTCACCCCGCCCCGCCGGCGTAACGAGGGGAACCGGCGGGGTCGAGGATTTGGGGGTTAAGCTATTGCGGCGATAGCGTCCAGCTTCGCCTGCAGTTCCATTACTTTGGCTTGCAGTTCACAGACACGGTCGAACCGGCGGCTGGCTACGTCGCGTTCCTGTTCCAGTTCGGTGCGCAGTTCGTCGCGTTCGTCGCGGATGGTCTTCAGATCGTTAAACACGCGTTCGCTCTGCTCATTGGCGGCACGGGTTGCTTCGCGCTGCATTTCCAGTTCTGCACGCAGATCGCCGGCGACGTTCTCGAAACCGTTCTCGACGGTGTCGCGGACCTCGCTCCATTTCTCAATACCGAACGCCATCACGGTGTTACCGCGATAGATGGTGTACTTGAAGTTCTTACGGGTGACGCGGTACTTACCGCACTCAAACGTACCGTAGTGCTTCTCGTAGCGGTCATCGTCGCTGCGGCGGTAGTCGCACTCCGCCGGCACGTAACGGTCACCCAGGGTGCCGTCTTCTTTGTACAGCGGGACGGTCGTGGTTTCGTCGTTGACCCACACAAGGCGATAAACGAAGACGCGGTAGTTCGAGCGAATGTCGTAGTCTTCGTAGCGGTCAAGGTAGCCATCGGCAACCATCTGATTAAGGTAGGCACGCACGGTGCTGAGACTTGGGCTTTTTTCCTTCAGCCCGATGTTGGCGATGTCGCGGACGGTGAAGCCGATTTGGTTGTTGGCCTCTTCTGCGATCAGGTTCCATGTTTGAGTGTTCATTGTCGCGTTCCTTTCCTTTGCTGTTTACCAATTCCAACTATTTCCAAACTGGAAACAGTTACCAACCAAGCCAAAAGCCGGCATTACAGATCATCTAATGTGCGCGGCATTAGTAATAGGTCTTCATACTTAATCGGCAGACCAAAACTGCGCATATTTAACTCAACATACTCCCTAAATAGAATCTCCTTCACCTCGTTCCCTGTGCGGGTGTCACGTTTGAAAAACGCCGGCTCCGCCCCGTGAGTCTGCGACTGAAATTGAGCTATCTCAATTAGATAGTTTCTGCCATATTGGCCCGGAACGTAAAGTTCATTGCTAGCCATGCGCCGATATCTTGCCGGCAAACCGCTAGCCACCCGCGCCTCTAATAAAGTAATCATATCAATAACCCTTGGCTTAGATTCCAAAATAATCTTCTAGTGAATCGATTTCGACTTTCCCGAATACTTCCTCGTATTCGCTATCTAGTTCGCCTTGATCTGCAATGCGAGGCAACCCCTGTTCTACCCGCAAGTCCTTAACCGCGTCGATTAGCTTTTGTGTTTCGCTGTCCATTTTCTTATCTCCCTTTTTGGTTGTTGGCCTCTTCTGCGATCAGGTTCCATGTTTGAGTGTTCATTGTCGCGTTCCTCGTTCTGTGGGTTTCGGCCTTGGCCCCCGTGGCCTCGGTCCGGATCTTAAATTGTCTAATCTAAAATATCGCCCATGACCTAAAGCGATGCTAGTGCTTTTGCAAAAGTTTTTTCGCTGTAGCCTCAGAAAAACACTGTCTCACCCGTTCGGCTTGCAATCGTCCAACCGGCAGGATACGTTCGCACCTGGCGAATTTTAACGTAGAAAGGAACGTGATGAAGTATCTATCAGTATGCAGCGGCGTCGAGGCCGCAACACTCGCATGGCACCCACTGGGCTGGGAGCCTGTCGGGTTCAGCGAGATTGAAAAATTCCCGTCAGCGGTTTTGGCGCACCGGTGGCCAAACGTACCAAGCCATGGCGACTTTACCACCATTACAGAAAAGGAGCACTATGCATCAGCTCGCCTTCTTGTCGGGGGAACCCCGTGTCAAGCCTTCAGCGTCGCAGGACTGCGTAAAGGACTCAAAGACGAACGGGGAAACCTCAGCCTGGAGTATATCCGACTTGCTTTTCGAGCTGGGGTACGATGGATCGTATGGGAAAATGTCCCCGGCGTACTTACCAGCCACGGCGGGGCAGACTTCGCCTGCTTCCTCTCAGGACTCACCGGAGTGGACATCACCGTTCCGCCAAAACTGGACGGTAAAAAGGGCTGGCGGAATAGTGGAATCATTGTTGGCAGACCCGATCACTACTCTATCGCCTGGCGTGTGCTTGACGCTCAATACCTCGGAGTTCCCCAGCAACGCCGACGCGTGTTTGTTGTCGGATATCTTGGAGGAGACTGGCGACGTGCCGCAGCGGTACTATTTGAGCGCGAAAGCCTGTCGGGGAATCCTGAGCCGAAAGGCGGGGAAAGGATTTACCCACGATGTTGCGCCGTGCATTGGAGCAAGTGGCCGAGGATTTGAACGAGCCGGGGAAACGAGAGGGCAAGATCCAGTAGTCGCAGATATAGCGGGACCATGCACTGCGGGTATGTCCCACCCCAGGGGGACTGAAACGGTTGAAAGCAATCACCTAGCAGTTCGCCGCTTAACCCCTATCGAGTGTGAGCGCCTTCAAGGATTCCCCGACAATCACACACGCATCCCGTGGCGCGGGAAGCCTGCCGAAGACTGCCCCGATGGGCCGAGGTACAAGGCGATAGGAAACAGTATGGCTGTCCCTGTGATGCGCTGGATCGGTGAGGGTATAGACTACGTAGATAAAATGAGGTTAGTATGAAACTGGAAAGAGGTGACCAGCGGCGCGTCGCGTTGCTGGCAGGTTGCAGTCAGGGATACCTGTCTGATGTTATTAATGGTAAGCGCGTACCGACGGCCCGCATGGCCACCAGGATAGTCAACGCGGCGACGCGGTTGGGCTACACGGTACACGCAATTGATCTACTACTACCGGAGGTGAACGATGTTTCCACTAGCTAAGAAGCAGATGCGCAGGGCGCCGAATGGTGATGTCCTGCTGATTACCGAAGTGTACGTCGAGGGCGGTATGGCAAGCTACAAACGTCGTATAGAGAACAATCAGATGACACCGCAGACGGCGTCGGCGCCGATTCCTAAACGTGCGGCGATGCCCTTGGTGCGTCATGAGTCGGGCGCCCCCATCGACATCGGCTTCGTTCATACCACCAAACCGGATGGTCCTGGGCCGTGGCAGCGGTGGAGCAAAGGGTCGTGGGTTTCACCGGATAACGACGGTGACGATCTGTACCGGCGCGTAGATATAGAAGCACTGCGCGCTGGTATAAAATCGGAACCCCTTGACGCTAATGTGGACCCGACCGGCGCACCAAGGATGGCGATGACGGCCTGTAATACTTGCCTTGATATTATAGTGTACAGGAGCGACAAAAAGCGGCCGGCCACGTGCCAAGCGTGCAAGGACGTGTCGCCGCGACGCTACGGCCTGCGGCGATTGCGGGATGCCGACCGATGACGCTGAATGAGATAATGATGGGCGCCGCGCTGTTGCAGGCCGGCGTTACCATCTACAGTCTGCATCTTTCGATTGTGCGTAAGGAAGAGGCGGCGAAGCAAAAGAAGCAGGCAGAGATGTGGGCCGGCCGCTGCGAACGGCTGATGGCTGATATGACGAACCTGCGGGAAAGGCACCGGAAAGCAGCGGCGAAGGTTTACCGGTACGAACGCGGTGGAAAACAAATAGGAAAGGAACGCGACAAATGAAAAGCAGCTTGAACGTGACGACAGAACAACGGATTAGAGAATCGTTAGAATACAACCCTACAACTGGTGTGCTGCGGTGGAAACAAAAAAGGCCGTTAACTCATTTCAGAGATACGCGAACCTATCGATCCTGGCATACACGCTACGCCGGAACAGTAGCCGGTAGCATCGCCGTACACGGCTACTTGCAGGTGAAATGCGGTGAAGTGATGCTTGCGCATCGCGTCGCTTGGTTTTTAGCACACAACGAATGGCCTAACCACGGGAAGTCGCGCGATGACTAAAATTGTATTGCCTCCAGACGACCATTTAGCCCAATTTGCGAGATACTTCCCAATCAAGTCGGGGACTAAAGACACCCCGCTGCTGAAGGGCTGGCAGCGTAAGGGCCTGACCCGTGAGCAACTGGTAAACAAAGCCGACCTGGCACCGAGCAACTTCGCGGTCAACGTCGGCGCCAGTGGTCTACTGGTCGTCGACATAGACAACGGGGGTATGGCGGGCTGGAACGCGTTGTGCGAGGCCAACGGCGGGGTGCCTGACACCTACACCGCTACCACTCCGAACGCCGGCTACCATCTTGTATTCACTGGTCCACCGACCGCTAACACTGCAGGCAAGCTGGCCGCTAACGTCGACAGTCGTGGAGCGGCGGGGTACATAATGGCGCCGAATAGCGTTGTGAACGGTAAGCAATACAAGGTATTGCACAACCGGCCCCTGGCGCCGGCCCCACAATGGCTGATCGATGCCATCGGCAGCAAGCGCGAACGCGAGGCCGACCCGCTGGATCTCGACCTCGACCTGCCTGGCGCCATAGACCGCGCGACCGACTACCTGGTCAACACCGCGCCGACGGCCATCGAAGGCGAGGCCGGCGACACCACGACGTACACGGTAGCCTGCCAGGTGCGGGAGTTCGGCGTCAGCGAGGCGCGATGCCTGCAGCTTATGCTCGACTACTGGAATGAGGCCAAAGCGGTGCCAAGCTGGGACGCTGAAGAGTTGGAGCGTAAGGTACAGAACGCGTACGACTACGCGACCGCCGGCATCGGCAGCGACCAGCCGCCCGAAGCTGTCTTCGACGTTATCCCTGCCGCGAAACCGCCGCCGATAAAACGACATGAAGACATTTATTTGTCGGGCGA
>Ga0181593_10001816_pt1 | contig 19483 bp, 16 predicted proteins | sample 071ome_19_FD_133756 | JGI IMG/M metagenome (GOLD analysis project Ga0181593, IMG submission 133756) | Coastal salt marsh microbial communities from the Groves Creek Marsh, Skidaway Island, Georgia - 071413AT metaG (megahit assembly) | ecosystem: Environmental > Aquatic > Marine > Intertidal...
AAACCGAGGATATGCGGTAATTCAAATGAACTTTAGAGGTTCTACAACCTACGGTAGAAAATTCTGGGAAGCATCATTTGATCAATGGGGTTTATCCATGCAAGAAGATGTGCAAGATGGAGCGCTTTGGCTGATCGATCAAGGAATCGCAGATCCAAAACGTATTGCAATCTATGGTGGTAGCTATGGCGGCTATGCCACTCTTCAAGGTTTGGTAAAAGATCCCGAATTCTACGCTTGTGGTATAGACTACGTGGGCGTTTCCAACCTGTTTACATTCATGAAAACGATTCCACCTTATTGGGCTCCATACCTTGATATGATGCACGAAATGGTAGGCGATCCTAGCGTTGCAGAAGATTCAGTGCGCATGGCTGCAACCTCACCTGCGCTTAATGCGGATAAAATTGTTGCTCCATTGTTTATTGCTCAAGGAGCGAACGACCCTAGAGTAGTTAAGTCAGAATCAGATCAAATGGTAGAAGCTATGAAATCTAGAGGAGTGACCGTAGAATACATGGTCAAGGACAATGAGGGTCATGGTTTTAGAAATGAGGAGAACAAATTCGAGTTTTATGGAGCAATGGAACGGTTTTTAGGTGAGCACATCGGACAGGATAAAACCCAACCACAAGAAGTGGCAATGCACTAATCCAATTATCTCTTGAAAGAAAAAAACCCCATGGTGTTTTGCCATGGGGTTTTTTTATTGAATAATCGTTATGTGTTAATTAACCACAATTGTTTCCGTGAACCGCTGTCCATCTTTCTCTAAGACAAGCAGGTAACTTCCTGCAGCTAGTTCAGATACATTTATTGTAGCCGTGCTTTCTAGAGACTTTGCGTTTGCTACTCTTTGTCCTTCTATATCAAACAGGTTGATTTGAGCTCCGATTAAGCCCTCAGATAGCTCCACATTAATTAGGTCAGTAGCTGGATTGGGGAATGCCGTCACCCTGTTTTCCAAGAGTTCAGATGTCCCTGTCACAAGTATCTCAACAGCCAAACTATCTGAACCTCGACAGCCATTAATGTCTGTTTCAGTTACGTAAACCATCCCAGATGGTCCTGCGCGCCATGCAACAATTGCGGCATTAGCCGCAGAAGAAACCACGTCTCCTGTTCCATCCGTACTCCAGTCAAAGATAGACCCATTGGTGGCGGGTACTGTGTAATTAAAGTTTGTCCACCACTGAGCCGAAACAGCTCCAGATATGGGCCCAACCACTGGGTCAGGGTGGATTGGATTATCTGAAACGGTGAACAATTCCGTAACCGTTTCCGAATTCGAATCTGTCACAGTCACAGTGTATGTACCTGGTGTAAGGCCCGAAATATCTTCCGTAGTAGCGTTGTTGCTCCAAGCATAACTGTATGGCGGAATACCGTTCAACACAGAGATGTCGATTACCCCATTGTTGTCCGTTTGGCATGTTTTGTCAGACACTACCCCGGTTACCGACATATTAAGGATTACAGTGGAATCGACAAAAAAGCTATCCATAGCTGTACAGCCGAGTGAATCCATTACCGTTACCATATACCATCCTGCGGAAAGGCTATCAATATCTTCTGAAGTATCTGAGTTGCTCCACATGTATGAAAAAGGAGCGGTACCTCCAGATACAGTTAAATCGATGCCTCCATCATTCGTAGATGGATCACTTGTGGCAACTGTAGTTGCTGATATTACAATAGCATCCGGCTCTGTAATGGTGAGCGTATCGGAAGTAGCGTTTAAAAACGTGTCGGTCAATACAAGGGTTAACTCTGATGCAGGTAGATTCATAAACATGATGGTGGTATCTACGGTGCCCGTAATGACTTCATTCGTCATTATGGCATCTGTTCCTGTGGCTATGAGTCCTGATTGATATGCAGATGCGTTTCCGTTGAATGTACCGGTGCAGTGTAGCCGCTCATTTGGGCCAATGGCTACAGAATTAAACGCCTCAGTAACCGCGCTGGTGCCCCCGAAATTTTTGCCCCATATTTCATTCAAATTTGGCCCGAGCTTTCCTGTAAAGCAATCTGTACCCACTCCGCCATTTGTAATAAACGTAGAATCTGCAAAGTCATAGGAAAGGGCAAACTCACCTGCAAACACAATGTAATCATCCTCTCCTGAAACATCTAAATCTAGGATACCATCTCGGCCACCACCGCCCATTTGATACACATCTTCAATAACGCCTGAGGTATCCAAATATGCAATGTAGCCATCAAAGTTGCCCGCAGAGGTGCTAATGGAGCCAGCATAGCTCAAGGTGTTTTGAAAACGGCCGCCTACATATAGTTTTTCTCCTGATGGACTAATGTCAATCGTGAAAGCATCATCTTCTCCAGGTCCGTTCCCTCCTTCGGCCCAAATCCAATTTCCCAAGGTATCAACCTTGGCCACAAACACATCTTGACCAGTAGCAGAATTCAACGTGTTCGAGCCAAAAGCAGCTGTGCCATAATAATAGCCCGTGGTGTATACATACTCAACCACCCCATTAACAGAGTGAGGCACCAAGTCCCGAGCGACATCAAAACTAGATCCTCCTGCTGCCGCTGCCCAATAATTGGTAGTAAGCGAAGTATCAAAACAGGTAACGAAAAGGTCATATGAGGCACTTGAGTTTAGTGTGGTTCCGCCTAGATTGATGCTTCCGGTGAAGTCGCCAGATACATACAGGCGATCATCTTCTCCAACAGAAATATTTGTTGTTTCGTCAATCCCCGCGTTGCCAACTTGCAACACTGTATCAATGGTACCAGTAGGAATATCCGTTTTCATGATAAATCCTTGGTAGCTCCCAGTTGAAACTACTATTTCAGTTCCGAAAGATGCGGTTTGCTCAAAATATCCAACGGTAAAAGCTTTGTCTCCAACAATTTCGGAGCCATAAGCAGCACAAAATGCATTGCCTCCACCTGTGATTGCGTGTGCCCACAAAATACCGTTTGATGCAGCGTCATAAGCAGCTACCCATCCTGAACCTCCGGCAGCAGCATTAGCGTAAAGGGTAATACTATCCAGTACTATCGAATCTTCAAAATACCCCGCTACCACAAAAACATCACCGATGGAAGTAGCTCCAGCAGCTATGCCAGTACCTTGATCTGTACCGGCTCCACCTCCTTGCTTTAGTCCATGGTAACCATCGTTTTTAAGTTGATGGAAGGTCCATTCGTTTGTGTCTTGTATGATTGTAAGTGGCGCATAGCAACCAGACAAGCTGTCGACAGTTACAACGCCACTCGAGTCTCCAAAACAAGCATTGTTGACTTGAGAGGTTAAGAGGCTCACTTGTGCAGTGGCGTATTGAGTTGCAACCGCGGCTATTAAAACTAATACGAGCTTTTTCATTTTGATCATGGATTTTGACGTCTGTTAACGTAGTGATACGAACTTGCACCACCATAGGTTTGACAAAGGTGTTAAAAAACAGCTAAGAGCAAAGCAAAGCAAACAGCTCAGCTTGATGTGGAATATCGGCTATCAAAGGTTGAGCTCCGTGTTTCTTTATTTCTGCAGCGGTACTATTTCCAATGGCGATGACCTTCTTTAGTTTACCCAAGTCATTTCCGCCATCAACAAAGCCTGTGACATTACTCGGACTGTAGAAGATTGCAGCTTCTGGAAGGTTTTCGAGCTTTCGAGCAATAATATTGGTTCGGTAGGTTTCAACCTCAATTACTTGATCTGGGCTCAACAACTTTGCGATACTTCCTAAGGATTGATTTGATGATGGAAATAAGACCCGTTGATCGCCTACAACTTTGCTTATTTCGATTGCAACCTCATTCGGTTGGCCTGCATTTGGGATGAAATCAATCTTATCAAGGTGTCGGTGCAGAGCGCGAGCAGTGGACTCACCAAATACAGCCGTTCGTTTATCCTTAATTTGTACTTCACTAACATTTTGAAAAAATGCGTCAACGGCATTTGATGATGCGAAGAAAATCCAGTCAAAATCGTTGGGTAATTGAAGTTTAACTGGTTCCACCTCTATGAATGAAGTCTGATGCACTTTAACATCAAACTGCCGACAAGCCCTTAGGATGTGCGATGCCTCATCTTGATGTTTGGTGATTAATACTGATTCTGGTGCAGACACTTTGGAGATTTTATCAAATCTCGAAAGCGCATCTTCTACATTACTGGCGGAAAACCGAATCCGTTTTGGGAGCATAGTCCAGTCTTGCCCAAAGCTCACACGCACATTGAAATGATCCTCTTGTGGTTTGGCATATACCCCAATTGGTATGTGACAACCGCCTCCGAATCCAGATAATAATGCTCTTTCAATCTGTATGGCATTTCGTGTAGATCGATCATCAAGCCGCTTAATGGTTTCTATCAGCCCCGCATCATCACTCCTGCATTGATAGGCCAGCACTCCTTGTGCCGGTGCAGGCACAAAAATCCTTGGATCCAACTCCCATTTTTTCAAGTCCGAAACATCAAGTTGAAGCCGCTCAAGACCTGCTGCTGCAAGCAATATGGCATCAAAGTCACCATTTCGAAGCTTATTCACACGCGTAGGAACGTTACCTCTTATATCCTTTATTTCGACATCCCCTCTGAGCGCGAGGATTTGAGACTTGCGCCTGGCCGATGAAGTCCCAACAACTGCGGACTTTTTAAAACCAAATGGCATGGTATGATCGATTGCATTTGGTCGAATGAGTATAACATCGGATGGGTTCGCGCGCTGACTAACTCCAGCAATAATCAATCCTGGAGGCATTTGCGTTTCAAGGTCCTTATGCGAGTGTATAGCTACATCGATGGAGCCTTCGAGTAAAGCAGACTCAATTTCCTTCGTAAAAAATCCTTTTCCCTCGATTTTATCGAAGCTTAAATCTTGAATACGATCTCCTTTGGTAGTGATGATTTTTATTTCCGAATCAACTCCAATGGCCGTCAGAGAATCTTGAAAAAAATTCGCTTGCCACAACGCCAAATCGCTGCCCCGACTGCCAATGATAACTTTCTTACTCACTTACCGAGTCTTTTAAGTCTTGATCAAGGATTACTTCTTTCGCGATTTTCATAGGTACCGAGACGTATTTCTTCTCTAAATAATTGAGCATCTCCAGCGTTATTTCTCGATCCTCATCACTCATGGTCATGAGTCGAGAAGCGAAGGTTTTTTCAATCGCATTTGTCTTGATTTCCTTCATAATTGATGGAACCTTTTGCATGGCGAGTTCCAACTTTCGCGTTCGAAAAACTTCTACAAATTCAGCCAAACGCTGCTCTACCAATTCTTCGCAACGAAACACCTCTTTTTGTCTGGTTTTCAGATTTGCTTTGGCAATTTCCCTTAGGCTTTCCACTGATATGTAATCAACATTAAACATGGCAATCACATCTGGGTGAATATCCTGGGGAACGGCTAAATCTAAGACCACTTTTCGATTATTTGAACCGTTGTAAGCATGTTTGAAGAGATCTACATCAACAATTGCTTGCTCTGAGCCCGTGCAAGTAATGAGCACATCAAACCCAACCAATTTTGATTTGAGTTGATCTAACCCAAAACCTTCGCCATTAAGGTTTTTGGCGAGCTTTTCAGCTTTTTCGGCCGTCCGATTGAAAACCCGCATCTGTTTGAAATTGAACTTTTTCAAATTCCCGGCAATGGCCTCAATGGTCTGTCCTGCACCAATAAATGCCACGCTCTGATCTTCGTTTAAGTTTCGATCCAACAACTGATGATAGCCGAGGTTGACCACCGATATAGGCTTGGTGGCTATGTTGGTTTCTGTGTACACCTGCTTGGCACATTCAATCGCTTTCTGTATCGAAATCCGTATGAAATGGCCGGTCATGCCCGCGCTTTTAGCCAGTTCATATGCCTGACGTACTTGGGTAATTATTTCTCTTTCTCCTACTATGAGGGAATCAAGTGAACTGGCAACATGAAACAGATGCCTTATCGCATCTAGGCCATGATAAATTCTTGCCTTCTCAATCGCTAAGCGCTTGGTATGCTGCTCAATACTTGGGTATGCCGCGTCTAAAAACTGCTGTAAAAATTCATCTGTGACTTCTTGCGTTGAACGGATAAAAAACTCTACCCTGTTGCAAGTAGAGATCATCATAAACTCTTTGATCGAAAACTTCTTGCGTATTGGTTTGAAACGATCTACTTGCTTATCCGCTTCTACGTGAAATTGACCTACGGCATCTAGTCCTAGGTTTCGATGAGTAAACGCTATGATATAAAACTGCTTCAAATTCGGGTGCGAAATTCTCTTGAGACTCCCATCATTGTGTCATAACAATGTCAAGGTACGAGAGGTAACGTTTTCATTTTTCCATTTTAACCTATCTGGTCCAATCAAACCGTTTGGCTCTCAAACAGGACAATTAAGCTGTTTTCGCTCATACGGTCTCATTTGACTGACCAACATTACGATAAGAATAACCATTTCGGCAAGCAGGTTGTTTTCTCTTACTTGCCCCTCTTGAGCAGCTAGGTGTAAAAAACCAAAAAACCCTGCCACGCTTCCATGCGGCAGGGTTTCCCTTTTCAACTTATGTTAATCCTTTAGCTTCCGCACATCTCGCAGTCGTCTGGATTATCCAGTGAGCATGCAATCTCTGCTTGGCGTTGCTCTAAGCTTACTTCTTCTGCTCCTGTTGCCGAACCTTCTTCAACTTTCGCAGTTTCTGGCTTTGGCTCTTCGAGCTTGCTTTTATCCAAGGTGAACTTAATGGCATCGCGTGCAGCTTTGGTGCGGAGGTAATACATTCCGGTTTTCAGACCCGCTTTCCATCCGTAGAAATGCATTGAAGTAAGCTTCGCAAAGTTGGCGTTCTCCATGAAGATGTTGAGCGATTGGCTTTGGTCAATGTACGCACCTCGATCAGCACTCATCTCAATAATCACCTTCTGGCTTATCTCCCATGCTGTTTTGTAAAGCTCCTTTAAGTTATCTGGCACATCATCTATTTCCTGCACAGAACCATTGGCCGCGATCAACTTATTCTTTATGGTATCATTCCATTTGTCAAGCTTTACCAAATCACGCAAGAGGTGCTTATTTACCACGGCAAACTCCCCGCTCAAAGTTCTTCGGCTATATATGTTTGAGGTATATGGCTCAATGCATTCATTATTTCCAAGAATTTGGCTGGTAGATGCAGTCGGCATTGGTGCCATGAGTAGTGAGTTTCGCACACCGTGCTCTTTGATTTCGTCTCTCAGTACATCCCACTCCCAGCGATTTCCTGGCTCTACATTCCAAAGATCAAATTGGAACTTGCCTTGAGAAATTGGCGAACCTTCGTACGTTTCGTATGGCCCATGTTCCTTGGCTAAGTCTTTGGATGCTGTCAATGCCGCATAGTAAATCGTCTCGAAAACATCCTTGTTGAGCTGCTTAGCTTGCGGTGAGTCGAATGGATAACGCATTAAGATAAATGCGTCCGCAAGTCCTTGCACACCTAAACCGATTGGTCTATGTCTGAAATTTGAATTCTTCGCTTCAGGCACTGGATAGAAGTTTCGATCAATGATCTTATTCAAGTTTTTGGTTGCCACGTAGGTGATCTCAAAAAGCTTGTCGTGATCAAACTTGCCTTCATTCACAAACTTTGGTAATGCGATAGATGCCAAGTTGCAAACCGCTACCTCATCTGGTGCAGTGTACTCAACAATCTCCGTACAAAGGTTTGAGGACTTAATCGTGCCCAAGTTTTGCTGGTTCGATTTTGAATTTGCCGCATCTTTATACAGCATGTATGGAGTACCGGTCTCGATCTGAGACTCTAGAATCTTAAACCAAAGGTCTTGTGCCTTAATGGTCTTCTTAACTTTTCCTTCCTTTTCATACTTAGTGTAAAGTTTTTCAAACTCTTCGCCCCAGCAATCAGAGAGTCCTGGGCATTCGTCTGGACACATAAGCGACCAATCCCCACCTTCTTCCACACGCTTCATGAAAAGATCCGGAGTCCACATTGCGTAGAATAAATCTCTTGCCCGCTGTTCTTCCTTACCATGATTTTTCTTCAAATCCAAGAAGTCAAACACATCGGCATGCCATGGCTCAAGATAGATCGCAAACGAACCTTTGCGTTTTCCGCCTCCTTGATCTACGTAACGAGCTGTATCGTTAAATACTCTCAACATCGGCACAATTCCGTTGCTCGTTCCATTCGTTCCTCTGATGTATGAACCCGTAGCTCGGACATTGTGAATTGACAGTCCAATACCACCTGCAGACTGCGAAATCTTAGCACACTGCGTAAGTGTATCGTAAATGCCGCTAATGCTGTCATCTTTAGTTGTTAGCAAGAAACAGCTCGACATCTGTGGTTTTGGCGTGCCCGCGTTAAATAGCGTTGGTGTGGCGTGTGTAAACCATCGCTCACTCATCAAATCATACGTTTCGATGGCAGCGTCAATATCTTCTTTGTGAATTCCAATGGCTACACGCATAAGCATATGTTGTGGACGTTCCACAACCTCGCCATTGATTTTCAAGAGATACGATCGCTCCAAGGTTTTAAAGCCGAAATAATCGTAACCGAAATCGCGATCATAGATGATGGTGCTATCAAGTTGCTCCGCGTTATCTTGAATAATCTTATACACATCATCAGCAAGCAGAGGCGCTTTTTTATCCGTATGTGGATCAATGTAGTTATACAATTGCTCCATGGTTGCCGAAAACGATTTCTCCGTGTTCTTGTGCAGGTTTGAGACTGCGATTCGAGACGCGAGCAGCGCATAATCTGGATGTGACGTAGTCATAGAAGCTGCCGTTTCAGCAGCGAGGTTATCGAGTACGGTAGTAGTCACACCATCGTAAATACCTTCGATCACCTTCATTGAAATTTTAACTGGATCAACACTGGAGTGCAGACCGTAGCACAGCTTTTTTATTCTACCGGTGATCTTATCGAATTTCACCGCTTCGCTGCGCCCATCTCTTTTAATTACAAACATTGGCTTAGGTTTATTATGATTTTCTAGAGTTTGGAGGTAGGATTATCTTAAAAGTCTTCGTCCATTTTGAATACTTGAGACTCGCTGCCTGAAGCAACTCCAGCCTTTTGATATTCAGCTACACGCTTCTCAAAGAAATTGGTCTTGCCTTGCAGGCTGATCATTTCCATAAAGTCAAATGGGTTTTCTGAATTGTAAATCTTATCGCAATTGAGTTCTGAAAGCAACCTGTCTGCAACAAATTCAATGTATTGCTGCATCAACTTCGCGTTCATTCCAATCAATGAGACTGGAAGTGACTCTGAAACAAACTCCTTTTCAATATCTACCGCATCACGAATGATTTTAGTAACCGTTTCTTTCGAAAGTTTGTTGATTACATGGTCGTTGTAAAGCAAACACGCAAAGTCACAGTGCATGCCCTCATCACGCGAAATCAACTCGTTACTGAAACTCAACCCAGGCATGAGACCTCTTTTCTTCAGCCAGAATATTGAGCAGAAAGACCCCGAAAAGAAAATACCTTCAACCGCAGCAAACGCTACAAGTCGCTCTGCAAATGATCCATTATCAATCCAGTTGAGCGCCCACTCCGCTTTTTTCTTCACGCAGTCCATCGTCTCGATTGCATTAAAGAGCTTATCCTTTTCTGCCTTATCCTTAATGTACGTGTCAATCAGAAGAGAGTATGTTTCACTATGAATGTTTTCCATAGCGATTTGGAAGCCGTAGAAAAACTTTGCTTCCGTGTATTGAACCTCTGCAACAAAATTTTCTGCAAGGTTTTCATTCACAATTCCATCGCTTGCCGCGAAAAAGGCTAAAACGTGTTTTATGAAGTAACGCTCATCATCGTTCAACTTATGTTCCCAATCATGCAAATCTGGACCAAGATCAATTTCTTCCGCAGTCCAAAAACTTGCTTCTGATTTTTTGTAGAACGACCAAATATCATCGTGTTGAATTGGGAATAAAACGAAGCGTCTTGGGTCTTCTTTTAGGATTGGTTCTTCTTGCATTTTGCTCATTTTTCTTGTGTTACTGTTCCTCTTTCCATGCATCAGTTTCGACTTCAACCAAAACGGTCAACACCCCTGATTTTGAGGTGACAATGGCCCTAAGCTGAAAATCTCAACTTTAATTAACTTACTGAAAAACAGGTAGTTAAAACCAGCCTTTGCTAGTCTAGCAAAAGACATTGAACAATGCCTTCCGTTTTAATGCGAAGCAAATCTTGAGAAAAATGTCCCTCGAGGCAAACCATTTTCATTAACAATTACTCAAGGTTTTAAACACTCGAAAAATATTTGAGCTGTTTAAAAATTAATTTCCCCAACCTTAACCCAATGTTAACGCGACATGCGAAAAAATGAACTTGTTAATTGGGAATAAAATCAACGACATAATTTGTTTTATTCACTGTCTTGGTCCATTTTATAAAGCTCAGAATTAACCAATTCCAACTCATTGTACCAAGCCTCACCATACTTTCTTATGAGGGCATCTTTTGTGAAGCGAAACACCGGTATGCTCAACTCCTTACCTAAAGCACATGCGGGTTTGCATATCTGCCAACGCTCGTAGTTAACCGCTTCGAACGTTGGGTATTTCTTTGTCCGCACTGGATATAGATGACATGAAACAGGCTTTTGAAAGTTGGTTTTACAATCTTTCCAAGCTAACTCTATTCCGCACATAGCCATACCATCATCACTAAAAACGGTGTAGGCACACTCCTTGCCTTCCCTTAGCGGTGTAACGTGATCTCCATCGCTATCAATAATGCTTGTTCCTTGCTCCTCAATCGCCTCTATTCCCTCGGATCTTAAGTATGGCTTCACATTTTGGTATTCTGCCTTAATTATTTCAACCTCATCTTCTGTGAGCGGTGCTCCAGATTGCCCCTCGACACAGCATGCGCCTTTGCAGGCACTCAAATTGCATACAAAGTCTTCTTTAAAGAGCTCCAGAGAAACCAGTTTATCATCAATCTGTATCACGATCTAGCTGTTTATCCATTCAAACAAACCAAAAAACACAGCAATCCAGATTAGCCCTTTAATCAGGAAGAATAAAAACCCTGCTAAGCCAATTCGCTTTAACCAACTTATTATTGCTTTTTTGTGTTTCAAATCAGCGCAAATTTACCAAGCGAGATACACACCCAACGCTACATTTGCCGCCATGAATCACGAAGAGGTTTTCAAGAAAGTTATTAGCCATGCAAAAGAGTATGGTTTTGTTTTTCAATCAAGTGAAATTTATGATGGATTAAGCGCGGTATACGATTACGGTCAACTCGGAGCCGAACTTAAAAACAACATCAAACAACACTGGTGGAAAAGCATGGTTCAAATGAACGAGAACATCGTGGGTATTGATTCCGCCATCTTTATGCATCCTACCACTTGGAAAGCATCTGGTCATGTTGACGCATTCAGCGATCCGCTGATAGATAACAAAGACAGTAAAAAACGATATCGCGCAGATGTGTTAATCGAAGACCACATCGCCAAAATTGAAGGTAAGATTGACAAAGAAATAAAGAAGGCCACAAAGCGCTTTGGAGATGATTTTGATGCAGAAATGTATCGCCAAACCAACCCACGGGTGAAGGGTTACATCGAAAAAATCACTGACATTGAAAAGCGATTAAAGCAATGCCTAGATGAGGAAGACCTTGAAGGGGTGAAGCAGCTGATTATCGATGAAGAAATTACAGACCCTGTTAGTGGTTCGCGCAACTGGACCGATGTGCGGCAATTTAACCTCATGTTTAGCACCGAAATGGGCTCTGTAGCAGAAGGGGCCAACACCATTTACTTACGACCTGAAACTGCTCAGGGAATTTTCGTGAACTACCTTAACGTTCAGAAAACAGGCAGGATGAAACTTCCCTTCGGAATCGCCCAAATTGGCAAGGCCTTCCGTAACGAAATTGTCGCGCGCCAGTTCATATTTAGAATGCGCGAATTCGAGCAAATGGAAATGCAGTTTTTTGTGAAGCCAGGCACCGAAATGGAATGGTATAACCATTGGAAAGAAGAGCGTATGAAGTGGCATCTTTCAATAGGTGTGCCGGCTTCAGAATACCGTTTTCACGATCACATCAAGTTGGCGCACTACGCTAATGCTGCGGCCGACATTGAATACAACTTTCCGTTTGGATTTAAAGAACTCGAAGGCATTCACTCTCGAACTGACTTTGACCTTAAGCAGCACGAAGAGTTTAGTGGTAAGAAACTGCAATATTGTGATCCAGAGACTCAGGAGAGCTACGTTCCTTATGTTGTAGAAACCAGTATTGGGTTGGATCGAATGTTTTTAGCTACCCTTTGCGCTTCCTATCAAGAAGAAAAATTAGAAGATGGATCCGAGCGCACCGTGCTTAAGATTCCTGCTAAACTTGCCCCATATAAGGTGGCAGTTTTACCCCTATTGAAAAAAGATGGTTTACCGGAGAAGGCACGTGAGATCATCGACACGCTCAAAGGAGATTATATGTGCCAATATGATGAGAAGGATGCCATTGGAAGAAGATATAGGAGGCAAGACGCCATAGGTACTCCGTTTGCTATTACCGTTGATCACCAAACCCTTGAGGATGATACGGTAACCATTCGTGATCGAGACACCATGAGTCAAGAGCGCGTAAAAGCTGCCGAGCTTTTCTCAATTATCACATCCAAGTTAAAGAGTTAAGCGCTGCTTTTCGGTGCGATTATTGCGGCTATAGTAAGCCTTAATGCATGTGTGCATGAGTAAATACTTAACCCTAGCTTTCTTCTTTTGTGGCTACCTAATTCATGCCCAAACCATTACGGTGGTAGATGAAATTTCGGGTGAGCCTGTTCAGTTTGCAACAGTGATTGGAATAAACCCTCAGGTGAGTTCAATCACAAATACCAAGGGTCAATTCGATCTTAGCCCGTATATCGAGTGTGATAGCATTGCTATACAAGAGGTTGGACATAAAAGCAAGGTTCTTTCTCTAGATCAAGTCTCTGCGCTATCGAATGGATTGCTATTGCTCAGTCCAAACGCCTTCTCGCTCGAAGGAATCACCATCAGCGCAGCCCGATGGGAACAAAACAAAAGCGATATCCCGTACAAAATCACCACCATCGATCCTGACCAAATAAAATTTGAAAATCCACAAACCGCAGCGGACCTGCTCGAAACCTCAGGGGAGGTATATGTGCAAAAGAGTCAAATGGGAGGCGGCAGTCCTATGATCCGTGGTTTTGCGGCAAATCGGGTAATGATTTCCGTTGACGGAGTGAGGATGAACAACGCCATATTCAGAAGTGGCAACTTACAAAATGTAATCTCACTCGATCCCATGGCCATTGAAAACACAGAAGTTGTATACGGCCCTGGATCTGTAATTTACGGTAGCGATGCATTGGGAGGAGTAATGTCTTTCTATACTCTGACTCCTCAATTCTCAGAAACAAAGGAATCAGTAGCAACGGGCAGAGCAATGGTGAGGGCATCTAGTGCAAATCGAGAGCGTACCGGACACCTTGACTTCAATCTTGGCTATCAAAAAATCGCTTTTATCACAAGTATATCATGCTCTGATTTCGAAGATTTACAGATGGGGCGAAATGGTCCGGATGATTACCTAAGAAACGAGTATGTAATACGCGAAGACAGCACCGACCGGATGGTAGCTAACCCTCGGCCTCGTGAACAGGTTTCAACCGAATACGATCAGATAAATGTGACCCAAAAAATTCGTTACCAACCAAACAAAAATTGGGAAGTTACCTATGGTGGACATTATTCTAACACAAGCGACTATGGCAGATATGATCGGCAAATAAGATATAGGGGCGATACGCTTCGGTCTGCAGAGTGGTACTATGGCCCACAAGAATGGATGATGCACTCGTTGAGAGTAATCCACGATGGAGACAACCTATTGTATGACAAGATGAGTATCACATCGGCATATCAAATGTTTCGCGAAAGCCGACACGACCGTGATTTTGGCTCCATTCGAAGGTCAAATCGAGTGGAGCGCGTTTATGCGCCATCGCTGAATATTGACTTCGAACAAGATATTGGAGACAAACACGAAATATTCTATGGAGCGGAAGGAGTCTTCAACTTAGTCCATTCCAATGCGACCACAACCAATATTCTTACCCAAGTAAATTCACTTAATCAAACGCGTTACCCGCATAACTCAACTTGGTGGAGCGCGGCAGCTTATTTATCCGATAAGTATCACGTATCTAAAAAGGTAACTTTTGTTTCGAGTGTGCGATATTCCCTCATTGGTCTTGATGCCACATTTGACACCACTTTTATTTCATTGCCGGTTCAAAGCGTGAGTATTCGCACAGGAGCACTAAATGGCTCCACAGGCCTAACATACAGACCTACAGATAAATGGCAGATGAATGTAGCATTGAGCACGGGTTTTCGTGCACCCAATATTGATGACGTTGGAAAGGTGTTCGACTCAGAGCCGGGTGCCGTGGTAATACCCAATCCCGCATTGCGATCTGAATACGCCTACAGTGGCGAGGTGGGGGCGGCCAAAATCTTTGGTGAGCGAATAAAAGTTGATGCCACACTCTTTTGCACTTGGCTCAATAATGCTATGGTGCGCAGAAACTCCACCCTAAACGGAGCAGACAGCGTAATGTATGGCGGAGAGTTGAGCCAAGTCCAATCCATTCAAAACGCAGCTCAGGCTACCATATGTGGAATACAGACGGGCTTCGAGCTAAAGCTATGGAAGCACATAACAGTAAACGGGCGATTTAATTATCAAAACGGAGTAGAAGAATTGGATGATGGGTCACAAGCTCCTTCTAGGCATGTACCTCCAATCTTTGGACAGGCAGAAATGACCTACAATAACAATAAGTTTCGAGCGTCCCTCATTTCGCAGTTTAATGGAGAGGTATCATACGAGAATTTGGCTCCCTCTGAGCGATCAAAAGACTTTATCTATGCCGCAAATGATAATGGAAACCCATATTCACCAGCATGGGCGATTATCGATGCACACGCATCGTATCAGATTAAAACCAATTTCTCAGTCACGGCCTCCATCGAAAACATATTAGACTTGCGCTACCGCCCCTACTCCTCCGGGATTTCAGCTCCAGGAAGAAATTTTATCGGGACGGTTAACTATACTTTTTAATCGAGTTTTTTTTAATTGACTTCGAGTCAATTCATTGGGTTGAGCGTTTCCCGTATTTACCGTGTCTGCTGGCTCAAAAAGCAAAACGAGTGTTTCTTGCTCAGTCACGGGTCTGTGTTCTACCCCGCTTGGTATAGTTATCATCTCCCCTTCAGCCAACTTTACATTACCATCCCTAAATTCAATGGTTAACTCACCGCTTAATACATAAAACAACTCATCTACATCTTGGTGACTATGCCAAACAAACTCCCCTTTAAGCTTGGCAATGCGCACGTGTTGCCCATTAAGTTCAGCTATGATATGTGGATCCCAATATTGATCGATTTTTACGGCAGCCACATCGATGGATTTCTTCTTTGGCGGAATCGGTTAAACTCCAAATTGCTTTAAATGATGGTCAAGATGTTTATACATCGCCCAACTCCATTCCGTAGATCTGAGTTTACCCAACCATGCATGGTTTATACACTCGGCTTTTTCTTTACCTCCTGTTGAATATTGAGATACATTATTCAAGAGCCTTTGTTTCTCTAACTCAAAATCATGAACATCAACCGCCTTAAAGTAGGGAGCAGTGGGTGCATTTCTCTTATAAGCTTTTGGCCCTATGATTACGCTGCGCATCATTGGCTTGAGAAAGAGTTTCATTATTGGGCTTACAGATGCCTCTCGTTGGCCATTGTTAAATTCAAAAAACCAAGCTGCAATGCGCCATCATCTCACAAACGTTCATGCTGCCCCAAAGCGGTTTACTCTCCCCGCTTGAGGCATTGATACGCTTCACAAGTTGGTCGCACACCTCAGATTGAAAGATGTTTGGTTGCTCCGTTTTCATTTAAAATTCGTTCTTCACTATTATACAAGAACCGCTTTTATCTGGCATCGGAATTGGGATCAGCTGGTTTGATGAACAATATTCATCCACCGCCTTTCGCGCACCCAACCATGCATTATAATCATGCACGATTATTATTCCCCCAGGATTCAGTTTTGGATAAAAAATTTCTAAGCCTGCCTTTGTGGGTTGATACAAATCAGCATCAAGGTGCACCAGGGCAAATTTTTCTGATTTAATGTCCGAGGTTACAGAATCTGGGAAGAACCCCTTTAATACGACTATGTTGTCATTCAGCGGAGCAATATGTTGGATTACAAGATCAGGTGCCGTATCAGAAAAGTGTTTTACCCCAGTTTCAAACCCAGTCGCATCTTTCTCTTCTTGCACCGCCTTTTTTGGAAAGCCTTCAAACGTGTCAAGCAAATAGAGTTTGCGCTCAGGCAAATAATGGTGAAAAAGTTTGGCTGTCTCCCCACGATACACTCCAAGCTCAGCCACCGCTCCAGCCACATTTCTTTCCTCTATACTACGACAAAGTAGGAGGAGCATGTCTCTCCGAACCAAATCGTGCATCGGAAGTTTTGGCAATGCACGAACAGCTTCTTCGGACACAAAAAACCCGCCATGCTTAGCATTGAATGCTGGATCAAACCACAGCGACTTTGGGTCGATGTCCATTCTACCCTGAATGAAAAAAGAAAAGGCGCCAAAAGCTTCTGATAGAGCTTTGAGCGCCTTAATTTTTATTGTTTTAACCCTGTTTCGCACCGTTTCTAATCACAGGCGAAAATCGGTCAAAATAATTAGTTAGGATCGAGCATGACCTCCTCTGCAATGGAAATCATCAATTGCTCTTTGGCCTCCGTTTTTATTATGTTCTTATTCCCCCTGATTACCGTAAAATACATTTTGCGGTATCGAGCAGGATCATGCGAAAGCTTTGTTTCCATATCTGCAGCATCAATAAAGGTGAGGTGCGTCCAATTTTGACCATCAAAGGCCATGGCACCATCATTAGCCTTAATCGATAGGTTATTCCCAATTCCTTGGATGCTAACTCCTGTCCACTTCAGTGTTCCTGAACCTGCACCCGTTGGTGTACCATACTCAGAAGTCCAAAAGTCTATGAGTTTCTCGCAATAGAAATCATCCACAGAAAAAGTTCTTAGAGTGTCTCCATTCTGAATGTCTTCATCAACGTAAACATAAATTGGGTCTTGTGCCCATGCCGAGAGGGTCATCACTGAGATGGATAAGATGAATAGCACTTTTTTCATTTGTATCGAAATTAATCTGTTCGAAATTAGCCTTTAAGCCATTGATTTCAAAGCATGGACGCAATAACCTTGCTTTGGATGCCCAAAATCATTCACCATAGGTACCATCACGCAGTGCTTTTGCCAAATAGTAAATGGTAAGTATACCAGAAACGATGCTTATGACCATTACAGTTTGTTGACCAATAGACGAACCTTCCTGCCAAGGTTTGTTCCACCAGACACCTATAGTCATAGCAAAAGTGAACCCAACGATCGACAGCATTTTGTTTTTCTTAAACATCGCTGCTCTATTTATTATTGAAAAAATTCATGGTTCGTTCCAGGCCAATTGTGGCAAACGACTGTATGGCCTCACCCATTAAGGAGAGGCGCTCTGGAAGTGCATCGTTTTCTTCTTTTGTCCAAGGGGCAAGCACATACTGCACTTGTCCGCCTTTTGGGAAATCGGATCCAACGCCAAAACGCATCCTTGGATAGGCTGATGAACCCAAAACAGCTTCAATGTTTTTTAACCCATTATGACCGCCCGCACTTCCTTTGGCTCTAATCCTAAGCTTGCCGAAGGGCAGGGCAATATCATCCGTAATCACCAAACATCGCTCTATGGGAATTTTTTCTTCCTGCATCCAGTAGTTCACCGCCTTTCCACTCAAATTCATGAATGTGCTTGGTTTTACAAGTATCAGTGATCTTCCCTTGTGCTTTATCAACGCTCGGTCTCCTAATCTGGCAGGGCTAAAAACAACATTGGACGCACTTGCAAGTGCGTCCAATGCTTTAAATCCAATGTTATGCCTCGTATCCGCGTATTCTTCGCCAATATTACCGAGGCCAACAATCAAATACTTCATCGATAGAAGGTTTATTCCTCAGAAGCTTCGGCTTTTTCCTCGCCATCACCACCTTCTGAAGTCTCGCCTTCTGCTCCACCTTCTCCTTCTTCGCCTTCTTCTGCTTCTTCATCAGCAATAGCTTTACGAGAAGTCTTGATAGCAACTACTACTCGATTGTCTGACTCAAGTATCTCAAGGTTTGGTATATCGAGATCTCCTACCTTCTTAGAGTGACCGATTCTCATTGGAGTAATATCGATGGTTATCTCGTCCGGAATGTTGTCTATTGAGCCTCTTACCAATAGTTTTTTAGCGTTGTGTCTAAGGACACCCCCATTTTTCACACCAATTGAGTTTCCTGTGATTGTAACAGGAATTCGCATTGTGGTAGGCTTTCCTGCTTGCACTTCGATAAAATCGAGGTGTAATAGGTTGTCCATAACTGGGTGGAATTCAGGATTACGCATAACTGCGCTTACCTTGTGACCATCCAAGTCAAGGTTTATTTGATACACGTTTGGCGTGTAAATCAATTTGTTGAGTTCTCGTTCATCGGCACAGAAGTGAATGTTTTTTTCACCCCCATACACAACGCACGGAACCTGACCTTCTCTGCGCAGTGCTTTGGCATTTTTCGTGCCTAATGACTCTCGCAAATGTCCGTTGATTTCGATCGTTTTCATTCGATTCGTGATTAAAAATTAAATAATGAATTGCGAACTAATGGATTGGTAACTAACAACACTGCGCATGGTGTTCGCAAATAAATCTGCCACGCTCAGTACCTTTATCTTGTCCGATTCTTGCTTCAATGGAATGGTATCCGTAACCACCAATTCAGTAAGAATGGAGTCGTTTATCCTGTCATACGCAGGGCCGCTCAATACGGGATGGGTGATCATGGCACGCACCGATTTGGCGCCATGTTCCATCATCATCTCTGCTGATTTTGTGAGTGTTCCTGCAGTATCAATTAAGTCATCCACAAGCACCACATCTTTTCCTTCTACATCGCCAATCACCGTCATTGAATCAACCTTGTTTGCCACTTTTCTCTGCTTATAGCAAATAGCTAAGTCGCAATTCAAGTGCTTTGCGTAGGCATTGGCACGCTTGGTACCCCCAGTGTCTGGGGCAGCCATAATTAGGTTGTCAAGCTCTAAGCTTTGGAGGTATGGCAAGAAAATAGTCGAGGCAAACAAGTGATCTACTGGCACTTCGAAAAACCCTTGAATTTGATCTGCGTGGAGATCCATGGTCATAACTCTGGTTACGCCCGCAGCTCCAAGCAAGTTGGAGACCAGTTTGGAACCAATGCTTACCCTAGGCTTGTCTTTTCGGACTTGTCGTGCATATCCAAAATATGGCATTACTGCAATGATATTCTTTGCTGATGCCCTTTTGGCCGCATC
>Ga0181593_10001818_pt1 | contig 19473 bp, 15 predicted proteins | sample 071ome_19_FD_133756 | JGI IMG/M metagenome (GOLD analysis project Ga0181593, IMG submission 133756) | Coastal salt marsh microbial communities from the Groves Creek Marsh, Skidaway Island, Georgia - 071413AT metaG (megahit assembly) | ecosystem: Environmental > Aquatic > Marine > Intertidal...
AGTGTCTGACTGGTCTTTGATAAAGGTTTTGCCGGGGTGCCAAGTTTGTGTGCCTGTTGCTGGATGAACCAGTTGGCCATGGCGAGCACGTCGTCGCCACGCTCGCGCAGCGGCGGAATATCCAGTCTCAGTACATCGATGCGGTAAAAGAGATCCTGTCGAAACTCGTTTCTGCTGGCGAGTGCGCCAAGGTCGCGGTGGGTGGCACAAATCAGGCGCACATCCACTTTTTTGCTGGTTACCGAGCCGATGCGACGAATCTCACCTTCCTGCATAAAGCGGAGAAGCCGCGCCTGGGCCGCCAGCGGCAGTTCGCCAATTTCGTCCAGGAACAATGTGCCGCCGTCCGCGGCTTCGATAAGGCCCACGCGATTACTGGTGGCGCCCGTAAAGGCACCTTTCTCATAACCGAACAACTCTGATTCGATGAGCGTATCCGGAATAGCGGCGCAGTTAACAGTGATTACAGGACGGTCGGCTCTGGCGCCAATGCGATGAACCTCTCTCGCTGCCAGTTCTTTACCGGTTCCCGTCTCGCCGACAATCAGAACGGTGGAGTCGGTTCGGGCGACGCGCTCAATCTGATCTTGCAGCGCCTGCATCGCTGAACAGGATTCGCTAACGTAATGCGATTGTGCGCGATCGCCCGACGCTAGCTGCGATTGCTGCTGACAGAGATCATGCAGCCAAGCTGCAATGTCGGCCGGGGGTGCTGTGCGATCGAAGACGTCTATGGCTCCCGCCTTAGCGGCTTGCATGATTTGCCGGGTATCGTAAATGGGGAGTAAAACCGCCACGGGTGCAGGCCAAACACACCTGCTGAGCTGGGCTAAATGGCTTGCCAGAGGGTGCTGGCCCAACACCACGACATCGGCATCGGGACGCCAACTACTGATGTCCGCAATTCCCGGCGGGTCGGCGCTGTCCAACTGAACGCCCAGCCCGATTAAGAGCTGGCTGAGCGTATCGCGAAAATCGGACTCGTTCTCTATGAAATGTACTCGCATAAAACCTCGGCGATGGCCTCGTCTTTAAACAGAGTGAAACGTTACCGCACTCATGTCACTGTGCGAGTGAAAAAGTAACACATTGTGTCAACGAGCGAGTTAAATGTGCAGGGTCCAGTGCTCTATCGCGTAGTCCAGTATCTCGCCGTTCTCGCGCGCCGAACTGGGCGGAGCGGGCTGATGAAGATGCGTTAAACAGTCGCGCAGATTGTCTGGGGTGCGCGCGAGATCCAATTCAGGTGCTCCGTTTTGCTTACTGAGCTTGTTGCCGTCGCCGTCATGCATCACCGCGATATGACCGTAACAGGGTGATGTCTGACCTAGCAGCTGCATCAACCAGCGTTGCCGGTGGGTTGAGTCCAGAAGGTCGGCGCCGCGCACGATATGGGTGAAGTGCGGCTGAGCATCATCTACTGCTGCAGCCAGCTGATAAGCAAATAATCCGTCGCGGCGTCTGACAATGAAATCGGCGACGGCTGTTTCGGGGGTGACGGGCTGCATGCCCTGAAATCGGTCCGCAAACCCTGCCAGCTGGGCAGCATCAAACCTCACCCGTAAGCTGTGCGGCTCGTCATCAGAAATAGCGCGTTGTTCGCAGCGCTGGCCGCAGGTGCCCTGGTCGCTGAGGGTCGATCGCGTGCACCGACAGCGAAACAGCGCCCCCGTTTCTGCCAACTGCTGAAGCGCTCGGTGATAAGCATCACTTGACTGTGACTGATACCGCACAGCGCCATCCCAATGTAGGTCATGCGCTGACAATGCCTCGGTAATCAGGCCAACGCTTCCTGCCACCGCTCTTGGGGGGTCAATATCGTCAATGCGCAGCACCCAGGCACCGCCGGCATGCCGGGCATCCAAAAAGCTTGCAAGGGCGGCAACTAATGAGCCTGCATGAAGCGGGCCGGTGGGCGAGGGCGCGAAACGCCCTCGATAAGGTGTGATGTCAGAGGCGGTCAGGGAGGTGCTCAACCCAGCTCCTGGCGCTCCTTAATCTCGGCGAGCGTTTTACAGTCGATACAGAGCGTGGCGGTGGGCCGCGCTTCAAGACGCTGGATGCCGATTTCGATCCCGCAGGCGTCGCAGTATCCATAGTCGTCGTTCTTTAGGCGATCGAGCGTGGAGTCGATTTTTTTGATCAGCTTGCGTTCGCGATCGCGCGTGCGGAGCTCAAGGCTGAACTCCTCTTCTTGTGTGGCACGGTCCGCGGGGTCAGGGAAGTTAGCGGCCTCGTCCTTCATATGCGAGACGGTGCGTGTCACTTCATCGACCAACTCGCCACGCCAATTCAACAAGATGCCGCGGAAGTGCTCGAGTTGCTCGTCGTTCATGTAGCTCTCGCCGCGCCCCGGTTTGTAAGGCTTGAAGTCATCAAACTTCTGAATTTGCCCAACGGCTCGGGCGAGTTTTGCAGGCGACTTTTTGGTTGCTGATTTTTTGGCAGGTGCTGTCTTCGTTACCGCTTTCTTTACGGGCGCTTTTTTGGCAGGTGCTTTCTTCGCAGGTGCCTTCTTGACCGCGGCTTTTTTCACGGGCGCTTTTTTGGCAGGTGCTTTCTTCGCAGGTGCCTTCTTGACTGCCGCTTTTTTCACGGGCGCCTTCTTCGCAGTGGCTTTCTTCGTGGGTGCTTTCTTGGCTGCCGCTTTTTTCACGGGTGCTTTCTTGGCTGCCGCTTTTTTCACGGGTGCTTTCTTGGCCGCCGCTTTTTTCACGGGCGCTTTTTTGGCAGCGGTTTTCTTAGCCGGCGCTTTTTTACTGGCCGCTTTCTTTGCAGGTGCCTTCTTGGCTACCGCTTTCTTCACGGACGCCTTCTTCGCAGTGGCTTTCTTAACCGCCGCCTTCTTAGCAGGTGCCTTCTTGGCGGCTACTTTTTTCTTGGGTGCGGACTTTTTGGGCGCAGGTTTTCGACTAGCCATGATGATGCGGATCCTCGTAAAGTGACGCCGCAGGTTTTGCGGTAATCAATTGGGCACGGGAAGCTATCAGACTTCAGCGATCCGTGCTACCGCTGATTAGGGTTTTTGGCCTGCTTTGTATGCTCAACGGAAACTCGACTGTAGGGCGAAATCATTATGCAATTCACGCCGCTAACAGAAGCCCGCTTTTCGAGGCGTTACAAGCGTTTTCTCGCTGATGTCACACTGCAATCGGGCGAGCAGGCTTGCGTTCATTGCCCCAATACGGGGGCCATGACGGGTTGTCAGGCACCCGGTGCGACCGTCTGGCTCTCCTACCACGATAATCCTCAACGAAAGCTGCCTTGGACATGGGAGTTGGTGCAGATCGAGGGCGACTTCGTCTGTATTCATTCGGCACGAGCTAATCAGGTGGTTGAGGAAGCGCTGGCTTCGGGTCTGCTCTCAACGCTCGCGCGAGATCGCGCCAATGTCCGTCGCGAGGTGGCGTTGGGAGATGCCTCAAGAGCTGATTTTTTCATCGAGGAGGGCCGAGGCCTCTATCTCGAGGTCAAGGCTGTCACGCTTCACCTGGGTCGGGGGCACGGCGCTTTTCCTGACGCTGTCAGTCAACGAGCGACCAAGCATCTCGTTGAGTTGCAGCACGCCATCGTTCAGGGCTACCGCGCAGCGCTGGTATTTTGTGTCCTGCACGGAGGTATTACCGATGTCAGCCCGGCGGCAAACATTGACCCGGTTTATGCCGCTGAGCTGAGTCAGGCAATGCGGGCAGGGCTGGAGGTGTATTCGCTTTTCAATGACATCTCGACGGATGGAATTTATCCTCGAGAGGCGTATCAGTGGGAGATGCCTAATTGAGCCAGAAAGCGCTCATTGCTCTCGGGTTGTCAACAAGCCATTTGGTGGACTGGGCTCCTGATGTCCGGCTGGACCCAGCCGCTCGCGACGCCTTCTCCGCTTTGACCCACAGGGCTGCCAACGCCGGATTCAATCTGCGGATTGCCTCGGGTTTCCGCGACTATGACCGCCAGATGCAGATCATCAATGGCAAGTGGGATGGTCGTCGTCCTGTCTCAGATGCTCAAGGAGTAGCGCTCTGTCGGCCATCGCAACCTGGTGAGGATTGGCTCCACTCGATTCTTAGATACTCGGCGTTACCAGGTACCTCCCGACACCACTGGGGCACCGACCTCGACATCTGGGATGCAGCGGCTGTCGATGCCGACTACACGTTGCGACTTGATCCCGGGGAATACAGCCCCGGAGGTGTGTTCTCTGACATGACGCTGTGGCTGGATGAGCAGATTGCTGCAGATAACGCCGAGGGCTTTCACAAGCCTTATGCGGCCGATCGGGGCGGTGTGGCGCCTGAAGCATGGCATATCAGCTATCGGCCGGGTGCCGACAGCTATCTGTCTGAGATAGCCGCAGAGCGCCTGTTACCCTTGTGGCGCGGAGAGCCCGATCCATTGGGCAACATGCACGAGCCGCTAACGATGTTGCATGTGGTCGAGCCTCGCATCGAGGCGCTACTCAACCAATATGTCAGCACACAGTGAAGCTGCTTAGAGGTTTGGCGGAGCGTGGATCCATTACTCTGACCAGGATTCGCAGCGTTTGCGCGCTAAGACGCGCTTCAACGTTGTATAGCGTGGCATCCCTTTATAGTAGTCCGGGTAGGCCTCCCCGGCGATCAGCGGCTGAAAATAGGCTCTGCCCGCGGCAGTGACGCCAAAGCCGTCTTTTGTGATGTAGCGGCGAGGCATTTTCTTTTCCCGGTTGGCGACCCGACGCAGCGGAGCCGTCCCGACTCGCCACCGGTAAGGTTGGCTCGATTTTCGCTCCACCGTTGGCATCACCGCATTGGCCCCCGAGATCGCCAACTCTACCGCTGCTTTCCCCATCGCAAAGGCTTGGTCGACGTCGGTTTGACTCGCGATGTGCCGCGCAGCACGCTGTAAATAATCGGCGACCGCCCAATGATGTTTGTACCCCAGTTCGTCTTTCACCATGCCGGCCAACAGCGGCGCTAACCCGCCCAGCTGTGCGTGACCAAAAGCATCGCGCTCCCCCTGATCGGAGAGTAGCCGTCCATCGGCAGTGCTGGTGCCCTCGGAGGCCACCACCACGCAAAAACCAAACTGTTCAACGCATTGTTGGACTTTGGCTAGAAAGCGTGCCCGGTCGAACGCGATCTCCGGGAACAAAATAATGTGAGGGGCGTCACCACGTTCATGACCTGCGAGTGCGCTGGCACCGGCAATCCAGCCAGCATGGCGACCCATGACCTCGAGGATAAACACCTTGGTTGAGGTCGCGCACATCGACTCGATGTCCAGCGCCGCTTCGCGAGTAGAAATAGCCACGTACTTGGCGACCGAGCCAAAGCCGGGGCAATTATCAGTAAGCGGTAAATCGTTATCGATCGTTTTGGGGACGTGAATCGCCTGAATGGGGTAGCCCATTTGCTCACTGATTTGGGAAACCTTCAGGCAGGTGTCCGCTGAGTCACCGCCGCCGTTATAGAGGAAGTAGCCGATGTCATGGGCTTTGAATACCTCGATCAGGCGTTCGTATTCGGCGCGATTATCCTTGAGGCTTTTTAACTTGTAGCGACAGGAGCCGAAGGCACCTCCCGGCGTGCTCATTAAGCCCTCAATAGCGCGGCGGCTCTCTCTTGAGGTATCAATCAGCTCCTCTCGCAGGGCGCCAAGAATGCCGTTTTGGCCCGCCAACACTTTGCCGATGATCTTCGGGTGTGCCCTCGCGGTCTGAATGACGCCGGCAGCGGAGGCATTGATCACCGGAGTGACGCCCCCGGATTGCGCGTAAAAAAGATTGAGTCGCTTCATGGTGTCATTATCGGATGGGGTCGCTGAGAGGGCGTACCGTAGACCCCATGAGCGCCAATGGCAAACCCGCCGTGATAATCTCATGCCAGCCAGGAGAGGCCTGTTGTCAGATCACATTCACATACTTGGTATTTGCGGCACCTTTATGGGCGGGCTGGCCCTGCTTGCTAGGGAGAGCGGCTACACGGTGACGGGCTCAGATCGCAATATCTACCCGCCCATGAGCACCCAGCTACAGGACAGCGGCATACCGCTAACTGATGGCTATGAGGCGGCGCAGTTGGCCTCGGTCACGGGCCAGATCATCGTTGGTAACGCGCTCTCCAGAGGCCAGCCCGTGATAGAAGCGATGCTGAATGGCAGGTTGCCCTATACCTCGGGCCCCGAATGGTTGGGTCGACACGTGTTACAAGATCGCTGGGTGCTGGCGGTGGCGGGGACTCATGGGAAGACGAGCACTGCCAGCATGCTGGCATGGATTCTTGAACATGCGGGTCTCCAGCCGGGTTTCTTGATTGGTGGGGTGCCTGCCAACTTTGGTCTGTCGGCCAGGTTGGGTGGCGGTCAGTATTTTGTCGTTGAGGCAGACGAATACGACTCGGCGTTCTTCGACAAGCGCTCCAAGTTTGTTCATTACCGGCCGAAAACGGTCATCATTAATAATCTTGAATATGACCACGCGGACATTTTTCCGGACTTGCAAGCCATCGAAACCCAATTTCATCATCTTGTGCGCTGCGTGCCGGGAGAAGGTTGCATCGTCCGTGGTCAGGGTAATGCGATTGATCGAGTGCTGGCCAGAGGGTGCTGGACACCCGTTGAGCCGGTGCAAGCTGCTAATGGAGTCGTTGGTCAAAGCTGGTGCTGGCGCGCGCTGTCTCCGAATGCCAGTAAGCTGGAGATTTCCTCGCCAGAGGGAGAGATGGCGCTTCTGGAGTGGTCTTTGATTGGTGAACATAATGCCGCGAACGCAACGGCGGCGATTGCCGCCGCCGCTCATGCGGGCGTACCAATGGTTGAAGCGGTGGCGGGCCTGCAGCGTTTCAAGGGCGTGCGCAGGAGGCTGGAGCTACTGGGTGAGCCTGGGGGCACTGCGGTATACGATGATTTCGCACATCACCCTACGGCAATAGAGAGCACGCTTTCTGCGATGCGGGAGTCTGTTTCGCAAGGAAAGCTCATCGCCATTATAGAACCGCGATCCAATACGATGCGTTTGGGCGAGCATGCCGACCAGTTGGCCAAGTGCGCGGAATCGGCGGACCATGCGCTGTGGTGCGCCACGACAGCGCTGAACTGGGATTTGGAAGCCGCAGTGTCACACTCATCGCGGCAGGAAGTGCTCCCCGATGTTGACAGCACCATCGACAGGGCAGTCGCACTGGCTGGAGCGGGGGACACCATTGTCGTGATGACCAATGGAAGCTTTGGTGGCTTACACGGCCGCTTGTTGAGCAAGTTATCGGAACGGAGCCAGCTGTGACCGAAGTGGCGCGTTTTTATGGTCTGATTTTGCGTGGACCCTGGTGGATTTTGTTGTGCTACGCGCTGGTGATCGGTGTGGCAGTCAGCCAACTCCCCAAATTACGCCTGGACGCCTCTTCTGACTCTCTGCTGCTGCAGGGTGATCCTGATCTGGCCTATTTTCGGGAATCTGCAGAAAAGTATTCGGGTGATGAATTTCTCATACTGACCTGGGAGCCTGATGCGCCCCTGCTATCGCCCGACTCTCTTGAGCCGCTTGCGGCGATGGCGGACGAGTTGTCGCGGTTACCGGGCGTGGCGGGAGTCACCACTTTACTCGACGTACCTTTATTGGAGAGCCCACCACTTTCGCTGACCGATTTGGCGCGGGCTGACAGCATTGCGACGCTGCGGGATCCCGAGGCGGATAGGGAGATGGCGCTGGTGGAACTGACCACCAGTCCGATTTATCGCAATTTACTGGTCAGCGAGTCTGGAGACCTAACGGCTGTTCAGGTCTCGTTGGCGCGCGACGAGCGAGCCGAGGCGTTGCTTGATGAGCGGGAGTTGTTGCGTGAGCAGGAGCGTTCGGGTCAATTGGATGACGCTGGTCAGGCACGGCTACTCGAGGTAGAAGCGGACTACGACGTGGCGCTCGCGAGAATCGGTAGCAAGCGCGACCGCATGGTGTCCGCTGTGCGGGATGTGGCAGAGCGGTTTCGGCCCTATGCCAACATTTTTGTCGGTGGCGTGCCCATGATCGCGGCGGACATGATGGCTTTTGTGCGCTCGGATCTAGTGACATTTGGGACCGCGATCCTCGGGGTTATGGCACTCGTGCTGTGGCTGATTTTCCGCGCCCTCAAGTGGGTTTTGATTCCACTAGTGACCTGCAGTGCAACAGCCACTTTGTTGCTCGGCGTTTTGGCGGGCACTGATTGGCGGATGACCGTGATTTCGTCCAATTCAGTGGCTGTGTTGCTCATCGTCACGCTGTCCCTGTCTATTCATTTGGTGGTGCGCTATCGGGAACTCCAGCGGGCACAGCCTGACGCATCGCGACAGGCCCTCTCTGCGGCTGCGGCAAGGCTGATGTTAGTGCCCTGTCTTTATACCGCCATGACCACGATCGTGGCGTTTACGTCTCTCGTGGTCGCGGGGCTGCAACCCGTGATTGATTTTGGCTGGATGATGACCACCGGGATAGTCCTCGGGTTCTGCTCGGCATTCTTGGTGGTGCCCGCCCTGATGGTGGTGATACCTGACAAGCCGCTGGCCGACGACGGCCGGTCTGATACGCCGTTTACCGCGCGTTTCGCGAGCCTTGTGCAGCGGTATGGACGAGGCGTCATGGCGGTTACCGCCGCTTTAGTGGTGCTGTGTGTCGCAGGTATCCGTAGCCTCGAGGTTGAAAATCGGTTCATTGATTACTTCAAAGAGCACACCGAGATCTATCAAGGTATGGAGCTGCTTGACGCCCGCCTTGGAGGCACCATTCCTCTCGACGTGATTCTGATGGCGCCGCCAGAGATCGCTGAACCCTCATCCGAGAAGACAGTCACCGATGAGGGAGATGGCTGGGAAGACGACGGATTTTTTGATGACGGTTTTGGCATCGATTTTGGTTTCGGCGCTGAGGACAGTCAGACCGCGGGATATTGGTTTTCCGTACCGGGTCGTCTGCTGATTGATCAGGTGCATGCGATCATCGAGGGCAGGGCCGAATCCGGAAAGGTGCTGTCGTTGTCCACGGCTTTCGAGGTTATGGATGGGCTCTATGGAGGGAGACTTGGCGGCGTTGAATTGGCGCTGATTGAGAACAGCTTGCCGAGAGAGGTGAATGAGGCGCTGGTGGCCCCCTTCTATTTTGCCGATGAGCAAGAAGCCCGGCTGAGCGTGCGAGTGATGGAAACCAGCGAATCATTGCGGCGCGATGCGTATCTCCGCGAGCTCCGGGAGCAAATTTTGAGTGAGACCGGCATCGCGCCAGAGCGACTTCAATTCACCTCTTTGCTGGTGCTATACAACAATGTGTTGCAAAGCCTGTTCCAGTCACAAATTATGACCTTGGGTGCCGTATTTGTGGCTATTGGTCTCATGTTTTGGGTGTTGTTCAGATCGCTTTCGATTGCGCTGTTGGCGTTGGCCCCGAATGTGCTCGCTGCTGGACTGGTGCTTGGGTTGATGGGGTTGGCGGGTATTCCGCTGGATATCATGACGATCACCATTGCGGCGATCGTAGTAGGCATTGGCGTAGACGACTGTATCCATTACCTGCATCGTTTTCGGGCGGAGATCGCGTTGGATAGAGATTATCGGGCGGCGATGCTTCGCAGCCACACTAGCATTGGCCGTGCGATGTACTACACCACACTCACCGTAGTGGTCGGGTTTGCGATGCTGACGCTCTCGAACTTCACGCCCAGCCTCTATTTTGGGGTGTTGACGGTGGTGGCCATGATTGCCGCTGTGGCGGGCGCACTCTTGTTATTGCCCCAGTTGATTATGATGTTCAAACCATTTGGACCTGAGGGTCGCTCGTGAATTGTCGCTCGCACTGCGGTGCCTGTTGTATCGCACCGTCCATCAGACAGCCCTTCTGGGGTATGCCCGCCGGCAAGCCAGCTGGCGTAGCCTGTACTCATTTACAAACTGATTTGAGTTGTGGTTTGTTTGGCGACCCTCGCCGTCCCGATGTCTGTGAGCGCTTTCAACCGGAGCCGGCGACCTGTGGTGCTCATCGTCATGAGGCGATGGCACTGCTGGGGGCGCTTGAGCACCAGACGGCTCCCTGACCTTATGTCTGAGATTGCGCTGTTTCCCTTGTCATCGGTGCTGTTACCCACGGGCCGCATGTCGCTACAGATTTTCGAGCAGCGATATCTGGATTTGGTGGCTCGCTGTATGCGCGAGGACGAGGGGTTTGGTGTTGTCTGGCTCCAACAGGGATCCGAGGTCTCTGGTGGGTCGGTTGATACCCCCAACGTCGGTGACTATGGTGTTTATGCCCGCATTGTCGACTGGGACCAGTTACCCAATGGCTTGCTGGGTATTTTGATCGAGGGCCAGCAACGTTTTGACGTGCAATCGGTATGGCGTGAATCCGGTGGTCTGGTGAAGGCTGAGGTGGCATTTACTCAAACCCCTGCGACCGAGCCGCTGCCCGAGAGCTATGCAGCATTGGCTGAGGTACTCGAGGGGTTGCTCAGGCACCCCCAGATTCAGCGTCTTAAGCTACAGTCCGATCTGACCGAGGCTTGGTCTGTGGGCTCTCTGCTGGCGCAGCTGCTGCCGATTGACGAGGCGATCAAGTATGAGTTGCAGGGCATTACGTCGGTGGAGCACCTGTTGGCTGAAATGGATAACATATTGGTCGAGCTGAGCGGAGAAGAGCGCGCTTGAAAAATGCCGCAGAGCCCTCCTCAACGCGCCACTTCATGGTGCACTAATGCCCGTATGAGGAGGGGCCAGCTCCCTGACATAAAAGGATGCAGAAATGTTTGATCTGAAAATTACCGGTGGTTTGGTCGTCGATGGCACTGGCGTAGCGCCGCAGATAGGCGATATCGGGATTGTCGGAGATCGCATTGTCGCGGTGGGCCAGTTGTCCGAGCCTGCTGATCGGGAGATCGACGCGTCAGGGAAAGTCGTGATGCCCGGTTTTGTCGATATCCATACCCACTATGACGGCCAAGCGACCTGGGATCAGGAGATGGCGCCCTCGTCGTGGCATGGGGTCACCACAGTCGTAATGGGTAATTGCGGTGTGGGCTTCGCGCCTGCCGCGCCCGATCGGCAGGACTGGCTGGTTGGACTGATGGAGGGTGTCGAAGATATTCCCGGCAGTGCGCTGACTGAGGGTATGACCTGGAACTGGGAATCTTTTCCCGAATATCTGGACGCACTGGAGCAGCTGGACCGCACCGTCGATGTGGCTGCACAGGTTCCCCATGGTGCAGTGCGCGCGTATGTCATGGGTGATCGCGGCGCAGCCAATGAGGAGCCTACTGAGACAGAGATTGCGCGAATGTCTGCCATCGTCGAGGAGGGCCTGCGTGCAGGAGCGGTCGGTTTCTCGACGTCGCGGACCATCCTCCACAAATCAATCGATGGTGAGCTCGTACCGGGCACGACAGCGACCAAGGAGGAACTGCTGGGTATTGGGCGCGCCCTCAAACGAGCCGGACATGGCGTTTTTGAGATGGCCAGCGATTTGTTGCCCGAGTGGAATGAATTCCAATGGATGGGCGATTTGAGTCGAGAGACCGGCGCGCCTGTCACTTTTACGGCGTTGGAATCGCCGATCAAGAGCTTGCCTTTCAAGGAGCAGTTGCAGCAGATGCGCGCTCAAAACGCGCAGGGCGGGCAAATCGTCGCGCAGATTTCGATGCGCGGTACGGGCTTGATTTTAGGTTGGCGCGCGACTTTCCATCCGTTCTCGCAGCGCCCCAGTTGGAAAGCCATCGCGGAAAAGACATGGACTGAGCAATGGCAGCACCTTCAGGACCCGGCATTCCGAACTCAGCTGTTATCTGAACAGGGTGAACCGACGGGCAGCGACCTGCAATTGATTGCTGATCTGATGGAAAGCGCCTTCTCCATGCAGTATGAGATGTTGCCGGGGTTCAACTATGAGCCTTCTGCCGAGCAGTCGATTGAGCAGCGGGCAATCGCATCGGGTGTGACTGCGGCTGAGTACGCATACGACTTTATGATGCGCGATGAGGGCACGGGCACGATATATTTCCCGCTACTTAATTATGCAAACGGCAATCTCGATTTTTTGGAAGACGCGCTGGACTCCGATGACTGCGTCAACTCGCTCTCGGATGGCGGCGCGCATTGCGGCACGATCTGCGACGCAGCCGCGACAACCTTTATGTTGCAGCACTGGGTGCGGGACAGAGCTGGACATCGCCTACCGCTCGAGCGAGCCGTCAAGCGCCAGTGTCACGATACGGCGAGGCTTTACGGCTTTGACGATCGAGGCGTGCTGGCGCCAGGGTTTTTGGCCGATCTGAACGTGATTGATCTAGACGCGTTAGCGCTTCATCTGCCGACCGTGGCATTCGATTTGCCTGCGGGGGGCCGCCGACTGCTGCAGACTGCCTCCGGCTACGAGTACACGATCAAGTCCGGGCAGGTGACCTTCCGCGATGGTACCGCCACCGGTGTCTTCCCTGGCCGGGTTATTCGTGGCCCTCAACCGGCATCGGAGACGTCCAGCCTCCCAGCGACTGCCAGCGATTCACGATAAGACAGAATAGCTCTGCTGTCTTGGTGGCATCGTAGTGCGCCGAGTGGGCCTCGCTGTTGTCGAAAGGAATCTCTGCCAGGGCGCAGGCGCGCGCCAATACAGTATGTCCAAACGCGAGGCCCGCCAGAGTCGCCGTATCAAAGTAGGAAAAGGGATGGAACGGGTTGCGCTTGAGCCCCAAGCGCTCGGTGGCCACGTTGAGAAAGCCCGCGTCGAAATGGGCGTTGTGGCCCACCAAAATAGCGCGGTTACATTGCTGTGCTTTCACTGCCTGCCGCACATGGGCGAATAGCTCGCCCAAGGCAATGTCCTCGGGTACCGCGCCGCGAAGCGGGTTTTCAGGGTCTATACCGGTGAATTCGAGTGCTGAGGGGTCCAGATTGGCACCCTCAAACGGTTCGACGTTGCGGCTGTGGGTCTCGCTGATGACCAGTTCGCCCTCTGGGGTCATTGACAGCAGCGTCACCGCAATTTCCAAAATCGCGTCGGTCTGACAGTTGAAGCCGCCAGTCTCGATATCAACGACGACCGGCAAAAAACCGCGGAACCGATCGCGCATACCGCCCGCCGCCGCCGACTCGATGTTAGCCGGCCCGTTGCCGTCAGCAGGGGTGAGGGACTCATCCATCACAGGGGCTCGACTGTCCAGGCGACTTGTTCGCCGGCGCGGATCGGCACCAGGGTGCCATCGCCAAGCGGCAGCGTGTCGGGCACGGATACCGCGCGCTTGGTCAGTCTGACTGAGCGCGTGTTGCGCGGAAGCCGGTAAAAGTCCGGGCCATTAACGCTCGCAAAGCGCTCCAGTTGGTCAAGCGCATTTTCTTCATCGAAGACTTCGGCATAAAGCGCCAGCGCGGCATGGGCCGTGTAACAGCCGGCGCAACCACAGCTCGATTCCTTGTCGCCTCGGGCGTGAGGTGCCGAATCTGTGCCCAGAAAAAACCGTGGGTGGCCCGAAGTGACCGCCTGCCTCAGCGCCAATTGGTGCCGGTCCCGTTTCAGTACGGGTAAGCAGAAAAGGTGAGGTTTAATCCCGCCCACTAATAAGTCATTGCGGTTGTACAGCAGGTGGTGAGCGGTGACGGTCGCCGCGACCTGATCGCCGGCCGCCCGCACAAACTCAACCGCATCAGCGGTGGTAATGTGTTCAAACACGACCCGCAACGCCGGAAATGCCTCGACAATTGGCTCGAGAGCCGAGTCAATGAACGCTTTCTCGCGGTCGAAAATGTCCACGTGGTCATCGGTGACTTCGCCATGGATAAGCAGCGGTAAATCATGGCGCTGCATGGCGTCGAAAACGGGGTATAGCGACTGCAGGGCTGTGACACCTGCGTCCGAATTGGTGGTGGCACCCGCTGGATACAGCTTGATACCGTGGACATGTGGGCAGTCCGCCGCTTCAGCCACCATCGCCTCGGTTGTATTGTCCGTCAGATAGAGCGTCATCAACGGTTCGAAACCAGTATCGGTGGGAACGTGCTGCAGAATACGGTCGCGATAGCTCAAGGCGTCGCTGGTCGTGGCAACGGGTGGCGTCAGGTTCGGCATCACGATGGCGCGCCCAGCCCAACGGGCGATGTCGGGCACGGTAGTGGCCAGCGCCGCCTCGTCCCGCAGATGGATGTGCCAGTCATCCGGCAATGTCAGCTCAAACGAGGTCATGGTCGTGGTCACCTTGCAGGTATGCGCAGTGTAGCAGAGGTGAGTTGTTGGCGGCCCCGGAGGGTGGCTATGTGGCGCAGAGCCACGCGCAGACGTACACTACGCAACCCTTTTTTCTAGGCAATGTTATGGCGACGGCAAATAAGGTCGTGCTGGCGTACTCGGGAGGTCTGGATACCTCGGTCATCGTGCGCTGGTTACAAGAGTCCTATCAGTGCGAAGTAGTGACCTTTACTGCTGATATTGGTCAGGGTGAAGAGGTGGAACCCGCGCGGGCCAAAGCACAGGCTTTGGGCGTGGAGGAGATCTATATCGAGGACCTTCGCGAGCCCTTCGCACGAGACTTTGTATTCCCGATGTTTCGCGCCAACACGGTCTACGAGGGTGAATACCTTCTGGGCACCTCGATTGCCCGTCCGCTGATTGCGCAGCGCCTCGTTGAAATTGCCAACGAGACTGGCGCAGATGCCATTGCGCATGGCGCAACGGGGAAGGGCAATGATCAGGTGCGGTTTGAGCTAGGCGCCTACGCGCTGAAACCGGGCATTCAGGTGATTGCACCGTGGCGTGAGTGGGATCTGAATTCCCGTGAGGCGCTGATGGCCTATTGCGAGCAGCACAATATCCCGGTCGATTTTGCCAAGGCGCGGAAAAAGTCTCCCTACTCCATGGACGCCAATTTGCTGCACATTTCCTATGAAGGTGATGTGCTGGAGGACCCATGGATTCCACCCGAGGAAGATATGTGGCGCTGGACAGTGAGCCCTGAAGCGGCACCTGATCAGCCAGAAGAGCTGACACTGACTTTCGAGCGTGGTGATGTCGTGGCGATAGACGGTGAAACGCTCTCTGCCGCGCAAGTGTTGGCAAAGCTGAATGAGCGGGGTGGGGCCAATGGTATAGGTCGTGCCGATATTGTTGAGAACCGCTATGTGGGGATGAAGTCTCGCGGGTGCTATGAAACCCCGGGGGGTAGCATCCTGCTGCGTGCCCACCGCGCGATTGAATCCATCACGCTCGACAGGGAGGTGGCCCACCTCAAAGACGAGCTGATGCCTCGTTACGCAAAGCTCATCTATAACGGCTACTGGTGGTCCCCCGAACGTCATGCGCTACAGGCAGCCATCGATCAAACGCAATCTGTCGTAAACGGAGAAGTGCGGGTGTCTCTCTATAAGGGCAATGTGACGGTCACTGGTCGGCGCTCACAAGATTCTCTGTTTGATGAGAACATTGCGACGTTTGAGGCCGATGGTGGCGCCTACGACCAAGCGGATGCTGAGGGATTCATTAAGCTGAACGCGCTTCGTCTGCGCATTGCTGCGACGAAGGGGCGTCAGCACCAATAGCGAGCGCGCGGCGCCACCCTTCAAGCGTTGCTGACTGGCGTTTTAAGGGCTGCCCTACTGGGCGGGCAAAAACGGTGTAAAGTGAAGCGGTACTCGAGTGGGCGTTCAATAATGCGTTGATGAGCGGACCTGCCCACGGCGAAACGGGTGCAGCCTATGCAGTGCCCGGCCTATGCAGTGCCCGGCGAAGCCCGGCAAGGAAGGATCTATGAATTCAACGGTTGATATACCTCCAGTGCAAGAGATCGACGCCGAGGCGTTCGACGTCATCATTATCGGCGCCGGTTTGTCCGGAATCGGTACAGCGGTGAGGCTGCAGCGTGATTGCCCTGACCGTGACTTTATATTGCTGGAGCGGCGCGAGGCGATCGGAGGCACTTGGGATCTGTTTCGCTACCCCGGTATCCGTTCCGACAGTGATATGCAAACGCTTGGCTATGACTTCAAGCCCTGGGAAGCCGAGAAAAGCATCGCCGACGGCCCATCAATTCTGAGCTACGTTAACGAAACTGCGGACGAGCACCGTATTCGCGAACGTATTCGTTTTAGTCAAAAACTCATCGCAGCGGACTGGATCAGCGAACGAGGTCAGTGGCAGCTAACGGTGGAAACGCCAGAGGGTGTCAGGCGTTATCGCTGCGGCCTGCTCATGATGTGCGCGGGCTATTACAGCTACGACCAAGGTTACGAACCCGATTTTGCCGGCAAGGGCTCCTTTAAGGGTGAGTGGATTCACCCCCAGTTCTGGCCGGATAACCTAGACCATGCAGGCAAAAAAGTTGTGGTCATTGGTTCGGGTGCGACCGCCATGACGCTGGTACCGAATATGTCGCGGCAGGCGTCACACGTCACGATGTTGCAGCGCTCTCCGACCTATGTCATTTCGCGGCCATCGATCGATGCTCTGGCCAACTGGCTGCGTCGCATACTGCCTCCCAAGCTGGCGTACGACCTGGTGCGATGGCGCAATACCGTTTGGCAACAGTGGATGTACAAGCTCACGAGAGTTGCGCCCGGCGTGGTAAAACGATCACTGCTCAAAAAGGTGCGCGAAGAGATCGGCGAGATGGTTGATGTCGAGAAGCACTTTACCCCCCGCTATAACCCCTGGGATCAGCGCCTATGCCTGGTGCCGGACGATGACCTGTTTCGTGCAATTCAATCAGGCAAGGCCTCGGTCGTGACGGACCAGATCGAGAAAATCACGGAGGATGGCGTGCAACTGGCCTCGGGCGATCATCTCGACGCCGATGTTATTGTCTGTGCGACGGGGCTTGAGTTGGTGGTCTTGGGCGGCGCTGACTTCACGCTCGACGGTCAAGCCATCGATTTTGCCAATGAGTGGACCTATAAGGGCATGATGTGCTCAAACATCCCCAACATGGTGCATACCTTTGGCTATATCAATGCGTCCTGGACACTGCGGGCCGATCTCATTGCCACCTGGGTGTGTCGCTTGCTCAATCACATGCGCACTGCGGGCGTGACCACGGCAACGCCCCGTATCGCCGATGAGCTAGCCGCTTCAATGACCCAGCGCTTCTGGATCGACGATTTTTCGGCCGGTTATATGCAACGTGTCATGCACCGGTTCCCAAAGCAGGGTGACCAGATGCCGTGGATGAATCCCCAGAACTACCGCAAAGATCGCAAGATGTTCCGCGACGATCCGATTCAGGACGCCGAATTGGTCTTTGAGCGTGCCGGTGTGGTGGCGGAAGCGGCCGTGCTCCAGGAGGCGAGCTAGCCCCCGAAGATGAGCGGGCCCGGTTTGCAGCAGAGCAGCATCTACTGCCCGTATTGCGGTGAGTCCATAGAGGTGTTGCTCAACCCCGAGGATGTGGGTGTAGACTACATAGAGGATTGTCAGGTGTGCTGCCGACCCATTGAGTTTCGACTGCGCGAGGATGCGGGTGGTTGGCTAGAGGCCGAGGTGCGATCCGACGTCGAGTAATGCACTCCGCCCTTGGGGTGCTCATGAACCGCCTGCCCACAGCGCCTAAAGCTCAGTCAACGACCGCCCAGTACCCAATCGGAGTTTCGGTAACCGCCGCGATTTTTAATGGCCATTTTTTAATGAAAGTCGCGGGATTTGACGGTCAGCATCTGCAAGTGAGCACTGCAATCTTCAAGCGTGCCGGCGATGACATGCACCACGCCTTCTCGGCATTCCACTGTGCCCTTAACGAGCAGCATTTGAGCTGTCATTAAGCTCTGTCGGCAACGCTCCTGTACGGCAGGCCACACGATGACATTGATGTTGCCGGTTTCATCTTCGAGCGTCAGAAAAACTACGCCTGAAGCCGTGCCCGGGCGTTGCCGGCAGGTAACCAGCCCCGCCACGCGTACAAAGCGACGATGACCCAGTGATTCGAGTTCGATCTGTCGTTTACACCGATTGAATGGGTATTGATGGCGCAAAAGTGCCAATGGATGCGCCCGAAGAGTGAGACCGGTACTCTGGTAATCGGCAACGACTTCCTCACCCAAGGCTGGGGCAGTTATGGTGACGCCGTCGCGATCAGAGTGGCGCAATGCGTCATCAGCCGGTAGCAGAGGGCGGTGCTCTTCCAGCGCCATGGTCTGCCAGTGGGATTGGTATCGGTTGCCACTGAGACTCAAGAGTGCATCCGCGGCGGCGAGTGCTTCCATGTCGCCACGATCCAAAGAGGCGCGTTGGCGCAAATCCGCAACGTCGCTGAATGCGCGTGCTACGCGAGCCGCATGAATGCGTTTGCCCGCTGCCTCACTAAGACCTTTTATCAACCGCAACCCCAGCCTGATGGGGGGCTGCTGATTATTTGCTGACGGCATCAGTTGATGATCCCAGCTGCTGTGATTCACATCGACGGGGAAGACCATAATATTGTGTCGCCGTGCGTCCTGTATCAGCTGCGACGGCGAATAAAAGCCCATGGGCTGACTGTTGAGCAGTCCGACATAGAAAGCGGCGGGGTGATGGCACTTTAGCCAGGCAGAAACGTAGGCAAGTAGCGCAAAGCTCGCCGAGTGTGATTCCGGGAAACCGTAACCACCGAATCCCTTGATCTGATTGAACAGCCGGTCTGCAAAATCAGCGGTGTAACCCTTGTGAATCATGCCTTGCTTGAGCTTGTGCTCGAAGGTGAGCAGCTTGCTGTTTTTGCCCCAATTGCTAATGGCACGCCTCAGGGCATCGGCTTCTCCGCCGGTGAATCCTGCCGCGACCATGGCCAGACGGATGACCTGCTCTTGAAAAATAGGGACCCCCAGCGTTCGCGACAGCACTGACTCAATGTCCTTGTTGGGGTAGCTGATGGCCTCCAGTCCCGCTTTGCGCCGTAAATAAGGGTGAACCATGTCGCCCTGAATCGGTCCGGGTCGCACAATGGCGATTTCGATGACCAGGTCATAAAAGCAGGCCGGTTTCAGCCTTGGCAGCATGGACATCTGCGCCCGGGATTCGATTTGAAAGACGCCTAAAGAGTCGGCTTTTTGCAGCATCCGGTAGGTCGCCGCATCTTCCCGTGGAATATCCTGTATCCACTGGATGTCAGGGTGTTGCCGGTGAATCATTTGCAGTGTTTTGCGAATGGCTGACAACATACCGAGAGCCAGAATATCGACCTTGAGCAAGCCTAGAGCCTCGATATCTTCCTTATCCCATTGAATAACGGTGCGGTCTGGCATGCTGGCGTTTTCAACTGGCACCAGATTTGAAATCGGCCCCCGGCTGATCACGAACCCGCCGACATGCTGCGAGAGATGGCGTGGGAAACCCAATATTTCCTGCACTCTGGCCATGAAGTGCTCAGCAATTTGCTCCGAACGCGCGACGCCCTGTTGTTGGAAGCGACTGGTCAATTCCCGCTCCCGGTTCCACCACGCCAGAGAGCTGGCCAGCTCGTCTATGAAGCTGGCATCAAACCCCATGGCTTTACCAACGTCGCGCACAGCGCTACGTGATCGATAAGTGATGACAGTCGC
>Ga0181593_10001820_pt1 | contig 19463 bp, 15 predicted proteins | sample 071ome_19_FD_133756 | JGI IMG/M metagenome (GOLD analysis project Ga0181593, IMG submission 133756) | Coastal salt marsh microbial communities from the Groves Creek Marsh, Skidaway Island, Georgia - 071413AT metaG (megahit assembly) | ecosystem: Environmental > Aquatic > Marine > Intertidal...
ACCTTGCTAAACCGGTTATTGGGATATCGTTTATCGGCAGTTTCCGCAAAACCGAACACGACCCGAAAACGGTGGCTCGGAATCGTCACGGATGGCAACTCCCAGATCATATTTGTGGATACGCCCGGCGTTCATCAGGCCCTAAATCGTATGCACCGGGCAATGAAAAAGACGATCGAGGATGAGAGCGCTAATGGAGATGCGATTATCTGCCTCTGCGATCCGACCAGAAAGTTTGGCGAGGAAGACCGCATGGCTGCTGAAGTCGTCAGGGGTAGAAAAGAGGCTGCCATACTTATAGTCAACAAAACGGATACGGCTAGTCGCGATCAAATCGAAAAAGCGGTCAATCAGTATACAGAGATATTAGGGAATTTGCCGATAGTGGAAATATCCGCCCAAACGGGAGAAGGACTACCGGAATTAATGGGCAAATTGAAAGCCATGATGCCAGAAGGGCCTTTCCTCTTTCCTGAAGACCAGATTACGGACTCGGTAGAACGGGAAATTGCGGAAGAGGTGATTCGTGAATCAGCGATTGAATTCCTGCACGACGAGCTCCCGCAGTCGGTTTCCGTCCTGCTTGATTCCTGGTTGGACACGGGCAAAAAGACACGAATTCAAGCGTCGATCGTTGTGGAGCGGGAGAGCCAGAAATCCATTGTCATAGGCCGAGAAGGAAAAGTGATCGAGAAGATACGGAAGTCGGCTCGAGAAAAACTGATGTCAATGACGGATGCCTTTGTCGACCTGAAGCTGCGAGTCAAAGTGGTTAAGGACTGGCAGAATAAGCAGCAGTTTCTTGAAGAGAACCGGATTGTCGATATGACCTGATGGGTGTGTTGCGTGGCGGATGAAATAAAGCCTTCCATCGGAGGACCGAGCAGGCCCCCCCTAACCTTAGAAAGTTCGCCGAGCCAAATTTATAACGAGTGCCCACGATCTCTGGAAGACCTAGGCGGCCTTATTTGGCCCGATAATAGCCGCCAAGTTCAGAGGCTAGGTAGGCGAAAGTGACGTAGACTGCGGCGCTTTGGTTGATTCGATCGGGCTCGATCTTGTCGATAGTGTCGTTAGGGGTATGGTGTAGATCGAAGTAGTCTTCGGTGAACATGTCGAGTCCTGCTACGGGCACGCCCAGATTTGCCATAGGAGCGATATCGGGACCACCTCGAGATTTGGCTCTTCCTGGTTGGACGCCCAGCGTCTTAAGGGCGTCGCGAATAACCGATAGGGTGGGCTCGAGTGGATCGCCAACGCCAAGGTTGAAGGTATGTATTGGGCCTTGTCCGGCATCCGCTTCAGCGGCAATTATGTGGCGATCAAGATCTTCACGGTTATTCTCGACGTAGAAGCTGCCTCCGTAAATGCCGATTTCCTCCGCGCCAAAAAGGACAACGCGGATCGTTCTCTTAGGCGGGGTTGGGAGTTCGCGAATCAATTTGGTGGCTGCCATAACCACTCCAACGCCCGCCCCGTCGTCGATGGCCCCAGTCCCGAGGTCCCATGAATCGATGTGGGCTCCCAGTAGAACGATTTCTTCAGGCTTTTCGCTGCCGGTAATCTCGGCGATAAGATTCTGGCTAGTAACCGTGCCTAACTGCTTTGGCGTCAGGACAAGTCTGATACGAACCGAGTCGAATCGATCGTTTAAACGATCCAATTGCTGCGCATCGGGAACGGATAGGGCGGCTGCCGGAATGCGAGGAACGTCTTTTTGATAACGTGTTGCTCCGGTGTGGGCGAACCGGTGGTTTGAGGTTCCAGCTGATCGCATGAGAAAGGCTACCGCTCCACGCTTGGCTGCTTCCGACGGACCATTTCCTCGAATCGGGCCGGAGATCTTACCGTATTGTCCAATGCCCATCGGCTGCGTAACGACAGCGATTTTTCCATCCAGCGAGCCTTCCGGCTGCGCTTTCAAGTCGTCGATGGATTTAAACAGGGTGATCTCAGCTTCGATGCCTTCGGGTGGCGTGGCGACACTTCCGCCAAGAGCGGTAACGACGAGATTTTGAGGTGAGGGCGAGGTGATTGAGGCGGTCTCTTCGCCACGTTCCCATCCTCGATCAACCGGGAATGATTCTGTCCAAATCTTATCGAAGCCGTATTCCTCAAAGCGCTTTGCCGCCCATTTTACCGCCCGTCTTTCGCTATCGGAACCGTATAAGCGGGGTCCGATCTCGGTGGTCAGATCAGTGGCAATTTCCAGGGCTAATCCACTTTCCTGGATGCGTTCGGCGAGACTGGATGCCCTACGAAGAGCGGTCTCATTTCCAAAAGCCGACAAAATCAGCGAGAGGGTGGCAAAGAAAAGCGTTAGGGTTCGAGTATTGATTAGAGTCACGACCGATTGGGATATACCGTGACCGGATTATGGCGAATCTATTTTTCCTGCCCGCTTTCGGGCGTTTCCTCGATACCTACGGTTTCGAGGTCACCAATATCGACAGTGCCGGTGCCGAAGTGGGTGCTGGACTTGGCGTATTTTTCTAGGCTGGTTCCGTAGTACTCTCGGGCAGCCCTAGCCAAAGCCGGGTAAGCATCGACGAAATTGGTTCCGATGGCCGGTACGCTGAAGCGGGTCGTCCAGAGAAGCTCCTTTTCCTTGCTTTCACGCAGCTTCTCATAGTCGTAGGCCATCATTATTATGAAGTAACGCTCGTCTTCTAGCTCGACACGAAGATCAAACTCCTCGGTTCTATTGATGTTCCTGCGATTGAGAGCCCGTCCTAGTCCCAAGCGCCGGTTGTCCATGGAGTTCGCGTGCTTGGCCACATTGTCTCGGGCGATATCATCGAGATCCGAGATGTCTTCAAAAGTATCGTCGTAGACTTCTGAAAAAACCTCGGGATCGGATTGATCTGCGTAAGGATCGGTCGCGTCCAGCATGAAGAGCTCTTCCAAGTCCTGCTCGACCATGGTGGAGCCGTAGTGAACTACGATAAGCAAGTCCCCCTGATCCGGCGAGGCCGAAGGATAGTAATTCCGGTCCTTCATGTTCTCGGCTAGCGATCCCACGATCTCTTCGAAGGAAGGTTCCTTAAGGCTCTTGTCTTTGAAGCCCGCTCCGTAGGATTTCCCTTCGATAAAAACGTAGGTCTCGTATTGAGCTCCGCTGTCCGACTCTTTGCGTTCGTTGTAGCTCTCGGACGCTTCTGAATCAATAAACACTCTTGCGGTTTTAGCAGCGTCAAGATTGCCTCCTCCCGCCAAGCAGAAAATAGCCGTCGCTACGAAAACGATTCTCGATTCATTCGCGAAGCGAGGGACAATTGCGGTTTTCTCTTTCAATTGGCTATTCATTTGCGAGCAGTGTAGCGTGAAACCTAAATAGTTGGACGGAAAGCTTTTTATTCGGAGGTTTCAAAAGGCATAAATGGCGAGCAACTAGGCCTCCTTAATGATTTAAACGCAAACCAAGTAACTTGGTTACAAAGCGAGTTCTCCACCTGAATACGATCGGAGACTGAGTTTGGCAGCTTGCCAACAAATTGAATCCATTCTAAGTGGAGGGCGATGAAGGTATCGACTCACGTTTTTGTTCTCCTAGCGTTGGCAAGTTTTCCGTTAACCTCGCGAGCACTAGCCGCCCAGGGGGATTGGGGCTCGGATGGAACTATCGTTTTGGACAACGGGGATGCTCGGGTGGTCATTTCACCAGCCAAGGGAGGGCGAGTGATGGAGTATTCGTGGAAGGGCAAGAACGCTTTGGAGCCCGTGGAAGCAGGGCCCGGTAGATTTGATATTGGCCCCGAGAAAGTGGTGCCTAGACGCGGGGAGCTTTGGGAGGGCAATTGGAAAGGGGAGATAACCGGAAATCTCTCGGCCCGAGTGACCAGCATCAAGCATGAGGCGACGGGCGTGCAGTTGGTACGCGATTACATCTTGGATGCCAGCGGTAGCGGGTTCACGGTGACGCAAACGATTGTCAACATATCGAACCGACCGGTTCATTGGAATCATTGGACCAGGACCTTCGCTAAAGGTGGCGGCATTTGCCTGGTCCCGCTTTCCGAATATTCGGCTTATCCGAATCAGTACATAATGTACAACGGCGACGGCCGGACGCTGGATTATCGCCCGGAGGATCCGAACATTGAAATTCGGGATGGCTTTTTCATTCTCAAGGGCCCCCCTCGTTTCCCCAAACTCGGTCTAGATTCCCATGAAGGCTGGATGACATATCTAACCCCTAATGATCTGGCCTTTATAAAGAAGTTTCCTACGTATCCAAAACGTAGATACTGGGAAATGATTGGAATGACTATATCGCTTTGGTATGTCGAGAATCGCGAATCCGATAATTTGAGCGCCTGCGAGTTGGAGCCCATCGGGCCAAGGGAAGATATAAGTCCGGGCGAATCGGCCTCATTTACGGAAGAATGGTTTTTGTTGGATTATCCGTTTCCAGTGAGAGAAAAGAGGGTTGATCTAGACCATATCGAAGCTGTGTCGCTTAGAACCATGAGAAAAACCCGCTAGCGGAAGTCGGCGGGTTTTTTGTAAAGAACGGATGTCTTTCAGTTTAGCAGACTGAAATGGAAGGGCTGCTTCACTTCGACTACGACACCCTTGCCGTTAACCGTGGGTGGCGAGAATTGCCATTGCTCCAAGGCGTCTTGAGCAACCTCGAGTAGCCGCACATCGATGTCGCCTTCGACGTGGTCGACATGGGCTAACCGAACGGCCCCTTTCGTATCGATAAAGAAACGAAAGACTCCTACGGTGTCATTGTTCTTTTCGATCCAAGAGCGGGGAGCCCGGGGTTTCACAACGTGAAGGGGCGCCGGGAATTTATCCAGTTTGTCTACCTCCGCGATCTTGATAGATTCTCTGGGGTCGTAGTTGGTACCCAGCCGCATATAGTGATTTAAGCCCGCGGTCATATCGAAGGAGACTACGTCCGAGCCGGCTTCGAAGTTCACGCGAATGGGAACCACTAGTGAAATGGGTTTACCGTCTTTTTTCGGCGGGGCGAACTCCCACTCGTCGATAACGCTTTCCACCGCTTCCGCAAAGGCTCGGTGATTAGCTTCTGTGACCAGCCAATCTCTCAGCTCGCCATCGTAGTGCAGCTCCAATAGCATGTCCACGCGGCCCCGCGTGTATCCGGCGCTGCGCAAATCTTCTGGGAACTTTGGTTGGCGTACCACTTGTATGAACAAGTCGACGTCGTCGCTCGTCAAATTTGCCTCGTATCTATATTCCCCAGGCTCCTCATTCCCGATTGTTGGACGGACGAGACACGATAGAAATAGCAGTAGCGTAGTTACTCGTTTCATGACTCCAATTGGTTAACTGTTATCTTACAATGAATTCCTTTTCCCGGCCTCGGTAATCTTAGGACTGTTCGTCTCAAAGGCAAGCCTAATCGCTCGGACCGATCGATTTCACTCAGGTTCCCTTGAATAGAGAAAGGGGAATAGCTAAAGCTGATTTCAGCCGTGGCCGTTTACACCCAATTCAAAAAGGTCTACCGTAAGGGAAGGCGAAGTCGGCTAGAAACGGATCGTTTTAGGGATAAAACGGCGAAAATCGCGGAACCTATTCCCGCCACGCTGTTTATCGCGAAATCAATGAAGCTGGGGTTGCGTGTGGGAAGGTAGATTTGGGCAAACTCGATGGTAAAACTCAAGGCGCTAGCTAGTAGCGCAGTTCCCAGTAATAGAGCCAATCGATTGTGGATATTTCGGTTGAGCAGAATGGCGATGGCGAAGCCTGCTGGCAGAAATCCGATCAAATTGACCACCATATCCGTAGGGCGTCGCTCCATGGGATCCTTAAGTGTGCTGATACGGGTAAATCGCTTCGAATCTAGGGGTTGAAAGCGTTCGGGAAGCAGTAGGGGAGCGTCTACAGCAGCTAGATTTTGAGCGCGTTTGTCTAGAGGCTTGTCGAATCGGTAGTCTAGGGTAGGTGGATGGGGAGGATCGGCTAGTTGTTTCGGCGAAAAGTTTTCGTTGTAGAGGGAAAAGCGCGACAGCGTTCCGAACCAGGGCATTTCTCCGGTGGCGTTGTTGCCTATCGCGATACGAACGGAAACGGAACGGCTCGAGTCCAGCAGGTGATAGTCTCGGCTTTCGGCGAGTTGATCGTTGATGAAGATCCGGGTTCGCTGGCCGTCGTAATTAATCGCTAAGTTTAGGGGTTTCCCGTTTACGAAGACATCGTATAGACCGAATTCTTGGTAGTCCCGGCCTCGATAACCCTCTGCTCGACGGCTCCTTATGACTAGGTGGTTTTTCCATTGGGCGATGATCAAGGGTGGCTGTATGCCTTCGTCATCGAATTCGACGATGGTTCCCAGTCCGTTTGGCCAACGGGTGGGCCAGAGTTCGAACGCTAGTGTCAATGGGTTTTGCGGAGAAAAATAGAGGGGTTCCTCAGTGTAGGCTATCGCCCTTTGCCAGTAAAAGCGTTGCCCGATATGACTATGGAACTGCAGGCCCGGTCTTTCTGAGTTGAAAGCCACGTCGTTGGCCGAGAAAAAATTGAAAGGCCGCAAACCGAAAGCGCAAGTCACGAGAAGGATGATCCATGCGAGTTGACGTATTCGATTGCTAGCCGTCATTGTCTGCCGCAAGCTTACGTTTACTCACGAAAGGCATTTCGGTAGATGCTTTTGGCAAAGGCAAGCTCGGCGATGCGGATGGGCGAATTTGCTTTCAACTCTCTGCTAGCTCCTCTGTTATCGGCTCTAACGCTAAAGCAGGATTCGATGAGATTAGCTCGAGATAAGAAGATATTGCGGAAACGCCTTTATGTGGTCGTCTTTGCCACGATTGCAGTTAACGCGATCGCCACAACATTTGTTGGATGTTCGTCTGAAAAAGAGTCCGGGAGTCCCGTCAAATCGCTGGCGGAGGGTTCTCAGCCGAAACAGCGGCAAACGGTATCGGCAGTCGAGCACCCGGATTGGTATCTAGCGGAAACTTGCCGGGAATGTCATGAAGCGGAGTATGACGATTGGCTAGGGAGCCATCACCACTTGGCCCAGCGAAGGCTAGATCCCTCCAGGGACTTAGAGGCCTTTTCCCAAGGAGAATTGGAAGACCAAGCAGGAAGAAAGTATCAATTGAGTGGTCCGTCCCCGGAGTTCAGTATTGAGGAGGTAGGATCTGGTCTGCCGGGCGTAGTAGAGGCTGTTATTGGGGAAACGCCAATTCGTCAATACCTCATCACTTTTCCGGATGGCCGCTATCAGATTCAAGGTCTGACTTGGGATCCCCATAACAAGCAGTGGTTCAATGTCTTTGGGGATGAAGACAGGAATCAAGGGGATTGGGGTCACTGGAGTCAGCAAGGAATGAATTGGAATTCGAACTGCGCTTGGTGTCACATGACGGATTTCGAAAAAAACTATGACTTGAGGACGAACTCGTATGCCAGCGAGTGGAAGATAGAAGGAATCTCCTGCATTCAGTGTCATTCTGGAATGAAGGAGCATGTGGCGGCAGCCCGATCAGGGAATTATGAGCCCACCCTAACAGAGCCTAACATCGAATTGGCGATGGATAACTGCGCTAGTTGTCATGCCCGCAGAGAGGAGTTGACCGCCAATGGATTCAAGGCTGGGGAGAAGTTCGACGAACATTTCCGCCTCGTGCTTCCCGATTTGCCGAATGCCTATTTTGTCGATGGCAAGGCTAATGAAGAGGACTACGTATTCGCCTCGCTCAAGATGAGCCGGATGGGACACAAAGGGGTAAGCTGCTTGGATTGCCATAACCCGCACTCGCATGAAACCATTCTACCGGTCGAAGACAATTCGCTCTGCATGCGCTGCCATGCCACGGGTCTGAACGAGGCGACGATTATTGATCCATTGACTCATAGCCAGCATCCCTTGAACAGCGCCGGCAATCAGTGCGTGTCGTGCCACATGCCCGAGCGACTCTATATGCAGAGAGATGCCCGTAGAGATCATGGGTTTACGATTCCGGATCCGCAATTGACGATTGACTACGATGTGCCGAACGCTTGCCAGGCCTGCCATGGAGACAAGACCGTAGAGTGGGCTCGAGACGCGGTCGAGAGCTGGTTTCCGCATTCAGAGAGAAGGCAGGAGCTCAGGGAGAGGGCCCGAATACTGGACGCTTATTACAGAGGAGATTCGGAATCCTGGAAAGAGGCGCATGGTTTGCTGCAAAGCGAAGAGAATGTGTATTGGCGATCAGCATACTTAAGAATTCTCGGAGCGATGGCTCCCGGTACGCCTGAAAGCCTCGAGGCCGCTTTGAACTCGATGAAATCGAAATCGCCTGTAGAGCGGGAGTCAGCACTGAGGATATTGTCGAATCGGGGCGACCGTCTGCCTGATCTGCAAAGAGCTCTGTACGATTCTTCTAGACTCGTTCGCAACCAGGCTGCGGATACGCTTTCGATGATGTATAATCCTAATCAAAGCGCATTCCAGGAGTGGCTGGAATACGCGGAGGCGAACGCCGATCGTCCCGCGGGGGCGTTGCGCCGGGCGGAGTTGGCCGTTCAGCAAGGCGATGTTGCTCTTGCTAAGCAATTGGCTGAAAAAGCGGCTAGTTTCGATCGAAACAATGCCCATTTGCTTTACGACATTGCCATCATGTTCGCTCGAGTGGGAGATCTTGATGGAGCTATGAGCAAGATTTCCGATGCCAAGCTGATTGATTCCTCGCTGGGAATTCTCTGGTTTGGAGAAGGACTGTTGTATGCAGAAAAAGGGGATACACGCCGCTCGATTGAGTCTATGGAAGTGGCAGTTGAAAAGGATGCGAGCCAGGATCGCTGGTGGTATAATTTGGGGGTCGCCTATTTGCAGACTGGCGAAAGCGACAAAGCGAAGAAGGCGCTGGAGAAAGCGATCAGCTTGAATCCGGACCAGCCTCAGTATCAACAGGCCTTAACCGGTCTGGAATAGCTCCCGAATAAAAGCCATATCATCCTCGTTGAGTTCGCGTTCAGTTGCAGCTAAATTCTGTTCGACCTGCCGTTTATTTCGGAATCCAGGGATCACAGAGGCTACATTAGGATAATTAAGAACGAATCGAAGGGCAACGCTGGGCAAATCCGATTCGCCGACCCCGAATCGGTTTCGCGATGCATCGAGCTTGGGATCGATCGATCGTAGGAAATCAGCGGAAAATTTCCTTGAAGCGCGCCGGTGGTCTCCTACGGCGAAGCTAGGCGCCCTTTTTCGATAGTATTTCCCGGTTAGCGTACCCTGATTCAAAGGGCTGAAGGCGATGAATGATAGGCGATTCTTTTTCAGGAGCTGGCCGACGATGCCATTTTCGACAACGAATTTCGTATCCATCATATGGGCCCAGCTTTGGATAATGGTAGGTTTCAAGGCAGGCACCGCTTTGAGAAAATGGCTAGTCTTGTGGGCAGATTGGCCAATCAGCCGTATCTTTCCTTCTTGTTTCAATCTCTGCATTGCGTTAACTGCCGGCTCTAGATATCGATCGTCCTCGCCGAAGTCGCCATGATGGAGGTAGTAGATGTCAAGATAGTCTCGTTTTAGGTTTTTGAGCGACTGCTCGCATTGCCGTCGAATGTTCTCGGGGTCGTAGGCATGAGTAAACGGCCCTTGGTGAAAACCGACTTTGGAGGAAATGACGAAACGCTCGCTATTTTCGCCGAGGCGATCGAGAATTTCCGAGAGAAGTCTCTCAGCATGCCCATTGCCATAAACATCGGCATTATCGAAGTGGTTTACACCCTTTTCAATGGCCAGGGCGATTGCCTGCTCTGCTTCTTGACTATCTACTGGCGCCCATCCGGAATCGTGCCCGTTGGCAACCGTTAATCCTCCAAGGGCCCAGCAGCCTAGTCCAATTTCCGACACTGAAATATTGCTGTCTCCAAGGATACGATACTTCATCGATGAAACGATTCGCCAATCAGCCGATGGTTATTGGCTTGAGAGGTTCAGGGTCGATTACTTTCAAGCCCGGCTCGTTTTCGACTAAAGCTTGAGCAAACCATTCCCGGGCCCCTGGATCTCCATGGGTAAGCACGATGGTGTGGGGACGAACGGAGTGCGCGAATGCCAACAGCTCCTCCCTATCTGCGTGGCCGCTCATTTGAAAACGCTCGATTTGAGCTCTAACGGGTGTTTGGTAGTCCAAGGCTTCAAAAAGGAATACTTCTCCAGGTTTCGTTTGAAGCATCTTGCCGCCAGGGGTGTCAGGATCGCAATAGCCGACAAAGCAGATTGCGTTGCGGCCGTTTGCTAGGAGTGAAGCGGCTAGATTATAGCTGGGCGTGCGTTCGATTAGCATACCGCTGCTCACGATGTATATACCTTGTTCAGGAGGTTCTTTCCCGGGCGTAACGCGGCGTGGCGGTCGTCTCAAGCGCAACTCTTTGATCGTGCGGCGGGAAAATTTGGCATGGCCGGTACGCTTGGAGATTTGGTCGAGATGATCAGCGACAGCGAGTCCCAGACCGGCTCCGAATACGGTGCTTTGCGGAATGTCGCCCGATTTGCGAGCTTGGTTGATGATGGTGAGAATTTCCTGCATTCGGCCCAGGGCGAAAACGGGGATAAGAACCGATCCGCCCCGCCGGAGGACGTTGCGGATTGTGGCAAGCAAACGCTCGGTCTCGGATTCCCGTGTATTGCCGGATTCTCGTTCCGTTTCTCCGCGAGTAGTCTCTAGTATGACGGCATCGAAACGTTCCGATTCGGGAAAGCGGGCTCCGGAGAGAGTGATTTGGTGGTCGAATAAAACGTCGCCCGTAAAGAAATACCGCTTGTCTGCGGAATTGATTTCAATGCCTCCCGCCCCGGCGATATGACCAGCTTGATGGAGAGTGACGTGCAACTTCCGGCCGTTTCTAGAAAACGGGCAAGCTTTTTCGAATGGGACCGTTTCGAATCGTTCCGCTACGCGATCCACTTCTTCGTGCGTGAAAAGCGGATACTCGGGGATATTTTGCTCAGCTTGCTGCCGCTTCATTACGTTGCAGGAATTGTGCAGCATGCGTTCAATCAGCATTTGGCTAGATTGGCTCATGATGGCCCGAGCTTCCGGGTGAGCCTGCATAAGCAGTGGCAAGGCTCCGATATGGTCGAGGTGGCAGTGAGTAACGACTATCAAGTCGATTTCCAAATCTTCGACGACGGAAAAATCCGGTGTGGCCATTGAGCCAGCGAGTTTCGGATTGAGTCCAGCGTCAATGATTAGATTAAATCCATCGATTTCGACGAACAGGGAATTGGCGCCGATGCCTCCCTCGCGATTCAGGTCGGTTATCCGCATTCAGGTTTGGGTTGAGCAGATTCGCTCGACGATACGGGCAGCCGCTATCATGCCAAAAGTTCCGGTTACATGAGCGGCTGCTCCGTAACCGCTGGCGCAATCGAGTCGACGGCTTGATGGGGGATCGCTTTCGCAGGTATCAGGTTCCGAATAGCGAGCCGTTTCGGGAGAAAAAACGCACTCGATTTTGAACCGCCGACGTCGCTCTCTGGGATATCCATAATCTTGGCGCAATTTCTTGCGAACCCGCTGCAGAAGTTTATCGTTGTACGAGAGGGTTAGATCGGCGATGCGGATTTGGGTGGGATCGATTCTGCCTCCGGCACTGCCCGAAATGATGATCGGTATAGCGGCTTTTCGGCTGCAGTCGATCAATGCGCATTTATGAACTAGGCTATCGATAGCATCCATAGCGTAGTCGTATGGCTCATCGAGGAGGGTAGAGGCGTTTGATTTCGTGAAGAATTTGGCAATAGGACGAACTTGGATCTCAGGGTTGATGAGGCGGCATCGTTCAGCCATGGCCTCTACCTTTGGTTTGCCGATCACCCCGTCGAGGGCATGAACTTGCCGGTTGATATTGCTTTCGCAGATGTCATCTAGATCGACGAGCGTTAGTTGGCCGACTCCCGAGCGGGCTAGCGATTCGGCAACCCAAGAACCAACCCCGCCAATGCCGACAACCAGGATATGAGCGGCCCTCAAACGCTCGACGGAGCCTCTTCCATAGAGTCTTTCGATTCCGGCGAACCGAAACTGTTTTTGTAGAGTTAAGGCCTGCATGCTGTCTTGCGGCTTTAATCGGAGCGCAAATGGATGCAAGGTGAAACTGGAGATGCCTTGACTCGGGACTGGTTAAGGCCAATCAATCCGGCAGTATGGGCGGTCCGCCCGCTGGAAACATGGAAGCGTTACTTACGGAGTTTGTGCAAGGATTGCCCTTGATTGCCCTTTTGGGACTTATCGCGGTTTGTTTGGCTGCATTGGGCAAAGGCGCTGATATTCTTGTGGAAGAGGCGGTCACTTTGTCTTTAAGACATGGCATTAGCAAAGTCATCATCGGGGCCACGATCGTTAGCCTGGGAACGACGCTTCCGGAAGTGACGGTCTCGGTGATGTCGGCCATCAACGGAAAACCGGATTTGGCTTTGGGAAACGCAATCGGCTCTGTGATCTGCGATACTGGTTTAATATTGGGTGTGGCCGCCCTGGTAGGGCATGTGCCGATCGATCTGTATCTGATGCGGCGGCAAGGGTTGCTTTGCTTGGGATTAGGTTCTCTGATCATCGCTGTCTGCCTGCCCTATGGAAACCTGGGATCTGTGTTTGTTGATGGAGGCCGATTTCCTCAGATTGCTGGATTCTGTTTCATGGCCATGCTGGCGGGCTACCTTTGGATTTCCTCCCGTTGGGCAAAGAATGTGGAGAGTGAATTTGATGTGGAGTCGCATGAAAAGGGGTCCACGCCGGTTATCATCGCCAAGATCGTCTTTGGTCTCGCCGTTGTTGTCTCCACATCGCATGTTTTAATACACGCGGTCGAGGAAACGGCGATTCGGGCCAACGTTCCGCAATCGGTTATCGCCGCGACCTTGGTTGCTTTCGGGACATCGCTGCCGGAGCTAGTGACCTCTGTTATGGCTGTGCGAAAAGGGCATGGGGAGTTGGCAATTGGGAATGTGGTGGGCGCGGATATTCTGAACATACTGCTCGTCGCCGGAGCGTCCGCCGCGGTTACTCCCCAAGGCCTAACGGCGAGTGCTGATTTTTTCTCCCTGATTTTCCCCGCGATGATCGGATTGATGCTCATTTTCCAGATCTCGACTTTCATCTGCACGACTCGATTGACAAGGTTGACGGGAATTTGCCTATTGGGAGGCTACCTGTGCTACCTAGGCCTTAGCCTTTGAGGAGGTCGCAAAAATCTGCGCTCGCTGGACTGCTAACGAGAAAAATCCCAAGATAACCAGACCGTGCGAGGGGCGGATATGGAAACGAGTCCGTCGGTGGAGATTCCTGTTTCGAACTCTTCGTCGAAAAGGTTTTCGATTCTCAAAGAAACGGCGTGCTGCCCGGTTATTGCGTAGCGAACCCCTCCATCAACTTGAAAGATCTTTTCGAGTTCTTGTTCATTCCCGAGATCCTCGTATTCACTGCTTTGATATCGCAGACTAGACCAGATGTTGACCGAGTCGCTGGGGAGCCAGTCGAGGGTCAAATTTGCCTTGAACGGCGAGGCATGGGGAAACTCGTTGCCGATCAGAGTCGGGAGCCCGGAAGCCTCTTGGACATCCGATGCGGCGTATACGGCTTGGGCTCGTACGCTGACCGTATCGCTCAAACGAGATTGCCAATCGATTTCGATACCTTCAACGGAGCTTTCGGCGATATTTCTACGTTCCCCGCAAGACCCGCCTCCAGGAATGAATCCGCACAAGGGGTTGAATCCCGACTCTTTGGAAAGAACTGCATTGGCGATCATGTTATCCAGCGAATAGTGGAAGATGTTGGCGCTGAAAAACCAGTCATCATCGGAACTGAACCTGAGTCCCGCTTCCCAGCCGAGATGCTCCTCGGCAACAAGCCCCGCATTGGATTCTATGGTATCATTCTTAACGCGAAACGGCCGATAGAGTTCGTTGAGAGTAGGAGCTCTGAAGCCGCTCGATTGACGAATCATTCCTCTCAAGTTGTCGGAAAAATCATGATACAGTGTCAAATTGTTGGAGAAGAATGTTTCCGATCTATCGGGAACGGCATCGTTACGAATTTGCGTGTCGTTTTCCGTGTTCCATTCGTCGCGAAACCCATTGCGGTCCTCGACGTCATCCAGGCGTAGGGACCCCGTTAGGGATGTAGTACCGGAGAGCTGTAAGCGGGCTGTGGAAAAAACGCCTACAAAACTCTGTTCCCCGCCCGCTTCGCGAAGGCGGGTGAACCCGGCCCCTAGATTGCGGAATTGTTCGGCTACGGATCCATCCGCGTCCCGAAAGTCGGCCCCGATCGAAAAATCGTGGGTATTTTCGATCCGGGTAAAGTAGCGAATGCTGGCCCCGTTGGCCGAAGCGGGCACATCGAATTGATTGAGGGCTGGCCGCTCCGAATTGCGATCGTCCGCGACCGAGGTGAATTGATTTTGGAAATCCCGATCTTGATGGTAGGCAATCAGTTTTAAACCGGAATTGCCGCCATCGAAAACGCGAAGGGCGGAGGCGGAAACATCGGTAGCATCCGTTCCGTTCACGGCCAGGGGAGTTCCATTTTCTCGATTTTCTTCGAAACGGTTGGCGTTTACTTCTACCCGCCACAAGTCCTCGACCTCGAAATCGTATCCAATGGAGAAGGAGGACACGTCGGAATTCGCTTTTCGATCTACCGAGCCTCGTTGGTCTGGTCGAAGCGTGTAGAAGCCGTCGGTATCGCCCAGAATGCCTGAAAACGAAAGAGAAGACTGGTCATCGATTTTCGAATTAGTGAAGAGCGAAAATTCGCGTTCGCCATCAGATCCTATGGTGGCCTTGGTATGGAGGCCCAGGTCGCTGGCTCTGAGGGATTTCATAGAGATTCTGCCACCGGTGCCATAATTGCCCCAAGATTCACTATCGCTCGATGGGCGAATGCTTATGGAGGACAATGCTGAGGGCTGGTACCTCTGCCAGTAAACCCAGCCCCCGAAAGGATCGTTTTGAGGCACATCGTCCAGAGTTACGATCGAGCGTGATGTCGAGTTGATGCCAAGATTGCGGAGGCGAACCCCTTGGGTGGTAGGGTGGGCTGCCCGAGCGGGCGTGGTACGGAAGGCGGCATAGCCTGGGTATTGTTCGAGGGCCTCAGAAAGATCTTGGATGCCAATTCGGGCTCCACCCAACAGTGTGTTGGCAACTGTTCTCCCGGAATTCGACGAGACGAATTCGGTTGGCTGCACTAAGCGGTCGGCGTAGATCTCGAGAGGAGCCAGCTCCTCTGCGGGCAAGGCATCTTGAGCGACAGAAAAGTTGACGAGTCCCGCGAAAGGAAACGTCGCGAGCAAAGGGAACTTGTTAATAAAACGATAAATCATCGATAGGAGTCTCGTAGTCTGAAGACATCCGATAACCCACAGGGGCCTTCCTGCGATTGAGCAATGCGGGTAGACGCGGCCCAATGATGAAAGGGTTTAGTGTCATTGATCGTTTGGTCAAACGGTAAAGTTGGCCAGCGCGCGGATGGACTCGATTGCTCAACAATCGATTGTTTGGAACTAGAAACCGTGGGTTTTGCGTCGATTCAGGATAGGTCGACTACTGCAGTCTCAAATCAGCAAATAAGTAAAGAGAGAGGAATTAAAACCAATCTTACCTGCGTATTAGCGTCCACTTTCGTTTTGGTCGGCGGAGTAGCCACATCGAATGGAGCCGACTATGATGCCTCTTCGGTCGATTGGAAACTCGATACTGGCATGGAGAGCGATCGTTTAGACAGCGCCATTGAAAAGCGCCGAAAAGAGGGCATGAGAGTCGTGGACATGGAGCAGTACTCTTCTGGCCGCAGCATCAAGCAAGCTGCCCTATGGGTGAAGGCGATGCCGAGCGATGAGTGGGAAACGAGAGCTCAGCGTTGTTGAGTTTAAAGATGAGCATGAGAAGAATCTCAAGCGTGGTTTCGTGGCTGTCGATATTGAGGTCGATCGAGTGGGGCGGACCTTGAACTTCGGAGGCATTTGGCTGAAAAGCAATGAAGGCTTTGAGACGGAAATGCGATTCGGCATGAATGATCTAATGTTCTCCAACATTTATGGGGAAATGGCCGACCGCGATTTTCGGCTTATTGATTTCGAAGCGTACGAAGCCAATGGAAAGACGCTTTACGCGGCAATCTGGAAGCCGAAGGTGAATAACGAGGAAGCACGATTCTACAGGGGCTTGTCGAAAGAGGAGTTCGGGCGGGTATCGGCTACCATGGAGAATGAAGGTTTCCGATTGGCCGACATCGAGGATACACGGTCGACGGCGATCTAGTGTTTGCTTGCGAATGGGTGGTCTTGGAGGAAAAGCAAGACGCTCGTTTTGCCCACCACATGCTCGCCGATGAATTTTATCAGAAGAACGCTTCCCTGATGATGGAGGGGTAGCGCTTGACTGACATCGAAGCTTATTTAACTGAGCGAGGAGAATTGCGATACGCAGGCAGTTGGACCACTGCGAAAAAGCGAGTTGAAGTGGAACCGAGCAAGAAGCGGACTCGCGACATTTTCAAGCGGCGAGGCTGAAGCAGAAGGTCGCCGAGTTGGGTAGACACGCTCTCGGATCGGATCGCTCAATAGGATTTTGAAAAGGGCTCACTTTCAAGTGAGCCCTTTTTCCTTTTAGCATAGACCGAGAATGGCTACTTATTGATTTGCCCTTATCATCTCGATAGCTCCTTTTGAGGCCATGCCTTACGAGCTGTGGCAATGGATATTTTTCGGGATCGCCGCGATGATCATCGGAATGAGCAAATGCGGCATTCCTGGGCTCGGCATTCTCAATGTTGCCATATTCCAAAATGTGTTGCTCGCCAAGGATGCTACCGGATTCGGCCTGCCCCTGTTGGTTGTCGGTGATTTCTGCGCTGTTATCGCGTTTAGGAAACACGCAGAGTGGAAACAGGTATTTCGTTTGATTCCGTTCGCCGCCATAGGCGTGATCGTCGGCTTTTTCGTCTTGGGCTCCATTGATAATGCTCAAGCTCGGCTATTGATTGGGGCATCGCTGGCAATAATGATCGTTCTACACGTAGCGAACCGGAACTCGAAAGGCCCGAAAGAATCTGGGCTGCTTTCGAGGAGCTTTGCCCCAGCAATAGGCAGCATGGCGGGATTTGTCTCTATGATCGCCAATGCAGCTGGCCCCCTGATGACCTTGTACCTACTCGCTATGCGTATGCCGAAGATGGCATTTCTGGGAACGAGTGTCTATTTCTTCACCCTGCTTAACCTGTTTAAAATCCCCTTTCTCGTATCGCTTGAAATCATCACGTGGCAGACCGCATTGGCCAATGTATGGTTGGTTCCCTGCGTGATTGCCGGCGCCTTCGCAGGCTACTACTTCGCTCGGAAAGTAAATCAAAAATGGTTTGAGCGGACGGCATTCTGGCTAACCATTCTCGCCGTGGGCTACATGATATGGAACGCCTTTGAAGAGGCATGGGGCATGTATTATGCCTAGAAAAGGGACGAGACAATTGTGGGCTGACAAGCTCATGGGAAAATCGACGGAGTCAAAGCGTTCGAAGCGCTTGCCTGGCAACTCTGCCCCATTCAAAGGATCCGTTTTGGGGATCGATCCCAGCTTGAGAGGGACGGGCCTGGCCGTGGTCGAGATTCTAGGGCCGGATAGGCGGACGCTATTGCACAGTCGGACGGTCCGCATTGAGCCATCCGTTTCCATGTTTGAATGCCTAGGGCGAATAAGCGAGAATGTGTCGGAAATAATGAATACACATTCGATAGATGCGGTGGCAGTGGAGCAAACGATATACGTCCAGAATTTTCAAACCGCCCAAGTATTGGGGGCGGCTAGAGGGGCTGCGATAGCGGCAGCGGCTGTATTAGGGAAGCCCATCTTCGAGTATGCTCCGCTAAGAGTAAAACAAGCAGTTGTCGGGGTGGGTCGGGCTAGCAAGGAGCAGGTGGCTAGGACTGTGATGGGATTGATGGGCATGAGCGATGCGTTGGAACATGACCAGTCGGATGCGGCCGCGGTCGCCCTATGCCACGCGTTTACCTCCTATGTCGATTAAGAGCGATAGATGGAAACGTTTGTCACGCTTTCCCAATATTCCGATCGTAGATCGCGTAAGAAAGATTCTCTCTCTTGATAGTGTCGACTTGCCCGGCTACAAAAGCGTGGGCCCGCTGGTTTTCCCTTTCCGGATCGCAGACGGATCTCAGATCGTTTTCCAGTTTCCCAGCAACCTTAGGCTCGCTCTCATAAAGATTTTCAAGCTCGTCAGGATCGGCAGCGAGATTGAAGAGCTGATGGGGAGCATTGATATGGTAGATCAGCTTCCAATCGCCTTTTCGGATCATGAAAGCGCTCTCCGCAGCGCCGTGGCCGTGATATTCGGAAAACGCGAATGATTCAGGCTCGCTTTTCCCAATTTCGCTTAAGGCTCGTCCCTTCATGTTTGCCGGGCGTTGGACTCCAGTCGACTTGAAGAACTCAGCTTGAACGTCGAGCAAGTTGACCGGAGTATCTACACTGCCTTTATTGTCGAAATCGGGACCAGTAGCAATAATTGGGATACGAGCTGAATCTTCGTATAGAGAGCATTTCCACCACATCCCGAATTTCCCCAGCATTTCGCCGTGATCAGAAGCGTAGATAAGGTTTGTCGTCTCGGAAATTCCAGCTTTCTCGATCGCCCTGATGATACGGCCTAGCTGCTGGTCGACATAGTCTATGCAGGCATAGTAGCCGCGCCTCAATCCGCGAATGGCTTCCTCGGGAAACGAGTCGACTTGAAAGTGTTCTCGCTGCTCGATTGATCTCGGGTGTTGGGCGGAGACTTCATCGGACCCATATTTCGGCAGGTCTTCTGCGAAGGCGTACTTCTCCCAAGTTTCCGGGTGGCAGTAGTGAGGAAAGTGGGGAGCAAGGATATTGATAGCCATGATAAAGGGCTTTCCAAGGTTACCGCCTTTCGTCTCGAGCCACTCAAGCGCGTTTTCGATGGCGCAATCGTCGTGGGGATACGGGTTCTTTTTCGGTCCAAATTGCCAGCATCGTTCTTCGGCCCCAGGTCGAATTGCAACGGGGCTTCTGGAAATGTTGGTGTCCCCGGGAAAGGCCCGATCGCCGACGACTATCTCCTCGCTAAATCCTAGCGTGGACGATGGGGCGTAAGCGTCGACCTTGCCAACCATGACTGAATGGGCGCCTTGGCGATCAAGCGCTCTTCCCCAAGTTTCGAAATCCGTTGGCAGATTGACGTTTGAGTTGTTGTAGGCCCGTGTCTCGTGAGTGTATCTGCCCGCAGTGAAGGCCGCTCGACAAGGGAGGCAGAGAGGCGAGGGACAATAGGCGTTTCGGAAAAGCGCTCCCTGATCCGCCATCCGTTGCATATTGGGGGTGTCAATACGGGAGTCTCCATAGGGAGATGAGTAAAAAGGATTGTGTTCGTCCGATAGGAGAAGGACGACGTTTGAGGGAGTGGGCATGGGCTGGATTCTATTCTCGGGTTAAAAGCGCCCTG
>Ga0181593_10001821_pt1 | contig 19460 bp, 16 predicted proteins | sample 071ome_19_FD_133756 | JGI IMG/M metagenome (GOLD analysis project Ga0181593, IMG submission 133756) | Coastal salt marsh microbial communities from the Groves Creek Marsh, Skidaway Island, Georgia - 071413AT metaG (megahit assembly) | ecosystem: Environmental > Aquatic > Marine > Intertidal...
CCGCCGACATTAACGACGACGCCGATACTTTTTCGGACGACGACGCCGAGGGTCGGGATGGCGAAACAGATGCCCCGGCGCGCCCATCGACCTCGACCTTGATCGACGGCCAAACCATCGACCCGGTGAATGGCCGTCTCGACCCGCGATTCACATTCGAGAACTTCGTGGTCGGCAAACCGAACGAACTAGCCTACGCGGCGGCGCGGCGGGTTGCCGGGAGCGACGGCGTGCCGTTCAATCCGCTTTTCCTCTATGGGGGCGTGGGACTCGGCAAAACCCATCTGATGCACGCCATCGCCTGGGAGATCCGGCGCCGCGATCCCGCCCGCCGGGTGATTTATCTTTCGGCCGAGAAGTTCATGTATCAGTTCATCCGGGCCCTGCGCTTCAAGGACACGGTGGAATTCAAGGACCAGTTCCGTTCGGTCGATGTCCTTATGATCGATGATGTACAATTCATCGGCGGAAAGGATTCGACCCAGGAAGAGTTTTTCCACACCTTCAACGCTCTGGTCGATCAGAACCGTCAGGTCATTATCTCCGCCGACAAGTCACCGACCGATCTCGAGGGACTGGAGGAGCGGCTCCGCTCGCGGCTGGGCTGGGGGTTGGTGGCGGATATTCATCCGACGACCTACGAGCTGCGCCTCGGTATTCTCCAATCCAAGGTCGAGAAACTCGGGGTCGAGATTCCGAGCCGGGTGCTCGAGTTCCTGGCCCACAAGGTCACCTCGAATGTCCGGGAAATGGAAGGCGCGATGAACCGCATCGTCGCGCATGCCACGCTGGTCGGTCGCGACATCACCCTGGAGACCACCCAGGAAGTTCTGCACGATCTGTTGCGCGCCTACGACCGCCGGGTCACGGTCGAGGACATCCAACGCCAGGTCGCCACGCATTTCGAGATCAGGCTGGCGGACATGCATTCGACGCGCCGTTCCCGGGCCGTCGCGCGGCCTCGCCAGGTGGCGATGTATCTGTCGAAGCATCTCACACAGCATTCCTTGCCGGATATTGGCCGGCGTTTCGGCGGTCGGGACCACACGACGGTCCTGCATGCCGTGAAGCGGGTCGATGAATTGCGTTCCATCGACAAGCAATTCAATGACGAGGTCGATTTATTGCAGCGCATGCTGGAGTCTTGAGCACCTCGGGTCGTGCCGCGGGTGTTTCAGCTCCATGCACGGATCCGGTTGCTCGGAGAGCGGAAAATCCGCCTTTTCGCCGACAATCATGCTATAATGACCCGTCGGTGATTCGCGTCTGGACCAAGGGTCCCGAATGAGCTTCGCGCTCTGCGTTTCCCAGGCATTGAAGAACACGTTTTGGACGATGATAGGCCAATGAAATTCACCATTGATCGCGCGGCGCTTCTAAGACCGCTGGGGCATGTGCAAAGTGTCGTTGAACGACGCAACACCATTCCCATTCTCGCCAATGTGCTGGTGAAGGCCGGAAGTGGCCGGTTGAGCCTGACCGCCACCGACATGGACATGGATATCGTCGAGTCCGTCGATTGTAACGTCGCCAGCGACGGCACCCTGACGGTTCCCGCTCATACCCTTTACGACATCATCCGCAAGCTTCCGGACGGATCCGAGGTAAGCCTCGAGGCAACGGGAGAATCCGGACGCGTCGCCGTTACTTCCGGGCGCGTGTCCTTCACCCTGCCATCGCTTCCGGCGGACGAGTTTCCCTCGATGAGCGGCGAGGACATGCCGCATCGCTTTAGCCTGGCGGCCGCGGACGCAAAATCGATGATCGACCGCACCCGGTTCGCGATCTCCAACGAGGAAACCCGGTACTATCTGAACGGCATCTATCTGCACGCCACCACTTCCAACGAATTTTCGGTGATGCGCGCGGTCGCGACCGACGGCCACCGTCTGGCGCGGGTGGAAATGCCGCTCCCCGAAGGGGCCGCCGATATGCCGGCGGTGATTATTCCCCGCAAGGCGATCAATGAAATTCACAAGCTGATCGAGGATACCGAGGGCGAAATCTCGATCTCCCTATCCGAGAGCAAGCTTTGCTTTGCCTTTGGTGACACGGTTCTGACGACCAAGCTGATTGACGGCACCTTCCCGGATTATGAGCGGGTCATCCCGACCGGCAACGACAAGACGCTTCAGGTCAATTGCAAGATCTTCGCCGACGCGGTGGACCGGGTCGCGACGATCTCCACCGAGAAATCACGTTCGGTGAAATTGCAGTTGAACGACGGCAATCTGGTGCTCAGCGCCAGCAGCCCGGAAAGTGGGACGGCGCGCGAGGAATTGGAAGTCAGCTACGCCGCCGGTCCGATGGAAATCGGCTTCAATTCCCGATACCTGCTCGATATCGCCAATCAGATCGAGGGCGAGGGCGCGGTTTTCTCTCTCGCGGACGCGGCGTCGCCGACCATCGTGCGTGACCAGGACGACGAGACCTCGCTCTACGTTCTCATGCCCATGCGGGTCTGAGCGCAAGTGACGTCGACGGTGCCCGAGACCAACCCGGTGATCCAATGACCGCGAGCGCCCACGTGCTCGAAGAGATGGAGATTGCGAACACGGGGCCGATTGGCCCGGCGGTGCGGCGCCTCATGGTGTCCCACTTTCGAAACTACGCGACCTTGAAACTGGAGCTGGAACGCGCGCCGGTGGTCCTGACCGGCCCGAACGGCGCGGGAAAGACCAACCTACTCGAGGCCGTCTCCTTCCTGGCGCCGGGTCGGGGCCTAAGGCGCGCGCGCCTCGGTGATATCGACCGCGCCGATGACGCCATCGAGGCTACCCCGTCCGCCTGGGCGATTTCGGCCGACCTGGAAACCGCGATGGGCCGCACCACCATCGGGACCGGTCGTGACCCCCAATCCGATACCGGTGGGGATAAGCGCCTGGTCCGGATTGACGGGGCCCCGGCCAAGTCGCAGACCCTGCTTGGTGAGTATCTCGCGATCTCCTGGCTGACGCCGCAGATGGACCGATTGTTCACGGAAGGCGCGAGCCAAAGACGGCGGTTTCTCGATCGGCTGGTCTACGCTTTCGACCCACAGCACGCGGGACGGATGAACGGCTACACCCACGCCCTTCGCGAACGGGGACGGTTGCTGCGCCAGGGACGCACCGACGCGTCGTGGCATCTCGCGCTCGAGGAACAGATCGCGACCTCCGGCGTCGCCGTCGCGGCGGCGCGGCGTGAATTGATCGATCGTCTGGCGCCGCTCGCCGGCGTCGGTCACGGCCCCTTCCCCGGCGCCATCCTGTCGCTCGATGGAGAGGTGGAAGGCTGGTTGGATGACGGACCGGCATTGGACGCCGAGGATCGGTTCCGCGACGCGCTCGCCCGCGCGAGGCACGTATCCGCCGGCGAGGCCGCGCCGGTACCGGGGCCCCATCGTGGCGACTTCCGGGTCGTCCATTCGATCAAGAACATGCCGGCGGGGCAATGCTCCACGGGCGAGCAAAAAGCCCTGCTGATCGCCATTGTCCTGGCGCATGCCCGCCTGCGGGCACGGGATTTGGGCGATGCGCCACTCTTGCTGCTCGATGAAGTCGCCGCGCATCTGGACCAAGAGCGCCGCGCCGCGCTTTATGATATACTCGACACCCTCGGCAGCCAGGCTTGGCTGACCGGCACGGACACCGCTCTGTTCGACGCAATCACCGATCGCGCGCAACATTTCACCGTTCACGACGGTGCGTTAACCCGACACTAGCCAATACAACACAAACCGCCCCGAAAACGACCGCGTTCACGCAAAGATAGGCGATATCATGTCCGACACCCCGATCCCCACCGAAGGCGACGATAGCGATTACGACGCCGGATCGATCAAGGTTCTGCGCGGCCTCGACGCCGTTCGCAAGCGTCCGGGGATGTATATCGGTGACACCGACGACGGCTCGGGCCTGCACCACATGATCTACGAGGTCGTGGATAACGCCATCGACGAGGCCTTGGCTGGACATTGCGATCTGGTCGAGGTGATCTTGAACGGCGACGGCTCCACCACGGTGCGGGACAACGGACGCGGGATCCCCGTCGACATTCACCACGAGGAGGGTGTCTCGGCCGCCGAGGTCATCATGACCCAGCTCCACGCCGGCGGAAAATTCGACCAAAACTCCTACAAGGTTTCAGGCGGCCTGCACGGCGTCGGCGTTTCCGTGGTCAACGCGCTCTCGGAATCGCTCGAGATGCGGATCTGGCGCGATGACAAGGAACATTTCATCCGCTTTCAACACGGGGTGCCGGACGACAATCTGAAGATCACCGGCGACGCCGTCGGCCGGACCGGCACGGAGGTCACATTCACCCCGTCGCGCGAAACCTTCACCAACGTTGATTTCGAGCTACCCCGCCTGGAACACCGCCTGCGCGAGTTGGCGTTTCTGAACTCCGGCGTTCACATCCAGTTACGGGATGACCGCGAGGCCGAGCCGAAGGTCATTGAACTGGAGTATGAAGGCGGCCTCAAGGCCTTCGTCGAGTATCTCGACCGCTCCCACCAAGGCTTGCACGACCCCGTGGTCATGACCAATGAACGCGACGGGATTACCGTCGAATTGGCCCTGCAATGGACCGACAGCTATCACGAGACGATGTTGTGTTTCACCAACAACATCCCCCAGCGTGACGGCGGCGCGCATCTCGCGGGCTTCCGGGGGGCGTTGACGCGGACCATCAATGCCTATGCCCAGGAAAGCGGGATCGCCAAGAAGGAAAAGACCCAGCTATCGGGCGATGACGCGCGCGAGGGACTGACCTGCGTGCTTTCCGTCAAGGTTCCGGATCCGAAATTCTCATCCCAGACCAAGGACAAATTGGTCTCCTCGGAGGTCCGACCGGTGGTTGAGTCGGCTGTCTCGGATCGCTTGCAACAATGGTTCGAGGAACATCCCGCGGATGCCCGCAAGGTGGTCACCAAGGCCTATGAAGCGGCGGCGGCGCGCGAGGCGGCCCGCAAGGCGCGGGAGCTGACCCGGCGCAAGGGGGCGCTCGACATCTCCAGTCTGCCGGGCAAACTCGCGGATTGTCAGGAACGCGACCCGTCGCTGGCCGAATTGTTCCTGGTCGAGGGCGATTCCGCCGGCGGCTCCGCCAAGCAGGGCCGCGACCGTCGAACCCAGGCGATCCTGCCCCTGCGCGGCAAGATCCTAAACGTCGAGCGCGCGCGCTTCGACAAGATGCTGTCGAGCCAGGAAATCGGCACGATGATCACGGCGCTCGGAACCGGTATCGGCCATGACGAGTTCGATATCACCAAGGCGCGTTATCACAAGATCATCATCATGACCGACGCCGATGTGGACGGCTCGCATATCCGCACCTTGTTGCTAACCTTCTTCTTCCGGCAGATGCCGGAACTGGTCGAAGCCGGATATCTCTACATCGCCCAACCCCCGCTCTATCGCGCGAAACGTGGCCAGTCCGAGACCTATCTCAAGGACGACAAGGCGATGGAGAACTATCTGAACCAGAACGGCGTCGAGGGCGCGACCCTGCGCTTGGCGGACGGCTCCGCCATTGTCGGCGCCGATCTCGTCGCCTCGGTCGAGCAAGCCTGCGAGGCGCGGTCGATGATCGACGTCCTAGTGCGCCGGGTCGGCTCGCGCATCGTGGTTGAGCAATGCGCCGTCGCCGGCGTGATGGGCCCGCAAGGATTTGAGCATGCCGAGGAAGCGGTCACCTATATCACGCAACGCCTGGACCAACTGTCCGAGGATATCGAGCGCGGCTGGAGCGGTGTGTTCGACGCCGAGCGCCAGGAGATGCGCTTCGAGCGTACCTTGCGAGGCGTGACCGAGCGCTATCGGATCGACGCGATCCTGATCCGGACGCCCGAAGCCCGGCGTCTCGACGCCATGACGAAGGAATTGCAAACTCTGTACAGCAAACCCGCGGCTCTTGAGGTCAAGGACGAGACGCTGACGATTGACGGCCCCGTCGGGCTGGCCGGGGCCATTCAGGATATCGGACGCAAGGGCCTGGCGATCAATCGTTACAAGGGTCTCGGCGAAATGAACCCCGATCAGCTCTGGGAAACCACGCTGGACGCGAACCAGCGGACCCTACTGCAGGTTCGCATCGACCATGCCGAGCAAGCCGGAGAAGTTTTCTCCACCCTGATGGGCGATTTGGTCGAGCCACGCCGCGACTTCATCCAGGAAAACGCGCTTAAGGTCGCGAATTTGGACGTGTGACGGACCGGCGAGAACGAGCGGGTTTCAGTCGCCGTCGCGCGACTTCTCTTCCCGCTCGCGCCGTTCCTTCTCTTCGCGGACCTCGTCCAGCGCCGCGTTGATTTCCTTGAAGCTTAGGGGCTTCAGGACCTGTTGCCGCTTTCTATAGGCCACGGGGACAACCGCCCGGGTCACCGTTAGGATCAGCCAGACGATCGGCCGCACCACGAAGGAAAGCGGCCACCACAGGAAGACAACGGGTCTGAACCAATGCGGCGAGACCTCGCCGGCGGCCAGGATGGCCACCGCCGGTATCACCCAATAGGCGCCGTCGGCATGGCCGTTCCACCACCACCATGCCCAGATCATCATCAACACCGTCGCGACGGTGCGGGTCAGCGCGGTTTCCGGCGGGATGATCCGAGGCGCGTTCAGTTCCTCCTCGGGGATTTCCGGCGGACGGGTAAAGAATTCCGACATCAGACACTCGCCGCCAGAATCCGGCTGAGGGCCGACAGGTCCCGTCCGGTTTCCTGGCTCCATTGGTTGAAGGCCTCGCGGGTCGCGGCCATCGCCTTTTTCGAGCTCGGCGATTTCTCCACCACGCCCTCGCGGATCAGCGCCGCGACGACATCCTTGGACAGCACGAAGGCGGGCTTGCCCATCGATCGTAGCACGTATCGCCCGGTATTGCCGCCAAGCCGGCTACCACGTTTTTTCAACATCTCAAGCAGGTCGATATAGTCCACATCCGGCCAGTCGGCGAAGACCTTGGCCGCGGCGGCGCCATTCTCTTCGGCTAGATCGACCAGGAAACGCGCATTCTCGATCGCCGAGCGAATCTTCGCTCCATTGCGAATGATGGCGGCATCGGAGACCAGGCGGTCGAGATCCTCATCGTGGAACATCGCGACGCGGCGCGGCTCGAACCCCTCGAAGGCGGCCTCGAACCCGTCCCATTTCGCCTCGACCACGGACCACACGAAACCCGATTGAAAGATTCGCTTGGTCATCATCGACAGCCAGCGATCATCCGGGATCGCCGCCAGTTCCTCGGGAGGGAGAGGACGCGGCAGCAGAGCCTCCAGCGCCGCCATGCCGCCCTTGTTAGCAGCGGCTCTTTCCAGAATTGGCTGAAACGACGCGACCATGGTGCAAATCCAGTTGGGAGCCCGATCCCCGGCGACACGGAAGGTATCTTGACCTCCCACGCGACAGCGGCACTATGCGGAGAAATTGGCGGAAAGGAAAGTCGGCATGGATGTCGAGACACACGGAAAGCCGAGACGGGAGAGCACGAGGTCGTGAGCACCCCTCGCATTCTGTGTGGCTGGGAGTTCGGCGCCGGGCTCGGCCATGTCACCCGCCTCAAGCCAATCGTCACCGCCTTGCGCGATGGCGGCGCCGAGATCGTCGTGGCGCTCCAGGACCTGGACCGAGCCTCGGCTTTTCTCGATCTGGAAACCGGAAAAGCCCTGCCCGGGTTCATCGTGGTCGGCGGGCCGAGATGGGAAATGCCGCGCAATCCCGAGGCTCGAAAGATCCCGACCCACAGTTTCGCCGATGTCCTCAACCTCATCGGATACGGTAACACGGCGGCCCTGGCGGCGCGGGTGGAGGCATGGAGCGGCCTGATCAATGCCTACAAACCCGATCTCGTGCTCGGCGACTTCTGTCCGACCCTGCGTCTCGCGGCACGTGGCCGGGTCCCGATGATGATGGTCGGAAACGGCTATACGATCCCGCCCGCCGGGCGCGCCTTGCCGCCGATCAGACCATGGCAATCGAAGCTCGAGGCTTTCAGCGTCGATCATGAGGAAAAAATCCTGGCCGCGATAAACACGGTTCTCTCAAGGCGCGGTGAACCGGCGCTGGAGTTTCTCGCCGATGCCCTCAGCGGCGACCAGACCTGCGTGTTTTCCGTCCCCCTCGTGGATCCCTATGCCGCCTATCGCGCGGCGCCACAACTTCCCCCCTTCAACCTGCCGACCGGGATGCGACCGCTCCCCCAGGTCGAACGCGAGAACGCGAGCGTCTTTTTCTACATGCCCGGCCGCCAACCCGAGTTGCGCAAGACAATCGCGGGAGTGTCCCAGGCGGGGGTGTCATGCGAGGCGTATATCTCGGATCTTGGCCAAAGGGAGGCCGAAGCCCTTTCAAGCCCTCGTTTCAAGATCCACCGCGCGCCGCAACCTTTCGAGACGGTCCTCCCGCGCGCCCGTCTCATCGTCCACCATGGCGGCCTATCCACCGCCGTCGCGGCGACCCAAGCGGGGACCCCGCAGTTGATCGTGCCCTGGAATCTCGAACATCTGGTTACCGCGCGCGGGGTCGAAACGCTCGGCGCGGCGGTGGTTGTCGAGGGCGACTGGACCCCGAAGCGGATCGCCGACGCGGTCCGAAAAATGGTACGCGACAAGCCACTGGCCATCCGCGCCGCCAAGGCGGTGGAAAAGGTTCGGCTCGGTGATCCGACCGAGGCACTGAAGCATGTGGTCGCCCGCTGCGGCGCGCTTATAAGCTGAAGATCAATCGACCGCCTAATCGACGATATTGGACAGTGGCTCTCCGGCGCGGTAGCGGCCGAGATTGTCCACGAAGATTTCCGCGGCCGCTCGCTGCCATCCCTCCCAGACGCTGGACACATGCGGCGTGAGGATCGCGTTATCGAGGGACCAAAGCGGGCTGGCGGGGTCAAGCGGCTCGCTGGAGAACACGTCCAGCACCGCCCCTCTGAGCCGGTTCGAAGACAGAGCGACGGCAAGTGCCGCCTCGTCGACGATATTGCCACGCGCCATGTTGATCAGCAGCGCGTCGAGCTTCATCGCCGCGATCGCCCTCGCGTCGAACCAACCGCGTGACTCTTCGGTCAACGGTATCGCCAGAACCACCACATCGGCGCCCGATACCGCTTCCCGTAGCGCGTTCGCGGGAAAGACCCGCTCGATCCCTTCCACCGGGCGGCCGTCGCGATTAAGACCGCTCACCCGCATGCCGATCCCCCTCGCGAGCCGGGCGATCGCCTGGCCGATGGGGCCGAGCCCGATCATCAGCATCGTGCCGCCTCGGGCCGGGCGCACATGCTTTTCCGCCCATCGGCGCGCCTGTCGGTCGGCGATGAACTCGGGGAACCTGAAATTATGCGCCAAGATCGCGCCGATCGCGTATTCCGCCATCACTTCCGCCTGGAACCCGGCGCAATTCGTCACGGTCACGCGATCCCGATCCCACGGCGCCAGATGATCACTGCCCGAACCGGACACATGAACCCAGCGCAAGCTCGGCAGATCGATGAAGGCCTCCCGCGGATACGGATTCCCGGCGAATCTGAAGTTCATCACAACCTCGGGTTCGAACGCCCGCGCCGCCTCGGCGAGCCCGGCATAGCGGTCATGCACGATGAAGGTGATCCCGGCCACTGCTTCCAGTAGATCACGGTACAGATGCGCATGGTCGTCGTGGACCAGCACCTTGGTTGATTTCTCCGCCATCACGCCCCTCGCATTCGCCCGCAGCGTCAGCTTCCCGTCAAACCCTCGATCACGCAACCTTGGTTTCCATTTGACCGTTTCCATTTGACCGTTTCCATTTGACCGGGCCCCTCAATGCCCGCTTCCATGCGCCATCCGATAACTCACGCTGGAACCGTCCGATGACCTGGATCACCACCGTCGCCTATGAAGAGGCCAAGGGCCGCCTCAGGACCCTCTACGATCGGGTCAAGGGGCCGGACAACAATGTCGACAACATCATGATGGCCCATTCCCTGCGCCCGCATTCCATGGAAGGGCACATGCACATTTACAAATACGTGCTGCACCATTCGGCCAACCAGGTGCCGAAATGGTTCCTGGAGGCTCTGGGCGTCTATGTCAGCCTGCTCAACGGCTGCGCCTATTGCGTGGAGCATCACTTCGCCGGCCTCACCCGCCTGGTGGGCGACAAGGCTCGGGCCGATGCGATGCGCAAGGCCTTGGAGGCGGAGCGTCCCGAAGATCACTTCGAGGGCGAGGAACTCGCCGCCATGCGCTATGCCCGGGCGCTGACCCGCGCGCCGGCGGAGATGCACGAGGGTCTGGTGAAGGACATGCGCGAGGCCGGCATGGACGATGGCCGCATCCTCGAGGTCAATCAGGTGGTCAGCTATTTCGCCTACGCCAACCGCACGGTCCTCGGCCTGGGTGTCAGCACCGACGGCGACGTGCTCGGTCTATCGCCGGGGGACAACGACGATCCCGACAATTGGAGCCACGGGTAGGCACTCCCTCCTACCCGTTGGCGCGTTCCTTCAGAACCGGCGCCTCCGTTACGGTCGCGGTGTAGCTGATCAGACCAGTTTCGGGACGCCAGTGGTGAAGCTGGTAGCCCGGCGGCTCGGCCCTCACGCGAAAGGTTGTCGGGTCGGCCTGGTCCAAATCGAACTGGAACGCCGTCGCCGGACAGACGGAGACGGTGGTCCCGGCCCAGGCGCTGGTCACCGCGCGATGCATATGCCCACAGATGACCCGTTCGACGTTCGGGGCCTTGGCGATCACCGCCTCAAGGGCCTCGCGACCGTCGATCCCCATGGCGTCGAAGGGACCTCCGGTCAGCAATGGTTGGTGGTGCATCATGATCAATGTGGGCGTCGTTCTGTTCTCGGCCAAACGATCCGAGAGCCAGGAAAGTCGTTCGGCGCAGAGTCGGCCATCCGTCTGGTACTCGATCACCGTGTCCAGCGCGACCACGCGCAAGGGTCCGGCATCGATCGCGAATTGCAGAAAGCCGTCCTCGGGCAGATATCCGCGATGCCCGAAAGCCGCGCGCATCGGCGCTCTCAGATCGTGATTGCCGGGAATCACATAGGATGGAATACCGTGGCGGGCGAGTTCGCCGTCCAACCAGGAATAGGCTTCGTCCAGGCCACTATCCGCGAGATCCCCGGTCAGAAGGATCATATCGGGGCGCGTCGCCAGCGATGTCACCGTGTCGAGAGCGGCACGGAAATTCGCCGCGGGGTCAACTTGCCCATACGCCAAATCCCCGGGCACGCCGAGATGAAGATCGGTCAACTGAGCGATAAGCATTGCCTCGTCCCTACTCCGATTTGATTCCGACAAGCGCGTTTTTGCGCCCCTTCACGACTTATCAAGCACATGAATCATACGCTAATGCGGCAAGTTCCGCTTGTTTTCACACGTCGACTCTTTCATACCGAGCGCGACTCACTTAGAATTCGCGTTCCGTACGCATCTTATCTAGCGCCCGGTGCCCAGTTCGGGCGCCCAAACGATGGTTGCAATTGAGGGGGAAATCCCATGGCCGCTATTCTCACAAGTCTACGCAACACGATTATCGCCGGCATCGTGCTGACGATCATCATGGTGCTGTTTGTTACCAATGTCACCGGCGAGGCCCTGGCCTTCGACCACTCCTATTTCGCCTTTTTCCTGCGTTGGCTGCATGTGCTGTCCGGTGTGATGTGGATCGGCCTGCTCTGGTATCTGAACTTCGTGCAGATCCCGAACATGCCGAATATCCCGGATGATCAAAAGCCGGCCATCGGCAAGGTCATCGCGCCTGCCGTGTTGTTCTGGTTCCGCTGGGGCGCCATGGCGACCCTGATCACCGGTCTCATCCTGGCGTGGATGAACGGCTATCTGGTGGACGCCATCGCGCTGGGTCTCGGCGAAAACGGCACGCCGAAGGCGACCGCGATCGGCATCGGCATGTGGCTGGGAACCATCATGTGGTTCAACGTCTGGTTCGTCATCTGGCCGAACCAGCAGCGGGCCCTGGGTCTCGTCGAGGCGGAGGCCGACGTCAAGGCCGCGTCCGCCCGGACCGCGATGCTGTTCTCGCGCACCAACACCCTGTTGTCGGTGCCGATGCTCTACGCGATGGTTTCCGCGCAGAACATCTACTAAGACCAATCGCCGCCGCTCCATCCGGAGATGGCGTCACGGAGCCGGCCCCCTCGTGGGGCCGGTTTTCGTTTGGGGACGGAACCGTTAGAATGGCGCGGGCGAATAGGGAACTTCTCGGATGCGACAACCTTCACGGGCAACTGCCCCAATCGAGCCCGGCGACATTTTGCCGCGCCTTGCCCTGACCGGCCCCCGCGGCGAGGTTATCGATACCGCCGCGCCGCCGATGGCGGGCCGCGTCAACTTCCTGGTCTTCGCCGGTAAGAACACCAAGGCGACAAGCGCCCTGTTGGCGACGCTAACCGATCATCGCGACCGGATTGAAGACCTGGGAGCGCGGAGTTTCCTGGTGGTTCCAGCCGGCCCAGCCGCCGCGCCGCTCGCCGGAACGGCCGGGTTGCCGGGTTTGGGAGGCGGCCCTCGAGCGACCGGTATCGTCGACATACCCGTTGCCGGCGCTCCAGCTCCAGCTCCAGCTCGGGATATTGGCGAGTTGAAGGCTGGCGCGATGCGCCTCATGGACAATTCCGGAGATGGTTTCGCGCTGGTCGGCGGGGCCAACGATGCCCCGACATTGTTGGTTGTCGGCGCCAATCTTCACGCGATCGATCGGATCAACGGGGAAGCCGGCTCGGAGGCATTTGAGAATCTTCTGTCCCGGATCGAGCGGCGCGCCCGTGACCCGCGCTTGAACACACCGGCCATTCACCCGCCAGTTCTCGCGGTCCCGGATGTGTTCAGCGCCGCCGACAACGCGCATCTCATGTCTGTTTTCCACACCAGAGGCCAGGAATTCGTTGAGCCGGGGCATTCCGCGCTGGGCAATCGCAAAACCGATTGCAAGATGCGCATCCCCGATCTCGGCCGGCAGGATCGCGTCGACCATTGGGTCGTCGAGACCGATACCCAGGCCTTCATCACCGAACGTCTACGGACGCGATTGTTCCCAGAAATTCAGAAAGCCTTCAACTATCCGATCACCCGGCACGAACGATACCGGATCGCGCGCTATGAGGGAGAGCGCGGCGGCGAGCGGATGGGGCACCGCGACAATGTCGAACCATCCGTTGCGCACCGCCGATTCGCGGTTACCATCAATCTTAACGCCGAAGACTATGAAGGCGCCGAACTTCGCTTTCCGGAGTTCAGCGACCAACTTTATAAACCCGCGTCGGGCACCGCGATCGTGTTTTCCTGCTCCCTCCTGCATGAAGTGGTCGACATGCGCGCCGGCAGCCGATTCGCGATGCTGGCCTTCCTTTTCGGCGACTCTTAGGCAACGCCCCTTCAAAAGCGGCCTGGCCCGGCGCCTCGGAACGCGAGACACGGCATCGGTGTCTCGCGCGCGAAAAACGCGCAAACCACTGGAATATATGACCAAAAATCGCCTGACTTCATGTCGGGACGAGATCAACGTCGCAAACTTTCCTGATTTTCGAAAAGGTGGCGCGCCCGGGAGGATTCGAACCCCCAACCTCCTGATCCGTAGTCAGGCACTCTATCCAATTGAGCTACGGGCGCCCCGCGCGGGACTTGTCCCGCGAAAGGTTGCGGAAGGTACTCAAACCGGTTTGCGATGGCAAGGGGAAGAACGAAAAAAAGTCATGTGGCGAAACACCTTGTGGCTAAGAGTCGGTTTCTGTACTATCCCATTGAAATTCGCGGCTTACGGTCACCTAGTGGGGGGTGGATTCATCATAAGGAATGGATCGGTTCGCGTACAGATCCTTCTCGATTGAGTCCAAAATACACGGGTGTGATTGGTCGAACGAAGGTGCGAAAGCGCCGGGTTGGGGCTGATCACGGGTGATTTGGGATGATCGCGAAAACGAAAACAGAATGCCAGGGTGATGGCGTAAAATGGTCCAAATACGGTTGCCGATCGCCGTTCTGAGCACGGTGTTAATGCTCGGAGGCTGCTCCTTCTCCACCGACGCGCTGTGGCCGTCCCTGTCGGGCGAGGCGCCGTCTTCCTCCGCTCCGACGGTTGCATCCGCTTCGAACGTGGTGCCGATCAAACCTTCGGCGGGAGAGTCCTCGGGACAACCTCTCGTCAATCCCAGCGCCGGGCAGGCCCCGCCGCGCCTGGGCAGCACTAATTTCCAGGTTGAGCCCCCGCGCGCCGGACAATCAACGGGCACCTTCGTGGGCAACAAGGTGGCGCAGCTGCGCGACGACCTGACCCGGCTGCAAGCCTCGATCAACAAGGAAAACGCCGATCTGCAGGCGGTTCGCCAGCAGACCATCGCGAATGCCCAAGGCTATCACGCCCAAGTCGCCGGCATCCGCTCGCGCCTGCAACTCGGCACCACGCCCGGTAACCCGCAACTGGTCAGCGCCTGGAACCAGTCACAGATCGAGCTTGAGAAGATCAATACGGATATCGGCCGCATGAACGCACTCTCGAACCGAGTGGCGGCGGACGCGGCGATGTCGAGTTATCTGTTGGAGGCGACCCGCGCCGCGTTCGGGCTTTCCGGCGCGATTGACGAGGATCACCGGCAACTTGAGGTGCTCGAGGATGACGTGAACCGAACCGTCGTGCTGATCGATCGCTTGCTCACCGAGCTCAGCGACGATATTCGCCGACAGTCGAATTACGTTTCCACCGAGCGGAATGATCTGAACACCCTGGCGCTGGCGATCAAGAATGGGGAGTTCTTCGGCCCCAGCCTGGCAAGCACCGCCTATACCCACGCCAACTCTCGGCCGACGGTCGGCGGTATCGCGCGTCCCAGCGCCCGTTCGGACTCACGGCGTCCCCTGGTGGTTATTCGCTTCGACCGCCCGGACGTGAACTATCAGCAAGCGCTGTACACGGCGGTCAACCGGGCGCTGCAACGCCAGCCGGATGCTTCGTTCGATCTGGTTTCCGTCAGCACGCTGAGTGGCGGAACCGCGCAATCCTCGCTGAACGCCAATAGCGCGCGCCGGAACGCGCAATCCGTGCTTCGCGCCTTGGTGGATATGGGTTTGCCGCCGAGCCGGGTATCGCTGTCCGCCACGACTGTGGCGAGCGGCGGTAACGAGGTCCGGCTTTACATCCGCTAACCGCTCGACGCCATTCTCCCGCATATCTTGGTGATCCATGCGTCGTGGTGGCGCGTAGAAAGAAGAGATGACCAAGCGGAGGGACGAATCATGCGGCGCATCGAACGGATAGTCTTACTTGCCGTCCTGTTGCCGTGGATTTCCCTGACACTTCCGGCCCTGGCGAGCAACGCCGATGTCGACGACGCGGACGCCAAACTTATTCGCGGGGTCATCGAAAAGCAGCTTGATGCCCTCAAGCGCGATGATTGGTTGGAAGCCTTTAGCTATGCGGCGCCGTTCATTCAGAGAAAATTCGGCTCCCCGGATACGTTCCGCCGCATGGTTATGGGCGGGTATTCCATCGTTCACAGGCCACGCATGGTCTCCTTCAAGGGCCTAGAGGAACAGAGCGGCCGACTTGCCCAAAATGTTCTGATGGTCGGGCCGAACGGAAGATCCGCCATGGTCGTCTACTTCATGGAGAAGATGGACGATGGCGCCTGGCGGATCGCCGGCGTCTCCATCGTCCCGCTTGCCGATCTCGGGGCCTGACATCGCCCTCTACTGCCACGCGTCGCATGTCTCGTATTGCCATCGCCCCGGGTTCCGGATTAAGTGATCCCTCGGCAAGTGGATTGGAGACGGGGCTTGAACGATACGGCGGATGTCAGTTATTCAAAGGCCTTCCCTGTCAGTTGGGAAGAGTTGCACAGAACCGCCAAGGCGCTGGCCTGGCGATTGTTCGAGAAACGCCCTTTTGAAGGAGTGATCGCGATTACCCGGGGCGGGCTGGTTCCCGCGGCGATCGTCGCGCGCGAGCTCGAGATTCGGGTGATCGATACCATCAGCGCCGTCAGCTATCAGGACAACGCGGTCGACAAGGTCGAGGAACGCACCCGCGGCGACGTGAACATCATAAAGCCGACCTCGATGACCGATGATGGGGAAGGCTGGTTGATCGTCGACGATCTGGTGGATACGGGCGAGACCGCCAAGGCGGTTCGCGCTCTCCTGCCGAAGGCCCATTTCGCGACGGTTTACGCCAAGCCGGCGGGACGCCCCCTGGTCGACACCTTCGTAACGGAGGTGAGTCAGGACACCTGGATCTACTTTCCCTGGGATCTCGAACCACGCCCGGTCGAGCCCATCGTCGTGGTCAAGCGCTAAATCGTTTCTGGTCTTTCCCGGGGGATCGAGAGCCTTTCCGCCCAACGAAAGTGTCAGGAGCGGGAAACGGGCAGATCGAGATGAAATTCGGTTCCCGCCTCGCTTGACTCGACCAATGTCAGCTCACCGCCATGCGCTTGGGCGATGTCTCGGGCGATCGCGAGGCCCAAACCCGCGCCATCCTTCTTGGTCGACGCGTGAAACGGCTGGAACAGGTGCTTCCTCAGTCCTTCCGGGATTCCCGGACCGTTATCGGAAATCGACAATCTGAACCTGGCATCGTCCGCGTCGCGTCGCACGGTCAAGGAAGTGGCCCCGGCGGCGGCGGCATTGTTCGCGAGGTTCGAGAACACTCGGAACAACTGGTCACGATCCGCCCGAACGGTCTCCACCGCCAATCCCGGATAGTCCACCGTGAAGGGCTCCAACTGGCCGGCCTGCACCTCTGCCTCGACATCATGCAACAGGTCGGAAAGCGGAAACTCCGTCACCTCCAATGCCTGGGTATCACGCGTGAAGTTGATGGTCTGAGAACAGAGACGCACGGCTCGGTCGATGGCTCGGATCAGCGGCGGGGTAATGCGCCGGACATTCTCGTCCTCGCTCTCGGCCAGTCGGTCGGAGATCAAGGTCGCGGTCGTCAGCATATTGCGAAGATCATGGTTGATCTTGTTGACTGCCGTGCCCAGGGCCGCGAGCCGGGTGCGTTGGCGCAGCGCGGCGCGCAAACCCGACTTCATCGACGCCAATTCACCGAGCGCGATACCGATCTCGTCCGAGCGGCCATCCGGCGCGATGTCGCTGGAATAGTCTCCGGGATTGCGGCGAAACGAGACCAGGCTCTCGGTGATCTGCCGCATTGGGCGCACCATCAGCCATTGCAGAGAAAGGAACACCAGCGCCGCAGTAATCAGCGAGATGATCACCGAAAGATTAAGGATGCGCCATGAATAGTCGTACATGGCTAAACGCATCGGTGTCTCGTCGAGTTCCACCGCCAGCAGGACACCACCATCCTTCGGCGATGGCCCGATCACTTTAATGATCCTGTTCTCGCCCTGGACGAGCGCGATGAAGGCGTCATAAATCAGCTCAAGCGCGCGATGATCGCGGAGGTCGTACTCGGCATCGACGCGCCGGTCGGACGGACGCGCGATCGAGCGCGCGTTGCCGCCGGGAGCCCGCGCCACGATGCTATGCGCTCCAGCATGCGATAGGAGTTGCTCGGCGAGGTCCTCGGTGACCATTTGGTCCGGCGCGCCCTGCAGGGCCAGCGCCGCCAGATGCGCCGACGCCAATCTTTCCTCGAGATAGGTCAGACGGAATCGCGCGATCGACGGGGTGTAAATCAGCACCTCCGAAAGCATCACGAAGAACGCCGTCAGAACCAGCAATCGGAAGGACAAACTTCTCAAGAACGGCGTCATGGTCAAGCCCGTCGGGGTGAACGCGCGACGAGTCTAACCGAACCGGCCGAGGAAGCGGACGATTTTCCGGATCCGGTCGCTGAAGAGTTTCGGCGTGTAAAAACTCCCGGCCGCGCGCTTACTCGCCTCGCCCAGGGTCGGGTAGGGCAGGATCACGCCCGCGACGGCCCCGATCTTGAGCTTTTGCTGAATGGCCAGACACCAAATCTGGATCATCTCGCCCGCATGGGCGCCAATGATCGCGGCTCCGAGAATCCGGCCCTTGGGCGTGACAATGACCTTCACCATCCCTTCGGTGTCCCGCTCCGCCTGGGCCCTGTCATTCTCCTCAAGCGACCAGCGTAGAACCTGAACCTCGCCATGCGCGGCCCGCGCCTCGGCCTCCGACAGGCCTACCGACGCCAGCTCCGGATCACAATAGGTAACCCAGGGCACGGCGCGATAGTCGACCTTGGCCGGCATCCGGAATAGCGCGCTTCGGATCACGATCCCCGCGTGATAGCCGGCGATATGGGTGAACTGATAGGGTCCCGCGACGTCACCGACCGCGTATACCCGGCGGTTACTGGTCCGGAGGCCGGCGTCGACGGTGATGCCCTTGGGCGTCGCGGCGACCCCCGCCTTGTCGAGATCCAGCCCATCCATTGTCGCCTTGCGACCGGCGGCCACCAGGATATGGCTGGCCTTGATCTCTCGGGTCACCCCACCATCCATGTCGCCGACCGTCACGACCACGCCGCCGCTTCCGGGATAGGACACCTCGCGGGCCTGGAGACCTTCGAGGATCTCGATCCCGTCCTCGACAAGACGGCGGCGCAGAAGATCCACCAGTTCACCGTCGTCCTTGGCCATTATCCGTGCCATCTCGACCACCGTTACCCGCGAGCCGAGATTGCGGAACGCCTGGGCAAGCTCAATGCCGATCGGCCCACCCCCCATGACCAGCAAATGCTCGGGCAGGGTATCGATACCGAAAATCGTCTCGTTGGTCAGATAGGGTCCGTCCGCCAGGCCCGGCACTGGCGGCACCATGGGTGTCGAGCCCGTCGCAACAATGATCCAGCGGGCGGTTACCTCGATATCGCCACCCTCAACCGTGCGCGGCCCCGTGAACCGCGCATGGGCCTGGACGACCCTGACTCCCAATCCCTCGAAACGTTCGACGGAGTCCATCGGGGCAATCGCGTCGATCACCCCCTGGACATGCGCCTTCACCGCGTCGAAATCGACCCTTCCCGGCTCCGACACGATGCCGTAGCGCGAATCCCCACGTTGCCGCGCCAGGGCCTTGCCCGCCGCCAGCAGGGCCTTGGACGGAACGCAACCGTGGTTCAGGCAGTCGCCGCCCATGGCGCCGCCCTCGAAAAGCACCACCCTGGCGCCCATTTGCGCCGCGCCCGCCGCGATCGACAATCCGCCCGCGCCGGCGCCGATGATGCACAAATCCGCCTTAACCCGTTCACCCATACGGTCGTTCCATTCCTCGCCGCGCCATCTCGACCCCGCCAAGTCCACTCGACTGTTTCAAAACCCGACTCCCAGTTCCATTCACCTTGTCGTGAATTGGAAGCGCCGCCAAGTCTCCAGCAACATTGACTTGGCCGGCTCGAGTCGATATACACCCCTCCGCACTTGCCCTGGCGAGAAAGAACTCTGTCGACGGAGTACCTACCGTGAAACGGACCTATCAACCGAGCGTACTGGTGCGTAAGCGCCGGCACGGCTTCCGCTCCCGCATGGCAACCGTGGGAGGTCGC